>Ga0116220_10000031_pt1 | contig 100736 bp, 94 predicted proteins | sample Sb_taG_10_FD_88967 | JGI IMG/M metagenome (GOLD analysis project Ga0116220, IMG submission 88967) | Peat soil microbial communities from Weissenstadt, Germany - Sb_50d_7_NC metaG | ecosystem: Environmental > Terrestrial > Soil > Wetlands > Peat | place: Germany: Weissenstadt | collected...
CTGAGATCTGGCTGGCTATGACCTGCAGTGCATCGGGATCCGCGAAGATCAACTGATCTTCGTCCTTGCAGGCAATCACCGCCACTGTCGGCTCACCACACTTCCAACAAGACTGTGGCAGACCAACGACTTCCAGCAGCGGATCATCGTCTGCTGGGATGACCGCGAGCCAGTGAGCAAACGGCTCGAGGTCCATCTCGGCCGGCACGAACCATGAGCTGGCCTCTGGATCCCAGCCTGCACCGAGCTCCTTTACTTGCTCCTTCTCCGAATAGGGGACATCCAAATACATTCGCTGCTCGGCGTGCTGGTGCGCGGATAGGGACACTTCTCCTACTCCGACTGTGCGCGACAACGGGGACACTCATGTGATTGCTCAACCCACGTGGGCTGGGCCAGGGAGCAGCCCAGCCCCGGAGGGCCGTTCGGGCATGCCGAGCTCTTGGCTCAGGCGGTCACTGGCTCGATCGTGACCTGCTCGGGCGCCTCGTGATGGTGCAGGTCGCTGTCGCGGACGAGCAGCAGCGCAAGCACCGCGCCCGCGAGCGCGAGACCGCTGCCGGCGAGCAGGATCGTCGAGAAGCCATGAGTGAAGCCCTCGCGCGCGGCGTGGATGACCGCAGCGGAAGCGTGGGTCGGCAGCGTGCCGGAGGAGGCAGCTTCGGCGAGGCCGCGGGCACGCCGACCGCTCACGTGCGGCAGGAGATCCTGGATCCGCTTCTGGGAGAGCGCGAGGAACAGCGCGCCGAGGCCCGCCGTGCCCGAGGCGATCGCGACCTGGCGGAAGGTGTCGTTGATGCCGGAGGCAACCCCGCTCATCCGCTCTGGCACGGTCGAAAGCGCGACATTGGCGAGCACCGGGTTGACCAGACCGACGCCGAGACCGCCGAGGATGAAGCCGGGAAGCAGGACCGTCCAGGAGTCGTTGGCCTTAGCGCCGCTCATCAGGACCAGGCCGATCGCGATGATCGACAGGCCGCCGGCGAGCATCACGCGGGGCGCGACCTTGCCCTCCAGCGACGCCGTGGCGCCCGAGACGAAGAACGAGCCGACGGTGAACGGCAGGTAGCGCAGCCCGGCCTGCAGCGGCGAGAGGTGCTCGATCTCCTGCATGTAGAGGGTGATGTAGAGGAACAGCGCGAACATCGAGCCTGAGAGCGCGAACGCCGTGATCTGCGCGCCGGTGAAAGCGCGGCTGCGGAACAGGTGCAGGGGCAGCATCGGCTGGGAGACGCGCAGCTCGATCCAGACGAACACCGCGAACAGCACGATTGCCCCGATCAGCAGGCCGAGGATCGTGCCCGAGGCCCAGCCGTCGGCGTTGCCGCGCAACAGCCCGAGCACGAGCAGCGCGTTCGCGGCCGAGAACGTGACGGTGCCGCCCCAGTCGACGCCGCGCGCGGTCTCGTCGCGCGATTCAGTGACCTTCAGGGCGGTCACGGCGATCGCCCCGAGGCCGATCGGGACGTTCAGGAAGAAGATCGACTGCCAGCCGATGGCGGTGGTCAAGGCGCCGCCGACGAGCGGGCCGAGCGCCACGGCGACGCCGATCGTCGCGCCGTAGATGGCGGTGGCGAACGCGCGCTCCGATCCGCGCCACTCCTGCGCGAGCAGCGCGAGCGACACGGCGAACATGACCGCTCCGCCGACGCCCTGCAGCGCCCGCGAGAGGTTGAGCATCGTCGAGGAGGAAGACAGCCCGCACAGCAGCGAGGCGACCGTGAAGATCCCCACGCCGACGGCGAACACGCGCTTGCGCCCGAGGCGGTCCGCCAGCGACCCCGACGTCAGCACGAACGCGGCGAGCGTGAGCGCGTAGGCGTCGACGACCCACTGCAGGTCGGTGAACGAGGAGTGCAGGTCCCTGCGGATGCTCGGCAGGGCCGTGTTGACGACCGTGATGTCGAGGAGCAGCATGAACGTCGCCACGCACACGGCGATCAGCGTCCACCACTTGCGTTCCATCTCTCGAAGTCCTTCCCTGGGTGCCGATAAAATCGTAAGGAGTCCGCTACCTGGATGTCGACGGCCCGCGACTCTCCGATCTCGCGGAGAAATTAGGCATGCGCTCCAGGCGCCACGTTAGCGCGGCGGGCGGCTTCTGGACCATCCCGCCGCGAGCGCAAAATGAGCCCGCAGCGCTACCGCGCCACCTGTGCCTCCAGCGTCTTCTTGACTACGTTTGTCCCCTGTTCCATCGCCTCGGCGGTCGGCTCCGCCAGCTCGTTCGGGAGCAGGTCGGCGGTCCATACAAACCTGGCCCCATCCTCGCCCTCGGAGAAGACCTGCGCCACGCCATTGTGATGGGTGTAAGGCCCATCGACTATCGACCAGACCAGCCGACGTGCCTCGTCATCGAGGTCGATGAGCACCTCGCGGACCACCATGCCGCTGGCAAACGTGACGATCCTGTCCTCTCCATCCAGACGGGTGTCGACTACAAAGCCGGGCACGAGGCGCTCGTGAAGAGCACCCCAATCGCGAACCGCGTCCCACACGTCCTCGGGGCTCGCGTCGATCAAAATCTCCTTGCGGATTGAAGTCATTCTTTGTCTCCTGTCTATCGTTGAGGTTTCCGGTTCGTCTCTATCGAGTCTCCAGCGCGCACCTCCGGTAAAGCTCGCAGGAAGATCGCGGCGATGACTGCACGCCTCGCAGCCGATCTTGGCTTCGCCGACCAAAGCCACCTCTGCCGCGTCGTCCGCCAGGCGACAGATTCGCCGACACCACACAGGCCTTCCGGCACGTCATCCACGATGCTCGGCGCTCGCTTGATTTCAGATGGTGCCTTACAACGAGATCAACCCGTTGGGAGGGTCAGGCGATGGGAGCGGGCGATCTGCTCGGCCATCTGCTCGTCGACACCGACGTCGTCGGCGATCGCAGTCCAGCCTGCGACGACGGCGGCGACCTCCGCGAGGATGGCCGGGGCACGACCGCGCGTCAGACCCGCTACGACGGCGACGTTGCGCAGGTCGGCGACCGTGAACCCGTCGCGCTTGCCGTTGATCGACATCTGGTGACTGTCGAGCCATGGGTTGCCGGGCTTCCAGGCCCAGATGACGTCATACGCGGGAGCCAATGACCACGCGCCTTCGCGGTCCATAAGAAACGCGACGTTCTTGACGTGGTCATCTTGATTGCGGGCGACGACATTGAACACCATGCGTCGGAACTGCTGCTCGACGGCGGGAGTGCCGAGCCCGAGCCGACGGATCAACTGGAGGAGCTGCTCGTAGCTGTAGGTGCCGGGCTCGTTGTAACTGACGTGCTCCAGCGCGCCGACGGTTTGCATGTGTAGCTTCTCGCCGTCCTCAGGTCGGTCAAAACGACGGGTCATGAAATGCCTGCGGCCGTTCTCCTCCAAGAGCCGGCACTCCGTCATGTCGATTCCGGCCACCCTCGCCATTTTCGCGTATGCGTACTCCACCGCGCCCCAGCCCTCCGGGTCGGTGAGTCCGTGGTCGCCGGCGCGCGAGACGCCATCGAACTTCAATAGCCATTGGCGAAAACCGGCACCGACCTGAACCTGCCCCGACCGGACCTGGCCGGTAGCATCGTTGTAGGCGATGAATGCCTTCGGGCGTGCGCCGCCCGCGGAGCTACCTACGGCAAGGATCGCCTTCATTGCCTCCTTGTCGGGGTTTTCCCTCAGCTCGGTCATGAATTCGATGCGCTCTGCGAGTACCTCGCTGGCCAGACGCACGAGCGCGTCGAGGTGCAGGTCTGCCCCAGCGGGGAGCGCCGGCTCATAGGCCGGCTGGAACTCCAACGCACCCACGCCGTGGGTGCCGACGTAGCAGAGCCGCTCAACGACGTCGAAGCTCGACTCGTCGCGCCCCCGTGAGGCCAGCCAGGCGTTGACGAGCGCCGTGCCCCACCGATCGGGCAGGGAGTCGGCCAACAGTCCTGGCAGACCCCTGAAGGCGTCCTGCGGCAGGCCTGGAAACCTGTACGGCTCGACGCGCAGCGGCATCCTGATCGGCGCGATCTGTATGCCACTTCGGACGAAGGCTGGGTCGTACTGAAACGTCGCGTAGCCTGCACCCGGATCGATCGAGACCGCGGCGATGCGAGATCCCCACAGCGTTACCGCCGCGACGGTCAAAGCCCCGGCCCCGGCTGATTGCCCCACCTCCAAGGCTCCTCGGCGGGTTCGGTGGGCTCGGCGGTTCGGCCTCCGCGGCGGCCGCGGGCACGCCGCCGGATGTTGCGCTGCTGGCGATCGAGTTGGGCGATCGGGAGATCGATCGACTCAGGTATGGCGAGGTCCAGTCCCGCGAGCAGTCCGAGGGTTCGCAGCAGCTTGATCATCGATGTCATCTGAACCGACTGCCCCCGCTCAGCGCGCTGCACAGTCGCCTGACCAATCCCGGCCTCAGCAGCCATCTCAGCTTGAGTCCAGTTGCGCTCGAGGCGATGACGCTCCAGCCTACGGCCGAGCTCAACGAGAACGGCCGCATCGGTAGTGAGTTCGTCAAAATGCATCAGTTTTGATTTGTTAGACCCGTTATAGGAGATAATACATCACATCTGATTGATAACATATCAGCTCTGGGCGCGCGATATCGATCATTTCTGATGTCTAAACCCTGATCTAGGCTATAAGCCGTCACTACTGATGTGTCACGCCGCGCGCACTCAAATCCGCTGAGACTAGGCGGCCGCTCCACTGCCGCACTGCCGATCCAAGCAACCCGACACTGAGGCCAAACTCAACGAGGGAGGCCATCATGACCGCAAAGAGGACCCCAGCATCAAGACCAAGCCCCACATATGGCAGATACGAATCCCACGCCGGTTCATCACCGAAACCGAGTGGGGGGCCCACCGAGATCGTCGCACCCCGCCTCGAGCACATCCCGGGTAGACCCGCGCTTGCCCCGGAAATACTGACGGGGACCACGAAGGTCCCCGTCAGCGGCATAGCGGGGGCGGGATTGATACACCTACCCGCGACCGCTGATTGCCCGAGTATAGGGAAAATCGCGTATCGAATCGAGGAGTCGTGGCCATTGAGAAAGGGCCTAATAGGGGCCTGAACGGGACACGGCGCCGGGCGTCGGAGCGAGGGACTGACCAGCGGCTGACCAGTCTTCTGACCACGGCCCGACCGGCAGGCCACGTGCCGCGTCGTCGCGGATGCGGTGCATCGGCGGTGTGCGGCACACTGCCTGCGTGCGTGAACCCAACTGGCGTTCGATGGCTGCAGAATGGCGCCGGTTGCTCCGCGACGTCGGCCTGCTTTCTGGCGTCCGTGCCTGGAAGGGCGCTGACGGCACGACATGGGTCCGGGTGGATCACTCTGTTCCCCATCTCAGACTGCGCGGCCGGCCGCGATACCTGTTCACGACGACTCAGAGATTCCTCGACCCGACGGGCTTTCCTGACCAGACACTGCGACAGAACATCGCCCAAGACGCCCAGAAGCCCCGTCACAGAGCGCTCTACTGCTGGGATATTCGGCGCGCCCTCACGCTCGCCGCACTGTCGTTCCACGTCGACAGGCTGACCTCGGTCCCATTGGTCGTAACCGACCTCGCTATCCGTCAAGACGACTTGAACGCCCATAGTGTGTTCGCTGGCTGGATGCTGCTGGATGTCCTACAAGACGTCGCTATCGCAGCACCGGGCCGCGCTGACGACGAGATCGGGGCATTGGCCAACGACAACCCCCAACAAGCTCACCTCGAGCGCTTCGGCCTGCGACCCTGCCAACGCCCCACTCATCTGAGCAAGCCGGGGACCTGGTACTGCTACCGGCGCACGCGCGGAAAGAGCTAGCCCTCGTCGTCCTCGTCGAAGCGGACACCTCGAAACGACTCGACCGGCTCACTGCCGCCCACAACCTCCAGCACCCGCTGGTAGACGTCCTCCGGTAGCCGCCGCCGTGCTTCGGTGAGCCACGCATCATCCGCGCCTTGGCGCTGCGCGGATCGGCTGGCGGTGAGATAGCGCTCGATGTCAGCCTCCAGCAACTCGAGCTCATCCAGGCTATGCGCCTGAGGACGCGCATGCTCGACCAGCGCCGCGGCCAGCTCGCCGATGTCTCCTCGCCGGTAATAGCGATCACACAGCTCAAGCACCAGCGTGGGAGCCAGGCGACGCTCCTGGCCGTACTGCTCGGTCGCAACCTTTCGCCGCGAGAGCGTGGCAGGATCCACACGCAAGAACGTGGCGGCCTGGCGCAAGCTTGGCCACAGCCAAACGGGAGAGGTTGACCGGGCCGTCGGCGCTATCTCGGTCGCCGACCGCGGCTTCTTAATGGGGGCCCTAGTAGCCATACCCACACAATACACGATCGACGCAACGGCCGCAACACTTGCAACGCTAGCAACACTGACTGCCCCCTTCGACGGAGGCCGCGGACAAAGGAAGCCAAAATGCGTTGGACTGTCCTCGGACTGAAGCCCACGACCGGGGCGCGCCGGGGTCGTGCCCCTACGCTGGGTCTGTGGACATCATGCAGGCCGCACGGTCACCGGCCGACGTTGGGCGCCAAGTGGACGCCTGCGAAGATCTGCTCACGTATCTTCACGACGAGCTCCGCCCGCGGATCGGCGTGCCGGAGCCGCAGCCTGTGCATTGGGGCATTCTCCTCGCGCTGTTTGCGTCGGCGACCACGACCTACGAGGCCGCCGTTCTGCTCGCGCGCGAAGAGTTCGGCTATCAGGCGGCGATGCTCAATCGCTCCCTGTTCGAGGTCATGGTCGACTGCTACTGGGCGGCAATGAACCCAACACTCGCGGTGGAGCGCATCAAAGACCACATGAGCTACAACGCCCACCTGAAGGCGCGCGTATCTGCCAAGTACCCCGACCAGTTTGGAGGTCTCGCGCCGCCGCCAGCGTTGAGCGATGCCGAGGAGAAACGGCTACGCAAGCTCTACAGACGAGGCGGCGTCTCCTGGACCGGGCTCTCTTTGTACGACCGCGTCAAGGCGATCTCTGAGCGCTGGCCCGAGGGCAAGGCCCGGGAGCACCTCATGTTCTTCGTTGACATCGCCAACAGCATCAACAACGAGGTGCTGCATCCCACGCCGTGGGGAATGTCGAGGACGACACGACCCGCGACAGCCCCGGACGGCAGTGATGCCGTGCGCTTCCACGTGGGAAGGAGTCCTGAGTTCTGCAGCGAGGCTCTATTCGGCTCATTCTGGATTGCAAGTTCCGTGGTCCGGCTGATGTTGCAGCAGTGCGAGCTCGAAGTCGAGAAGTTCGAGGACGGTCTCTACACGCGGGGCATCCGCGCGTTCGTATCTATCCGCTCGGAGGAGCTCCGCAAGCTCGGTCGCAACGAGCAGTGCCCCTGCGGCAGTGGCCTCAAGCTCAAGCGCTGCCACGGACAGTAGCCGCAGCTATGCCGCGCCGGGACGATGCCGGACCATCGGTAGGCGATGTGATTCTCCGCGGATGCATCTCGACGGAACAGCAGCAGGATTGCTCTCTCGAGAATCCTGCGCTGACCGACTCTGCTGCGTTTGAGCATCTCCGCCTTGGCTCCGCGAGCATCCTCCTCGCGGAGCCAGTTCGCGGAGCGCTAGATCCATCCGTTGCGCCGACCGGTCACTAGTAGTCGGACCAGCGCCGCGCATGTGAGGATCACTTGCAATAGCCACTGCCACCCATCCATGGTGTCTTCCTTTCGGGACGGTTTGCACCTGGTCCCGACGATGACAGCGTCCGCGCCGGATGTCGGTCGCAACGGCGAACATGCAAGATGTTGACGGGCTCAATGTCATCCGAGGCGGATTCGTTCGCGGTCCGTAGGCCGAGCATCGATGATCTCGTGGCAGTAGCACGCGCTGCCGGGCGCGATCGAACCACCAGGCGCACGATCCGTCACTGGGTCGACCGGGGCTTGGTGGATCACCCGGTACGGTTGGGCCGCGATCCTCGTTACCCCTTGCGGGCTTTCGGACAAGTCGACACGCTCGCGCGCCTACCGATCCGGATCCACGGGATTGAGATGGTCCGCTTCGCTTTGTTCATTGAGACGGACAGCGTTCCGGTGGAGGATGCCCTCAACATCGCGGCATCGCGCATCGATGCCTTGCGGGCAGAGGTTGCCGCCTTCCGGGAGCAGGCGGCTCGCGATCCTGAGCTTCTGCGCGCCGAGGTCAAGCGCGCTGCCCGGCTGCGGGTACAGAACTCCGTCCTCCCGCGGGAGGTGCGGATGTCGCTCCATGAACGCGAACAGGCACTTGCCCAGATTGTCGGGCTGGCGCTGCGGGTGCAGCTCGTTGGTGTGCCGCCCGGGATGTCCGCGATCGAGCGCGCGCTCGGGCTGCGCAGTGGGCGCGGCGGCGCCAGCCGCGAAACGCCACTTGCCCTCACCGAGAAGGATCTTGCCGCGATGGACCCCGAGGCCATGTACGAGGCCGTCCGTGCCGCCACCCCGACCCGCGCGCGCATCGCGAGCAACCTCGTCGAGCTGCTCTGCCTCTGGTTCCCGGCGCTCGTCCCAAGCCTGCTCATGACGGCGAGCATGACCGAGCGAAAGTTCCTGCAGGTCATCCGCGGCGCAGGCGACGAGCTTGATCCCGACGCGTACCTCGCGACGTTCACTGGACTGCTCGCCACGCAGGCGCGGCTTCCGGATGAGCAACTGCGCCCCATCGAGGCGGCGTTGCGACCAGCCGTCGCGATGGTCGAAATCCTCGCCACCCAACCACCCGGTGAGCTCAGCGGCGTGCTCTCACGCCTGCGACCATTACAACGACTCAAGCTGGAAGCGGCGATCGCCCTCACCGGACGTCGATAACGCGACCTGCTCCGACTAGCTGGTCTTGCTCTCCGAAAGAGCCTTCAGGGGCGGCAAGGCACATGCGTATGCTGGTTGCGTGACTGGGCAGACCTTCGCAAGCGACGATCTAGTAGTCGCGTTCCTGCGTGCCGGATTCCTGAGTAGCCCGCTGTTCTGCGAGCTCGCCCGTGACGTAGAACAGGAGGCGTATCTCGAGAGCGAGGCCAAGCGTCGGGCTCGCCACGGCTGGCAAGCAGCGCGCGATGCTCCGCCTTGGCGCCTCCGAGGTCTAGGAATGACCGTCGCCATCGAGGTCACTCGCCTAGCAGGGAGTTAACGGCTCGCCGATGCTCGTGTTTTATCCGCCTGAGATCAAGCACAGATTGACGTGGCGGGGCCTTTACGTCGACGGGGCGTTTGCGCAGCGGGAGCTCATCGCAAGCGGCACGTTCAACTCGCGCGCTAAGGATCGCGGAACGGCCCTTGGGATTGGCGACGACACCCTCGCCTATCTGCACGAGGTGGGAGCTCTGCGGCCGATCGCGTTCTCGCAGGGTCCATATTGGAGCGGTATGTGCGTGCCGGCCGAGTCGGCCGAGGAGATGACCTTTTCCGATGAGGATCCGAGCAGCAGGTGGAGTGACTACGAGTACGAGTTGCACGGGCACGCCAACGTGAGCGCGCTCTACACGCCGTGGCAGCAGCTGGCTGCGATTGATGCCGTCGATGCTGGGAAGTTCAGTGTCCCGCTCTGGGTTGTTGCTAGCGAGGCTGGCGTTGGCGCTCGCGCGCTGGATCAGATGCGCGGCTGGGCAGAAGCGCAGGATCAGCGTTGGCGCGGACTCGACCTTGCTTGGCGGCCCCTGTTGCAGGCGCTCGTTCGTCTTCAGAACCGATACCTCCCTGAGCTGACCCGCCGTACAACCCTGCTATTTGATCCTGAAACTGGAGAGCGAGTCGACCCATTCGTCGCCGAGCGCGAGACATTCGATCCGAGGGCCGTGTTCGAGCGGGACTTCTGTGAGGACCGCGACGGGTTGCTAGCCGCTTACCACTTTCTCGTCGACCGCGGCCTTCGCGACGATCCGGAGGATGGTTTGACGATGCTCCGCCGAGCACGCCCCCGTGCCTTCCACATTCGCGTGCGCGGCGAGCCGCGCCGAGCGCAAGACCACTTCGACGCGGCCGACGTTCTGCGACGCTTCCTAACCGACCTGGATGGCCGACGACCGCCCCAAAACGAGACGATCCCGATGGATGGTCGACAGGATGAGCGAGCCGAACTCTATGAGCGAGGCCCGGGGAGCGAGTGGAGCGGTGCTGATGTGGTTGGCGCGCTTCAGAAAGCAGATCTGTATCCGCACGGCGTTCACGTTGTTCACGAGGGCGACAGCGAGCAGATCGTGATCGAGGCCCTGCTCGCCTCGCTGCTCGGCGCCGGCATGCTCGAGGAGGTCAACTTCACTGACCTGGGAGGCGCCGGCAACACCGGCGTTGTCGCCGACCTCGTCGGTTCCCTGGATGGCTATGCGCGACGAGTCGTCGTCGTTCTCGACAGCGAGGCCAGGGCTCGTGAGCACGTCCAAGCGCTAATCGCCTCGGACGGACTTCCCGCCGCCGACGTCTTGCTGTTCGACACGAGCTTGGAGGAGGCCAACGCCACGGACGACGAGCTCGCCGCCATCGCGACGGAACTGGCGACTGAACACGGGGTGTCGATCGATATCGCCGGCAAAGAGCTTCGAGACTTCCACGAGGAGCGCGCTCAGCGCGCTCGCCAGCGCGGTACCGAGATTCCCGGACTGGCCTCATCGCTGGAGCAGGTTGTAAGCAAAGCGACCGCCGGTGCCTGGCATATGCGAAAGCGCGACCTGATAGAGAGGCTAGCGAGCATGCTCGCCGACGAGATCCACACGTTGCCGCCGGAGGATTGGCGGCGCCCCATCAACTCCTTTGTCCTCGAGCGGATCGTGCCGCCCCTCAACCGGCCGATTCCCGTCGGCGCATCCGACTGACCCTCACACCAATCTTATGCTGATGGTGTGTGATGCGCGATTCAGGCCGTTGCCCTTCTACTTCCGCAAAGCGCTCCGCGCCGTCTGAGCGGCAGAGCGAGTCGACAACAACTGCAGTCCTGTTCAGCGGGCTTACCGAACGACGCTCTCGAACTCCGCCGCGATCTCCCCCAGCTCCTCCGGCAGGCGCTCCAGCACGAGGCGCGTCGCGATCCTCCTGGCCATCTGCTCCACGCTGGTCGTCAGCCACGGCCTCGCCCCGCGGTGGGCATCGACCACCGTCGTAAGCGCCGCCAGCGCCTGTTCGCTCGCCTGTGCCTGTAGCTGGGCGATCGCGAAGCCGGCGAGCTCCTCCTCGCCCGCCGTCAGGGCGCCGTCGGCGAGCTCGGCCGCGGCGGCCGTCAATTCCGTGCTCGTGCTCGCGCTCCGCCAGTGTGGGCGCCCGAACTGCTCGCCGGCCTCCAGCCGTGCCCGCAGGTCTTGGAGCACCTCGAGCTGTGCGTCGGCGTCACCGTGGTCCGCAAGGTCCTCGATCACAGTGCGGCGCGCCTCAGGCTCGATGCCCTCCTCGAGGAGGTCTCGCAGCTGCTCGGCTGCGCCAGCCTCGGCCAGTAGTCCGATCGCGTTTCCCCACCAGGGTGTGGCGGGCCCCAGCTGCCGCAGGCGGGCGAGCGCGGCGTCGGCGACCGCCCCCGTTTGCGCCGGGCGCCCTGCGATCGCGAACAGCGTGCTCAGAATCCGCCCATCGGTTGCATCTGCGATCCGGTCCAGCAGCGTCTGCTCGAGACGATCGTTGTAGTTCCTGGCCAGCCATGCCACCACGCCGTCTTCTGTGAGCTCGAATTCGCCGTAGGGTCGGGCTGTGAGATGGGCGTCGAGCAATTCGACCCACCGCTCATCGCTGATCTTCGCCCTGCTGGATGAGCCGAGGCTCAGCATCGCCCTTGTGCGCTCGTCGAGGTGCTCCTCCGCCGGCGCCGGGCGCAATCCCCCCGCGGGCCACCAGCGCTCGACGAGCTCGCTCACGATCTCTCGGTGGCGGTCGCTGATTGCATGCAGTGAGCCCATGGCAAGCGAAACGTCCTCCGGTTCGGCGGATGAGCCCTTCTCGTCGAGCACGACGATGAAGCGCGCCATCGCCCGCTCGTGGTGGTGTTCGCGCTCTTCGCGCTCTGCGACTTCCTCCCCGGCGCGCGCAATCGCATCACGCAAATCCCGCCGGTCGTCTCCCGCGAGCAGGGAACCATCGAGCCGGGTCAGCGGCGCGAGCTGACCTAGCGGAGCCCACGGTCCGTCGAGGATGCGTTGCACACGTACCGCATCGAGTGCTGCCTTGGGCTGGCGGGCGAAGATGTCGGCGAGCACCTGCGGGTCCGGCTGATCGAGCGCGTGCAGGTTCGCACAGGCCCGCATCAGCGCCGTCACACGCGGCTCGCTCCACGCGTCGGGGTGCGCGGTCTCGATCAGACGGGCCAGCAGCCACGGCAGCGCGCTGTCGATCGAGTTCGCCTGTTGCACGAGGGCGAGCCCGTGGTCCAGATCCAGGCGCTCGAGGAGCCTCTCAGCGAGCGGTTGCAGGCCATTGCGGCCGGTGACGTGCGCGCCTATCTCGACCAGGCCGCCCGGATCCACGATCTCCACTAGCGCCGCGAACGCCTGACGTCGCACCCTGTCCTCGCTGGAGTCGAGGAGGGCCCTGAGCGCGGGCTCGGCGCTCGCGAGCCGGAGCTGTCCCGCGATCGCCGCGGCCTGCGCAGCCACCTGAGGATCGCCATCTTCCAGGCGCGGCAGCAACCAACCGTCGGTGGCGCTGTCACTAGCGAGACCGCCCAGCGTCTGCAGAGCCCGCATCCGCTCGGCCGTGCTCGCCGAGCGTGTCTGCTCTTCCAGCTGGACGCGGCGCTCCTCGATCAGCTCCGGCCAACGCTTCGCGATCGCCGCCACTGTCATGCGGGAGCTTCGCAGCGCCCCGTCACCGAACACGCCGTATGCCACGCCGCGCCGCACATGCAGACCATCCAGGACCGCGAGGGCTTCGCGCGCGTCCTCGATTGTGCCACGAGTAAGGACAGTCCGAGCCCAGCGAGGCTCGTCGATCTTACGCAACTCGGCCCTCGTCGTGCGCTCGGCGTGCTCGAAGACGAGGTCGATTGTCAACTCGATGTCCTCGCGCAACCGCTCAACACCTGCGACATCAGCCGAGGCGAAATGCCGCAGCGTCGCGACGGGGTCACCGGCTTTGAGAATCGCATCGGCGCAGAGCCCCTCCTGCAGCGTTTTCAGCGGGAATGCCACAACGTCGGGGATGTCCGCCAGGAGCGTGGCCGCCACCAGCCGCGAACGTGCCTGCTCGCCGCCGAGCCCGTCAGGGCCCGGCACGCGCGCAAGCTCGGCTGAGGCGGCGCTCGCCCGCCCACGTAGCTCTAGGGTCACTGCCAGTGAGCGCATCCACTCGCCGAGGTCGGCACGGTGCGTACCCTCACGGCTCGCCTCTCGGGCGCTCGCAGCGTATTGCTCATCGACGAGCAGTTGCAGCGGACTGACGGGGTCCGCTGAGTCGTTGAGCAATCTGTCCGCAAGTCGTGCCGCGAACAGGGGTATCCCGAGCAAGTCGCCGAGGCCATAGCCGTCGAGCATCGCCTGCTCAACCCGGGCTTGCGGCACGCTTCGCATCTCCAGGTATCTGCGCGCCCAACGCCGGCTCGGCACTATCTGGAAGATTGTGAAGCCCGCCTCGATCAACGCCGATAGCTCGGCGCACGGCCGCGAGGTCACGAGCCAGCGCTGCTGCGGCCAGCGCTGCACGGCAGCCAGAATCGCCCCGACAGCGGCGGGACGGAGGTGCTGACCAGTCTCGTCGAACCCGTCAAGTGCGAGCACACCCTCGAGCGCGTCGAGATCCTCACGAGGCAGCGGCTCATCCCCGATCTGGAGCAGCCGCGCGACGGCGTCCTCCGCCGGCGCATCCTCGCCACCTGGAGCGAAGCCCTTCAAGCTCCCGTGAGCGCAAGGCCGGTCCGTGAGCTCGGAGAGCCACCCAACGAGCGTCGTCTTGCCCATACCGGGGCCACCAATCAGAAGCGAGCGGTGCCCGTCGAGCATCGCCGCCGGAGTTGTGATTGCCTCGTCGCCCGCCCAACCCTGGTCGAAACCGAAGACCTTCTGCGCCAAGTGCTCCTGGTCATCCTCGGGCCGCGCTTGCACGAGGATCGGTTGCAACGTCGTCGGGGTCTCGCGCGAGCTGCTCTCTTCACCTGAGAGCCTCTGCGCGCGCGGGGCGAGCGCGAGAGCGACCCGCTCGACTATCTCGTGTGTCGGGTCGGACGGGTAGCCGACGACGGTAAGAAAACCGAGCTTCTCGAGCTCTTCCATCTCCGCGGACCGCGAGCGCACCGCCGCTTCGTTAAGCAGCAGGTAATGCTGCGGCGGGTTCGTGAGTTTCTCGGAGATCCAGCGCAGGATCCCCAGCAGATGATGCTCGGCAGCGTCCAAGCTGAACCCCAGATACAGCACATTGCTCGAGGCCAACCTCGGTGAGACGAAGCGCTCGAAGACCTCGCTGTCCGCCAACTCGTCCATGCCGCGGCCCGGGAGCACGAGGCTCTCGGGCCGCGAAGGCATCCCGTGCAGATGTACTACCTGCAACTGCTTGTCACCCGGCGCCTGCATGGTCTCCACGTCCTCGGGCAGCAGCGAGACCGCATCGATGCCGCGGTAGCGAGCGGCGCGCTCGAGCCCGTCGTCGTAGTTCGTGGTGAACGCCCGGCCCGATGGAACCGCGCACAGCGCGATCAGCGCCGGTGTAGATCGAAGCCGCCACCCAGCGACCATTTCCGCCAAATGCCCCTGGACGGCGGCGGTCCCGACCGTTGCCTCCGCCGCCGCGGTTACATCAGGGAGGCTCGCGTCTGCGGGGAAGGCCACGCCGCAGCGGCGCGCGAGCTCGTGTGCGAGCTCTTGCGTACGAGGAGCGCCGGCGGCGACGGTCATCCCCGAGCCCACGAACGGGAGTACGTCGGCGCGCTCTCGACGCAGAACCTCAATCAGCTGCTGTGCGGTCACAGCCGCAAGCCTAGATCGCCCACCCAGGAGTGCCTGCAGCGGGCATAAACCAGCCCTGGCGACGCGCCGGCGGACAGATCGCGGAGGAGCCGCGGAGCCCCATGATCGTCTCACCGAGTCGGCGACTCGTCGCCGAGCTCGCGGGCATCGCATAGGTGCATGAGCGTTCGAGATCCCGATCCTCGAGGACTTCTATTCGGACATTGAGCGTTGCAGCTCGAGACTGAGACTCTGCTTCGTCCTCGTTCACTGTCACCAGTACCACGCTCGCCCAACAGAGGGCGCTCGACGTCGTGGTCACCGCTCCCGACCCGTGGCAACTTACAGTCCCCTCGGTTGCCTGATCAAACAGGTCGCCGTGTAAATCAATGAGGGGGTTGCAGGGTGAAGTCTTTTGCGTTCTATGGGCGCGTGTCGAGCGATGACGCGCAGGATCCATCGTTGTCGATCCCGCGCCAGCTTTCCGCCTGTGAGCGCGCCGTGGCGGCTTCCGGTGGTGAGATCGTGTGCTGCTACTGGGATATCGAGAGTGGACGCAAGGCTCTGGAGGACCGCGGGCAGGGCAGCAGCTCGTGGCGCGAGAGGGTCGCGGTTCCTTGCGCGGGCGGTCTGCCCGAGCTGCTTGCCGCTGCGTATCATGGAGAACCGTTTTACGCGGTGATCGTTGAGAGCATCGACCGTCTATCGCGGATGACCGTAGATGCGACACGGATCGAGCGTGACCTCGAACAACGAGATATTGGGCTATTCGCTGCTGATGAGCCGATGTCCACCGACGCAACCTCGCTGCTCACCCGGCGGATCAAGCAGGGCGTCGCGGAGTGGTACGTGCGCGACCTGATCGAGCGCAGCCGTCGCGGAATGGAGGAGAGCGTTCGCCAGGGCTGGCACACCGGCGGCCGAGCACCGTACGGCTACCTGCTAGAGGAGCATCGACATCCCAACCCGGCCAAGGCGCGGGAGGGTAAGCGAAAGCATCGTCTGATTCTGGACCCCGTGCGCGCACCGGTCGTGCTGATGATCTTCCAGGACTACTGCCTGCGCCGACTGGGCCTCGGGGAGATCATCAGCAAGCTCAACCGCGATCTCACGCGCTATCCGCCGCCGGCGGGCAACCCCACAGACGAGATCGAGCTCGGTAAGACCTGGAACCGCTCGCAGTTGTGGGCGATGCTGCGCAACCCGAAGTACACCGGCTACAACGTCTGGGGCCGCCACGACAAACGCCCCGGACGACCCCGCATCCGGCCGCGTGAGCAATGGGTCTGGAGCGCCACCCCAACCCACCCCGCGATCGTCCCGAAGGAACTGTTCGACCAAGTCGATGAGCGCGCCCGGGACAACCTAGACGCCACCAAGGAAGCACCGGCTGCCTACCCCACACGGCGCACCAGACGCACAGGACGCGTCTATGTATTGCGCGGCCGCGTGCACTGCGCTCTGTGCGGACGACGGATGGAGGGCACCCACCAGAAGGGCTCCAACTACTACCGCTGCCGTGTCAACGCCACCCGCGGGAACAGCGCAGCCCGCGTCGCGGGACATCCCGGCGCCTTGCAGATCAAGGAGGAAACCGTCCTCGATGCCGTGCTCGCGTTCATGGACCACCGCCTATTCGGACCCGAGCGGCTCGAACGCCTCCGCGACGAACTCGCCCGCGCGAGCGGCGATCAAGACGACCAGCCCACCGAAGAGCTGCAGCGTCTCCGAGGCGAGCTGAAGGACATCGACCAGTCACTACATCGACAGTCGCTGCGCATGGAGGAGCACGATGACCCCGGCCATCCCGTCGTCGCCCTCGCCAAGGAGCGCATCACCGAGCTGAGCACCCGCCGCAAAACCATCGCGGACACGATCCGAGCCACCGCAGGCCAACAGGCCCAAACCCTCCAGGCTCATGAGATCGTGGCGGCGCTTAACGCCGTCCCCGACCTACGCGACACACTCAAGTCAGCAACCGCCGATGAACTCGCAGAGATCCTCGAGACCTTCGACGTGACCGCCACGTACGACAAGCCCAACCGCGCCCTCAAGCTTGCCGCCACCCTTAAAGCACACCGACCGCCAAATGGCGGTCGGGGCAATCTCCAGGTAGCGGGGGCGGGATTCGAACCCGCGACCTTTGGGTTATGAGCCCAACGAGCTACCAGACTGCTCCACCCCGCGTCGCTTCCTATGTTTTAGCAAAAAACTCCGCTCCCGGCCGGCTTGGGGCGTGGCCATGCAGCCTGTCCACTCTCCCCACCGCACTCAGAACGCGATCGGCTTCTCGTCCCGGAAGAACCCACCTGAGGGCCCGTCATCCGGCAGCGTCGCCAGCCACACAATTCCGCTGGCGCCGTCCTCCACCGGCTTCTGCGCGCCCATCGGTCCGCCCATGTCCGTGTTCACGAACCCCGGACACGCCGAGTTGACCAGAAACCCCTCGCTCTTCAACTCGGTCGACAGGATGCGCGTCATCGCGTTCAGCGCGGCCTTCGACACCCTGTACCCCGGCGACCACCCGCCCATCTCCGTCACGCCACCCATCCCACTCGACACGTTCACGATCCTTGGATGTGCGCTCTCGCGTAGCAGGTCCAGCAGCGCAATCGTCAGGCGGTAGGCCCCGTAGAAGTTCGTATCGAGCGCTCGCTGGATCGCGTCGAAGTCCGGGGCGACGCCCGACACGCCGAAGTCGCTGCCCACGCCCGCGTTGTTCACGAGCACGTCCAGCCGCCCAGGGTCGGCCCCCACCCGCTCGGCCGCTGCCGCAATGCTCGCCGGGTCAGCCACGTCGAGCGTCAGCGCCCGCACCGCCGCGCCCGTGCTCTCCGCCAACTCCGCCGCCACAGCGCTCGCCTTCTCGCCGTCGCGGGCGCTCAGCAGCACTTCATATCCACGCTCGGCCAACTGGCGCGCGACCTCCCGCCCGATCCCCCGGTTCGCCCCGGTCACCAACGCCACACCGTTCCCGCTCTGCTCGCTCATCGTGCTCCTCTCGCTTGTACATGCTCGCAATCTCTACCATCCTCGCCCATGCGCGTCGCCGTCGTCGACATCGGCACCAATTCCACTCGCCTGTTCATCGCCGATGTCGACCCTTCGACGGGCGCGGTCGCCGAGCTCGTCAGACGCTCGCGGGTCACTCGACTCGGCGAGGGCGTCGACTCTTCCGGCGCCCTCTCCGAAGATGCCATCGCACGTGTATTCCAGGCGCTCTCCGCCTACCGCTCCGAGATCGGCTGGCACGGCTGCACATCCAACCTCGCCGTGCTCACCTCCGCCGTGCGCGACGCCGCCAACGGCGACTCCTTCGCCGCCCGCGTGCGTTCAGACTATGGTTTCGACGCTCGCGTTCTCTCAGGCGAGGAAGAGGCGCAGCTCACTTTTCTCGGCGCGATGTCTCATCGCCCGGCCTCGACCGAGCCCACTGTCGTCATCGATATCGGCGGCGGCTCCACCGAGTTCGTCGTCGGCCGTGGAGGCACCGCAGGCTTTCACGTCTCCCTCCCCGCCGGCGTGGTCCGTATGAGCGAGCGCCACATCCACACCGACCCGCCTGCGCCCGAGGAGCTGCAGGCGCTCGCGTCCGATGTGCACGCGACTTTCAGCGAGGGCCTGCCAGCTGACGAGCGCGCAGCGGTCAAGCGGGGGATCGCCGTCGCTGGCACCGCCACGTCGGCGGCGTCGATCGCCCAGGAGCTCGACCCCTACGACCCTGCGCGCGTGCACGGCTACCCGCTGCTGCTGGGCACAGTCGAAATGCTGCTCGCGCGCCTGGCTGACATGAACGAAGCGCAGCGCCGCGACGTGGTCGGCCTACAGCCTGACCGTGCACCGACGATCGTCGCGGGCATGATTCTGCTGTCGCAGGCCATGAGCGCGTTCGCACTCGAGCAGGTCGAGGTTTCCGAGCACGACATCCTCTACGGTGCCGCCCTGCGCCTCGCCGGCCTCGGTTGAGAAAGCGGTTTGGGGAGATCTCTGCGCCGATTCCTACGTCGAGTGCTGTTGGCGCCGGCAACCACAGCACCGCAGCCGTTAGCGCCACAGAGCCGGTTACGGTCAGGCCAGGTTGGACTTGCGCGGGTAGACAACCGTGGGGTCGGTGAGCACATTCACGAGCGCAGGCTTCCCGGATGCGAACGCCCGCTCTAGCGCGGGGCGCACATCCTCCGGGCGCTCCACCAGCTCGCCATATCCACCGAGCGCTTCGACGACCTGGTCATAGCGGGTCGCAGGCCTGAGGTCCGCGGCAACCGAGTACCCGTACAAGAACTCCATCGGGTGCTTCTCGAGCGCCCAGATCCCGTTGTTGCCCATCACGCCGACCACGTTCACACCGTGGCGCGCGAGTGTGTCGAACTCCATGCCGGAGAAACCGAATGCGCCGTCGCCTAGCAGCAGCACCACCTGGCTGCCCGGTCGTGCAAGCTTCGCCGCAAGCGCGTACCCCGGCCCCGTGCCCAGGCACCCGAACGGCCCCGGATCAAGCCAGCATCCGGGCTTGAAGCTGTCGACCACACGTCCCGCGTAGGAGACGTAATCGCCACCGTCGCCGATGATGATCGCATCGCGGTCGAGCACCTTGGCAAGCTCCGCATACAGCCTCATCGGGTGAAGCGGCGAGCGGCCGTCCTCGAGCTCCGCACGCTCGGCCTCGCGTTTCTCCGTCTCGGCCGCACGCAGCTCGGAGATCCAGCGCTCGCTCGACAGTGCCTTCGCTCCAGCAGCCGTGCGCAGGCTCGCGAGGCTCGGTCCGATCGAGCCGTAGCACTCGACCGCCGGCGCGCGCGGATGACGGCGCTCGGGCTCGGCCACGTCCATCACCACAATCTCTGTGTCCTCACCGAAGGAGGCGCCGAAGCCGAGACGGAAGTCCATTGGGACACCAATCACGAGCGCGACATCGGCGCCTTTCAGCGCCTGCGAGCGCGCACGCGAGAAGAAAAGCTCGTGATCTGCCGGCAAGCACCCGCGCGCCAGCCCGTTTAGGAAGACCGGAATCCGCAGCGTCTCCGCGAGCTCGAGCAGCGCCTGCTCACCACGGCCCCAGTAGAGATCCGTGCCCGCCATGATCACCGGGCGCTCGGCGGCACGCAACAGCTCGCCCGCCCGTTCGATCGCCTCTGCGGAAGCGCTCTGCTCACTCGAGGCACCACCCGAGAACAGCAGCTCGGGCTCAGGCTCGGATGCCTCCTGGAAGACGTAGTCCATCGGGAAGTCCACAAACGTCGGGCCGCCGTGAGGCGCACGCGCCGCGGCGAACGCATCGTCCAGGAGGCCAGGAATCTCCGCCGTGCTCTCCGGAGTCATGGCCAGCTTGGTCAGCGGCCGCACGAACGGCACGTGGTCGATCTCCTGCAGTGACCCCTGCCCCCAGCGCATCGCCGGAGCCCTGCCGCCGAGGACGACCATCGGCGAGTGGTTCGCCTGCGCGCTCGCCATCGCGCTCATGCCGTTGGTCACGCCCGGCCCGGCCGTGAGCGCGCACACGCCGGGCTCACGCGTGACCTTTGCCCAACCCTCCGCCGCGAACGCCGCTGTGGACTCGTGGCGAACGTCGACGATATCGATGCCCTCCTCGCGGCAGCCATCGTAGATCGAGAACAGGTGCCCACCCGAGAGCGTGAACAGCTTGCTCACCCCGTGCGCCTTCAAGCGTCGCGCTACCAGCCGCCCGCCGTGGAACATCGTGGCGGTCTCCTGCATGCTTTCCGTGGACATCGGCGCGACTCTACCCATTCGACGCTCGCGCCAGCGTCCCGGGAGCTGGATGCCCGGGGTGGGATTCGAACCCACATGCCCTTGCGAGCCGCGGATTTTAAATCCGCTGCGTATGCCATTCCGCCACCCGGGCCAGCGGGCTTGAGTCTACGCGGAGACCCGCGACACCCGGCCATCGCTCAGGGCGCGCAGATCCGTCTCCTTGAGACTCATCCTCGCCCGGAGACCCTCCGGCCCGCGACTAAAGCCCACTGGCCATTGCGGCGAGCTTTTGTCCCTTCCACCGCAACTAGCCGGTTGCTACCGTGTATCGAAGGGTAGACAGAGGACAAGTAGCGATTGGACCCCCCGTGGAGGCCTCCGCACTAACACACAATCAGAGCTTGGCGGGCCTGCGCGGTCCGTCTCCTCTGCTGCGCCTCCAAGCCGACGAGAAGTTGATCGCGCTCACTCGCCGCGGGCAGCACGCAGCGTTCGAGGTCCTCTTCTCGCGCTACCAGTCCCGCCTGCTGTCCTTCTGTCGGCACATGCTCTCCTCGCGCGAGGACGCGGAGGACGTCCTGCAGGAGGTCTTTACGGCCGCCTTCAATGCGGTCCTCGCCGACGAGCGTGAGATCAACGTACGGCCCTGGCTGTATCGGATCGCGCGCAATCGCTCGCTCAACCATCTGCGTCGCGCTTCCGCGATCGGCGTGGACTCGATGGACACGCACTTCGCCGACCACGGCCTGTCGACCGGCGATCGAGTGATTCGCCGGGAGAGCTTCCGCCAACTCCTCACCGACGTTCAGCAGCTGCCCGAGACGCAGCGCACCGCCCTGCTGCTGCGCGAGATCGATGCGCTCTCCTACGAGCAGATCGCCCACGCGATGGAAACGACGGTTCCCTCGGTGAAGTCGCTGCTCGTGCGCGCGCGCATCTCCTTGGCCGAGGCCGCAGAGGCGCGCAAGCTGAGCTGCGCGGAGGTTCGTCTGGAGCTGGGCGAGGTGGCCGAGGGCTTGAGCAAGTTGGGCGCACCCGCGCGCCGCCACGTACGCGACTGCTCAAACTGCCGTTCGTTCAGGAAGCACCTCAAGGACAACAACCACGCGCTCGCCGCGATGTTCCCCGTAGGACCCCTGCTGCTGATCAAGAAGCTGCTGCTCACCAAGCTTGGCTCAACCGCCTCCGCGGGAGGTGCGCATGTCGCCGGCGGCGCCGGCGCCACGGTGGGTGCGGGCGCCGGCGCCGGCGTCGCCGCAACCGCTGGGGCGGCCGGGGGAACTAGCGCCGCTGGCAGCATCTTCACGTTGGGAGCGGGCGCGCTCGCCACCAAGGCTGTCGCCGGGCTCGCCGCCGCCGCGATTGTCACCGCGGGCGCTGTAGCGGCGGACCACGTAAGCCATCTGGTCCGCCACCACCACCCTGCCGCCACAGCGGCGGCCTACATGCCCGCCACGGCATCCGCCAGCGAGCCGGTCGTCGTTGTTCGCAACAGACCACAGCCGATCAGCAACAGCTCCAGAGCTTACAAGCCTTCTGGAGGAGCCGCCATTGCCCGACACCACGCTCGCCGCCATCCCGCCAAGCCGCCGAGCCCAACCACCGTCGTCCTTCCCGCTTCGTCCACCGTGCACGTGAACCCCGTTGTCGCGACGATGAAGCCGGCGCCCATACCCCAGCCTCCCGCTGCCACCCAAGTCACCGAGGTCACGACCGAGACTGCCCAGCTTCCCGTGGCGGCGACCAGCGAAGCGCAGCCAACCACTCCGTCCACGCCGGCCACCACCACGGCCACGGCCACGACGTCGAGCGAAACTCCATCGTCATCTCCATCACAGCCGAGCGCCACCGAACCGGAACATCCCACCACGACGCCGACCACACCGCCGGCCGGCGCCCCCGAATCTACGACACCTACGACGCCAACGACCCCCCAGCAAGAAACGCCGCCCCCTCCCGCGCCTGTGGAAACAACCCCGGGAACCCCCGGCGGCTAACTGAAGGCGAACGTCTCCAGCGGCGTATGCAGGACGCCCGCGGACGCGACTTCCAAGGGCGAAGTTACTTGCGAGTCCACCTTTGGTGAGGTCAGCATCACGATGTCTACTCCTTCGCGCGCGCCGGACCGTTCCGGTAAGAGCAGGACATCCCGTCCGTACATTGTCTGTCCTTTGACGGTCGCCTTGTAGAAGATGTTGTACGCCGGCACCGTGTTCACGCGGGTCTTGCCCTCTCCGCGCAAGACGAAGCCGGCGTACCGCTCGCTCAGACCGCGGATGTAGCCCACCGCGTACAGGGGCAGCTCGGCGGAGAGTTCACCCGTGTAGGGCGGCAGCACGAGCGAGTCCACCGCGAAGGAGTCCTCCAGCCGGCCGTCCCGATGACGTTGCACCTTCACGTAGCCTCCCGGGTCGGGCGCCACCCGGTAGAGGTCCCGGTAACTGAAGCTGAACGAAACCCTCCCGCCGTGGGAGAAGGTGGCGTCCTCGAGCGTCAGCCCGGCGGCAAGGAGGAGCGCCAGCAGCCCGACGCCGGCGGCGATCGCCGCCCCCCGCGCCAGCGGCGACGCCGCGCGCCAGCGGGGCGAGAGCAGCCGACCGAGCGTCGGCCCGTACTCCGGCTTCAGAGGTATCGCCGCCATAGGCGACGCAGTCTAGGCGAGCCCGATCATTCGCCGATCGAGAACAGCGCCTCGAGATCGTGGCGCGAGAAAGCCGCGAACGCGACCATCGTCTGGGTGCGCGCGACCCCCGAAAGCCCGCCGATCTCGCCTGTCACCACATCCGCCAACTGCTCGTGGTCCGGCACCCGTACGATCGCGACGAAGTCCCACTCGCCCGTCACCGAGTAGGCCTCGGCGACGCCCGCGATGTCCGCGAGCGCGCCGCCTAGCGTGGAGAGCGCATCGCGCTCAGCCTCGATCAGCACGACCGCGTTGGTCATCGTCATGACGAGTGACGCTCCCCGGGCGCGAGCACGACCACCTCGGATATCCCGGCCGACTCGACGTCGGACCTGAACGCCTGCGCGTCTGTCTCGATCGGCGGGAACGTGTCGTAGTGGCAGGGGATCACCTGCCTGGCTCCGATCAGCCCGGCGGCCTTGACGGCGTCGTGGCGGTCCATCGTGTAGTGGCCCCCGATGCACATCAGCGCCACGTCGATCGGGCCCTCGGTCTCGCCGATCAGCCGCAGGTCGGAGAACAGCGCCGTGTCGCCGAGGTGGTAGACGGTCTTGCCCGCGAACCGCACGATCAGCCCGGCGGGCACGCTGACGGTGCCCTTTGGGGTCATTGAGGTGTGCCAGGCGGGCACGAGCTTGACCGAGCCCCAGTCGAAGGAGACGGTGCCGCCGATGTTGGGGTCGTGCACCTTCTCGAGGCCCTCCGCGGAGAGCTCGTCGGCGATCTCCACGATCGCCACCACATCGGCTCTGGTGCGCTTGGCGATCGGAACCGTGTCGCCGAAATGATCGCCGTGGCCGTGGGTCAGCAGGATCGCGTCAGGAGACAGATCCTCCGCCGCGGCCGCCGCCTTGGGGTTGCCAGTGAGGAACGGGTCGATAAGCACCGACTTCTGGCCGTCTGAGAGCTCGAAGGCCGCATGGCCCAGGAAGCGGATCTGCATCTGCACTGCTCCTCTGCTGTCGCGGGTCTTCGCAAGCCAACATGATACGAGCGTTCGTCGTCGCCGGCGGCGTTCGGCGCTACAGCTCAGAGGGGCTGGCGGGGTGCAGACCGAGACCGAGCACCAGCCCAAGCGCACCGCCCGTCACGCCGGCCAACCAGCTCGCTTCTGGGGGAAGCAGTACGAACGGGATCGCCAGAAGGAGCGCCGCGATCGCTCCAGCACCGAGCAGGTCGCCCTCGTAGTAGGAGCTCGCGCGCGCCGCCTGTAGGTCGGGGGCCGCCCAGGCCGCCAGCAGAGCCAAGGCCGCCGCATTGCCACCGCTCACGATCGGCTCTGAGTAGACGGCGCTCGCCACCAGCGCCCCCGTCGCTCCAGCGCCGAGGAACAGTGCCAGCACCACGACGGGCCCATGGCGGCGCTCCAAGAGCCACCCGAAGAGCGCAATCGCGACGATCGCGACGAACGCGTACCAGCCCTCGAGATACGCGAACTCGTAGGTGAACAGCTTCCACCAATCACCGCCGAGCGGACCAAAGACGGTCATGCGAAAATAGAGGTCAGGCTTGGCGTGCCATACCACCCACACCACGCAGCTTGCCGCCACCAGTACGATCGTGGCGTATGGCGGGGAATTGGTCCCGCGCTCCAGCACCCGGCGAGACCAGCCAGCGCCTGGACGGGAGCGTGACGATGTGGATCGCGTGGAGGTCGATCGGCGTAGCAGGCGTAAGAGACGCTGCGCGAGGCCGCCCGCGGGGCGGCCGGGAACATGCTCGCGCGGAAGCTTCGGGGCGCGACGGCGCAGCCGGTGGCCGCAGTATGGGCACTCGGTGATGTACGGGCTGACCTCCGATCCGCACTGCTTGCACACCACGAACAGATCCGGGCCGGAGGACATCGTCAACCATTCTAAGGACCTCCCACCCCCGGCCCATAGACCCCACGGGGAATGAGGCCCGAGCCAGATCCGAGCCAGGTCCGAGCCGCAAGGCAGCGGCTCGCTCCTCGCCAACAGGCCGACGGCGGTAGAGTCCCTCCGCCTCGTCTACACCTCTCGGGCGCCAGACAGGCCCCAGGCGAGGCAGTATCAGCGACTTCAAAGGAAACGGATCGATGACACTCGGCTATGACCAGAAGCTCTACATTCTCGCGTTCGACCACCGCGGCTCGTTTCAGAAGAAGTTCTTCGGCATCGACGGCAACCCGGACGCCGAGCAGACGGCGATGATCGCCGACGCCAAGCACCTGATCTTCGAGGGCGTGCTGGTGGCCGTCGGCGAGGGCGCCGACGCCTCGGCCACCGGTGTGCTCGTCGACGAGCAGTTCGGCTCCACCGTGCCCGAGGAAGCGCACTCAAGGAGCCTGAAGCTGGCGATGCCTGCCGAGCGCTCCGGCCAGAACATGTTCGACTTCCAATACGGCGATGACTTCGGCGCGCACATCGAGCGCTTCGACCCGGACTTCACGAAGGTGCTCGTCCGCTACAACCCCGACGGCGATGCAGCGGACAACCGCGAGCAGCTGGGCAAGCTGAAGCGTCTCTCGGACTGGCTGGGAGCGAACGAGCGCAAGTTCCTGTTCGAGCTGCTGGTGCCGGCCGAGCCCGCACAGCTGGAGTCGGTGGGCGACGACACTGACCGCTATGACTCAGAGCTCCGTCCAGAGCTGATGCGTCGCGCGATCGCCGAGGTCCAGAATGCGGGGATCGAGGTCGACATCTGGAAGATCGAGGGCGTCGATGAGCGCTCGGACTGCGAGATGCTCGTCGCCCAAGCACGCTCCGGCGGACGCGACGGCGTGGTCTGCGTTGTCCTCGGTCGCGGTGCCGATGACGCCAAGGTTGACCACTGGCTCGCGCAGGCCGCTCCCGTCGAGGGTTTCGTCGGCTTCGCGATCGGACGCTCGATCTGGTGGGATCCGCTGAAGGCATACGTCGACGGCAAGATCGAACGCGCGGTGGGAGCACAGAAGATCGCCGATAACTACCTGCGCTTCGTCAAGGTCTACGAGCGCGCCGAGGGCAAGGCCCCCGTCGCCTCCTAGCCGCCCTCCGGCTGGCGTAACCGTCATGAAAATGCGTCAGAGCCTCGCCGACTGGGAGCGAGCATTCGTCAAGGAGATCTCGCTCGATCGTCACAGACGTGACTCGCTGCGCCGCACCACCGAGCAGCGCGCGCACAAGCGCGAGGTCGACCGGCGTCACAAGCACGGCTCGGTTCGGTTCGTCCTGCTCGTTCTCGCCCTGATCACGACCGCGGCGATCGTCACCGTGATCATGTTCCGCACGCTCTATCTGCTGCTGGGCTGACCGTCAGGCCAAGGCCAAGCCAGAGCGGGGCCGCGCCGAGGAGCGGGAAGCGGGAAGCTTCGCGCTCGGTCAGCCGCCCTCACCGAGATCGCGCAGCGCATCGTTCACGTCGGCACGGACGTCGTCTTGCGACACGCTTGGCACGTTATCGCCGTCCTCGCGATGGATCTCCAGGTAAATCTCCTTACGGAACACCGGCACGTCTTGGGGCGCCTGAATACCGATGCGCACCTTCTCTCCCATAACGGACAGCACCGAAACCTCGATGTCGTCGCCGATCATGATGCTCTGGTTGGACTTGCGCGTCAGAACCAGCATTCGGTGCACCTTCCTCGTTGCCGATACGCGACCGGCGCACCACAACCCCATCGCCGGTTCGGCAAGCATAGTCACACGACCGGGGGAACGCGACCTCCAGCGTCTCTTCCCCATCTCGCCGGACGTACATGCCACTGCCACGCGGCATCGCAGCCCTCATTCCCGACCCCCTATCGACGCCCCCGTAATCGACGCACCGCCACCCGCGCAGAGTCGCCATGCGGCGCCGTGATGGGTCCGCGCCGGCCGCGAACCCTATGCGCTAGTCTCCCGGGCCGTCCATGCCTCGTAGATCCTTGCGCCCACACTTGAATCAGATCCGCAGCTGGGTACGGCAAGGCCGTACCGACGCCTGGGTGGCCCATCAGCTGGAGGTCACCGTCCGGGACATCGAGCTGTTCAAGCGCCAGAACGAGCTCTCGAGCGTTGGGGAGTCCTCCGACGGCGCAACCGCAGCCGACTATGAGGAGATCGACCTGCGTGCCGAGGACGACGCCCTGATCGCCGCCGAGCTCGAGGCGGCCGAAATCGAGGCCGAGCGCGCTAAGGCCGAAGCGGAGGAGAACGGCGAGGACCTCGCGGCGGAGCCTGGAGAGGAGTCGGAAGAGGAGCGAGATGCCCCCCGTGCCCGCCGTCGCAGCCGCCGTGGCGGTCGCGCACGGCGCGGCGGGGGGCGCAACGTCGGTCCTCTCGAGGGCACCTTCGACCACGGCGAGGAGGGCTATGGCCTGTGGCTCGACCCCGCCATCCAGGACAACCCGATCTACGCCGAGCACTGGGCCGGCCACCGACCGGTCGAGGTAGCGGTCGAGGAGGACCGCATCGTCATTCGTCGTATCGGCGAGGACGACTAGAGCGTCGCTGCCGAGCGTCGCGACGAGCCCGTCGCGACGCATGCTGTGTCCTCGATAGCTCTCGATCTTCGATCGATCGAAGATGATCGTCCAGCACGCCGCGCTTCCCTGCGTCCTCATAAACGACCTTCGCCGTCAGCGCCGGCTTGCTAGTTCATAGCCGCGCTCCAGCGGCGTGGTGTGCGTAACCTCGTGCTGTGTCTTGAGTCAGAAATTCGGTCAGCGTTTGCCGGATGGATGGTCGTGATCTGACGACTGACGGTGCCGGTGAGTGTGCTACCGATCGTCCGGGATCGGCCAGCACATGGCCGGCGGCGGCGGGCGTCAGGCGCGTGCAGGCGCCGGGAAACTCAAGCGTATTTATGACTCACGACACTAAGCCCCGATCTCCCTGCGGCCTCCAGCGTAGTCCGCGGCCTCGCGCAGGTACCTCCCAAAGGCTGTATCGACGACCACACCGGCCTCCCACGCCCAGGGAGCCTCTGGGGCCACCTGCATCGCCACCTGCAAGCACCAGGCGGTGCTCCGTTCGTAGCACTCCACGAGCTCCTCGGCCGAGAACCGCCCGCCCAGGCGCCGGCGCAACTCCGCGACCAGTGCTTCGGTCACCCGCTCCAGCAACTGCGTACGCTCGACTGGGGCGTCTCTGAGGCGACGTTCACCCTGCTGCCACTGGTAGATGGCGTTCTCGAACGACACGCGCCGAGGCTAGCAGCGGGTGAGAGAGGCATGCCTGGGCGGTCGAGGGTGGGCACCGCCACCGCAGGTGGTGGTCGGGGCGCGGATCAGATGCCCACCCACCCGCGAGGCGTGTTGAGCACGCGCGCTGGCCGATCGGAGGTCCTTGAGTCTCCGATCGATCGGTGAGGACAGGCATCCGCGAAGCGCCATCCACGCCCAGGTCAGTTGTTGGGCAGGCCGGTGATGACGTAGGGCTGCTCGCCTTTCTTCATCATCCCCAACTTGCGAGCCTCCGCTTCGAGCGTTCCGCTCTTCCCCAAGGCTTCGTGCTGGCGTGTTAGCAGACTGTTTTCATGCTCCATCGCCGTCACCGTGGCGCTCGTGGCGCGCGCCTGGCGCCACGTGGAGAAGATGTGGATGCCGGCACTCAGATACAGGTAGAGGAGCGCCACCAACACGCCTCCCATCGCCGTGCGCGCCAGCCGGTCCCAACGGACGCGCGCTCGGATGCTCGCGTTCCCCCCCTGTGCGGGGGAGCGATCACCGCGTCGCGCCTTCGCGCGCGTACCGGCTGAGCGGCTTGCGCGTGGGTTAGAAGGGGCCAAGGCTCGAGGCATCCTCCCTTGAGCATTCGCGTTCGCGCGAGAACCTCCTGCTAGCGCCCGCGAAACACCGAGCGCCCCGGAAACGCCGCATCGGCCCCCAGTTGCTCCTCGATGCGCAGCAGCTGGTTGTACTTCGCCACCCTGTCCGAACGCGACGGCGCCCCCGTCTTGATCTGCCCGCACCCAGTCGCCACCGCCAGGTCGGCGATCGTCACGTCCTCGGTCTCGCCCGAGCGATGGCTCATGACAGCGGTGTATCCGGCCTCACGGGCCATCGCGATCGCGTCCAGCGTCTCCGTGAGCGTGCCGATCTGATTGACCTTGATCAGAATCGAGTTCGCCACACCGAGCTCGATACCTTTGCTCAGGCGCTCGGTGTTGGTGACGAACAGGTCATCCCCCACCAGCTGCACGCCGTCTCCGAGACGCTCCGTGAGCGTCTTCCAACCCTCCCAGTCCTCCTCGCCCATGCCGTCCTCGATTGACACGATCGGATAGCGCACCGTCAGTTCTGCCCAATAGTCGGCGAGCTCACCCGCGCTCAGCGTGCGGCCCTCGTGCTCGAGCACATAGGCGCCATCCTTGTAGATCTCGCTGGTGGCGGGATCCATTGCGATCGCCACATCGCTGCCCGGCTCATACCCGGCTGCCTCGATGCCAGCCACCAGCATCCGCAGGGCCTCCTCGTTGGAGGCCAAGTCGGGCGCGAAGCCGCCCTCGTCGCCCCCCGCCGTGCTGAGGCCACGCTCGTGCAGCGTGCGCTTGAGCGCATGGAACACCTCGGTGCCCATGCGCAGACACTCAGAGAAAGTTGACGCGCCGCACGGCACGACCATGAACTCCTGGAAATCCACTTTGTTGTCGGCGTGCGCCCCACCGTTGAGCACGTTCATCATCGGCACCGGCAGCACCCGCGCCGCCTCGCCGCCGAGATAGCGCCACAGCGCGAGCCCCTCCTCGGCCGCCTGCGCATGCGCTGAGGCCAGCGATACCCCCAGGATCGCGTTGGCCCCCAGTCGCGACTTGTTCGGCGTGCCGTCGAGCTCGATCAGCGCCACATCCAGACCGCGCTGCTCGGACGCATCCATGCCGGCCACCGCCGCGGCGATCTCGCCATTCACATTGGCCACCGCGCGCGTCACGCCCTTGCCCTGCCAGCGCGCGCCGCCGTCGCGCAGCTCTGTGGCCTCGAACTCGCCCGTTGAGGCTCCCGAGGGCACCGCCGCGTGGCCATGAGCGCCGGAGCGCAGCCCAACCTCGACCTCAACCGTTGGGTTACCTCGACTATCGAGGATCTGGCGGGCGTGGACTCGCTCGATCTGGCTCATCCCAGCGACTCTCCGTGTGGCAGCCTTGGCACGACCTGACGCCTACCATCGGCCGCCTGGAGCAGGCTTTCAGTCACCGGCATACCCGGGGCCCGGCCTATTTTTTGGTCGGCGTGACGGGTACTTTGGTCGCCTGCGGCGGCGTGCTCGTCTGCGGGACCGCCGTGCCAGCGCCAGTGGAGAGCCCCGCCGGCGTCTTGGGCGCTTTGTAGCCCTTGCAGTCCGCAACCATGTAGCTCGCGCGGCATTCCGTTTTGCCCATCCACTTCTTTTTGAATTCTTTGACGAACTTGCTCAGCGCCGTCTGCTGCCCAGTGGCGGTCAGCTGCTGCTTGATCGACGATTCGGCCTGCGCGAGGCTCTGCTGACTACCGGGTGTGGTGCTTTTGACCTCGAAGACGTAGAAGCCGAACGGCGTCTTGATCGGGCCGCTGAGGACGTTCTTTGAGGCGGAGAAGATCGCTTTGTCGAGCGCCGCCTCCTCCTCGCCTTTGACCACTTCCGGCAGCAGGCCGCCATTGGCCTTGCTGGTGGGGTCGGTCGACTTGCTCTTGGCCACGCTTGCGAAGCTCTTGCCCCCTTCGATTTCCTGCTTGGCGCTCTTCGCCTCAGCTTCGGTCTTCGTCAGGATGATCTCCACCGCGCGCTTTTCCGGCGTGCCGAAGCGCGACTGATTTTCTTTGTAGTACTTGGCGATTTCAGCCTTAGTGGGGGAGCCTTTGCCTTGCGCGACCTTTTTCTGGATTTTCGAGGACAGCAGGTTCAGCTTCACGCGCAGCAGCAGATCCGAGACGCTCTGGCCCGAGGTCGCGAGGAATTTTTCGAATTCGGCCGCCTTGGGGAACTGGGTGTTCTTGATTTTTTCGAATTCTTTCTTGACTTCCTTGTCGCTCACCTTTACGCCCAGCGATTCGGCTTCGCCCAGAACCCACGACGAGGAGATCAGGAAGCCCAGCACCTCCTGCTGCAGCGATTTGTACTGCGTTTCGCACTGCGTCTTGAGCGACGCTTCGGTCGGAGCAGTCTGGCCCTTGGCCGGCTTGGGCGCGACCGATTTCTGGTAGGCGATGCAAGCGGTGTAGCTCGGGGGAACGGGGACAGCCGGCTTGGCCCCCGTCGTGGTGGCCGCGCTGCTCGAGGCCGCCACGCCCATCCAGTGTTCGAACGTAGCTTTGGTGATCGGGGTGCCGTTCACCTGCACAACTGCGTTGCCGGGGATCCCACCGCACGCGGACAGGCCGACGACGGCAAATAAAACGGCGCCTAGCGCCGGAATGAAGCGGAGTGCCTTGGACACGACGCGGGCACTCTAGCGGAAACTTCGCGCCGTGTGTTTAAGGAGTTCCTGAAGACACTTCCAAGCACGCGATGACGGAGCGCCGGAGGGGTGTGCGTACTCATGCCGCCTCGCGCATGACCGACAGCAGCACGTCGGCCGCCCGCACGACAGTGGGGAAGCGCTCGTTGCCATCCTTCGGCACCCTGACCGAGACCTGCGCGCGACCGGACTCGTACAGCGCCTCGGGCAACTCCGCGCGCAGCCTTTTCGCCCGCACCGAGTTCAGCTCGATCGGCGCGACCGCCAGGCGATCTCCGCGAAAGCTCACCGTCCGCGCTCCCGCCTGGCCGAACTTGATGCGCGCACGTTGCAGCGCCAGCAGGTTCCCCACCGGCTCGGGCACCGGGCCAAAGCGATCCTCGAGCTCCTCGCGCAGCCGCTCCACGTCAGCCACCTCGAGCGCTCCCGCCACGCGGCGGTGCAGCTCGATCTTCGCCTGCTCGTAGGGCACGTAATCGGCGGGGATGTAGGCGTCGACGTTCACGTCCAGGCGCACGGGCTCCGCCAGCTCCTCGCCCTCCTTTAGCGGCTCGGCCGCGCGGACCGCCTCGTCGAGCATCTGCATGTACAGCTCAAACCCCAGCGCCGCCACGTGCCCGGACTGCTCATCGCCGAGCAGGTTCCCGGCACCGCGGATCTCCAGGTCGCGCATCGCGATCTTGAACCCCGCCCCCAGCTCGGTGTAGTCCGACAGCGCCGCCAGCCGTTGTGCCGCCTCCGCCGTGAGCGCCGCCGCCGAGTCGTACAGCAGGTAGGCGTAGGCGCGCTCACGGCTACGCCCCACGCGCCCGCGGATCTGGTAGAGCTGGGCCAGCCCGAACGCGTCTGAGTGCTCCACGATCAGCGTGTTCGCCTGCGGGATGTCGATCCCCGACTCGATGATCGAAGTGCACACGAGCACGTCCGCGCCGCCGCGCAGGTAGTCCATCATCACCGTCTCCAGCTCCCCCTCGCCCATCTGCCCGTGGGCCACCGCGAAGCGCACGCCCGGGCACAGCGCGCGCAGGCGCTCCGCCGTCTCGTCGATGCTCTCAACCCGGTTGTGCAGGAAGAACGCCTGCCCATCGCGCTCGTGCTCGCGCACGATCGCGCGCTTGACGAGCTCCTCCTCGTACTCGCCCACGTACGTCTTCACCGGCCTGCGTCCCTCGGGCGGCGTCTCGATCACGGAGATGTTCCGCAGACCTGCCAGCGACATCTGCAACGTGCGCGGGATCGGCGTGGCCGACATCGAGATCACGTCCACCTTCAGCTTCAGCTGGCGCAACAGCTCCTTCTGCTTGACGCCAAACCGCTGCTCCTCGTCCACGATCAACAACCCCAAATCCTTCGCGCGCACGTCGCGCGAGAGCACCCGGTGGGTGCCGATCAGGATGTCCACCCTGCCCTCGGCGAAGCCCTTGATCGCGGCTTTCTGCTCGGCCTGAGTGCGAAAGCGCGAGACGTGCTCGAGCGTAAACGGATAGTCGGCCAGGCGCTCTGAGAACGTGCCGTAGTGCTGCTGGGCGAGGATCGTCGTCGGCACCAGCATCAGCACCTGCTTGCCCTCGTTCGCCGCCTTGAACGCCGCCCTGAGCGCCACCTCGGTCTTGCCGTAGCCCACATCGCCGCAGATCAGCCGGTCCATCGGCTGCGGCGCTTCCATGTCCGCCTTCACCAGCTCGATCGCCTCACGCTGGTCCGGTGTCTCGGAGAAGGGAAAGCGCTCCTCGAACTCCCTCTGCCAGTTGGAGTCCGGCTCGAACGCGTGCCCCGTCCGCCGCCGGCGCTCGGCGTACAGGCTCAGCAGCTCGCCCGCGAGCTCCTGCGCCGCGCGCCGGGCCCGGGCCTTCATCGTCTCCCAGCGTGTGCCCCCAAGCTTCGACAGCGGTGGATGCCCGGGTGGGTGGGATCCTGATCCCCCGACGTAGCGCGAGATCTTCGCGAGCTGGTCGGTGGGCACGAACACACGGTCATCGCCCTGGTATTCGAGGTACAGATAGTCGCGCGTGACATCCGCCACGGTGCGCGTCTCGAACCCCGCGAAGCGCGCCACGCCGTGGTCCTCGTGCACGACGATGTCGCCCGTGCGCAGTTCGGTGAATGAGCGCAGCGCGCCCCTGCGGGCGCCACCCTGACCGCCACGTTGGCCGTCCAAGCCCGGGCCATGACCACGCTCGGCTCGGCGGCGGCGCAGCAGACGGTGCTCGGGGAAGACCGCCAGCTTCAGCTGGGGCGCCACGAACCCCTCGCGCAGCGACGCCACCGCGAATCTCAGCGATGGCTCCAACGGCGCGGCGGAGACTCCCTCGCCCTCGCCCAGCCAGGTGGCCTTCAGACGTCCGAGGTTGTAAGCGGCACGCTCGCCCTCCCCGCGGCGGGGAAACGCGACCACCGTTCGATACCCCGAGCGCACGAGCTTTTCGAGCTCGGGCTCGGCATCGCCCAGTGAGCGCGCGGCCATGTCGGCGGCCTGCGCTCGCAGCTCGATCTCCTGGCCACTTGCCAGTGCCGACAGCCAGATTCGGGCCCGCTGTGAGAGCGCGGCCTGGATGCTTTCAGGACTCACATACAAGTGATGGGCGTCCTTGTCATGAAACGCGGCGCACACGTCGGTCCAGTGGTCGCTCAGCGCCGGCGCCAGCTCCTCCTCGGCGGCCACCACGATCTCTGTGTCCGTGCCGAGCAGATCCAGCAACGCGCCAAAGCGCTCGACCGGCAGCAGCTCCGCGACGTCCGGGCGCTCTCCCGGGCTCTCCAGCACGGCAATCTCCGCGAGCTCGCGGTGCTCGGCCGCCAGCTCGGCCGCGGGCGCGATCTCGACCTCCTCGGCATCCCCCAGCGAGCGCTGTGTGAACGTCGAGAACCAGCGCAACGATTCGATCTCCACGTCGAACATGTCCACCCGCACCGCCCGCTCCTCGGTCGCCGGAAACACATCCAGCAGACCTCCTCGCAGCGCGAACTGCCCGCGCTCCTCCACCTGGTCCACCCGCTCGTAGCCCGCGCCCACGAGCGCGACCGCACACTCGTCGAGATCCAGCAGCTCCCCCACGCGTAGCGTGAACGAATGTGGCCTGAGCGCCGGGTCGGGCACCTTCTCCGACAGCGCCACCGCGCTGACCACCACCACCGGAGGCTCCTCCAGGCCGATCTGGAGGTCGGCCTCCCCAGACGATGCGGTCTTGGAGCGGATGCTCGGCTGCCCGGCAGTCGGTGGCGATCCTCCTTCCCCAGCGCAGCTCGTGGCCAGCAGCGCGTCCAGCGCAGCCACGCGCAGACCCACCAGGTGCGGTGGCGGAGTCAGGTGGGACTCATACGCGACGCCTCGCGACGGGTAGTAGCGCACCCGCCGGGGCGCGAGCCACGCGCGCAGATCGGCCGCCAGATCGCGCGCCGCGCGATCGTCTCCCACCACCACCAGCGTCGGCCGTGCCCGGGCAACCGGGTCGATCTCGGCGAGCGCCGCGATCAGGTACGGCCGCAGTGACCCAGACACGAACGCGTGCCCGCCCTCACGCGCCAGCCGCGACGCCGACTCGTCCTGCGCCGCAAACCCCAGCAGCGAGCGCAGAGCCATCTAGCCGGACCCCTCGCCCAGCATGATTCGCTCGACCTCCCCGCACGCGCGCGCCACCAGCTCCGTCACCTGCGCATCTGTCTCGCGAAAGCGTCCCAGTACGTATGCCGCGACGATCTCCGGGTCGGTCGAGTCCGGCCTACCCACGCCCACCCGCACGCGCGTGAACTCGCCCCCGCCCAGCTCGCGCTTGAGCGACTTCAACCCGTTGTGTCCCGCCAGGCCGCCGCCGATGCGCGTGCGCAACTCGCCGAACGGCAGGTCGATCTCGTCGTGCACGACCAGCACCCGCTCCAGTGGAAGCTTGAACGCTCCGCGCGCTGGACCCACCGAGCGGCCGGCATCGTTCATATACGTCTGCGGACACAACACCGCCACGCGCGGGTGGGCTGTGCCGGCCGGCACTATCCCCGGAGATCCGCCTCCTACACGGCCCTCGGCTATCCGCCCCCTGAAGCGCTCCTTCCACCGGCCCAGTCCCCAGCGCTCAGCGAGCGCCTCGGCGACCATGAAGCCCACGTTATGTGGCGTCTTTGCGTACTCGCGACCGGGATTCCCCAGCCCGACGATCAACCAGTCGACGGTCCCGCCGCCACCGCCGAACGGCCGTCGCAGGAGCCGCTACTCCTCGCCGGAGGAGCCATCGGAACCGCCGCCCTCGGCGCCCTCCGCAGCCTCGCCCGGCTCCTCGCCCTCACCGACGACCTCTGTCTCGGCCTCGATTTCCTCTTCCACTTCGCTCTGCAGCCGCGGCGGAGACAGGGTCGCGACCACCGTCTCCTCGACCTCGTCCAGCAAGGTCACACCCTCGGGCACGGCGACCGCGGCCAGCAGGATCGTCTCGCCGATCTGCATCTCGCCGATCGCATGCACGATCGACTCCGGGATCGCCGTCGGCAGCGCCTCCACGTTCAGCTCGCGCGTGATCTGTTCGAGCACGCCGCCTTCCTTCACGCCGGGTGCCTCCTCGGTGCCCGTGAGCTCCAGCGGCACGACCGCGTGGATCGCCTGATCCAACCGCACCCGCAACAGGTCGACATGCACCGTCTCGCCGCGCACCGGGTCGCGCTGGGCCTCCTTCAGCACCACCGGCGTCGCCTTCTTCCCATCGATGCTCAGATCCAGCACCGCGCCCGACCCGGCAAGAGCATGGCGCAGCTCGAGCACATCCGCATCAAAACCCACAGCCTCCTCGCCACCGCCATACAGCACTCCGGGCACGCGGCCACTTCGGCGCAGGCGTCGCGCCGCGCGCGAGCCGTCCGCGGCGCGGCTCGTCACATCGAGCTTTGTGGTGGTCTCAGCCATCAGCGGCTGATGACTCTAGCAATCGGCTTCGTTTGAGATCGGCGCGCTCACCGACAGCAGCACGACCTTCATGCCCTCCACGAAGTTCCCGCTGCGGCGCACCTCGATGCACTGCACCACCGGCAGCTTGCCGATCACCGTCCACGCGAAGCGCGTCGTCCCCGTGGCGCCCGTCAGCGAATATGCCGTGGCTGAGGTAAGCGACAGGATCTTCACCGCGCCGGTCCTGCGCAGGCGCGGATTGCTTGCGTCGGCCCGCACCGTCGCCAAGCACGACGGGCTCTCGCGGCAGCTCCCGCTCAGCTGGTCGAGCATGCCCTGCAGATCGCCTTTCGCCTGCGCTCGGATCAGCGCCAGATCGTCGTCGCGTTCGGCGTTCTCCGTCGACAGATACCTCGCCAGCAAACCGCTGATCACAAGGAGCAGCACGAGCCCGACCGTCAGCACCGTGCCGCGCCGCCGGCGCGGCACCCCTCGCCACCACGACAGCGGGGTCCGCTGGGGCGAGACGATCTGTGGGGAGGGCTGTGTTGAAATCGTCGGCGGGCGGATCGGCAGGGAGCGGCGCGAGCGAGCGTTCCTCAGAACAGCTGGTTCTCGCCACCGAATACCTCGCTGACGGAGTCATCGACGAAGATCCGCCTGATCGAGTCCGCCAGCAGCTCCGCGCAGGGCAGCACGCGGATGTTCTCCGGACGGCCCGGACCGACGGGGATCGTGTCCGTGACGACGATCTGCTCCAGCCCCGACTCCCTCAGGTTCTCGAACGCGTTGCCCGCGAACACCGCATGCGTCGCCGCCGCGTAGACGCGCGCGGCGCCTTCCTCCATAACCGTTTTGGCGGCCGCCTTGAGGGTGCCCGCGGTATCGATCATGTCGTCGACGATCACGGCCGTCTTACCCTTCACGTCGCCGATCACGTACCCGATCTCCGCCACCTGCTGAGCCGGGCGCTCCTTGTCGAGGATCGCCAGCTCAGCGCCGATCTTGGAGGCGAAGTTCTTGTTCAGCTTGACCCTGCCCGCGTCCGGTGCCACCACCACCAGATCCGGCAGGCCGAGGTCGGAGAAGTACTGGGTGAGCATGAACAGCGCCGTCATGTGATCGACCGGCTTCTGGAAGAAGCCCTGGATCTGGCCGGCGTGCAGATCCATCGTCAGCACTCGATCGGCCCCCGCTGCCTCGAGCATGCGCGCGACCAACCGCGCCGAGATCGGCTCGCGCGGCGCGGACTTCTTGTCCTGCCTTGAATACCCGAACCACGGCGTCACCGCGATCACCCTGTGCGCGGACGCGCCGACGGCGGCGTCGATCATGAACAGCAGCTCCATCAGCGAGTCGTTCGCCGTCACCCCGGTCTGCGAGTTGCCACACGTGGACTGCACGATGAACACGTCCGCGCCGCGGATCGACTCCTCGTAGCGGCAGTACACCTCGCCCCCAGAGAACGTCTTCAGCTCGACCGGCCCGAGATCCACGCCAAGCTTGTCCGCGATGTCAACAGCCAGCTGCGGGTTCGCCCGCCCGCTGAACAGCATCAGCCGCTTGTTGTAATCAATCGGCAGGCTCGCCCGCGAGGACTGCGCACGCGTGTCCATCGCGCTGCTCATCTCATCGCTGAGTGTAGAGATCGCCCGGGAGGATCGGCCATCAGGACTCGCGATTGCGCTCGGCATACCCCTCGATGTTCTTCTGACGCTCGCGGGCAATCCCAAGCGCGCCGGGCGGCACATCATCGGTGATGACCGATCCAGCGCCCGTGTGGGCACGATCCCCGAGGGTCACCGGGGCGACCAGCGTCGTGTCGACGCTCGTGCGCACGTGGCGCCCGATCTTCGTGCGGTGCTTGGCGCGACCGTCGTAGTTGGCGGTGATCGTCGCCGCGCCGAGGTTCGTCCCCTCGCCCACGTCCGCATCCCCGATGTAGGACAGGTGCGGGATTTTCGCGCCCGGCCCGATGTCAGAGTTCTTGACCTCCACGAACGTGCCGGCCTTGGCCCCCTTGCGCAACACCGTCCCGGGACGCAGGTAGGAAAACGGCCCGACGCTCGCGCCATCCTCGAGCACGCAATCGATGAGATATGAGTGCCTCACAGTGCAATCTCTGCCGATCGACGTGTGACCCCTGATCGTCGTAAACGGCTCGATCGTCGTGTCCTCTCCAATCTCCACGTTCACCTCGATCACGGTTGCCGTCGGATCGACGATATCCACTCCCGCGCGCATGTGCCGCTCGTGGATCGCCGCCTGCGCGAGCTTCCTTACCTCGGCCAGCGCGACCCGGTCGTTCACTCCGAGCACCAGCTTCGGGTCCTCGACGGCGTGGGCGGCGATCGTCCTGCCAGCGGCCCTCATCTCCGCCAGCGCCTGCGGCAGATATAGCTCACCCTGCGCGTTGTCCTCACTCAACCGCGGTAGCGCCTCCCTCAGCGCTTGCGCGTCGAACGCGTAGATCCCCGTGTTCACCTCGCGGATCTCGAGCTCGGCTTGCGTGGCATCGCCGTCCCGCTTCGTCTCCACCACGCGCTCAACCGCTCCGCTCGAGTCACGCACCACGCGCCCGTAGCCCGTCGGATCATCGAGCACAGTCGTGGCGATCGTCGCCGCGGCGGCGCTTCGCGCGTGTGCCTCGGTCAGCCCCCGGATCGCCTCGGCGCTCACCAGCGGCACGTCCCCACTCAGGACCACCAGCGGGGTGTCCGCGTCGAGCGGGCTCTCCGCGCGGGAGTCGAGTTGGGACATGGCCGCGAGGACCGCCCCACCGGTGCCGTTGGAGTGTGGCTGCACCGCGAGCTCCACGCCGTCCGGTAGCACTCCCTCGAGCGCCCGCGCCGGGGAGTCCACCACCACCACCCTCTCAGCCCCAGCCTCCAGGGCCGCCTGCACCGGCCACAGCACCATCGGGCGGCCACACAGCTCGTGGAGCACCTTCGGCGTTTGCGAACGCATGCGTGTCCCCTGACCCGCAGCGAGGATCAGGACAGTGGGAGCGGTCACGCAGGGAATGCTATTCGCTAGCCGCGCATCACAACTGGGGGGCAGGGATTCGAACCCCGATTCTCAGGACCAAAACCTGATGTCCTGCCATTGGACGACCCCCCAAGGGTTCACACACATCCTCGCACGAGATCCCGTCGTCGAGCATTCTGACCACGACCTGGACAGCCGGGACAGGCTTCACGACGGCACAACGCTCCGATCTCCTCTTTCTGCAACGATTCCTGCACTCTGTCGTGGGGAGAGCAGACATTGGGGAGAAGCATCAGCGCCGTGCTCGCGGCGCTGATGGTGCCTATCGCCGCGCTGTCGGTTCTTGCCGGCGCGCTGCCGATGTCCGCGGGCGCGCTGGCCGCAAGCGCCAACACGACGTCGCCCTACTGCACCTACGCCAACCTGCTGCCCACCTCCGCCGATACGGCGGCGGTCGACGCGTCGACGCTGTGTCTGCTCAACCAGCTGCGCGCCGCTTACCACCTGCTCCCGCTGCGGTCCAACCACGAACTGCAGTCCGTCGCAACCACACAGGTCCGCGGCATGGTGCGCAGCGACTACTTCGGCGACGACAGCCCCTCCGGGCAGTCGCCTGCGGCACTGATCGAGACCCTCCCCTACGGAGCACACGCGGCGAGCCTCTCCACCGCGCAGGACCTTGGCTGGGGCACGCTCTCCGACGCCACCGCGGTAGGCATGGTCGCGGCGTGGATGCTGTCCCCTCCGCATCGGGCGATCATCCTGACCGCTGAATTCCGCGACGCCGGCGTCGGCGTGACGCCCTCCGTGCCATCCGTACTGAGACAAGGCCAGAGTGGCGCGACCTACGCCGTCGAGTTCGCCGCACGCGGCTGACCGTCGGACCTGGGCGTCCTTCAGAGCCCTCCCTTCAAGAACCTGTTTCAAGATAGGCGGTGCGGTCGGGGCGTGCATGGAAGATTGAATGCCCACCCACCCGGCAGATCGGATGCCCGCCCACCCGGCGAAGCGCGTGCTGCCGATCATCCGGGATCGCCCAGCACGTGTCCAGGTGCGCATCCGGGCGTGCCGATCTTTTTGAAACAGGTTCTAAGACCGCCTGCCCGACCGATCGGAGCTCGATCGGCGCGGCACGCGGCCACCTTCGGCGCCCGCCTCCGAGGCGGGACCGCCCGCCGAGGAGATCCCCAGCACCCGCATCGACTTCAACCCGAGGCTGAGCTTCTCGCGCCCGTCGCTCGAGCTCACGTCCAGCCCTGAGAGCTCGCGCACGCGCTCCAGGCGGTAGTAGATCGTGTGGCGATGGGTGAACAGCCGCTGGGCCGTCCCCGCCACGTTGCCGTCGGCCTCGAGGAACGTCTCGAGCGTGCGCACCAGGTCGGTCTCGTACTGCTCGTCGTAGGCCACCAGCGGCTCGACCGTCTCTGCGTAGAAGCGCTGCAGCTCGTTGGGGTTCTCGCTCATCGCGCTCAGCAGCAGCCGGTAGGCGCCGGTCTGCTCGAAGGCAAGCGACGCCACGCCATCGGCCGCACCCTGCGCCACGTTCGCCGCCAGCAGCGCCTCGCCGGCGGCGCGCGTGAGATCGGCCGGATCCTCCGCTATCCGGCTGCGCCCGATCGCGAACGTGTAGCCAGAGAGGACGGCCTGCATCTCGTGCATGACCCCATCCGCGGCGCGCGCGGCGGTCGCCTCGTCGCCGCCCGGGACCAGCAGCAGAACCTCGGCGCCAACCGTCCCCTCACGCTCGGACAGCGCGGCGATCGAGCGGCTCACCACCGCCCGCGCGCCGCGCTCGGCAACCGCACGTACGCGCGCGCGCCAGCCCTCGTCGGTGGGCGCCTGTGGAAGGGCGCGCGCGACGATCATGCTCGCTCCGTTCTCCACGTCAAGCGTCAGCTCCTTTGCGCGCGCGAGCAGCTCCTCGCGCCCGGTCAACTCACGGCTGAGCATCGCACGCAGGAAGTCCGCCGCCGCAGTCTCTGAAACCCGCTCCGGCGCCCTCACCCGCTCGACCTCTGAAGCGATCATCGTCACCAGCAGCCGCTTCATCGAAGCGCTGGGTTCGGCTTTCGCGCGCATGTGCAGCGCCCCCACGACTGTGTCCGCCACACGCAGGGGCGTGCTGCTCACGCCCTGACCTTCGGACAGCAGCGAGCGCTCATCCGCCGGCGATCTGGCCGCCACCGCCAGGGTCGCCCCCCATGCGTCCGTCACCGCCAGGCTCGCCTCCAGCGCTTTCGCCGCCGCGCGTACCACCTCGGGCAAGCCGGCGCCCGACTCGACCGCCTCGGTGATCGCGTCCAGCGCCGCAAAGCCCGCTCCCGCGCCGTCGTCCACGTTCCCGTCCTTAGGGGAATCGGTCATCATCTACGGGCTCGCGCCAGGCCAGAATAGATAGATGGCGGACCGAGTTACTCGCACCGATCGACTCTAGCCCCAGAAGTAGATGACTACGAGCGCGCCAGCCACGCCGATGCCGATGAGCACGGCGAGCACGTACAGCGACAGGATGCTCGCGGCCACGCGCTCCCACAGGCGCGAGTATGAGGTCCACGCCGGCACGAGGATCAGGCCAGCGTAGAGCGCCAGTCCGAACACGCCGGCACAGACAGCTACCAAATCGTTGATGGCGGTTCTGCTCATAGGTCAGGTCGTGATTGTGACGCACAGGGGTGTCAGTCGCATGAGCGGCTGTTGTCTCATGAGGGACCGTCGCAAACCGCAAGGACGGACCCGCAGGCGGCGTTCACCGGCGTGGCACAGATCGGCGCCGGCACGCGCCCCTGAAGTCCCGCCGCGGCTCGTTCGGCTCGGCCGAGACCGTTGGCACGCAGGAACAGCCCCACCACCGTCGGCCCCGATCCGCTCACCAGAGCAACATCAGCACCCGTCTCGCGTGCCTGCTCGAGCGTGTCCGCGATCTCCGGGCACAGCGAAATCGCGGCCTGTTGCAGATCGTTGTGCAGCAGCTCCCGCACGACTGGGACCGGCACGCCAAGCTCCAGCGCCGCGCGCAGCGCGTCGCGCCGCTCCGTGAGCGCCCGCGGCGCACGCGCCAGTCCCAGACGGTCGGCCTCGGCATACACCGCGGCGCTCGACAGCGCGGCGAGGGACGGCAGGATCAGCAACCCGAACGACGGGTTCGGATCTGGTAGCTCGTGCAGGCGCTCACCGGCGCCCGTGGCCAGCCAGCGCCCGGGCGAGACCTGAGCGGGGACATCGGCCCCCAGCCGCGCCGCCAGCTCTCCTAGCAGCGCCTCGTCGCCCAGCCCCGAGGCGTGCCTTGCCAGGCGCAGCGCGGCAGCCGCGTCCGCCGAGCCGCCTCCCAGCCCCGCGGCCACCGGGATCCGCTTGGCGATACTCAACCGCAGCGGAGCGCTCTCCCAGCCTGTCGCCTCGCGGAACGCGCGCAGCGCCGCCGCCGCGAGATTGTCCGCCTGTGAGCCTCGAACCTCTGGGCACACAACTTCGTCCTTGGCGATACCCGGCGCGGCGAGCTCGAGCGTCAGCTCATCCGCGAGCGAGATCGACTGCATGACCGTCACCAGCTCGTGCTTGGCATCGTCGTCCGCCCGCACCGGCCCAAGGAACAGCCCCAAGTTGACCTTCGCGGGCGCGAGCGTGACAAGGACGCTCATTGTCATAGCTCGAGTAGACGCGCGAGCGCGCGGAAGTCCTCGGGGGACAGGCGCTCGGCGCGGGCATCGGCGGGATGGCCGAGCCGCTCGAGCGCCTCTCGCACCAGCTCGCGGGAGTGCCCCACGCCGCCGCGCCCGGACAGCGCGAGCGAACCGGCCAGGGTCTTGCGCCGGTGGGCAAACGCGCCGCGAACCAGCGAGCGCAGCGCCGGGGAGGGAGTCGACCATGACGCCGGCGAGGAATCGGCGGCTTCGCGGCTCACGGCCCGGAGGGTTGAGTCCGAGCCGGCGGTGGGCTCTCGGCGGCGGCGCAGGCCCACCAGCACCGAGTCGACGTTCGGCACCGGATGAAACACCGTGCGTGGGATCGCGCGCAGCACCTCCACCTCGCAAGCGAGCTGTGCGATCACCGAGGGCACGCCATAGGCGCCCTTATCGGGTCCCGCCCGCCCCCTACCGGCCGGGCCGCCAAGCGCTCGCCGACCTCGCGCTGCACCATCGCCACCCACAGGGACACGCCGGGCAGCTCCTCGATCGTGCGCAGCAGCGCCCCCGCCGCGATCCCGTAAGGCAGGTTCGCCACAACCTTCGTCGGCTCCGGGCGCAACCGGCCCAGGTCGATCGTCATCGCATCGCCCCAGCGCACGGTCACGTTGGCGTGAGCGTCGGTCGCATCCAGCAGCGCCTGTTTGAGTCGCACGTCGATCTCGATCACGTGCACATGGGAGACGCGCTCGGCCAGGTACTCAGACAGCACGCCCAGCCCTCCGCCGATCTCGAGCACCACATCCTCCGGATCGAGCTCCGCGGCGCGTGCGATCACGCCGAGGATGTTCGAGTCGATCAGAAAGTTCTGTCCGAGCTCGCGGTCGGGACGCACATCGAACTGGCGCAAACGCCGCAGGCTGGATTGGGTGAGAACGTCCACCATGGCGCCCATCACCAGCCGAACACACGCGCCGCGTTGCGCTCAACCGTCGCGCCCAGCTCTCCCACCGACACCCCGCGCAGCTCTGCCAGAAAGGTCACCGTGTGGGCGACGAACGCCGGCTGGTTGCGCTGCTTACGCACGACCTGGGGTGTGAGGTACGGGGCGTCGGTCTCGACCAGCAGCCGCTCGTCCGGCACCCGACGGGCCGCGGCGGCAAGGTCGGTGGCGCTTTTGTACGTGACGTTGCCCGCGAAGGAGATCGCATAACCACGCTTGAGGCACTCATCCAGGCTGTCGGGCATCGAGAAGCAGTGGATCACGACGCTCAACCCGTCCGCTTCGGCGGCGAGCTGCGCGAGCGTCTCCACCTCCGCGGCACGCGAGTGGATCGTCAACGGCTTGCCCGTCTCGCGCGCGAGCGCGATCTGCGCGGCGAACGCACGCTCCTGATCGGCGCGCGGCGCGGCGTCGCGGTAGAAGTCCAGCCCGGTCTCGCCGATCGCCAGGCAGCGCTCGTGAGCAGCCAGCGCGCGCAGCTCCTCAAGGTCGGCGTCGTCGAAGCCCGTCGCTGCGTTCGGGTGACGGCCGATCGCCGCGTACACCTGGGGGAACGCCTCCGCCGCGGCGAGTGCCGCGCGACAGGACGCGCTTTCGGTGCCGACCGTCAGCATCCGCGTGACACCCGCCGCGTCGGCTGCCGCGACCAGCTCGGCGTCGGGCTCCTCACACAGGTCCAGATGGGTGTGGCTGTCGATCATCATCACGATGATGATGATGATGACTTCGGGAACAGCGGCTCGATCGGGTTGACGCGCTCGATCCGGCCGGCGCCGAAGCTGGCGCCCGCGAGCGACACGTCCGGCGCGCCAAGCGCTGCGAGCAGCTTCTCTGAGCTCGCCGGCAGGTAGGGCCAGAGCAGCACGGTCACGGCCCGCAGCCCCTCGGCGAGCATCCCCAATACGCGGTCGAGGTCACCGACGAGCGCGTCGTCCTTGGCGATCTCCCACGGCGCCTGCTCCTCGACGTAGCGGTTCAGCCGTCTCACCCGCTGCCAGATCTCATCGAGCGCGAGCGTCAGCTCGGCGCGATCGAGCTGCTCTGAGACGCGCTCGGACAGCCCGGCGAAGTCCTCGGCGAGCACGGGGTCCAGCTCTGTGGCTGTCACCGTCCCGTCGCGATAGCGCCCGATCATCGCGATCGTGCGACTGGCGAGGTTGCCGAGCTCGTTCGCGAGCTCGCTCTGATAGCGCTGCTCAAACGAGGCCGTCGACACCGAGCCGTCCTGGCCGAAGGGAACATCGCGCAGCAGATAGAAGCGCAGCGCGTCGGCGCCGAAGCGCTCGATGACGGCGAACGGGTCGAGCACGTTTCCCAGCGACTTTGACATCTTCTCGCCGTCCATCAGCAGATAGCCGTGGACGAACACGTGCTCGGGCAGCTCGATCTCGGCGGCCATCAGCAAGGCCGGCCAATACACCGCGTGGAAGCGCAGAATGTCCTTCGCGATCACGTGGTAGCTGGCTGGCCAGAACTGGTCGGTCAGATCCTCGCCAGGCCGCGCATAGGAGAGCGCTGAGTAGTAGTTCAGCAGCGCGTCGAACCAGACGTAGAACACGTGCTCCTCGTCCCACGGCACCGGCACGCCCCACGTCAGCTTGTGCCGCGTCAACGGCACGTCGCGTAGCCCCGAGCGGATGAACGACAGCGCCTCGTTGTAACGCGTGCGCGGCGCGACGAAATCCTCGCGCTCTGCATACAGACGCTCCAGTGGCGCCTGGAACGAGGAGAGCTTGAAGAAGTAGCTGTCCTCCTGCTCGCGCGTCAGCTCTATGTGGTGAATCGGACAGCGGTTGCCCTCCTCGATCTCGTTCTCGCCCTTGAAGTCGGCGCACCTCGGGCAGTACCACCCCTCATACGTGCCCTCATACACGAACCCGTTCTCGCGCACGCGCGCAAGCACCTCGCGCACCTTCAGCATGTGCTGCGGGTCGGTGGTACGGATGAAGAAGTCGTTGCTCGCCTCGATCAGCGGCGCGAGTGCCTTGAACCGCTCGGCGTTCCGATCGGCAAGCGCCTGGGGCTCGATCCCGAGCGCGTGCGCCGCGTCGGCCACCGGCTCGCCATGCTCGTCGGTCCCCGTCAGAAAGAACACCTCATCGCCGCGCTGGCGGTGGTGGCGGGCCATCACGTCGGCCGCGATCGTCGTGTAGGCGTGCCCCAGACGCGGAGCCGCGTTTACGTAGTAGATCGGAGTGGTCACGTAGAAAGAGGACATGCTCCCCTCAGGCTACTGACCGACCTCTCCGGCTACTGGCCGCTTGCCGCAGGCTACTGGCCGCTTTGGCCCCCGCCGGTCAGCCCCCGGTACAGCTCGTTCGCGCCCATCCCCGTCAGCTTCGCCACCGCGGCAGCCGCCGGTCGCGCCTTTGCGCCCGCCGCCACGAGGTCTTCCAGCACACCGAGCGCCGTCTCGCGCGCTGCCTTCCGCGGCGGGGCGGCGCCGACCACGAGCACCACCTCCCCCCGGGGATCGCTCATGCGGTAGTGGGCCGCCAGCTCGACGGCGCTCCCGCGACGCACTTCCTCGTGGAGCTTCGTCAGCTCGCGACACACCGTGACGGGACGCTCAGGGTCCAGCGCGGCGAGCACATCCAGGCTGGCCGCCAGGCGGCGGGGCGACTCGAACGCGACGAGCGTCTCTGGCGCATGCGCCAGCAGGCGCTCGAGGTCCGCGCGCGCCCGCGGTAGAAAGCCGACGAAGCTGAAGCGCTCGGTCGGTAGGCCTGAGGTGACAAGCGCGGTCAAGACAGCGCTCGGCCCGGGCAGCGCCTGCACTTCGAGTCCTGCCGCCACGCACGCGCGCACGAGCGCGAAGCCGGGGTCCGACACCAGCGGAGTTCCCGCATCGGACACGAGCGCCACCACCGTGCCCGTGCGCATCCGCGCCACGAGCTCCTCGGCACGCGCACGTTCGTTGTGCTCGTGGAAGCTGACGAGCGACGCGACGATCCCATGGCGGTCGAGCAGCACTTTCGTATGCCTCGTGTCCTCGCAGGCCACGATGTCGACCTCGCGCAGCGCAGCGAGGACGCGCAAAGTCACGTCCTTTAGGTTGCCGATCGGCGTAGCGCACACGAGCAATCTCCCGTGACCGCCGTTTTTGGCGTCGATGCCCGCAATCCTTGATCGATCCGATCCAACCGGAGGATTCTCGGCGCTCATCTCGCAACTATAGGTTGCCCTCGCGGGTTGCCCTCGCGATCCCTCCATGCCCACCGACCCCGATCAACCACCTCGGTACACGCGATATCGCGCCCGCCCGCGTCGGCTGCTGCCCCGCAAGGAAGAGGAGCTGCAGCCCGGGCTCCAGTCGCGATCCCCGCGGCGCGCGGGCGAACCACCCCGTCGTGCGGACGAACCACCGCGGCGCGCGGATGGGCGGATGGACGGATGGGCAGCGAGGTGGCGGCGCTGGAGGCGGCCCAAGCACCTGGTGCTCGGCATGCTCGCGCTGATCGCCGGCTGGCTGGTGCTGTCGCTCGTGCTGTTCCTGATCAGCTCGCACTTCGAGCGCACCTCGCCGCCGTCGAACGTCGCGGGCGCGCTCGACCCGGCTGGCTTTCCCCTGACGAGCGCCAGCAACATCCTCGTGCTCGGCTCCGACCGGCGCCAGAAGAACTCAAAGGAACCAGGTGCCGAAACCACCGGCTTCGGCCGCTCGGACACGATCATGCTGATCCGCACCGGCGGCGGACATGCGGCTCGCCTGTCGATCCCACGCGACACGATCGTCGAAATCCCCGGTCATGGCCTTGAGAAGATCAACGCCGCGCACGAGTACGGCGGGCCGGCCGAGTCGATCTCGGTAATCAAACACTGGCTCGGCATCCCCATCAATCACATGGTGGAAGTCAACTTCGAAAACTTCCCCCAGCTGATCGACGCGATGGGCGGCGTCAACTACACGGGCGGCTGCATCGTCTCAAAGCTCGACGGCGGCTTCGCCAACGGCGGCTTCACGCTGCGCCTGCCGGCGGGCACCCACCACATCGACGGCAAGCAGGCGCTCGCGCTGGCACGGACGCGGGAGAACCTGTGCGCGCCGAACGAGACCGACATCCAGCGTGAGGAACACCAGCAGGCGCTGTTCAACGACATGAAGTCCCAGCTGCTGTCGGTCTCGAGCTTCTTCCGGCTGCCTCTGATCGCCTGGAACGCGCCGCCGGCGGTCATCTCCGACATGAGCGGCACAGAACTGCTCGGCATGTTCGCGGCGCTCGCCGCCACGGGCACGCCGCCGACGCGGGTGCTGAAACCGACCGGACAGATGACCCTGCCCGGCGGCGAAGAAGGTCTCACGATCTCCGAAGAAGCCCGCCGCGCCGACGTCGCGCGGTTCATGAGCGGCTAAGCGCCGAGCGGGCTCAGCTCTTGGCCGGGACCGGCTTTGAATCCTTGGACTTGGCCTGACTCTTCTCGCCTTTGCCCTCCGCGGAGGAGGAAGAAGAAGAGGAAGCAGAGTCGGAGGACTTCTCTGCAGATGACTTCTCCGAGGAGGCGCTCTCTGAAGAGCCTTGCTCCGAGGACGACCCCTCCGCGGCGGCCGCGGTCTCGCGCTGGCGATTGCGCGTGCCATAGTCGGTGTTGTAGAAGCCTTTCCCCTTAAAATGCACCGCCGGGGCGTGCAGCACACGCTCGACCGGCACGCCCGTGTCGGGGTCAGCAGTGAGTGCATCCTCTGAGAACGACTGCTGAATCTCGAACGTCGTCCCGTCGGGGCGTCTGTACTCGTAGATCGGCATTGGCGGTGTGATTATAAGAGCGCCAATGGGGGCAGCCGGGCTTCAGAACCTGTTTCAAGATAGGCGGCGCGTCCGGATGCGGGTGGGTGGGATCTTGATCTACGGCGCTGGACCACCGATAGGAGATCAAATACGATCTCCTATCGGCCAGCAGATCGACAGGATCTTCGATCGTCTCGCCACGTGACGGCCGATCGGAGATCGTCCAGCACATGCTGGGCGATCCCGGATGATCGGCAGCATGCGCTTCGCCGGGTGGGCGGGCATCCGATCCGTCGGGTGGGTGGGTATTCAATCATCCATGAACACCCCGACCGCACCGCCTGAGGGGAAAATAGGCCCCAGATTCGCGCAAATTGCGCATTTTCATCAGCCCGCGACCGCACGCACCGCGAGCAGCCCAACTATCTTGAAACAGGTTCTTCAGCCGGCCCGGCTGGGCTTTCAGTCGGCCAGGAGAGCGCGCGCGCAGACGGTGCCGGCGCGCACCGTCTGCGTGAAGTCGCGGTCGGACTCCGCGAGCATCCGCAGCGCGAACCCATCGGCGAGGGAGAAGAGGATCTCGGCGACCGCCTCGGGCTCCGCGTGCAGGCGCAGAATGCCCTCGCGTTGCCCCATCGCGAGCATCCCCGCCACCTGTTCGCGGGTGTGGCGCATCAGCCCCGCGTACTCGGCGGCGACCTCGGCGTTGCGACGCGACAGCGTGAACAGCTCGAACACGAGCGTCACGAAGTCGGGGTCCTCGCGCACGGTCTCCTGCAGGTTCTGCGCCATCAGGTCGATGAAGTCCTCGGCGCTCCGTGCACCCGCGAGCTGGCGCTCGAGCAGCTCCATACGCAGCTCGCAGTCCCGGCGCACCGCCTCCACGAGCAGCTGCTCCTTGGTGCCGAAGTAATAATGGAGCAGCCCGCGCGACACGCCGGCCTCGCGCGAGACGTGGTCGAAGGTCGAGCCCGCCGCGCCGCGCCGCGCGACGCTGCGCCGCATCGCCTCGACGATGCGCTGCGCCTTCTCACCCGACAGCGACCTGGGGCCCCCGGGCGTCTCAGCCGCGGTCGCCAATGATGATGATGACGATGATGACCCCGACGCGTCCGCCGCGCGAGTCGCGGGGGTCGACGACCCGGGCATATCCGCCGTGGGCTCAGAGACGCTCGGGCTCTCCACGGCGGCAGACATCGTCGTCGTCATCATCATCATCATCATCGCTGTCGTCGCCGCAATGAGGTCCTGAACTCTGAACGTGCTCTCAGGCAGCGGGCGTAGCCGCCGGGGCGGGCTCCACCGGGGTCGTGGTCGAGCTGTAGTCGAACTCTTCCTCGGAGCCGAACAGGAGATCGAGCACCTTCGCGCGCAGGTCCTCGCTGAGCGCAATCGCGAGCACGCTCGCGATGCCCAGCAGCAGCAGCTTGCGACCCAGACCGCCGCGACGGCGACTGCGCTTGGGCGGTTCGCGCAGCGAGTTGGACGCGTCACGCAACGCGTTCACCGCCTCCTTGAGCTCGCGCTGGAGCTTCTTATCCTCGAGTAGCACCCTGCTCGCGGGCTTCCCGTTGCTCATCCGTCCGTAGGCGCTGCGCGCCAAGCCATACGCCGCGAGCAGGCTGCCCCGCAGTTCCTCGTCTTCGACTAGACGCTTGAGATAACGGTTGCGCTGCGCCGCGCGCGCCGCTTCTGACGCCTTGTTGATGCTGTCCTTCGCTGCCATCTCTGCCACCTCACAATTCTCTGCCGAAGCTTTGCCGGTCGGCCCCCCAATATACCCCCAATGATCGGCCGCGAACGCGCTTTGTAATCTCAGAGCGCGTCTCCGGGACGGCCCACCGGTCAAGCGGCGGCCAGCACCGCGTCGTAGTGCCGGCGCACGTCGGCGCGATCCGCCGCCTCCGGCACCGATTCCTCGCTCACCCGCAGGATCATCTCCGCCTGCTCGAGCAGCAACTCACGCTGCGAGGAGCTCGTGTATGTCACCACCTTGGCGAGCGCATCGAGCTGGCGGATCATCACGGCGGGCATCCCCTGGCTGGCCTGGCGGATCTTGTCGTGCGCGCGCTGCACCAGGCGCTGGAAGTCGACGGTGACGGTGATCACGCGCACCTGGCCGGTCGCATCGCGATGGACGACGTGCGGCTGCCAGCGATCGGCGATCTTGCAGAGCCCATCGCCGAGCCAATCGATGCAGGCGAGCGCGGTGAAAGTGTCGTTGACCGCCGGCGAGAGGGCCCGGATAGCGATCTCGACGAGTTGATCCACCGCGAACGACAGATCCTGAGTGAGGGTCCTGTGTGGGCCCGTCGCATGCGCACCGCCAAGCGCTCGCGCGACGCCGGGCGCGGCGGCGGCGGGCCATACATCGGCCAGGGGTTGGCCCTCGACGACAAAATGGCCGGGGCGATGCAGCAGGCGGATCACGGCGTGGCTGCGCGTGGCGATAGCGATCAGCGTGTCGATGCGAACGAACTGCAGGTAGCCGCTGCCCGGCGCGTAGACCACCCCGCTGTCCTCCTCCAGACGCACCGTCGCCTCCGCCAGCGATGGCCCGGCCTTCAGCTCGCCCACGACGGGCAGGCGGGTATCCGCTTCGATTGCCCGCGACAGGTCGCCGGCGATGCTCGCGATGACCTGGGGCAGCTGGATCGACTTGGCGATGTGATCGATGAACAGGACAAGCACCGCGACGTCGAGGATCACGAGCAGCATCGTCACGGTGACCGACAGGTGCGGAATGAATTCCCCATGGCTGCCCGGCCCGATCGAGATGAGCGCCAGAATCGCGTAGACGAACGTCGCGACGAACGTGCCCAGCGTGAACTGCGTGATCCAGTCGCGAATGAAGTTGCGCAACATCCGTGGCCCGAACTGCGTGGAGGCGAGCGTCAGCGTCACGATCGTGATCGAGAAGACGAGCGTCACCACTGTGATCACCGCCGCCGCGATCGCGGTCAGTATCTGCCGGGCGGCGTCCGCGCCGCCGCTGATGACAAACGACGGGAACCGCAGCGTTCCGTCGTAGGCGGCTCGATCAAGCGCATAGGTGCCAGCGAACAGCGCGACGGCGAGCACGATCTCGACCGTCGGCACCAGCCACAGGTTCGTGCGCAGCGCCTCTCGGCGCCAGGCCGACACGGGTACTCCAGGGCTCACGGGAAGGCCCCGGCCCCGGCGGGAAAGGCCTCAGAACCCAAATGCGATCTCCCTATCCGCCAGCACCGCCTGCTAGAAAATACGGGCCCACGGTGCGATTTCATCCGCCCGCGGGTGCCCGCCAAAGGCGGGCACGGACAACTATTTTCAAACAGGTTCTCAGCGGCGCAGCGATCTGGGCCGGCCGGAAAGCGGATGAGGACGAGGACGAGGACGTGGAGGTCGTTGGGCATGGGCTTGGGCAGCACGAAACGATGCCGACCAGACTTCCCGGCTCACCACCGCTAACGATACCGGGCCGTCCCACGCCCCGGAAGGCGCGCACAGAATCGTCCACTACGCGTGCAGCGCGGCCTGTTCCTGTGCCGAAGGGAACGCCCACGCGGCGCGCGCGCGGCGCTCCTGGCGGAACACGAACCTGAGCTGCTGCGGCGGTTTCAGTTGCGCCTCGTTGGGACGGAACGTGGCGCAGGGCTCAGGCAGATCGAGAGAGCAGAGCAAATTGCAACGAAAGAAGCATTCGTCACAGCTCACCTTGCGCACTGGCCTCTTGGACGTTCGCTTGCTCTGCTTTTGCGGCACTGTGCTTCTCCCCCTTCTTTCTTCTTCATTCATCATCTGCTCTGGAGGCCTCGCCGCGATCTGAGCTGGCATCGATCGGGCGGTGAGGAACGCGACGACGGGGATCAAAGCACCGTCGAGCGGTCCGCGTGTGGGACTAATCCGCAATTCGCAGAGAAAAAGCTTTCTACCCGGAAATAGCCGAGATCAAGTCACTATCTCGTGACAATCGAGCCTAATATCGCGCACCTTGCGGGCTTCTTGGGTGATCGGGTCGTCGATGTCGGCGCGGTGTCGCGCGCGTCATCTTCATCTTCATCGTCATCATCATTATCGATCGACATGCGCATCCTCGTCACCGGCGCCTCCGGCTTCGTCGGCTCGCTGCTTGCCCCCCGGCTGCTGTCTGAGGGACATGCGGTTCGTGCGCTCACCCGCCAGCCGATCGAGGCCGCATCCGGTCGCGGGCACTCCGAAGCGAGGAGTGAGATCGAGATCTTCCAGGGTAACGCGCTCTCGGGCGAGGGGCTAGCGCGTGCGCTCGACGGTGTCGAGGTCGCTTACTACCTGATCCACTCGATGGAGAGATCGCCCGCGGGCGCCTCTCCGTCTGCGTCTGGCGAGTCGCCGTTTGCAGAACGCGAGCGGATCGCGGCTGACACCTTCGCCGCGGCGTCCGCGCGCGCTGGTGTGCGCCGGATCGTCTACCTCGGTGGGCTGATGCCACAGGGCCCCGCGACCGTCTCACGCCATCTGGCCAGTCGCGAGGAGGTGGAGCGCATCCTGCTCACAGCAGTGCCCGACTCGGTGGCACTGCGTGCGTCGATCGTGATCGGCGCACGCTCGCGCTCGTTCCGCTTCCTCGTTCACCTCGTGGAGCGCCTACCCGTGCTCACGCTGCCCGCCTGGCGCAGGTTCGCCACTCAGCCGATCGATGCTCGCGACGTCATCGAGATGCTCACCGCGGCCGCGCTCGTGCCCACTGTGGGGGGGCAATCGCTGGACGTGGGTGGAGGAGAGGTGCTCACCTATGGGGAGATGATCGCGCGGATTGCCGATCTGATGCTCGTCAACCGTCCCGCGCTCGGTTTCGGTGTGAGCGTGACACCCCTCGTGGCCCGTGTCGCGGCGGCGATCGCGCAAGAGGACCCAGAGCTGATATTGCCGCTGATGGAAAGCCTCGAGACGGACCTCCTGCCGGCGGACGACCGTGCCGCGGAGAAGCTGGGCGTGCATCTGCACTCCTTCGACTCGGCCGTCGAGCACGCGCTCGGCGAATGGGAGGAAATCGAACCGCTCACCGCGCGGTGAGCCGGGAGCGGAGCGACCGCCACGGTAAGGATCTATCCCAAATTTGGACATGGGGTGCCTACCCACTCCCAGTTGAGGGTCGAGCGGATTGGACGCGAGGACGAAGCAGTTGGGGTGAGCCCGCCGATACGCGCGGTGGGCGACGCCGATACGGTTCCCTACAGATGAGCCTGGTCACAGCCTCCACCCACATCGCGGTCGCTCCTGCAGATGTGTGGAAGATGGTCATGGACCCCGAGCGCTTGGGCGACTGGGTCACGATTCACCGCCGTCTGCTGCACTCAGACGACGGGCCTCCACGTGTCGGCTATGAGATGGACCAGCAGATCCACATGCGCGGAGTCAGCGTCGAGGTTCACTGGAGGCTCGTGGACTGCCTTCCCAGTGCGCGCGCGGTGTGGGAGGGTCGTGGGCCCGCGCGCTCCCGCGCGCGCACGGAATACATCTTGAGTCCCGAGGACGATGGCACGCGCTTTGCCTATCGTAACGAGTTCCACGCACCGCTCGGACCGGTCGGAGCAATCGTCAGCCGCGCCCTCGTGGGAGGCATGCCAGAGCGCGAGGCCAAGCGCACACTCGATCGCCTACGTGCTTCCCTCGAGACTCGCTGAGCACCACGCACTCCTCCGGCGGGGTGGTCTCAGGAGATTTAGAGCGCCTAACGAAAAGATCGGCGCGTCCGGATGTGGGTGGGTGGGATCCTGATCTACGGCGCTGGACACCGATCGAAGATCTACGGGATCTTCGATCGTCTCGCCACGTGATGGCTCGCACATGCTGGGCGATCCCGGATGATCGGCAGCATGCGCTTCGCCATCCCGCGACGCCCAGCTTGATCCATGAACACCCCGACCACACCACCTATTTCGTTAGGCACTCTGAGAAGAAGAGATTTTAAAGGAGATTCCGAGAGGCCAGTTGTCCCGCTCACGCGTGCTCACTCAGAGCTATTGCAAATAGGCTCGCAATTTGTGGTGTCCCCAGAGTGAGATGGTGTAGGGTAAAGATAGAAATGATGTGACTTAGATCACATTTACACTAGTGAAGAGGACTTATATCGTGACCGATTTCCTTGACGAGAAGCGCCGAGAGATCACCGGCAGGCTGAACGAGCTGAAGCCGCTGGTGGATGAGTACAGCCGCCTCGAGGCCGCCGCTTCGGCTCTGGCAGGTGTGGGTGGATCGGCCACTCCCGCCGCGAGAGCCACCGCCTCGAGCACACCTCGTCGCCGTCGACCGGGACGCCCACGTGGCTCCGTCAACCGTACGAGCACAGCGGCTCCGGCCAGCGTGGTGGCCCCGGCCAAAACTACCCGCAAAGGACCGGGTCGTCCGAAAGGCCCGGGTCGCCCGAAAAAGGTAGGTCGCCCGCCGGCCAGCACCAGCAAAGCCGCAGCGGCTCCCACGACACGTCATCGTGCCGGTCGGCGCAAAGGCAGCGGCACGCGCGCGGCCGAGGCACTGTCGTTCGTGCAGGGACAGCCGGGCATCTCGATCCCCGAGCTCGCCGCAAAGATGGGGATCAAGCAGAACTACCTCTACCGCGTGCTTCCCGGGCTCGAGCAGGAAAAGAAGGTAGAGAAGAAAGGCCGCGGCTGGCACCCCAAAGGCTAGTCTCGGGCCCCTGGCGGCGTCCTACCGATCGGAGATCGGATCGATGGGATCTCCGATCGGCCAGCACGCGTGCAAAGCACGCCACGCTCACTGCGTCCTTGCCAGGAACCCCGATCCGTCGCCCTTGTTTGTCCTCATCGGCCAGAGATCGGCGCGGTCTCCGGCCGGGGCACACAGCCCGGAGAGTGAGGTCACGTCACGTGTCAGGAATGACATCCGCCTGACTTGCGCGGCGGTGATGCATTAGGGGGGCGCGGCATTGATGCCGCGCCCCTTCTTTCTTTGGGCTCTAAATCAAGCCCTGGCTCGAAACGGTGTCACGCTCATCGGTGAGCTCAGACACCGAAGCGCCGATCTTGCCGCGAGAAAAGTCATCGAGGTCGAGGTTCTGAACGATCGCATATTCGCCGTCGTCGCAGGTGCAAGGGAAGCCGCAGATGAGGCCCTCGGGGACGTCGTAGGAGCCATCGGAAGGGACGCCCATGGAAACCCAGCGCCCATCCGTGCCGGCGACCCAGTCGTGCACGTGGTCGATCGCGGCCGACGCGGCCGACGCGGCGGAGGAGGCGCCGCGCGCCTCGATGATCGCGGCTCCCCGTTTGCCGACGTTGGGCAGGAAGTCGTCTTCGATCCACGCCTGGTCGTCGACCACAACGGCGGCGATCTGATCGCGAACTTTGGTGTGGAAGAGGTCGGGGTACATCGTCGGTGAGTGGTTGCCCCAGACGCCCATGTGCGAGATGTCGGTGACGGGAACGGCGAGCTTGGCGGCGAGCTGTGCGACCGCGCGGTTGTGATCGAGTCGCAGCATCGCCGTGAAGCGCTCGCGGGGGATGTCAGGCGCGTTGTTCATCGCGATCAGGCAGTTCGTGTTGGCGGGGTTGCCGACGACGAGCACTTTCACGTCGGCGGCCGCAACCGAGTTCAGAGCCTTGCCCTGAACCGTGAATATCTCACCGTTGGCGCTGAGCAGCTCGGCGCGCTCCATACCGGGACCCCGCGGGCGCGAGCCGACGAGCAGCGCGATGTTCGTGCCGTCGAAAGCATCGGCGGGACGGTCGTGTAGATCGAGGCCGCTGAGCAGTGGGAAAGCACAGTCGATCAACTCCATGGCAACGCCCTCGAGCGCGCCCATCGCCTGTGGTATCTCGAGCAACCGCAACTCGACCGGCTGATCTGCGCCGAGCAGCTGTCCTGAAGCGATGCGAAACACGATGCTGTAGCCGATCTGCCCGGCGGCGCCGGTGACGGTGACTCTCACTGGAGTCATGCTCGCGCCTCCATCCAGCCGAACCGGTAGACACTCGCGCGGCTCGCGCCCCCGAACCGGCCAGCGCCTTTGATGGGAAGGGACGCCATCCAGGCGTTCTTGACCGTATCTTCGATACTCATCGGTTCATCTCCTTCTGCAGGTTCTGGTCGATCGAAGCTAGGAACTCCTGTGTGGTCTGCCAAGGCTCGTCGGGTCCGATCAGCAGGGCGAGATCCTTGGTCATCTTCCCGCTTTCGACGGTCTTGATACAGACGCGCTCGAGCGTCTCTGCGAAACCGCCCACCTCCGGCGTGTCGTCCATCCGCCCGCGGGCGGACAGGCCACGCGTCCAGGCGAAGATCGAGGCGATCGGGTTGGTTGACGTGGGCTTGCCCTGCTGGTGCTGACGATAGTGGCGGGTGACCGTGCCGTGCGCGGCCTCCGCCTCGACCGTCTTGCCGTCTGCGGTCATCAGCACACTCGTCATCAGCCCGAGTGAGCCGAACCCCTGCGCGATATTGTCCGATTGCACGTCGCCGTCATAGTTCTTGCACGCCCACAGATACCCGCCCTCCCACTTCAGCGCGGCGGCGACCATGTCGTCGATCAAGCGGTGTTCATAGGTGATGCCGGCCCGCTCGAAATCGGCCTCGAACTCGTTCTCGTAGATCTCGGCGAAGAGGTCCTTGAAGCGCCCGTCGTAGCGCTTCAGGATCGTGTTCTTCGTCGACAGGTAGACCGGGTAGCCGCGGTCGAGGCCGTAACGCAGCGAGGCCCGGGCGAAGTCGCGGATTGAGGAGTCGAGGTTGTACATCGCCATCGCGATCCCACCGCCCGGGAAGTCGTAGACCTCGAGCTCAATCGGCTCTGAGCCGTCGGCGGGCGTGTAGGTGAGGGTCAGCGTGCCCGCGCCCGGCACCACCATGTCGGTCGCGCGGTACTGGTCGCCGAACGCGTGACGGCCGATCACGATCGGCTTCGTCCAGCTCGGTACGAGACGGGGGATGTTGGAGATCACGATCGGCTCGCGAAAGATGACGCCGCCGAGGATGTTGCGGACCGTCCCGTTGGGCGATTTGTACATCTCCTTCAGCCCAAACTCCTCCACGCGAGCCTCATCGGGCGTGATCGTCGCGCACTTCACGCCGACCCCGTAACGCTTGATCGCTTCTGCCGCTTCGACGGTGATCAGATCGCCTGAGGCGTCGCGGCTCTCGATGCTCAGGTCGTAGTACTGCAAGTCCACATCGAGGTAGGGCAGGATCAACTGATCCCTGATGAACGACCAGATGATCCTTGTCATCTCGTCGCCGTCGAGCTCCACAACGGGGTTCTCTACCTTGATCTTGGAGGCCATACGCGCGGCGATGCTATCGCGGCGACGCCTGCGTCGAGTCCGGAGGCAAATTATGGGAGACCCGGAAGCCATCACGATGCGACACCGGTCATCTGCTTCACTTCCACCTATGGCCACCGTCTCTGAGGATCCGCGCGCGGCCGCCGCCGCGCCGTGGCAGACACATACGGTCGCAAACCAGCCACCTCCGCTGGAGGGTGTTGATGTGTTCTCCAGCAATCTGCCGCTCGTGGAGGCGACCGAGCGCGAGGGCGCGAGCTGGGTGCGCGAGCGCGCCGCGGAGCTCGGCCGGTTCGTGGGCGGCGCGCCGCAACAGTTCTGGGGCCGGCTCGCGAACGAAAACAAGCCGATCCTGCGCACCCATGACCGCTACGGGAACCGGATCGACGAGGTCGAGTTCCACCCCGCCTGGCACAAGCTGATGCGGATGGGCGTCGAGCACGAGTTGCACTCGCTGCCGTGGACCAGCCAAGAGCCGTCCGCCCACGCCGCGCGCGCGGCGCTGTATATGACCGCGATGCAGGCCGAGGCGGGCTTCTGCTGCCCGATCACGATGACCTTCGCCGTCGTCCCCGCACTGCGCGCCCAGGCCGAGCTCGCGGCCGAGTGGGAGCCGCTCGTGACCGCGACCACATATGACCCGCGCCTGATCTCCGCGGCCGAGAAGGGCTCGGCGATCGCGGGCATGGCGATGACCGAGAAGCAGGGCGGCTCTGACGTGCGCGCGAACACGACCTTTGCCACGCCGCTCAACGGCAGCAGCGGCGGCGCCGGCGCGGAGTACGAGATCACCGGCCACAAGTGGTTCTGCTCGGCGCCGATGTCCGACATCTTCCTCGTCCTCGCTCAAACCCCCGATGGCCTCTCCTGCTTTCTGCTGCCGCGGATCCTCCCCGACGGGGAGCGCAACGCCTTCCACATCGAGCGCCTGAAGGACAAGCTCGGCAACCATTCCAACGCCTCGTCAGAGATCGAGCTGCACGGCGCGTGGGCGCGGATGGTCGGCGAGCCGGGGCGGGGCGTGCCGACGATCATCGAGATGGTCGGCCACACGCGCCTGGATTGCGTGATCGGCGCCGCGGCAGGCATGCGCGCGGCCGTGGTCAACGCCACCCACCACACGGCCCACCGCGCGGCGTTCGCAAAGACGCTGATCGACCAGCCGTTGATGCGCAACGTGCTCGCCGACCTGTGCCTGGAGTCCGAGGCGACCACCGCTCTGGCAATGCGCCTGGCGCGCGCCTACGACGAAGCGGGGAATTGGATCCCACCCACCCACGGCACCGGCAGCAACGAGTTGAGCGACGCGCATCTGTTCAAGCGCCTGGCGACGGCCGTCGGTAAGTACTGGACGTGCAAGCGCGCCCCCAACCACGCGTTCGAGGCGCTCGAGTGCCTGGGCGGTAACGGCTACGTCGAGGAGTCGGGGATGCCGCGCCTGTACCGCGAGGCGCCGCTCGCCTCGATCTGGGAGGGCTCGGGCAACGTGATGAGCCTCGACGTGCTGCGCGCGCTGTCGCGCTCACCGCGCTCGCTCGAGGTCTTTCTGCACGAGGTCCAGCAGGCGCAGGGCGCGGACGCGCGCCTGGACGCGCGCGTGGAGAAGCTGAAGAGCCAGTTCGCAGATCCGCCAACGCTCGAGACGCGCGCGCGGCGCGTGGTCGAAGACATGGCGCTGTGCCTGCAAGGCTCATTGCTGGTGCGCCACGGCGCGCCGGCGGTGGCCGATGCGTTCTGCGCCTCGCGCCTGGGCGGCGACGGGGGACTCGAGTACGGCACGCTGCCGGCCGGCAGCGACTTCGCGGCGATCATCGCCCGCGGCCGCGTGCAGCAGTAGGAACCGGAGCCCGACCCGCCTACCATTCAGGTAATGGCCCGGCGCACGAACTTCCAGCTCGCTCGCATTTTCGGCATCCGCATCGGCGTGGGGATCAGCTGGTTCGTGGTGCTGTTCTTCTTCATCTTCACCGCCACGCCCTACTTCCACGAAGTGCTCGGCGGCTCGCGCACAACCGCATATCTCGTCGCCGTCGCCTCGGTGATGTCGTTCTTCGTCTCGCTGATCCTGCATGAGCTGGGCCATGCGCTCGTCGCCCGCCGCAACGGCCTGACGGTGGCGGGGATCGACCTGTGGGCGTTCGGCGGCATCACACGCACGAGCGAATCCAACAGTCCCGGCGTGGAGCTCCGGGTGGCGGCCGCGGGCCCGTTGGTCACGTTCGTGGTGATCGTCCTGTGCATCGTCCTCGGCGGGCTCTTGGCGGACAGTAGGCACTTCTTCGACGTCGCCGTCGGCACCGAGGGCGTGCGCGCGACGCCGGCGCTCGTGTGGCTCAGCTGGGTGGGGACGATCAACGCGCTCGTGCTCGTGTTCAACCTGATCCCCGCCTTCCCGCTCGACGGCGGGCGGATGGCTCACGCCGCGATCTGGAAGAGCACCGGCGATCGCAACCGCGCCACGCGCTACACCGGACGCGCGGGCCAGGCGTTCGCTCTGGCGCTGGGCGCCGCTGGGCTGGCGTTGTTCGCCTACAGCGGCGAAACCGCCGGACTGCTGACGATGCTGCTCGCCTTCTTCTTCTATCAGGCGGCCGGCGCGGCGGTCGCCCAGGGGGCGTTCGGCCAGCGCATCCAGCACATCACCGTGGCCGACATCATGGACCGCGAGCCGGTCACGATCCCCGCCGAGCTGACCCTGCTCGACGCCCAGGAGGAGTTCTTCCTGCGCTATCGCTGGCCCTGGTTCGCCGTGATCGACCCCGCGCGCCACTTCCTCGGCGTCGTGCGCCAGCAACGCGTCGAGGAGGAGATCGCCGCGGGCCGTCCCGCCCTGCCCGTGGTGGACGTGCTGGAGGAGAACCTGCCGGTGCGCATCGACGAGCACCAGCCGCTCGAATCGCTGCTCGGCGCCGAAGGCCTCGGCCGCCTGGGCGCAATGGTCGCGGTCGACGCCGACGGGGTCCTGCAGGGCGTGGTCACGCTGGCCCAGGTGCGTCAGGCGCTGCGCCCGGCGACGTCGTAGCGGCGCCGGGCGCTCTCACCGGCCGTGGGTCGCCCACCGGGCTTCGACTATGCCGTGCCGCGCGCGCTCGGAGGCAGCGAGCGTCCTCGGCGACGGAGGGTTGGCGGTCCGCTCGTTATAGAGTCCCGGCCGCAACGCCCTTCTTTCCGTCAATCGACCTCATCAGGAGCCATGCCAACACACGACGTCTTGATCATCGGCGCCGGTCTCGCGGGCCAGCGCGCCGCGCTGGCCGCCGCGCAGGAGGGCGCCAGCGTCGCGATCATGAGCAAGGTCCATCCCGTCCGCTCGCACTCGGTGGCGGCCGCGGGGGGAATCAACGCGGCGATCGCCGTCGACGACGACTGGCGCTCGCACGCGTACGACACGGTCAAGGGCTCGGACTTCCTCGGCGACCAGGACGCGATCGAGATCATGTGCTCGGAGGCCCCCGCCGAGGTCATGCACCTCGAGCACATCGGCGTGACCTTTCACCGCAACGACAGCGGCGAGCTCGACCTGCGCGCGTTCGGCGGCGCCTCGATGAAGCGCACCGCCTACGTGGCCGACATCACCGGACAGGCGATGCTGCACGTGCTCTACGAGCAGCTGATGAAGCACCACGAGCAGGTGGACTCCTATGAGGAGTGGTTCATCACCTCGCTGCTGCGCGACGAGGACGGTGGCTGCATCGGGGTCGTCGCGCGCGACGTGCGCAGCGGGCGGATGGAGACCTTTGCCGCCAAGAACGTGATCCTCGCCTGCGGTGGCGCCGGGCAGGCGTACAAGCCGACGACCAACGGCCTGATCGTGACCGGCGACGGCATCGCGCTCGCCTATCGCGCGGGTGCGCCGCTGATGGACATGGAGATGGTCCAGTACCACCCGACCTGTCTCGTCGAGACGGGGATTCTGATCACCGAGGGTGCGCGCGGCGAGGGCGCGCACCTGCTCAACTCAAACGGCGAACGCTTCATGGAGAAAGCGGCGCCGAACAAGATGGAGCTCGCCTCGCGCGATGTGGTCTCGCGCGCCGAGCAGACGGAGATCGACGAGGGCCGCGGCGTGGGCCCGCGCGGCGAGGGCATCTACCTCGACGTCACCGTCGTGCCGCGCAAGCGGACGCTTGAGGCGCTGCGCGAGATCGTCAACCTCGGCCGCGACTTCGCCGGCGTGGACATCACGCGCGAGCCGATCACGATCCGCCCCGGCCAGCACTACATCATGGGCGGCGTGAAGACGGACGTCCACGGCGCGACCTCGATCGCGGGTCTGTACGCAGCCGGCGAGGTCGCGTGCGTGTCGGTCCACGGCGGCAATCGCCTCGGCGCCAACTCGCTGCTCGACACGTTGATCTTCGGCCGCCGCGCGGGCGAGCACGCCGCCGCGCGGGCGAGCAATATGCCGATGCCCGATGTCTCCAACGCCCAGTTGCGCGAGGACGTGGCGATGATCGACGCGATCATCGGACGCGATAGGGATGGGAGCCCCACCGGCCCCACCCGCCCACGGCGGGTCTCTGAGATCAAGGAGGAGCTGGGCCAGACGATGAACAAGCACGTAGCCGTGTTCCGCGACGAGCAGGGCCTCAAGGAAGCGTTGGAGGTCGTGCAGCGGCTCAAAGAGCAGGCGGACTCGGCCTGGATCGACGACCGCGGCACGGTCTTCAACCAGGATGTGCTCGGCGCGATCGAGCTCGGCTACATGCTCGACTGCGCCGAGGCGACCGTCGTGGCCGCGATCGAGCGCAAGGAGTCGCGCGGCGCGCAGTTCCGCACCGACTATCCCGAGCGCAACGACGAGGAGTGGTTGAAGCACATCAACGTCTCGTCGCACGGAGATGGCCCCCCTCAAATCAGCTACTCGCCGGTCACGATCACCCAGTGGCAGCCCGAGGAGCGCAAGTACTGATGCCCTCACATTCGACGATGCCCTCGCGCCTCATGCCCTGGCCAGGTTCACATCCAACTGAGGAGGAGCGCGCCTGATGGCCGAGATCTACAAGCCACCGGAGGAGTTCAAGCTGCGACTGCGCCGCTACGACCCCGAGTCGGGCGAGGCTCCCTACTGGGACGAGCACACGGTCGAGCTGGAGCCCCATCGCTCGGTGCTCGAGGCGATCCTGCAGGCGCGCGATCGCTTCGACGGCTCGATCGGAATTCGCTGCTCGTGCCGGCAGGCGATCTGCGGCTCGTGCGGCGTGCGCGTAAACGACGAACCGGCCCTCGCCTGCCACACCCACCTCGACGCCGCGCGCGCCTCGGCGCGCGACGGGGTGATCGAGATCGAGCCGATGGGCAACATGCCCGTGCTCAAGGACCTGATCGTCGACATGGACGCGGTCCACTGGAAGAAGGTCAAACGCGTCACGCCGTGGTTGATCAACAAGCAGCCGGTTCCCGAGCGCGAGTACATAGTGCCGCGCGAGTCGATGGTCGATGTCACGCAGACGATGGCCTGCATCCAGTGCGGCGCCTGCGTCTCAGACTGCCTGGCGATGGAGGTCGACCCCGGCTTCATCGGCCCAGCGGCGCTCGCCAAGGCCTACCGTTTCGTGGGTGACCCGCGCGACGATGAGCACGACATCCGCCTGCGCGATCTCGCCGAAGACCCGCAGGGAATCTATGACTGCACGCACTGCTTCAAGTGCGTAGAGGCCTGCCCGAAGGGCGTCAACCCGATGGGCCAGATCATGCGCCTGCGCAGGATCGCGACCGCGGACCATCACATCGTCGATCAGAACAACGGCGAGCGCCACGAGGCGGCGTTCACGGGCCTGATTCGCGACAACGGGATCCTCTGGGAGGCGGAGCTCGTGCCGCGCTCCTACGGCGGCGCCTCGTGGTTCGGGAAATTCCACCCCGCCGCGGGCAAAGAGCTGCTCGCCTCGATCCCCGTCGCGTTCTACGGGCTGCTGCGGCGCAAGATGACCGTGATGGGCGTGCTCAAACCGCACAAGATCCCCTCAAGCGACCTCAAGAGCGTGCGGGCGATCTTCGACAAGGTCGAGAGCCGCCCCGAGCGCTACGAGCTGAACCTGTATGTGACCGGCTACGACGAAGACATCGAGGAGCCCGTCGCGAGCGCGGTGGGCGCAGAGGGCGCCCCGACACAGTCCATCGAAGGGAGCGCCCCCTGATGAAGGTCGCCTACTGGCCCGGCTGCGTCAGCCGCGGCTTCACCCCCGAGCTGCACGGCTCGATGGCGAAGGTCGCGCCGCTCTTAGACATCGAGCTGGTCGAGCTCGATCGCGCCTGCTGCAGCGGCGCGGGCGTGATCGCCGAGCACAACCAGGAGCTCGCCGACACGCTCAACGCGCGCACGTTCGCGCTCGCCCAGCAAGTGCAGGGCGCGGAGCTGATGATGAACATCTGCTCCACCTGCCAGGGCGCGCAGTCAGAGTGCCAGGAGCGCCTAGACGCGAACGCCGAGTACCGCGCGCACGTCAACGCGAACCTCGCCGGCGAGGGCCTGAGCTATGAGAAGGGCTTGACCAACAAGAACTTCCTGTGGCTACTCGTCGAGGAGATCGGCCTCGACACGCTCAGCGCGAAAGTCAAGCGCCCGCTTACCAATCTCAAGGTGGGACCTTTCTACGGCTGCTACATCGTGCGCCCGCGAGACCGTTTGGGGATCGACGCAGAGCATCCGCGCGACCACTACCTGCACCAGGTGATCGACACGCTCGGCGGCACCGTGATCGAGTACGCCGGCATGCGCAAGTGCTGCGGCTTCCCGATCATCATGATGAACAAGGAGGCGTCACTCAAGCAGGCCGGGCGCCACCTCGGCGACGCCGTCGACGCCGAAGCCGACTGCCTCGTCACGCCCTGCCCGCTCTGTCACCTGAACCTCGACTTGCAACAGCCGATCGCTGAGAAAGTCGTCGGTCGCGAGTTGCAGATGCCGGTGCTGCACCTGCCCCAGCTGGTCGGCCTCGCGCTCGGGCTCGAGCCGAGGGAGCTCGGGTTGAGCCGCCACGTGGTGCGCCCGACGTCGGTAATCGATTGGTCGACATCGGTCGTTGGCGCAGCCGCCTGAGGGCGCCCACAGGTGCCCACGCCGGAGATCGACGAATCTCCGATCGACCGGCCAGCACGTGTGTTGGCCGGTCGGTTCGGGGATGCTGGCCGAAACGGGGATGCTGGCCGAAACGGGGATTAGCGCCGGAGGCGCTTGTCTACCGGCTTCGGTCGCGGGCGAGTGTCTCCCGGGCTCGGTCGAAGCGCAAGTGTCTCCCGGTTCGGCACACTTCGCTCACTGCGTCCTCGCCAGCCATCCCGATTCGCCCTCAATGGGCGTACTGGGAACCAGTGGGAGCCGCAGCCGCGTAGGCTGCGCTCGTGAAGATCATCACCGCCGTCGGCAACAGGCCGCAGCGATCGAGCGGGAGGGGGGCAGGCAGCCCTCCCGCCCTGCACCCGCTGCTCCAGCACAGGTTGTCCCTATGAAGATCCTCACCGTCGTCGGCAACCGCCCGCAGTTCATCAAGGCCGCGGCCGTGTCGGGGCCGCTGCGCGCAGAGCATGAAGAGGTGCTGGTGCACACTGGCCAGCACTACGACGACTCGCTGTCGCGCGTGTTCTTCACCGAGCTGGGGCTCGCTCGGCCGGAGCGGGAGCTGGGCATCGGCGGTGGTTCCAACACCTCGCAGACAGCGCGCATGCTCGCGGCACTCGAGCCGCTGCTAAGCGAGGTGCGACCCGACGCGGCACTCGTCTACGGCGACACCAACTCCACGCTTTCGGGCGCCCTCGCAGCCGCGCAGGCAGGGATCCCGGTCGTGCACGTGGAGGCGGGCATGCGTTCGTTCGACCGCGCGATGCCCGAGGAGCTCAATCGAGTGCTCGCCGATCACCTCTCAGACCTCCTGCTGTGCGCCTCGGAGGTCTCCGCGGCCAACCTAAGGAACGAGTCGGTCGCGGGCAGGATCGAGATCGTGGGTGACGTGATGGTCGACGTAGCCCTGCGCTCGCAGCCGACCGCTCGTGCCAACGTCCAAGCCCTGCGTGCATACGGCGTCGAGCCGGGCGCATACCTGCTGTGCACCGCGCATCGCGCCGGCAACGTCGACGATCCGGCGCGGCTGGGAATGCTGGTCGAGTTGCTTGAGGCGCTGCCGGGGCCGATTGTGCTCCCGGTCCACCCTCGCACGCGCGCGCGCCTGACTGAGACAGGGCTGTGGGAGGAGCTCGAGCGGATCGACGGCCTGCAGCTGACCGAGCCACTCGGCTATGTCGAGTTCAGCGCGCTCGTCTGCCAGGCGCGCGCGGTCGTGACCGATTCCGGGGGCGCCCAGAAGGAGGCGTACCTTGCCGGGGTGCCTTGCGTGACGCTCAGAGCGAATACCGAGTGGGTCGAGACGGTCACCACAGGGTGGAACACGCTCGTCGACCTCGATGCCCAAGCGGCGTTGGCCGCACTCGACAGCGAGCCTCCCGCCGAGCGGCCGGAGCTCTATGGGGACGGCCATGCAGCCGAGCGCTGCGTAGCAGCGATCGGCTCTCTCGCCGAAACCTCGGGAGTAAGGCGATGACCTGCGCGTCCGTGCGCATGTGCGCGCAGGCATGCCCCCGCGCGCACGGAAAGACCGGGAGGCCATGATGAGCGAGCAGCAGCAGCAGCAGCAGCAGCAGCACAAGCCCATCCGCGTCGGCGTCGCCGGCCTGGGCTACTGGGGCCCAAATCTCGCGCGCAACTTCGGCGCGCTCGGAGGCTGTGAGTTGGCATGGCTGTGTGACGCCTCCCAGCAAGCGCGCGAGAAGCTCGCACCGAGTTTTCCCAGCGCGCGGGCGACCGGCGATCTCAAGGAGCTGCTGGACGACCCCGAGCTCGACGCGGTCGTCCTCGCCACCCCTGTGCCCACCCATTCGGCGCTCGCTGTCGCCGTGGCCGAGGCGGGCAAGCACTGCTTCGTGGAGAAGCCGCTCGCCACGAGCGCCGCCGACGCCGAGCGGGCCGTGGCCGCGGCCGCGAGCGCCGGGAAGATCCTGATGGTCGGCCATCTGCTCGAGTACCACCCCGCGGTTGCGCGGCTAAAGGAGCTGATCGACTCAGACGAGCTGGGCGACCTCTTCTACGTGTACGGCAACCGCCTGAACCTGGGCAAGCTCAGAGCCGATGAGAACGCGCTGTGGAGCCTCGGCGCGCATGACGTCTCGGTGGTCCTGCATCTGATCGGGGAGGAGCCCGATGAGTGCCTCGCCCACGGCTCCTCATACGTGCGCGAGGGCGTCGAGGACGTGGTCTTCTGCTACCTGCGCTTCCCCTCCGGGGTGAGTGCCCACCTCCACCTGTCATGGCTCGACCCGCACAAGGAGCGGCGTCTGACCGTCGTCGGCGCGCGCCGGATGGCCACATTCGACGACATGCTGATCGAGGGCAAGCTGACGATCTACGACAAGGGCTTCGACGAGGACAGCGCGTCGTGGGGCGAGTACATCACCCGCTCCGGCGATACCTTCTCGCCGCGCATCCCCAACTCAGAGCCGTTGCGCCTGGAGTGCGAGCATTTCCTTCAGTGCATCCGTACTAACACCGCACCGCGCTCGGACGGCCACAGCGGCCTGCGCGTCGTGCGCGTGCTGGAGCGGCTGCAGCAGTCGCTCCGGAGGTGACCGGCTCCAGACGTGACCGGCGGAGGCAGCCAACTGTTATTGCCGCGCTGAAGCTCAGGATGGCCGGAGCGCACCAGATGACGCATCACGGCCGCCCGGCGGGGTCTACGAGGCGCGCAATATGCAAGGAAATTGGACGTAAAACAGCCCGACAATGGACGAATGATGTAGGGGTGCCGGAGCCGGCCACATGGCTGGCGGAGGTGGGTCCCCCCGGCCGTAGGCCGGACCAAATCATGGTCGCCCTGTTGGATCTCGAGCAAACGCCGTGGACGCGCGTCGGGACGTGGGTACTGACCCCTCAGAGGAGACGGGCGCAGCGGGCGTATGCTCATGCACTCAGCGAGGTGACAGTAGACCCGTCCGTAAGTTCGAGTGGTAACACTGGGGTGGGTTTCCGACCGGTGGTCGCGTCATGATTTGGGTGTGGCGAAGGTTGGGCGCAACGAGCGCTGTCCTTGCGGCTCGGGTCGTAAGGCGAAGCGCTGCTGTGGTGTGGAGCGCGGCCCTTCTGAGGAGAGTCTTGCTCGCGCTTTCCTGGCTTCTTGCTGTAGACGGGCAGTGGGCAAGCTTCGGCGACTCTCTGATGCTGCGCTGGATGATCTGTTCGAGGAGCTTTGGGATCTGCCCGCGGCACATCTGTCTCTGCAGGTCTCGCTGCCAAAGCTCCATTCGCCGACGCTTGCCCAGCTCTGCGATGAGGTCGCCGAGAACGATCCCAACCCAGAGCTGCTCGAGGCAGTTGTCGAGTCGATCGACACGCCGATCGAGCGGGCTCGCCTCGCACGCGCAGCGATCACCCAATCGGAAGCCGGGACGATCGATGAGCAGCTCGCGAACGCCGCGCTCGTGGACTTGGGGAGCGATTCGCGGCGGCTCCTTCGAGCCGGTCTGCTGCAGGCCGTGGCCGTGCGAGTCGGCGCCACAAGAACACCGGCTGGCGTTCTGCTCGCCGCCTAGGTCAAGACCCACGCACGAGCTGAGCAGCGGCGGCGGATCCCGCAGATCCGCCGCCGATCAGGCCTCCTCGTCGTCAGGCCCCCCGCGCAGGCTGCCGAGCGCCATCGCCTCGGCCATCCGCAGCAGACCGATGAGCGCGTGGGGGCGGACTTCGCTGCTGCGCATCGCCACCTGAGAGCCATGCGGTCCCACGATCTCGACGATCGTGCAGACATCGCCGATCTCGCAATCGTCGCCGAACCGTTCTTCGAGCGCCTCCATCTGCAAGGCCACCACATGCCCAATCTTTGTCGCATCCAGTGCCATCTATTTGAATCCTTTATTGAGATCGAAAATGAACCTGGTCACCGCTCGTCGTAGCATGACTGAGAACGCGACGAGCGGATGCCGCCATCACCATCACCGTCCAAGCTGGCAACCGGGGATCAGCGGATGAGGATTGGCGGGCTGTAGTTCGAGACGTGGGCGCCGTCGTTCGAGACCTTGATCAGCGCTCGATACAGGCCGCGGTGGCGCAGACGCACGATGCGGCTGAAGCTCGAGACGCTCGCGGTGCCGACTTTGACAACGGTGCCGCCCTCGTTCACGGACGTACCCGGCCGCAACAGCTGGAAACCCACGAGCGCACCGACCTCGGCCGGGGCGACATCGCCATACAGGCGCACGTAGCCTCGACGCCGCGTGCGACGCACGTGGAAGCTGACCCGCACGGCCACGTTCTCGGTCACCACCGGGCTTATAACCAAGGGCTTCCCCACCGTCACCACCCTCAATTGAGCATTTTCGTTCAAGCCCAAAAACGGAAATGAGAAACCCCCGGTGGCATTCGTGACCTCAGGATTGCCGACACTCTTGAAGCCCCCCGAGTACGGAAATGGGTTGGCCTCGAGGAGGATCTCGTGGTTCGCCGCACCCGTGCCCATCAGCGTGCCCTCGACGAAGAACGGGTTGCCGAATTCAACTGGATTCGGGGCGCCGACAAGCTGCACTGAGAGCGGAACCTTCACTGTCGTGAAGGTTCGATCCCCGCCCTTCGTCGTACCCGCGGAGCTGGTCGCGATCAGCCGGTAGTGATAGACCGTATCCGGCTGAAGGCCACCGACGGTCTCGCTCACTTTGATCGCGATCGTCCCATTCCCCGCCGCGGCCAGCGGCGTCTGCGCGCCATAGGCCCTGGTGGTCCCGTACTGAAACGCGTATGCGGTCGTCTGCCCGCGCGCGTCCACGCTGCCGTTGAGGATCGCCGAGGAAAACATCACATGGGAGACGCCCCCAGTCGTGGCGCTGGGCGCCGAAGCCTTGGCCGCACCGGCCGCCGTCGAGGCCGGCAGGACGACGGCGCCAACGGATAGGAGGAGCGCGACGACCACGCGCGATCCGGAGCCAGCCACGCGCGAGCCCATGCGAGCGCGAAGAGCCCCTGTTGCTCGCCCCCTCGCTCGGAGTGCCCATGTTGCGCGGCGCGCTGCTGCTGCCTGAGCGATCCTCACGCCCTCAACTTACCCGGTTCGCCAAACTTGAACCCTAGCGAGGGTCGTCACGCCCGGCGACGAAAGCTGACGCCGTCGCCGAACGAAAGGGGATGCCGTCGCGGTAGATGCCTGTCTTTTCAAGCTGGGGCTTGGAATGGCCGAAGAGTAGGGCGACATGGAAACGAGTTGGCTTTGCCCCACTGACCTGGATCGCAGCCGTGTGGTGGACGCGAACGATCGCGTGCGGATGATCCGCAAGATCGGCTCCGGCGCGGTCGGCGTGGCGCTGGTCGTCTCGGCCCCCTGGCTGGGCTGGTGGACGCTGATCCTGTTCGCGCTCTCATCGCTCAACTTCATCAACGTCGACCTCCGTATGCGCACGAGCGCTCACCCCGAGCGCGTGAGCGTCTGCGCGATCTTGTTCACGATGCTGCTGCTCGCCACCGGGGTCGCGCTCAGCGGCGGCCCACGCAGCCCGATGCTCCCCTGGCTGGTGCTGCCGGCAGGGATGGTCGCCGCACGCTTTCGCCCTCAAGTCGTGATCGCCGGACTCGCGCTGACGGTCATCGTGATCATCGCGGCCACGCTTGGGGTGAACCCCCAGGCGACGATCCACCATCCGGTGGCGGTGATCGCCACGCTCGCGTTGCTGACCGGGGTGGTGTCGATCGTGTGGGCGCTCGAGACCGCCGAGCTGCACCAGCGCGACGACGCGATCCTCGACCCGTTGACCGGCCTGGCCAACCGCCGGCAGCTCTCGGACGATCTCGCCACGGTCTGGAGCGACGCGACACCCGAGCGGCCCGTGCGCTTGTTGATGTTCGACCTTGACGGCTTCAAGGCCTACAACGACACGTTCGGGCATCCCGGTGGCGATCTGCTGTTGAGCCGCGTCTCGCGCACGTTCAAGGAAGCCGTGGGATCCCATGGCCGCGCGTACCGCATGGGTGGCGATGAGTTCTGCGCCCTGCTGTGGGGTGACAGCGACGAGGAGATGGTCGAGTCCTGCCTGAGCGCGCTGAGCGCCGCGGGCGAGGGCTTCTCGATCACGAGCTCCTACGGATCGGTCCTGTTGCCCCTCGAAACCGAGGACCCCGAGCTGGCCCTGCAGCTCGCCGATGAGCGGATGTACGCGTACAAGGACTCGAGTCGTGCCAGCGCGGGTAGGCAGACGCGCGACCTCGCGCTGCAGATCCTCGCGGTGCACGAGCCCGAGCTGCACATGCATTCCGCCAATGTCGCGGCGTTGACCGAGGGCGTCGCCCGCCGCCTCGGACTCTCAGACCAGGAGCTCTCCGACGCCACCCGAGCGGCCGAGTTGCATGAGATCGGCAAGGTTGCGATCCCCTACGCCGTGCTGCACAAGCCCGGCCCACTCGACGACGAGGAGTGGGAGCTGATGCGCCGCCACCCCACCATCGGCGCGAACATCCTCAGTGCCGCGCCCGCGCTCGCCCGCGTCGCCGAGATCGTGCGCGCCGCCCACGAGCGCCACGACGGCGCCGGCTACCCGCGCGGCTTGGCCGCTGAGCAGATCCCGCTTGCCAGCCGCATCGTGTTCGTGTGCGACGCGTTCGACGCGATGATCTCCGCCCACTCCTACCGCCCAGCCATGAGCGAGACCGAAGCGCTGGCCGAGCTGCGCCGCTGCGCCGGCACCCAGTTCGACCCCGATGTGGTCCAAGCATTCATCGCCGAGCACCGCGCCCGCCACACAACCCAGGCACAGGAAAACCTCGCAACCGCCGAACCCAAAGCAAAGATCGGCGCCCACGCCTAGAACCCAGCCCGCGACAGCCCAGCTCGCGCGGCTTCAATAGGCTGCTTCGATGCGATGGGTCGTGGACGGGATGAACGTGATCGGCACGCGTCCGGACGCTTGGTGGAGGGACCGGCACGCGGCGATGGTCCGCTTGGTCGATCTGCTCGAGCGCTGGGCTGCCGCCAGCGGCGAGGACGTCACCGTCGTGTTCGAGCAGCCGCCCTCTCCGCCCATCTCGTCCACCGTCATCGAGGTCGCCCACGCTCCACGTCCGCGTCGCGACTCCGCCGACGACGAGATCGTTCGGCGCCTCAGCGCCGACCCAGAACCCGGTGCGATCCGCGTGGTGACCTCCGATCACTGGCTCACAGACCGGGTATACGCAGTAGGCGCCAGCGTCGAGCCAGCTGAGCCCTTCCGCAAGCAGCTAGAGGCCGTCTGAGCATTCTTTCGCGTAGCCCAAGACGCCCAACGCAGAACGGAATCACGCAATAAGGCACGGCTCCTGGCTCCTCATTGATGCATTGCCGCCACGATGTATCGGCTCGTCACGCGAAAGGCCTCGACGAGTCGCCCTGAGGACTCAGGACTTAATACATCGAGCCTAAATGCCGATCTACCCTTCTCAGCATCGATCGGCTATTCGTCGAGATGCATGCACGGCTCAAATAGACATCGACTTCAAGTTCGATCAAGCAATTGAGCGCATGCGCCGATGTTGGGAGCACACGAGATCGCCATGTCAGATAGCGAAACCCCCCAACACAACCCCGAGCCTAACAACGGCGCTCCCAGCGTGTCAGGAGAAGCGCCGTCAGGCAAAGTGCCGGCGAGCGGCGTGCCGTCGAGCGGCGGAGTGCCCGCGAGCGGAATGCCGGTGAGCGGCGGAGTGCCCGCGAGCGACTCGCCTCAAGAGGGCAGCCTGACCCCAGCTGCATCCGCGGGAGAGCCGCCACAGGGCACCAACGGTGGCTCTCTCTCTCTAGCGGAGATTCCACCCAGCCCTCTAGAGGCGACTCCGTCCAGCTCGCCTGAGACGACTCCACCCAGCTCACGCGGAGACGGGTTCGGGCGCGTCGGGCAAGTAGTAGCCCTGCACCGGAAGGCCGTGTGGGCCGCGGTGGCGGTGCTGTGCGTGGTGGCGGGGACGATCGGCTCGCTCTCTGCCGCGCACTCTGTGGCGCGTCACGATGCCGCGGAAGCGCGGCAGACGTTCCGTCAGAGCTCGGCGGGGATCGCCTCAGCCCTGAAGCTGTCGATCCAGCGGGAGGAAGAGCTCGGCGTCAGCGCGAGCACCTTCTTTGCCCGCAACCCGAAGGGGACGCCCGCAGAATTTGAGTCGTGGGTGCAATGGGCGAGGACACTCCAGCGCTTCCCGGAGCTCGACAATCTCAGCTTGGTGGCGCTCTTCCGGACACCACAGCTCGCCGAATTCGAGAAGCAGGTGACAGGCCACGCGATCAAACTGCCCGCCAAGACTCCTGTCACGCCGGCCGCCGAGGGACTGCGGATCGTTCCCCCGAGCGGACACAATTTCTACTGCCTGACAGTCGCTGAACTCATGCGGAGCCCGGCCGGAGCCGCGCCGGCGGGCCACGACTACTGCGCACGGGGATCGGCTTTGCTGCTGGCTCGAGACGCGGGACTGGGCCACTACACGCCAGTGTCCGTGAAAGGGACGAAGGGCCTCGAAGTGGTGGTGCCCGTTTACCGGGGCAACGCGACACCGCAGACGGCCTTCGGTCGCGTCACCGCATCCGTGGGCTGGCTGCGCGAGGTGCTCGTGCCAAGCGTGACGCTGGCGCAGGTTCTGCGTGGCCACCCGAATAGCGCACTGCGCCTCCGTTACCACGCTGGCACGTCGAACGTCGTCTTCACCAGCGGCACACCGCAGGCCGACCCGCAGAGCACGACTGCAAGCCTGCACAACGGATGGACGGTGAAGAGCTTCGGGGCAGCGGTTGACACGAACGTCCTCTCGGATGGGACCGCACTCGCGCTCCTGATCGGAGGGATCGCACTGAGCGTGCTGCTTGGCCTGCTCGTCTTCGTCCTCGGCGCTCCTCGCACTCCGGCACGGGCGCTCGCGCCGGAGGCTCGCGAGCTGCTGCTGCCCCATGAAGACCTCTACGACGCCCTCACCGGGCTTCCCAACCGCTCGCTCACGATGGACCGCGCCGAGCGCATGGTCGCACGCGCGGGACGCCAGTCGGGGATGCTGGCGGGCGCATTGTTCATCGACATCGACTGGTTCAAAGACGTCAACGACAAGCTCGGCAAGGATGCCGGCGATCAGCTTCTGAGCATCGTCTCAGAACGGCTGGAGGGCGTGCTCCGCACAGGGGACACCGTGGGTCGTCTCGGCGGCGACGAGTTCGTGCTGCTGGTCGAGTCGGCAGCCCGCGGAGTGCGGCTCGACTCCCTGGCCCGACGCGTGATCGAGGCGCTGCACAAGCCCGTCGAACTGGACGGTTTTGGTCCAAGCTTCTATGCGACGGCGAGCATCGGCGTCGCCTTTGGGCGATACGAGACTCCCGAAGACCTCTTGCGCGACGCGCAACTGGCCCTGTACTCAGCCAAGGCCGCGGGCAAGGACCGCTACACGCTCTTCAACGCGAACATGCGCTCGGTCATCGAGAGCCGTGCTGTGCTCGAGGCCGAGCTCAATACAGCGCTTCTAGAGCAGCAGTTCTTCCTGCTCTACGAGCCGATCTACGATCTGAACACCCGCAAGGTGGTTGGTCTCGAGGCGCTCATCCGCTGGCGGCATCCCGAGCAGGGCGTCCTCGAGCCCGTCGACTTCATCCCGCTGGCCGAGGACACCGAGCTGATCGTGCCAATCGGTCGCTGGGTGCTCGAGCAGGCCTGCAACCGAGCCGCGGCATGGAACGTCGCTGGTCATCGGGTCGGCATCTCGATAGGAGTGTCGGCCAATCAGCTGAATCGAGACGGATTCGCAACGGACGTCCGGCGTGCGCTGCAGCAGTCCGGGATCGAGCCCTCATTGCTCACGCTGGAGATCGCCGAGACCACAGTGATGGACGACCTGCAAGCAGCCGCCGCACGCATCGCGGAGATCAAGGAGCTGGGCGTGCGGGTCGCGATCAACGACTTCGGCGGCAGCGGGTATGCGCGCCACTCCGACCTGCAGCGAATGCCGCTTGACTTCCTCAAGGTGGATCGGAACTCCCTCGCCGCTTCAGATGACGAGGATTACCGCAGCTGGCTGATCAAAGCGATCCTCATCGTCGGACGGGACCTCTCGCTAACGGTGATCGCCACGGGAATCGACACGTACGAGCAGATGACCACAGTCCAGGCAATGGGCTGCACGATGGCTCAGGGACTCTTCATGGGCGAACCCACCCCGGCGGACAAAGTTGAGAGCCTCTTCGATGCAGACCTACCGATAACGCACGCACCCGCGACGAGCCAGTTGCACCAATCTTAAGTCAGGGTCGTGCGGGCGATCAGCACCGAGCACGAGGCGTGATGGGAGACCTTGTTCGGCACCGAGCCATGGCACGACCTCGGATCGAGACGCCGCCAAGATGCAGCGGCGCCCCGATCTGGTCCGTCGTCGGGTCTCAAGCAGCCGGCTGCGGGACTTGTGCGTAGCGCAGCGAGCCGGGGGTCGTGAGCGTCTCTCCGGTCTCCAGCAACGTCTTCAACCCCGAGAGGATCATCGGCCAGCCGCCGTAGATCTCGCCCTGGGCGTCCTCGCGCAGCTGATCGTGGGTGACGGTCAGCCGGCACGAATCCTCGACCTCTTCAATCTCCCAGGTGACGCGCGAGGTCCCTTCGGCCCTGACCTCCTCGCTCCACACGGCGGTGAAGCTCTGCACGAGCCGGCGCGGGGGATCAACCTCCAGGTTCTCGCCCTCGGCGAGCCGCATGTCGCCAGCCGCGAGCTCATAACGGGAGCCGGGCGTCCAGTCGGAGCTGGCACTCGCCCCGAAGTTGTACTTCCGCCGCAGCTCCGGATCGATGATCGCCTCCCACAAACGCTCGGAAGTCGTTTTGATGAAGATCTCGAACACCTTCTCCGTCTGATCGGCCGTCGTCCAGGGTCGCTTCCCACTCTTCTGCGTATCCGTGTCCGTCGTCGTGCTCGTGTCAGTGTCCGTCGTCGTGCTCATCGTTGGTTCCTCCATTCGTTGCTTTAGGTCACTGAGCCCCTTGGCCCAGGGCTCTGAGTACTTGCTCACCCAGCGGTCGTGGACGAGCCTGATCGGGACCGGGTTCAGGAAGTGGAGCTTCTCGCGCCCGCGTCGCCGCGTGGTCACGAGCCACGCATCCTCGAGCACTTTCAAGTGCTTCATCACGCCGAAGCGCGTCATCGGCAAACGCTGCTCCAATGCGCTCAGCGTCTGCCCGTCCTCTCTGAACAGCTCGTCGAGCAGGCTCCGGCGCGTCGGGTCGGCCAGGGCTCTGAACACTTCATCCTCGTTCATGTCCGATCCAGTATAGGTGACCTTTTAGTCACATGTCAAGGCTCTCTGCCAAAACTCGAGGCCGGGCCGGAGCACAGCCTCCTCTGGACCTTTGTTCGACGCTGCCCCTGACGATTAAGGATTAGAAGACGACGTCCGAGGGAAGGAATAGACCCGGGCACATCTAATAACTTAAATCACAAGCACAAGCACAAGCACATGCTCTTAATCATCTTGATCCCCCTCGCCTGGCTGGCCGTACTGACGTTGTGCGTCGCCATCTGCCACATGGCGGCGCTGGGCGATGCCGCCCCCGGGCCTGTGCCTGTCGAAGAGCGGGGCTCTCTCCAGGCTGGCGATGGCCTGGTCATCTGGGAGGACCCCTCCGAGGTGGCGCTCAAGGACCAGCGCGGACGCCACACCCGCCGTGAGCAGCGGCTCGCGACTCACGGCATCCGTTAGCCCAGTCAGCGATCGATCGGCCAAATCTGCCTGCGTCACAGCTCGCGGCGGGTGTGGACGCCGATCTCCGTGCGACCGAGCTCAGCGTCGTTGCTCAGGCGACGAGGCGCTCCACGGCATCAACTGTCGATCGGGTCTTGGAGCGCCTAACGAAAAGATCGGCACGTCCGGATGCGGGTGGGTGGGATCGATACACGGCGCTGGACCGATCGAAGATCCCGTGGATCTTCGATCGTCGCCACGTGACGGCTCGCACATGCCACCAGCATGCGCTTCGCCGGGTGGGCGGGCATCCGATCTATCCCAGCTTGATCCATGAACACCCCGACCACCACCTATTTCGTTAGGCACTCTTGGAGAACTCGATCGCACCGTCCTCGAGCGCGCCGAACTTCATCGGAAAAATGTCGAGCGCATAGTTCTGGCGCAGTCGCCACGGCGCCTTTGACCCCTGTTTTGGGAATTTATCGATGGAGCGCCGCACGTAACCGGAGGAGAAATCGATCATCGGCTGTGCGGCGATCGAAGGGTCGTTGATCCGCGGCGCACACTGCTGATAACCGTGCTCGTCCATATGGTTGAGCAGGCGGCAGACGTACTCGCAGGTCAGGTCGCACTTGAGCGTCCACGAGGCGTTTGGGTACCCGAGCGCGAACGCCAGGTTGGGTACACCGCTGAGCATCATGCCCTTGTAGCTCATCGTCTCTGGCAGCTCGACCTCGCGACCGTCGACGGCGATCTGCATGCCCCCCAGCGCCAGCAGGTTCAGCCCGGTGGCGGTGACGATCACGTCGGCCTGCAACTCGGCGCCGGACTCGAGCTTCAGGCCCGTCTCCGTGAACGTCTCGATGCGATCGGTCACCACCGAGGCGTCGCCGTCACGGATCGCTTTGAACAGATCGCCGTTCGGCACCAGGCACATGCGCTGATCCCATGGGTCGTATTGGGGCTTGAAATGCGTGTCTATCTCATATCCATGGGGGAGCTCCCGCTCGATGCCTTTTCGGATCAGCGCCTTCATCAGCTCCGGCCTGCGCCGGCTCAGTTGGAAGCTGAGCGTCGTCAGCAGCACGTTCTTCCAGCGCATGATCGGATAGGCGGCCTTCGCTCCGAAGACCCGGCGCAGGGCCTTGGCGATCGGGTCTTCGGCAGGCAACGAGACGATGTAGCTGGGCGAACGCTGCAGCATCGTCACGTGCTCCGCGCTCTGCGCCATCGCCGGAACCAGCGTCACCGCGGTCGCGCCGCTGCCGATCACCACGACCCGCTTGCCGGCGTATTCGACGTCCTCTGGCCACTTCTGCGGATGCACGATGCGCCCGGCGAAGCGCTCAGTGCCTTCGAACTCCGGCGTGTACCCCTCGTCGTAGCGATAGTACCCGCTGCACATGAACAGGAACCCGCAGCTCAGGCGCACCGTCTCCTGCGTATCGCCGCGCTCCACTTCCACCGTCCAGCGCGCATCCTCTGTGGAGAACTCGGCGCGCACCACGCGATGGTTGAAGCGAATCCTCTCCTCCACGCCATGGTCCCTTGCCGTCTGGCGCAGATACTCGAGGATCGACGGTCCGTCCGCGATCGACTTGGCCTCTTTCCATGGCTTGAACGAGTAGCCGAGGGTGTACATATCCGAGTCCGAGCGGATCCCCGGATACCTGAACAGATCCCAGGTTCCGCCGCTGCGATCCCGCGCCTCGAGGACCGCATATGTCTTCCCCGGACAGTTCGCCTTGAGATGGTACCCGGCGCCAATGCCGGATAGACCGGCACCGACGATCAGCACGTCGACGTATTCGAGCGACATCTCAAGGCCATCCAGAAGTCATGCAGGGACGAGGCACACGAGCTTACTCGGACGCGGTGTGTCGCGCCGCATGAGGGCGGGAGCCATACCTGCTCGATAGCCTGCCCCCATGCGCATCCTCGTCACGGGCGCGAGCGGTTTCATCGGTCAGGCTCTCTGCCCCCAGCTGGCCGAGCATGGGTACGATGTCGGCGCGCTGGTGCGCCGGTCGGGGTCTGAGCCCGCGGGCACACGCGGCCTGAGCGGCGATCTGAACGATGGACCGCGCCTTGCCGAGACGCTGGCCGAGGAGCGCCCCGATTGTGTGATCCACCTCGCCGCCGAGATCGCTTCGCAGCGCTCAGAGCGCAAGGTCCAGGCCATCAACATCGAGGGCACCACACGGCTCCTGGATGCCTGCAAGGCCGTCCCCGTTGGGCCGCGCGTCGTATTCGCTTCAACCGTCGTCACCGGCGATGCTCACGGCGCTCTGCTCACAGAGGACACGCCGCTCCCGGTCGAGACCCCCTACGGCCGCTCAAAGCAGGCGGGCGAGCGGCTCGTCCTCGAGTCCGGCCTGCCGGCAGTCGTGCTGCGACCATCGCACGTCTACGGGCCCGGCGGCTGGTATGCAAATGAGCTGGTCGCACAGCTGCGCCAACCCGGGCGCTTCGCGGTCATCGGTCGCGGCGAGAACCTATGGGACGTCGTGCACGTGCACGACGTCGCCACAGCGCTCGTCCTCGCCGCGGAGAATGCCCCCGCCGGCTCGATCTACCATGTCGTCGACGACGAGCCGATCGCCTTCTACGACTTCATGGCGCTCACCGCCGAGGCGCTCGGCAGCGGCCCACCCCGGCGCATTCCGGCGGGGCTCGCGCGGCTGGTGGCGGGACGTAACGCCGTCGATGCAGTCGTGCGCTCCGCCCGCTCCTCCAACGCCAAGATCAAGCGCGAGCTTGGCTGGCAACCACGCTTCCCGACAGCCCACGAGGGCGTACCCGACGCGGTGGCACGGCTCACGGCCGAAGCCGACGCCTGAAGTCAGCGCGCTCCCCGCTCCCCGAATGGCTCCTCCTCCGCGATCGTGCCCTCCCCCGAGAGCTCGAACGTGGCGTGCAGCGCGCGCACCACCGACTCCACACGATCGGGGGGGATGACACAGGAGATCTTGATCGGCGAGGTGGAGATCATCTCGATGTTCAGTCCCTCCGCGGCGAGCACCTTGAACACCTTCGCCGCCACTCCGGGGTGCGAGCGCATGCCCGCGCCGACGATCGACACCTTCCCGATCTCCTCCCGCGCGATCAGCTCCGAGTACGCCTCCCCCGCGAGCGGCTCCAGCGCCATCCGCGCGGCGCGCAGGTCTTCGCGGGGCATCGTGAAGGAGATCTCCGCGAGGCCCCCCGCTGAGGCGGGCAGGTTCTGGTCGATCATGTCCACGTTCACGTTCGCCTCGGCCAGCGCCTCGAACAGGCTCGCCGCCACGCCCGGCGTGTGCCGCACGCCTATCAGCGTCACCATCGCCTCGGACTTCGAGTGCGTGACCGCTGTTATCAGTGGCTGCTCCATCATCGCTCTCATCTCTCCTTCTGACGCCACAACCGTACCGGGCCGATCGTCGAAGGACGAGCGGCAGTGGATGCGCACGCCGTGGTTGCGCGCGTACTCGACCGAGCGCAGCTGCAGCACACCCGCGCCCGACGCCGCCATCTCCAGCATCTCCTCGAAGGACACCACGCTCAGCTTGCGTGCGTCGGGCACGATCCGCGGGTCGGCGGTATAGACACCGGAGACGTCGGTGTAGATCTCGCACTCCCCGGCGCCGAGCGCCGCGGCGACCGCGACGGCGGTCGTGTCAGAGCCGCCGCGGCCGAGCGTGGTGACGTTCTTGGCGGTGCTCGAGACGCCCTGGAAGCCCGCGACGAGCACGATGTGGTCCTCTTCCAGCGCCGCCCGAACACGGTCCGCGCGCACCTCGATGATGCGCGCCTTCGTATGCGACTCGTCCGTCACGATCCCCGCCTGTGAGCCCGTCAAGGAGATCGCACGGTGGCCGAGGTCGTTGATCGCCATCGCGCACAGCGCACAGGAGATCCGCTCGCCGGAGGACAGCAGCATGTCCATCTCGCGCGGGTCCGGCGCCGCCGAGACCTCCTCCGCCATCGCGATCAGCTCATCGGTCGTCTTGCCGCGTGCCGAGAGCACCACCACCACGCGAAAGCCTTCCTCGCGCTTGTCCACGATGCGGCGCGCGGCGCGCTGGATGCGCTTCGCATCGGCGACCGAGGTGCCACCGAACTTCATGACGACGATGTTGCTTTTGGGCATGCCGGCCAGGATATAGGCGCTCTTCGCCCGGGCGGTGTAGAACCAGTCAGGGCCCTGGAAGCTCGACGTTCTCGAATGTGAGGACTTCGGCGAGCTTGTTGAAGTGCGTGTCGCGATGGAGCACCGCAACGCCGCCGTGTTCAGCGGCGGCCGCGGCAATCAGCGCATCGGTGAGCGGCACGCGGTGGTACCCGTCGCTGTGCTGTGCCAGCTCGCCGATCGCGCTCATCGCGGCGTCGGCGACAGCACGATCGTTGCGTAGGATCCGGAACCCGTCGAGTTCCGTCTCGAACGCGATGTACTCGGTGCTGCTGCGGGCGGAGTAGAGGATCTCCATTCGTACGATCGGGGTGATCCACAAGCGATCGTCAACGATCGCCTTGTCGACGAGTTCGCTGGGGAGTGACGAGAACCTCCACCACGCCGACGTGTCGACGATGAACGGCACGTCGCCACGCAACAACTCGGCAGCGTCCACCGCAGTCGCTAAGGCTCTTCGCCGGTTAGCTGCTCGATGTGCTCGAGCGTATCCCGATCCAGCCCATCCGGGCTGAGCACTCGCTCGATAAATCGCTTGCGCCGTTCGAGGCGCTCCTCATCGCTCAGCGCAGGGGTCTCAGCTGTCGGGGTTGTGCTCAGAACAGAATGCTTCACGACTCCAGGGTAGCGCTTGAATACGACGAGAACTTGATCGTCAGCTGACCTGCAGGCCCCCTGCTCCACGACAAGATCGCCTCGGAAACGGAGATCGAAGTGGCCCACGAGATGTAAACCCACCGCGTCTGGACGTTCCGTCCGGGCCAAGCCAAGATTTATAGTCCTAAAGGGATATTCATCACAATCAGGCCGGGCAGGCGCGCAGAATAGTCTTGCGGGAGATCCCGGCCTCGTCCCCCCAATGGCGGGGCTCTTCACAGGCACTCCTCGATCGTGTCCGCGGCCCTACACAGCGCGGCGTCCAGCGAACGCCTTGCCGAGCGTGACCTCGTCGGCGTACTCGAGGTCCGAGCCCACCGGCAGACCGCTCGCCAAGCGCGTGACCGTCAGCTCGGGCGCGCGTGCGCGCAGCTCCTCGGCGATGTGCAGCGCAGTCGCCTCGCCGGTCGTGGTCGGGTTGGTGGCCAGCACAACCTCGTGCACGGCGCCCGTCCGCGTTGAACCCAACCGCTCGGGGTCCGGATCCACCTGCACGGGGTCCACCTCCACCTGCCCATTCCCAACCGCGCCGGGCGTCCCCCCGCCCGAGGCGACGCGCGCGAAGAGCTCTGAGATCTTCAGGTCCTCGGGGTCGACGCCGTCGATCGGTGAGAGGGCCCCGCCGAGCACATGGTAGACGCCGTGATACTCGTGCGTGCGCTCCATCGGGATCACGTCGCTGGGCTCCTCAACAACGCAGATCAGCCCGTGATCGCGGCGGGCGTCCTCACAGATGCGGCAACGCGCCTCGTCGGTGAGGTTGAAGCACACCTCGCACAGCCCGATCTTTTCCTTGACCTCCGAAATCGCCTGCGCCAGTGCGGCGGCATCCTCACCGGAGGAGCGCAGGATGTAAAAGGCCAGCCGCTGGGCGGTGCGGTTGCCGACGCCGGGGAGCTTCGACAGCTCTGTCACGAGCCGCTGGACGGGAGGAGCGTAGGAGGTGCTCACTGGCTACAGGCCCGGCAGGCCCAGTCCGCCGAGAGTGCCCATGTCAAGGCCGCTGGTCGCGCCGCCCAGCTTGCGCGCCGCCAGCTCCTGGGCTGAGCGCAGCGCCTCGTTGACGGCCGCCAACACCATGTCCGCGAGGATCTCCAGATCCTCGGGGTCGACCGCGGAAGGGTCGATCTGCACGGACTTTACCTCGAGGTCGCCCGTGATCCTCACTGTCACCATGCCGCCGCCCGCGGAGGCTTCGACGAGCTCGTTCTTCAGCTCCTCCTGGGCCGTCTCCATGTCCTGTTGCATCTTCTGCACCTGCTGCATCATCTGTTGCACGTTCGGCATCTTTGGCTGCTTGGGCATCGTCGCTTCACTCACCTTTCTCTGCGCTCGGAGCCGGCACGGGCGCTGGCTCGATCGGGATCTCCTCGGCATCGAGCTCCGCCTTGAAGCGGGCCACCCACTCCTCCTCGGTGTATCTATCTGAGCGCGCCCCCTCGCCATTCGTCTCGTCGAGCTCCTCGCGCAACTCGTATGAGATCCGCCAGCGCCCGCCCGCGAGCTGGCGCAGCGCGTCGATCACCATCGTCCGGTTGACCGGATCCTCGGCCTTCTTCTTGAAGAACGATGCGCTCGTGGGAAACCCCACGGTCAGGTCTTCGCCGGCGATATCCACTGGCGTTGCATTGGCGATCACCGCGCCGACCAGTCCGTTGCCGACCTCGACCAGCTCGACCACCGCCGGCCATAAGTCGATCAGTGCTTGCAGATCGCCCACCGGCTCGACCACCGGGGCGACAGATGTCGACTCACTCGCCAGATCGGGTTGCGGCGCGGACCCCGCCGCCGTCACAGACGCTACGTCCGTCATAGGCGCAGGGTTCGCTGCCGTCACGGGCGCTATGTCGGCCACGGGCGCGGGGTCGGCCAAGGGCGCGGGGTCGGCCAAGACCTCACGCGCCACGTCCATTGCCGGCGCCTCTGTCGCGACTGCCACTGCCATGTTCGCGTCCTGATCCGGCGCTGGACGCGCGGTCACGATCTCCGCGCGGGCGGGCGCGGGCGCGCGGATGTGCTCCGCCGCGGACGGCGTGTCGCCCACGGGGCCTTGTACCCCACCGGCGGGCACCACCCGGTCGACCGCGACGGCCGAGACGACCCCGTGCTCGCGCTCCAACCGCTCGATCCGCGCGAGCAGCGCGCGTGTCGAGGCATCGACCTCGGGCTGGGCCGCCTTCACGAGCGCCAGCTCGAGCCGAGTGCGCGGGTCCGCGCCCGCGCGCACGCCCTCCATCGCCGCCCCCAGCAGCTCCAGCAGACGGACGATGACGGCGTGGTCAACCCGCTCGGCCTGCGCCGCGAGGGCGGTGTCGGCCTCGGGCGTGAGCGACAGCTCGGCGGGCACTTCACCGAGGACATGCACGATCAGCAACTCGCGTGAGCGCACCTCCAAGTCGTTCGCGAACGAGCCGGCGTCGCGTCCCTGCTCCACGCATTCCTCGAGCGCCTGGAGCGCCCGCCGGGCGTCACCGGCGCCGACCGCGTCGACCGTCTGTTCGAGCAGGCGCGCATCCGCCACGCCGAGTACCGCGAGCACGTCCTCGAGCACGATCTCCTTGCCGCTGTAGGTAACGATCTGCTCGAGCGTGCCGAGCGCGTCGCGAAAGCTGCCGGTCGCCGAGCGGGCCAGCGCGGCGACCGCCGCCGGGGGGATCTCGATCTGCTCGGCCTGGGCCGTGCGCCGCACGACGTCCGCGATCTGCTCGACCGTGGGGCGGTGGAAGTCAAAGCGGTGGCAGCGGTCCACGACCGTCGCGGGCACTTTGCTCGCCTCGGTCGTCGCGAGCACGAACACCGTGTTCGGCGGCGGCTCCTCGAGCGTCTTCAGGAACGCGTTCCACGCGGCCGTCGAGAGCATGTGCGCCTCGTCGAGGATGTACACCTTGCGGCCTCCGCTCACCGGCGCGTAGGCGACGCTCTCGCGTAGCTCACGAATGTCGTCGACCGAGTTGTTCGAAGCCGCGTCCATCTCGATCACGTCGAGCGAGTTGGCGCGTGCAATCGACAGGCAGGACTCGCACTCCCCGCACGGCTCGATCGTCGGTCCGCCGCGCTCGCAGTTCAGACACGCCGCGAGAATCTTCGCCATCGAGGTCTTCCCCGTCCCGCGCGAGCCGACGAACAGGTAAGCGTGGTGCACCTTCCCGCGCTGCACCGCGTTGCGCAGCGTGCGCACGACCGGCTCCTGGCCGACCACGTCGGCGAATGTACGGGGGCGGTGCCTGCGATACAGGGACTGCTGCTGTGGCTGTGGTTGATCTGGCTGCTGCTGCTGTGAGGACACCGTCGGCTGAGTCTACCCACGGCCGAGCGCGCCGCCGGAGTCGTGCCGCGCGTGCGGCGGAAGTGTGCCGCGCACGCACCGGAGTGGATAGCGTCCGCGCTCGTGAGAGCTCGCCTCGAACGCTTTCCGGCTCGCTTCGTCGGCGCCCCACTTGCGATCACCGCCGGGGCCATCGTGCTGCGCGTCGTGAGCGGCGTGGGCTTCGCCAACTACGACACGCTCTACGCGCTCGCCTGGGGCGGACAGCTGTCGCGCGGCGACACCCCCGCCTACGGCGTCGCGATCGCGCCCACGCCCCACCCGCTGCTCGAGCTGCTCGGCCTCGTGCTCTCGCCGCTCGCGCCGCACGCCATCGTCGAGGTCACCGTCGCGCTCGGCTTCCTCGCGCTGTCCGCCTGCGGCTGGGCCATCTACCAGCTCGGCGCCCAGTGGTTCGGGTGGGCCGCCGGCGCGCTCGCCGCACTGATCTTCCTCACGCGCGCCGAAGTGCTCTCCTACGGCGTGCGCGCCTACGTCGACATCCCCTACCTGTCGCTCGTGCTCGGCGCGCTGCTCGTCGAGTCCCGCCACCAGCGCCTGCGGGGCGGCCCCGCCGGGGCGCCCGTGCTCGCGCTGCTCGCCCTCGCCGGGCTATTGCGCCCGGAGGCGTGGGCGTTCTCCGGCCTGTACTGGCTGTACCTGATCGGGCTTGTGCCGGCCTGGATGCGCGCTCGCATCGGCAGCGGCGCGTCCTGGCGCGAGCGTCCTCGCGGGGAGATCGTGCGCCTGACGCTGCTCGCCGCCGCCGCGCCACTGATCTGGGTCCTCAGCGACCTCGCCGTCACCGGCGATCCGCTGTGGTCGCTGACCAACACCCAGCACACCGCCGAAACGCTCGACCGCGAGACCGGCATCGCCAACGTGCCCGAGTACATCCCGCGGCGGATCGGCGAGATCCTGCGCCCCGCCGTGCTCGTCGCCGCCGCCTTCGGCGGCGTGCTCTCGCTGCTCTGGCTGCGCCGCCGCGCACTGCTCGGAGCCGGCGCCGGCGTCCTCGCCGTCGTCGTGTTCGCCGCCTTCGCCTCCGTCGGGCTGCCCATCAACACCCGCTACGCCTTCCTCGCAGCCGCGATCCTCTGCATCTTCGCCGGCGCCGGCGTGTTCGGCTGGAGGAGCCTGCAACGTGATGACCCGCGGCGGCGCTGGTGGATGGCCGGCGGCGCGCTCGTGCTCGTGCTGCTGCTCGCCTTCGCCCCCTCCAACTACCGCGAAGCCCACCGCGAACTGGACAAACTCTCACGCCAGCAGTCGATCCAGGGCGAACTGCTCGCGCTTGTCGACAACCATTCGATCACGCTGCGCTGCGGACCGGTGGGGGTGCCCAACCACGCGCCGATTCCGCTGCTCGCGCTGTATCTGAAGACGAGCCCCGCAAACGTCGTGAGCCTGCAGGTGGGACACATCTCATCCGGGGTCTACGTGGACCCAGCGAGCACAGAAGTCGAAGACGACTACGTGCTCGACCCGCACGACCCGCACGAGGCGGTGACCGTGCCGCCCGGCTTCACCGAGGCGCACGCCAATCGCTCATGGCTGATCTTCGAACACTGCTCATAGCGGACCGTGCACCCCTCGTCGAGACTCTGAGCGCCGGCTGCCTGATCGTCGCTCACGACTCCGGCTCGGGAGCTCCCGCTGCGCCTGCCGGTAATCGCTTAAGGCTGCTTCCTTCCGGACCTGACCTGGTTCGCAAGCCGACACCGCGCGGGACCCGAACCATCGACGCCCCGAGCGACGGAGCGACCGGAGCCGAACCCCTCGGAGGGGAATTCAGCCCCGCTAGAGCGGATTGCGGATACAGGGCGCCGCTACCTCCCCGCCTAGCACGGTCCAGGCTCGATCCTAACGAAGTCGCGACAGGCGGCGTGCTCGTGCGCAACCGCACCCCAACACGCCAAGTTCCGCTAGGCTGCGCGACCGTGACCTACTTCAACGCTTTCCCCACCATTCTTCGCTCCCGCACCAGCCGGAGCCTTGCGACCCTCGCGACGCTTGGCGTTGCGGTTCTGATCGCGGGCTGTGGCTCCGGTGGCGGCAGCACTATCGGCGTCGGCAACGAGAACAAAGCCGACGAAGCACTGGCAAAAGTCAGCTCGCCCACGGCGTCAACCCCGACGGCTCCCACCGCAACCGCCAAAACACCGACAAGCGGCCCGCTCTCGAAAGAACCGACAGTGACGCCGCCCTCCGGCGCCGCGCCGAGCAAGCTGGTGATCAAAGACCTGATCAAGGGAACCGGCACCGAAGCCAAGGCGGGCGACACGGTGACCGTGAACTACGTCGGCGTCCTCTACAAAGGCGGCAAAGAGTTCGACGCGTCGTGGAAACGCAACGAACCGTTCTCGTTCACCCTCGGCAGGGGCCAGGTCATCCCCGGCTGGGATCAAGGCGTGGCCGGCATGAAGGTCGGCGGACGGCGTGAGCTGATCATCCCGTCGGCACTCGCCTACGGCGTGAAAGGCTCACCGCCCACAATCCCGGCGAACGCGCCGCTCGTGTTCGTGGTCGACCTGCTCGGCACGTAGCTGTAGGACCCGTACGAACCCTGAGACCCACACGCTGGAGCGAGGCGCCACCCGAAACACGACTGTCGGCCTCCGGGTAGCCGCTCGGGTAAAAGCCGTACGTAGCGCGGCGCTGCTGCTCCTCGTGAGCGGCGTCGCGGTCGCGGCCGGCGGCTGCGGGACGGGCGCGAGGGCGAGCCAGGCCGAACTGAGCCTCCAGCGCGAAGACCTGATCGCGGTGAGCCGGGCCCTTGAGAGCACCGAGAGCTCAGCGAACCAGGAGGTGGCGGCCACCAAGGTCGCGTGGCCGTTAATCGTCAATGGCCTGCCGCCCAGCACAACAACGATCGCGCGTGCGCGGATCGCCGCGGCAGTGGGGAGCGCGGCGAGGCTGTCAGCGCCGGCGCTGTTCGAAGAAGCTCAGGCCAGAGCGATCACCGGGCCGGGCTCGCCGATCGCGGGGCTATTCCGAACCTACAGCGGCCTGGCCACGCGCGGGTGGCGGCTGGTGTGGGCCGCGATCGAGCAGATCGACCACGGCGACCCGATGGTGGCGCGATTTGCCCGCGAAAACGTGGCGCTGTACATCGAGAGCATTTACGACGCCCACTTCTCCCTGGCGCAGATCGGCAAGAAGCTGCGCACCGGCTACCGCAAGCTCGGCGGCCAAGCCGTGTTCGGCGCCACGTTGACTCAGGGCGAAGTGGACGCGCTCGCGAACACCTACTCCGAAGCGACCGATCGCCTGCACCCGCACGTCGGGGTTCGGTTGGGCTCTTAGCCCGGGCGATCCCCCTGATACAGGGAAGGCCAATGGGCGCGGCGGGTTTCGAGCCTGCGAGCGCTCGCGTGTGATGCAGGACTGCGGTTGGGTGGGTTGGATGGTTTCCCTGCAAATATGCGTGGTTCAGGTCGCTGGGCGAATTGCGAAAACCGGCTGATTGGGCTCAATTCTGCGGGGTTTAGGCCAGCGAGCGGTTCCACTGGCCTAAACGTTTGAGGACTCACTCGAGTGTGTAGCCAAGGGTGTGGTAGGTCTTCAACCGCTTGGCGAACATGCGGCGCAGCACGGGCAACTCGGTGTCGACGTAGTCGTAGACGAGCGCGTCGTGCTTGCCGGGGTGTGGGCGGTGCAGGCGCCCGGCGTACTGCACGACGGTTCCCTTCCACGCGACCGGCATCGCGAGCAGGAGGGTGTCAAGGCGCGAGTCGTCGAAGCCCTCGCCGATGTAGCGGCCGGTGGCGAGCACCACACGCGCCGTGTCCGCGCTCGTGGTGGTGAGCTGCTCGAGCGCGGCCCGCCGTGCGCGGGGGCGCATCTCGCCGTGTAATTCGATCAGCGCCGGGATGCGGTCGCGTAGGTGATCGGCAAGCTGCTGCAGGTGCTCGCGCCGCTCGGTGAGGACGATCGGCGAACGTCCTTCGACGGTCAGCTGAATCGTGTCCCGGGCGATCAGCTCGGTGCGCTGCTCGTCTGTGGCGAGCGCACCGTAGATCTCCTGGATGCCGGCATCGGTCGGGAGCACCGCCGGGTCGAAGGTCGTCTCGCGGCGGACGATTCGCAGGCTCAGCTCTTCTCCCGAGCGGGCCGTGCGCGGGTCGATCTCGTGGCATATCGGGCCGCACTGCATCGCGATGATCGGATGGTGTCCATCACGCCGGTAAGGGGTGGCGGTAAGGCCGGTCACGTAACGCGCCGGAGCGGATTGCAGCACCCGCTCGGTCGTGACCGCCGGGACATGGTGGCACTCGTCGACTACGACGTGCCCGTAATCTGCCAGCAGCTCCTGCAAGTGCTCACGGCGTGCCAAGCTCTGTACAGTCGCGACATCCAGACGGCCTTTTGATTTGTTCCTGCCCGCGCCGATGATCCCGATCTGCTTGACGTCGAGATCGAGGAACTGGGTCAGCCGCTGGACCCATTGCTCGAGCAGCGGCTTGCTGTGCACCACCACGAGCGTTGAGCGGCCACGGGCGGCGATCAGGTGCGCGGCGATCACGGTCTTGCCGATCCCTGGGGGCGCGCACAGCACCCCCAGCTCGTGCGCGAGCATCTCCTGCGCGGCCTCGGTCTGGGTGTCGGTCAGCTCGCCTGTGAACCGGGTATCGAGCTTGACCCCGTCGGTGCGCTCGTCGGCCAGCTCCAGCCGTACACCTAGGCCGTCGAGCAGCTCTTCCAGCGCTGCGAGACTTCCGCGGGGAAGCACGAGGAACTGGCCCTGCTGCTCGAAGCAGGTGATCACGCGCGGTGTGCGCGCCGTGGAGATCCGCAGCCGCTGGCGTTCCAGGAACAGCGGGTTGGAGAACGTCGCGAGCCTGCGCATCGCGTCCAGCAGAGCGGCGGGGAGTCCCTCGCTGCGCACGTACAAGCGCTGCGCGAGCGTCGCGCTGAGGACATGCGGCATCGCCGCCGCGGCGAGCCTGCTGGAGAGCGACCGGGCCGGACGCCACGGCGCCTCGCTGTCGATCGACTCCCCGGCAACACCGAGAACCTGATCGGCGGCGTCAGCCTGCTCAACCAGGTCCTCCAGGCGGCTGGGCTCGATGCGCGGCAGCGCCTCGAGGTAAGACCACTGATCCTCGTGGGGCTCGAGCTGCTCGTCGAGGAACAGCGAGTTGCCATACCGACGTGCCTTGTGTTGCAGGGGCAGTGCGATCAGGTTCCCGAAGCCGCCCTTCGGGAGCGTGTCCTGGCTCGGGAACAGACGGTCGTAGGAAGCCATGCCGAGCGTCGAGCAGCGCCCCATCGCGTCCGTCAGCAGCATCAGCCCGAAGCGCCTGGCCAGAGCGGCCGGAACCGGGGCACTGAAGAAGAACCAGATGTGCGCGCCGTCCCCCGAGCGCGAGCGCTCGACCGCCGGGAGCACGTCCAGCTCGTCGCATGTCTCTCGCAGCGCCGCGACATCGGTACGCCACGAGCCGCCGTCGAGATCGATCGCTAGCAGCCAGCACGTGTCATCTGTCAGCAGCGGGTAGACACCCATCACCTGTCGGCCCTGTAGATGCGCAAGCAGCTCCGCCTCCACCGGCGCGACGAACGCCTGGTGCGAGCACTCTCCACATCTCACGCGCGGCTTGGCGCACACTCCGGAGACCCACTCGTTCGAGCAGCGGGGCGCCCACCCGCTGCGACCCTTCCCTGGATTCTCCCAGCGCCGCGGAAACACATCCTCGCGCCCTCGGAAGAGACTCGCGAACAGCGCCACCTTGCGCTCCGGCGACCAAGTCGCCCCTTCATCGGTGGCCCGCTCGGTTTCAGTATCGCGCGCCGCGGCCCGCTCGCGCGCTGTGTGCAGCTCCGCGAGGCGCGTGCGCGCGGCATCGGTCAGTCGGTCTAGCTCGGTGAGTCTCATCTCCTGAGCAGCGATGGCCTCATCGAAGTCTGTCTCAGCGAGCATCAGATAATTCTCCAACCGTCACCGGCGCGAATCCACGTCGTTCGTGACACTCACCGCAAGAGGCATGTCCGCGACCTGCTACGCGGCGAGCTGGCCAGCGTTCAGCCCAAGCTCGTCCCGCAGCCAGCTGACGTCGGGCCAGGGAGCGCCATCTCGACGAGCGCGCTCGGCTCGGTTCTCGATTCCACGCAGCAGCAGCTCAAGCTCGCCGCGCCGCCCATTGCGCGCGGCCACGCGCGGCGTGTGGCCTCCGAGCAAATTGAGTGGTTCGTCCAGCCAGCGGCGGTAGTGGTCGTTGAGGAACTGGCGCTCGAGGTCGTCGGCTTCCGCCGCCGTCAGTCCGGGCGGTCGCTCGCGCCGACGGGGCGCATGGTCACGCCTGCGTGAGGAGAGGTCCGGTTCAGGCGGCGGGACGTTTCGCTCGTACAGCTCGGCGAGCGTCCCGAGGCGCCGCTCGATGAGCTCGATCGCTGCGTCGAGCCTCGCCTGGGAGACCGCCGTGCACCGCAGCTCCTCGTCGGTCAGCTCGAACGTCGCCAGACACACCCGCCCGGGCAGCTCGGTGAGGCTGCTCTCGAAGCGCAGCGCCCCCGGTGGCAGCAGCGTGTCAGACATGCGCAACTGCTCACGGGGCACGGTCCACTGAATCGCCTCCCCCGATCCGTCTTCACTCTCACCCACCCATGCCAGCTCCGGCGGGTCATACAGCAGTTCGAGCGCAGCCGTGGCGTCGGTGATCCGCCAGCTCGCCCGACCGTCGACGAGCGGGTCGCCCTCCGCGGTGAAGACGCTCGGCTCGACAAGACGGCCGGGAGGCACGAAGCGCATCAACTCAAGCGCGGCCGCGCGGAACACACGATCACTGCCGGCGGGTATCCGGTGCGCGCCTGCGAGGCGGCCGAGCTCGGCGAGCAGCTCGGGCTCCTCGTCGGGCTTGTAGAACAGCGCGGGGCCCCACAGCGACGGGATCCAATCGTCATCCATCACGCGGCAGAGCAGGATGTCCCAACGCGTCGCCTCGCGCGAGACATCGCCGCTGCGCACACGCACAGCCACTCCGCCGAGCACGTCCTCGAGCTCGATCCAATGGCCTGTTTCCACGCCACGCACACGCTGCAAGCTCAAGCGCGCCGCGGCGATCCGCGCGGCCACGTCCCGCTCGTGCGCATCGATGTCGCTGCGAGCCGCATAGCACGCCGCTGGGGTCTCTCCGCAGGCAAGCTCTCTATCCGAGCAGAACCAGGTGGCGAAGATCATCAGGTCGCGGTCATCCAACTCGGGCTCGGGACCCCCGAAGTGCTCCAGGGCCGCCTTCAGATCATCCGGGAACTGCGCCGCTGCCCACGTTGAGATGCGTTTGCCGACGGCGTCCTCGAAGCGCGCCGTCTCGCGCTCACGGCTCTCGGCCGCGAGGCAGCAGCGCTTGTACTTCAACCCGCTGCCACAGGGACATGGAGCGTTACGCGAAGGTGCTCCCATCGAGGCAAACTTACGATCCCGAGCGGATGGAAGTGAGGGTGGCATGTTATGACCGAACTCAACGCCTCTTTCTCCTGGTGCTCCGACATCGCGTGTCGCCGTTCAATCTCCCTCGCTGGGAGTCTTGCGCCCGCGCAGTAGTCGCCGCAGCCGATCCATGAAATCGTCGAGCTCGGTTTCGCCGATGTTGGGCATCCCGTCCTCACAACACGGCGGTCGATCATGCTCGTCGGGTGGGTTCTCGACCCCGAACAGATCGTGCAGAACCTCCCAGATATCGCGCACACGGCGACGTGTGTCGCGCTTGCCGACGTACAGGACAACGACGCGAGCGGTATGCACTTTCGTCTTTGGCTGGACAGAAAACGCCAGCCGATACCCGCGCGATAGGTGTATGCCGCAAACGACGGGAGCCAGCGGGCCCGATAGACGCCGTGCGTCGAGCTCGGCCGAGCAGGGATCCCGTGCCAATTCCCTCAGCGCGTCCCCGAGTCCCAGTCGCTTCCCCCGCAGATCGTCGATGACACGCTCGACCGCAGGCGCAACATAAATCTCCAGCCTCGGCGCGGACACCGAAGCGTTCGTCAGTCGTCCGGGCCGAAGCTGTCGAGATCGACCTTGACGAGATCGCCGCGCCGCATCGCACGCAGCCCCTCCCCGTAGAGGTCGTCAAACTCGCGCTGCCACCGCGGGTCCTCCTGCTCCAGGCGACTTAGGGCCTCGACGAGCAGGCCACGATGGCGACCCTGCCGGCGCAGCTGCTTAACCTCGCCGGCCAGCGCCAAAAGCGCACGCGCGGGAATGCGATCGCGCTTGTAGCGCGGTACCTGCACGACCGGGATCAATCCACGGTCGATCCACTTCTCGAGTGTCGTGGAGCTCACATCCAAGAGGTGTGCGGCCTCCGTCTTGGAGTATGTGGAACGGTCCGCCAAGCCCGCCTGGAGCTCCGCGGCGGCATCCTGCACCGCGGCACTCAACGCGTCGCGGTCATCTGGATCGGCGCCTCGCAACGCGACGAATGCTCGCGCCATCGACTCGGTAGGGCTCAGAACGCGGCTCATACTGGCAGGATAGCATCAAAGTAGTGTTTTGGAGCGCTGGTTTGCCAACTTCGGGTCCCTGCCGGGCAGACTGCGATGCGCCATGACGCTCACGACGTGTAGCCCGCAGCGAGCTGGCACTGCTCCACACCGGTCAGCGGACGCTGACCGGTTACGGCCTTTAGCCATTGCAGGTAGCCGATGCGCCGTGCATAGGAGACCAGCGCGCGCTGGTTGACGCCGTATTCGGTCATTTGGGCTTGAGCCAATGGGCGCGGCGGGTTTCGAACCTGCGACCTCTCGCGTGTGAAGCGAGCGCTCTCCCACTGAGCTACGCGCCCAAGAGGAGCGATTCTATTGGCCCAGGCTCGTCTGCGTGGCTGGCGTAGAGACAGGACGCGGCAAGCTCTGATGGCTGGTCGCTCACAACCAAGTTGAGATTCGAGCTAACGGGCGCTGACGACCGACCTCGCGTCACTGGAACCTGGATCGCGCCGCCCCGCGCTAGTCAGTCGAGATAGGTGACGTAAGTGCGCGGATCGGCGCGCTCGGGTGTGGGTTTCTCCTGGCGTGGTGGGCCGAGATGGATGAGCCCGACAATGTGCTCTCGAGGCGAGATACCGACGGCGGCACGACCCTCGGGAGTGGATAGGACGGCAGGCGTCCGCCAGTAGCCGGCGAGGCCGCGCGCGTGGGCGGCCAGCAGGACGATATAGGCTGCGACCGCTGTCGCGTTCACGTCCTCCTGGTCTTTGAGATCCTCGCCTGTGAGCGCGGCAGAGACCACGATCAGCGTGGGCGCGCGGTCGAGCTTTGTCGCCTGCTCGGGACCAGCAGCCTGCTTCAAGCGCTCGAGCGCACGCCGGCCGAGGACACGGAAACGCCATGGGTTGGTCAGATGGTGGTTGGGCGCCCACCTCGCGAGCTCGAACAGCTCCTCGAGAGTCTCGCGCTCCACTGGCTCGGGGCCAAACGCCTTGTGGGTGCGGCGGGTACGGATCGCCTGATCGATGTGCATCGTCTGAGGATCGTTCATTGGTTGAGGATTACAGCTGGCTCGAGTGGGCACGGCTGCTCCCAGCAGCTCCTCTATCGAGCGGTACGCTCTTAGCGTGCCGTCGCAGCCATATCCTCAGCCTCGCTTCTTGATGCTCAAGCGAACGATGATGGCCGCCGCTACCGCCTTCATCGCGATCAACCTCTGGACGGGCGCTCCTCTGTTCGCGCTGTGGGTCGGCTCCCAGGTCGTGGGCAAGAGCGCGCTCAGCATGCAGGCGGTGTTCGTTGTCGTCATCGTGCTCGCCATGCTCCTCTTCGCGATGGTGATCGCGCTCACATGGCTCAACGCCACCTACGACGAGCTCATCGGACGACCCTCCAGCGAAGATCGGCTGACCTGGCTGCGCAGCATGAACGTCCGTGGTAAAGAAGACATCAGCCATGAGGTGGGGATCACCGTGCTCGAGCAGATCGTCATGGCCAGCGTCTATATCGCCGTCATCACGTTCGTGGCCTGGTTCTTCTTTTTCGCGGGCTCCCCGCTTTCTTGATCGATCCGGCCGGTCTTGCGTGTCCGAGCCTCAGTCCCGAGCCCGCACTTGGCGCGGTCGACGTCTGAGACTGGGACCACTACCAGTTCGAGCTTCCAATCCATCATGCGTCTTCCTCTTGTGCCGTCGCCGGTAGGATCGAATCATGGCTGACCGACTCGAGGGCACCGTAGCGCTTGTCACCGGAGCCAGCAGCGGCATCGGCGAGGCGACGGCGCGAACGCTGGCCTCTCAGGGCGCCGCGGTCGCGATCGTGGCGCGACGCAAGGACCGCCTGGACGAGTTGGCGGATGAGATCGAGCGCAACGGAGGCCGGGCGCTGGCGATCGAGACCGACGTCACCGACCAGGCTCAGGCGAACGCGGCTGTAGCGCGCACGGTGCAGGAGCTCGGGCGCCTGGACACGGTCGTCAACAACGCCGGCGTGATGCTGCTCGGCCCACTCCTCGACGCACCGATCGATGAATGGGATCGCATGATCGCGCTCAACCTCCAAGGCCTGCTCTACATCGCGCATGCAGCACTACCACACCTGCTGCGGGCGGCAGATCAGGAGCCGCGGCGAGTAGCCGACCTGATCAACATCAGCTCCGTAGCCGGACGTGTCGCGCGCTCGGGTTCGGGTGTGTACAACCTGACCAAGCACGGTGTCGGCGCGTTCAGCGAGTCCGCGCGCCAGGAGTTCGCCGGCCGTCACCTGCGCGTCTCGCTGGTGGAGCCCGGCGCCGTGACCACCGAGCTGTCCACCCACCTGCGCGAGGAGGTGCGCGAGCAGATGATGAAGCGCTTCGGCGACATCGAGCGCCTGGCGGCCGAGGACATCGCGGACGCGATCGCCTACATCGTCACCCGCCCGCGGCACGTGGCGGTCAACGAGCTGCTCATCCGCCCCACCGAGCAGACCGGCTGAGCTCGTCGGGTGGGGCAGGCGACCTTCTACTTCGACCTCGGATCGCCGTATGTCTATCTCGCCGCCGAGCGCCTGGGCGCGGTTCTGCCCGGGCCCGTCGACTGGCAGCCGGTATCGCTCGGCGCGCTGTTCAAGCTCAACGGCCGATCGTCGTGGTCGCTGGGCGACCTCGAGCGCCGCCAGACCGGGATGGCCGAGGTCGAGCGCCGTGCGCTGGAGTACGGGCTCCCACCCGTGCGCTGGCCCGAGCCGTGGCCCGGCAACTACCTGACCGCGATGCGGGCGGCCACCTTCGCCTTTAGGACTGGATGCGGGCGCGAGTTCGCCGCGCGCGCCCTCCGCAACTCTTTCCAACTGGGTCACGACCTCAGCGTCCCGGAACACGTGCTCGCGGCCGCGCGCGACTCAGGCCTCGATCCACAAGCGGTCGATCAGGCAATCGGCGACCCTACGGTCAAGCTCGCCCTGCGCGAGGCCACGGACGCCGCCCACCGCCTCGGCGTCTTCGGCGTTCCCACACTCGCCGTCGACGGCGAGCTGTTCTGGGGCGAGGACCGCCTGGCCGACGCGGCTGCCCGCCTAGGACAGGCCACGACGGGCGAGTAGAGGTCTGCTCGTCGCAGGCCTGTTGCTCGCCGGGCTTATCACCAACATGCCTGGGTGGCAAGCTCTGAGACCACGCCGAAGTGGTCGCAGCCGGCCGTCTCGAGCCGCTGTCCGGGAAGCGGAGCGCTGCACGTGGTGTTCCCGAGCGATCGACCCGGACAGCGACCGCGCGCTGGTGGTGTGGCAGGGAGAAGGCAACGAGATCGAATACGCGATCCGCGCAGCCTCCGCGCCATGAGCGACCGTCAGCCGCCCTCAGCGACCTTCAGCACGAGCTTGCCCGTGTTCTCACCGCTGAACAGCCGCAGCAGGGTGTCCGGGAACTTCTCGATGCCGCCCTCGGCAATGTCCTCGCGCGAGGACAGCTCCCCGGATGCGACCCAACCGCCCAGCGCCTGAGCGGCCTCCGAGAGGCGGTCGAGGTAGTCCGAGAACACGAAGCCGGTCATGCTTGCGTGGTTGACGAGCAGCGACATGTAATTGGCTGGGCCTCTCATCGCGCCGTTGACGTTGTACTGGGAAATGGCCCCGCAGATCACGACCCGAGCGTGGCGGGCAAGGTGCGCGAGGGCGGCGTCGAGTATCTCTCCGCCGACGTTGTCGAAGTAGATGTCGATGCCCTTCGGACACTGCTCGCCGAGGGCCTTCATGACATCGTCGGACTTGTAGTCGATGGCGGCGTCAAAGCCCAGGTCCTCCACCAAATAGCGGCACTTCTCGGCTCCGCCCGCGATCCCCACGACGCGGCAGCCCTTCAGCTTGGCGATTTGTCCGACGACGCCCCCGACCGCGCCGGCGGCGCCGGACACGACGACGGTCTCGCCCTCTGCGGGACGGCCGATGTCGATGAGACCGAAGTACGCGGTCATCCCCGGCATGCCCAACGTGCCGAGGTAGGTCTCGAGCGGGGCGAGTCCGGTGTCCAGCTTGAAGACCCCGTCGCCGTTGGCCACGGCGTACTCCTGCACACCGAGGAGACCGCTCACGTGATCGCCGACAGCGATGTTGGGGTGGTTGGACGCGATCACCTCGCCAGCCGCGAACCCGCGCATGACGTCCCCGATTTGGACCGGGGGGATGTATGAGCGACTCTCGTTCATCCAACCGCGCATCGCCGGCTCGAGGCCGATGTAGCGGATCTTGACGAGCACCTCGCCATCGCCCGGCTCGGGGACGGGCTCCTCTGTGTATTGCCAGTCGCTGGGCCGCGGGAGGCCTGATGGGCGGGCGGCGAGTCGAAACTGATGGTTCACGGCATTCATTTTGCGTGCCCTTCGTCGGTCAGAGAACCTGCTGAACGAGCAAGAATACGGGGGAATATGGCAGGGGACGCGGAGGGCGAGGAGAGGGCACACCGCGCGCAGGGGGGCCTTTAGGAAAAGATGCCGCAGAGATGGACAGAGACTTCGAGCTGCAAACCCACCGCGCAGAGGATCGCCACTGGTGGTACCGAGGGCGGCGCCGCGTGCTCGAGCGCGTGATCGCCGATCTGCATCTGCCCGCGCGCGCACGCATCCTCGACGCCGGCTGCGGCAGCGGGCGCAACATGGTCGAGCTCGCCCGCCACGGCACGGTCACCGGGATGGAGCTGTCAAACACAAGCGTCGCCCTCGCCCGCGAGCGCGCGGCCGGCGAGGTGATCGAAGGCTCGGTGCTGGAGATGGACTTCGCCCCCGACAGCTTCGACCTGGCAGTGAGCCTCGACGTGATCGAGCACCTCGACGACGACCTAGCCGCTCTGCGCGAGCTGCGCCGCGTGGTCGCGCCCGGCGGGTCGCTGCTCGTGACAGTGCCCGCCTATCAGTGGTTGTGGAGCAGGCACGATGAGATCAACCAGCACCATCGCCGCTACACGCGCCGTGCGCTACAGCGCGTTGCCGAGGAGGCCGGGTGGAAGCAGGCGCGCACGACCTACTTCAACTCGCTCCTGCTCCCGGCGGCGATCCTGCTGCGCGTGTTGGAGCGGCTGAACACCAAGACGACCGAGTCGAGCCTCGACCTGTGGGTCCCGCCAGCGCCAATGAACTGGCTGCTGGAGCGCCCGCTCGCGCTCGAGGCGACGCTGATCGGACACGGCGGGCGCATCCCCGCAGGGCTCTCGCTGCTCGCCGTGTTCCGTTAGGAAGCCGCTGGCAGGCGCGATGCTGCGTCCTTACGATTGGGGATCGACGGGATCCTCAAGCGACCAGCTCGCGTACCGATCGTCGATCGGATGGGCCGGCTGATCGGCCAGCGCGCCGCGCTCGCTGCGTCCTTGCCTCGCTTGGCCAGCGACTCCCTAATTCCTACAGCTCGCCGTCAGCGACGGCCGCGGGCGCGGGAGCGCGGAAGGTCCAGGCGCGGTTAGCGAAGAACGTGAGCACGGTCACGACTGCCGTGGCGCACACCTGCGCGATCAGCTTGTCGAACTGCGCGTGGTGCACGAACACGTACAGCAGGCCCTCGTTGATGCTCAGGCCGCAAGTCTGCACGACTCCCCAGCGAACCGGCGTGAGCGCGTCACCGACGTGTTCGCGAAATGTCCAGCGGCGGTTGAGCAAGAAGCCGTTGATCGCACCCACGACGAAGCCGATGGCCGACGCCGCCAGGTACCAGACGCCGAATACCTTCAGCAGCACGGTGTACACCGTCAGCGTGAGCAGCGTGTTGGACACGCCGACGATGCCGAACTTCACGAACTGAACGAGCACCCGCGCCCGAGGGTGCGAGGACAAGCGCGCTACGCTTGTGCGCGATTTGTGCGTCTCAGTCTGCTCGACGGGCATCCATAGACAGGATGAACGATAAATTGAGTGCCGGCTTAACGCACTCGACCAACATGCATATCAGCGGCCGCACGAGTAGCGTCGGCTCAGAGGCTAAACGATCATGTCGGACACATCACTTCGCACCCCCGCCCTGCTCAGCGTGGTCGCGCCCGTCTATGACGAGGAGGAGCTTGTGGAGCAGTTCGTCGCGCGCGCTTGCGCGGCCGTGGCCGACTACACCTTCGAGCTGGTGCTCGTCAACGACGGCAGCTCCGATCGCACGCCTGAGCTGCTCGATCGCATGGCCGCCGCCGATCCGCGCGTGCGCGTTATCCATCTGTCACGCAATTTCGGCCACCAGGCGGCCCTGACCGCTGGCCTGGAGCACGCGGTCGGGGATGTCGTCGCGATGATCGACGCCGACCTGCAAGACCCGCCCGAGCTGATCCCCGAGATGATCGCCCAGTGGAGCCAGGGCTCAGACGTCGTCTACGCGGTTCGCAAGCAGCGCGAGGGCGAGACCGCCTTCAAGCTCGCGACCGCCTCCTGGTTCTACAAGCTGTTCGACAAGCTCGCCCAGGTCGATCTCGAGCCCAACTCCGGCGACTTCCGCCTGCTCGACCGCCGCGCGCTCGACGCGCTGCTGGCGATGACCGAGCGTTCGCGCTTCCTGCGCGGCATGACCGTCTGGGTGGGTTTCTCCCAGACCGCCGTCTCCTACCAGCGCGACGCGCGCCACGCCGGCGAGACGAAGTACACGCTGCGCAAGATGCTGCGCTTCTCGCTCGACGCGATCGCCTCCTTCTCGCACCTGCCGCTGCAGCTGGCCACGTACGTAGGCCTCTTGTCGGCGGGTGTGGCGTTCATCGCGATCCCCGTCGTGATCGCGCTGCGCATCGTCGGCTCCTACCTGCCGGGCTTCGGCTCGCTCACGATCGCGATCCTACTGCTCGGCGGCATCCAGCTGATCGCGCTCGGCGTGATCGGCGAGTACGTGGGCCGTATCTACGACGAGGTCAAGCACCGCCCGCTTTACATCGTCCGCGACGAGCGCAACCGGCCCTCGAAATCCGGCGGCGGTCCACTGGCGACATCGGCCACGCGCGCGGGTCTCCCGGCTTCCACGCCCGCGGCTCGCATGCCCGAGAACGTCGGCTAGCGACCGGTCCGATTCCGATCGGCGTAGGCCCAGCGCGCGTTCGCGCATGCAAGGCCGCGCGGCCCCTACCGCTCCGATCGTCGCCTCCAGCTGTTCTTTGGGGCGGTGACCCCGTAGCCTCCCGCTCCTAGGTCACTGCCGTTGTCGATCCATCCATTCTTCCCGCCAAGCAAGGGAGCAACCACATGCGCCGCCGCACGCTCTGCCTACTCGCCATTCCGGCCGCCGTCGCGGCCATGACCGTAGCGATCCCCGCGCTCGCCGCATCCCCCCACGTCGCCCACTCCGCGAGGGTGCGCCGCTGCACCGTGGTCATCGTCATCAGCCATCACCGGCGCGTCCACGCCTGCCTGATCTCAGGACCGCGCGGGTTCACGGGACCCGCCGGTCCGAAAGGAGCGACCGGCAAAACCGGCGCGCCCGGGGGCAAGACCGGCGCGGCTGGGAAAACAGGCGCGACTGGGAAAACAGGCGCC
>Ga0116220_10000032_pt1 | contig 100346 bp, 106 predicted proteins | sample Sb_taG_10_FD_88967 | JGI IMG/M metagenome (GOLD analysis project Ga0116220, IMG submission 88967) | Peat soil microbial communities from Weissenstadt, Germany - Sb_50d_7_NC metaG | ecosystem: Environmental > Terrestrial > Soil > Wetlands > Peat | place: Germany: Weissenstadt | collected...
CCAGGCCTCCTGGATGGCAGGCTGGTATATACTGTTGGTCACGTCATCAAACTCGCCTAAGTAGCGCGTGTAGCGGGCGTCAGTTCCATACATGAACTGGAACTTCATGCCGACGTCCCAGTCTTTCTTCTCGTCGACGTCCCGATGCGCGGTGAGTAAGAGCTGATTCATCAGGAACATATTGGCCTTGTCGGTAAACAGCTGTCCGAAATTCCCAGGGGGATTGGGCGGACCGGCGACATTGCCGGTGAAGCCCCCCTCCACCATCGCGTCGAACTTAACGCTAGACCACCAGCTCGCCTGCTCCGGCGACGACGCCGGTGTTAGCGGTTCCGGTCCGAGGTCGGCCGCATAGGCTGAAGCCCCCCATGCACCGAGGAGAAGCGCCGCAAGAATACCTGACCGGATCATCGGCGCTGCCAAGCTTCCCCTTGTCATTAATTTAGTCCCCCGATTTCTGCTTGTCCCTGCCGCACGCTTCCCGGCGATGGTGACGTCCCTGCCTCGACCCTACGATAGCGAGCGCGACGTCCGGAGCAACGGAAAACGTTGGGAGTCCCGACAAATTCAAGGGGAGTGTGACGGTTCTGCAATACAAATGATGATTTTGACAATCAAATAAGCATTAGGAGGCTTGGGTGTTCGCAAATTGCCCAGGGAGGACCGGCATTTGCCTATTGAATACTCAGCCCTGGGGGTAGGCACTGGACAGTTTCAAGATCGCCAGACGAATCGAAATGTCTTGTCTTATAGTCCGGTCTAATAGTCCGGGCATTGTTGGGTTTATCAGGGCGGCGTAGGGCTGCAAGCTGGGGATCGATGGACGTCGTTGGTTACCTGGCGCATCAAGGAGGCTAAAATGACCAAGCTCGTGCTGGTCCTGTCTGTGACGGCAATGCTGCTCGATGGATTTCTCGCAGGGAAGGCCGAGGCAACACCCTTGACCGGAGCCGCTTGCGTCACACCGCCAGGAATGAACAACGCGCGCCATGCAAAGCCGATGGAATGAAATCACCGCGCGGGACGCGATCGAGACCTACGCCGCCAAGGGCATCGGCGAGGATTTGGCGCTGCGCGTCTACACCACGCGGCTGTTGGGCCGCGATCCTCTGCTCGTGCTGCATGGCGGCGGCAACACCTCGGTGAAGACGCGCGCGACCGACGATCTTGGGCACGAGCATGAGGTGATCGCGGTCAAGGGCTCGGGCTGGGACATGGCTGATATCGAGCCGCAAGGCTTGCCGGAGGTGAAGCTCGAGCCGCTCCGGGCCTTGCGCGGGCTCGACGCGCTGAGCGATGAAGCCACGGTCAATGTGCAGCGCTTGAACCTGCTCGATGCGGGTGCGCCCAATCCCTCGGTCGAGACGCTGCTGCACGCCTTCCTGCCGCATAAATTCATCGATCACACCCACGCTGCCGCCGTGCTCGCGCTGGTCGATCAGCCCGACGGCGAAGCGCTGGCGCACGAGGTCTATGACGGGCGGATGGGCATCGTGCCCTACATCGCGCCGGGCTTCGGACTCGCCAAGGCGGCGGCCGAACTGTTCGAGCAGGATCCGACTATGGAAGGCCTAATCCTACACAAGCACGGCATCTTCACCTTTGGTGCTTCTGCGCGAGAGGCTTACGAGCGCATGATCGAGATGGTGTCGCTCGCCGAGAGCCGGTTGCGCCAGGGGCGTCCCATCGTCTTCCAGGCGGCCGGCTTTGCGGGCGATCTCGCAGCCGTGGCCGAGATCGCGCCGATCATCCGTGGGGCTGTCGCGCTCAAGGGCGAGACGGTGGGCGCGGAGCCCACGCGCTTCGTGATGGATTTCCGCGTCAGCCCCGAGATCCTCGATTATGTGAACGGCGCGGAGCTTGGCGACTACAGCCAGCGCGGCGTGGTCACGCCGGACCACATCATCCGCACCAAGAACACGCCGCTGGTGCTGCCCGCGCCAGAAGCGGGTCCCCTCGCGGAATTCGCCCGTCAGGTGAGGGAAGCGGTTTCGAACTTCGCTGCGCGTTACGATGCCTATTTCGAGCGCGAGAATGCGCGCGTGGGCGGGATCAAGTCCAAGCTCGATGCCGCGCCCCGCGTCGTGCTCGTGCCGGGCGTGGGGCTCTTCGGCGTCGGCCGCACGGCGAAGGACGCGAGCATCGCCGCTGATCTCGCCGAGAACACGGTCCGCGTCGTCACCGATGCCGAGGCCATCGGGCGCTACGAGCCGCTGCCGGAGAGCGACCTGTTCGCGCTCGAATATTGGAGCCTGGAGCAGGCGAAGCTGAAAGGCGCGGTGGTCAAGCCGCTGACGGGGCAGGTCGCGGTGGTGACCGGGGCGGGCGCCATTGGTGCTGCGACGGCGAAGGCCTTGGCGGCGGAAGGCGCGGGCGTGGCGGTGCTCGATCTCTCTGGCGAGGCGGCAATGAAGGTCGCGGGCGAGTGCAAAGGGCTCGGGCTGCAATGCGACGTGACCAAGCCGGCCGAGGTCGCGCGCGCCTTCGCGAGAGTGTGCGAGCGCTTCGGCGGGGTGGACATCCTCGTGTCCAACGCCGGCGCCGCCTGGCAGGGCCGCATCGGCGACGTCTCCGACGAGCTGTTGCGGCAGAGCTTCGAGCTCAATTTCTTCGCGCATCAAACCGTGGCGAAAGAAGCGGTGCGCATCATGCTCCGCCAAGGCACCGGCGGGGCGCTGCTGTTCAATCTCTCGAAGCAGGCGGTGAACCCCGGCGCCAATTTCGGCCCCTATGGGCTGCCGAAGGCCGCGACCATGCTGCTCATGCGCCAATATGCGCTCGATTACGGCCAGGACGGCATCCGCTCCAATGGCGTCAATGCCGACCGCGTCAGAAGCGGGCTGCTCACCGATGCGATGATCAAGGACCGGGCGCGGGCGCGTGGGGTGTCGGAAGCGGACTATATGAGCGGCAATCTGCTTGGGCGCGAGGTGCTGGCCGAGGACGTGGCGCAAGCCTTCGTCGCGCTCGCCAAGGCGCGCAAGACCACCGGCCATATCGAGACGGTGGACGGGGGCAACATCGCCGCCGCCTTGCGCTAAAGCTCGTTGTCTTGCGCAAGCGCCGCCATCCAATTGCAATCCGCTCCTTTTTTGTCTCGACGGCGCTTTCCCTAAGGGAGTTTTAACCGCAAAGGGCGAGGCTCCTCGGCGCTTTGCCTTTCCTCTTTCAGTCGAGACTCGCATTGGAATTGGCGCTCGCTTTCATCGCGACCTCGGTGCTCGGCGTGCTCATTTCGATTGCCGTGGTGACGGTGATCCCAAACCTCGTCCTTGCGGGCCTGGTCGCGGCGGTGCTTTCCGCGCCGACGAGGTTGGCGATATTGCCAAAAGCTCTCAAGGCCTTCTAGAGTGGGTTTTATTTCACGGATGGTCGCGGGAAACTTTCCGATAACAACACCGGGGAGAATTGTCGCCATTGCAGAAATGGGTGACCAAGATGCTTTTGGCCGGAGAGTTGAATATTCAGGCGAATCCGAAGGCGACCTAACGTCGCTGGCCCAAAGGGCGCGAGGAATCCATGATGGCTTCGACACGCTGCTTGGCGCCTCCTCAATTGGCAAACCGGAAATGGAGGACGTCGCCGTCCTTGACGACGTAGTCCTTGCCCTCGAGCCGGAGCTTGCCCGCGTCGCGCGCGCCGGCCTCGCCGCCAAGCGCCACATAGTCGTCGTAGGGGATGGTCTCGGCGCGAATGAAGCCCTTCTCGAAATCGGTGTGGATGACGCCTGCGGCTTGCGGCGCGCGGGTGCCTTCCGTCACCGTCCAGGCGCGCGCCTCCTTGGGGCCGGCGGTGAAATAGGTGATCAATCCCAATAGCTTATAGCCTTCGCGGATGAGGCGGTTGAGGCCGGGCTCTTGGAGCCCAAGCTCGGCGAGATAGGCCGTGCGCTCGGCCGCGTCGAGCTCGGCAAGCTCGGCCTCGATCTTGGCGGAGATGATCACGCAACCTGCGCCTTCGGCTCGCGCCCGCTCTTCCACGCGGGCCGAATGGGCGTTGCCGGTCGCGGCCGAGGCCTCGTCGACATTGCAGACATAGAGCACGGGCTTCGAGGTGAGCAGATTGAGCGCGTTGAACGTCGCCCGCTCCTCGTCCGAAATTTCGGCAAGCCGCGCCGGCTTGCCATCGCGCAAGAGAGCGAGGGCGCGCTGGACGAGGTCGAGCGCCTTCTTCGCCTCCTTGTCCTGGCCCCGCACTTTCCGCTCGAGGATCGGCACGCGTCGCTCGAGGCTGTCGAGATCGGCGAGCATCAGCTCGGTCTCGATGGTCTCGCCGTCGGCGATCGGGTCGACGCGGCCCTCCACATGGATGATGTCATCGTCCTCGAAGCACCGAAGCACACAGGCGATGGCGTCGACCTCGCGGATATAAGCGAGGAACTGGTTGCCGAGCCCTTCGCCCTTGGAGGCGCCGCGCACCAGCCCGGCGATATCGACGAAGGTCAGCCGCGTCGGGATCACCTCGGCGGATTTGGCGATCCTAGCGAGGGCGTCGAGCCGCGCATCGGGCACTGGCACCTCGCCGATATTCGGCTCGATGGTGCAGAAGGGATAGTTGGCCGCGGCGGCAGCGGCGGTCTCGGTCAGAGCATTGAAGAGCGTGGACTTCCCGACATTGGGCAGCCCGACGATGCCGCATTTGAAGCCCATGCTAAGCGATCGTCATGAGCTGAGCCAGCGGCGGAGCCTGCTGCTAAGTGTATCCGGCGCTTTGGTCTCGGCGCTTGGGTTGGCTTGACGCTGGCGCAGGGCTGGTTCCGGTTGCTCTTCAGCTTCAGCCTCGGACTGCATGGCGCGGGCGACGAAGGACTGAAACTTTTCGTTGGCGCCTTCGGCCAGAGACGGTGCGGCTCGGGCGATTGCGCCAAGCAGCGGCTCGAGCCAAACGCGGTCGGCCTTGACGAAATCGTGCAGCACCCAGCTCTGCACCAGATCCTTGTGACCCGGATGACCGATGCCGATGCGCACGCGCACATAGTCGTTGCCGATATGGGCGGTCAATGATCTCAATCCGTTATGGCCGGCGGTGCCGCCGCCGGTCTTCACCCGCACCTTGCCGGGCGCCAGATCGAGCTCGTCGTGGAAGACGAGCACGTCGGCAAGCTCGAGCTTGAAGAAGCGGACGGCCTCGCCGACCGAACGCCCGGACTCGTTCACATAGGTGCCGGGCTTGAGCAGCAGGACGGTCTCGCGCCCGAGCTTGCCTTCGGCGGCTAGACCAGAGAAGCGCTTGCGCCAGGAGGGGAAGTCGTGGGCGGCGGCAATGGCGTCAACCGCCATGAAGCCGACATTGTGACGGTTGAAGGCGTATTGCGCCCCCGGATTGCCGAGGCCGACAAAGAGCTTCATCGCTTCATCCTGACAGAAACGAGGGGTGGCGGCGCGAAGACGAAGGCGCTAGTCCTTCTTCTTCTCCTTCTCCTTCTCCTTGTCGTCAGCTGCTTCGGCCGGGGCAGCCGCTTCCTCCGCGCCGGGCACGGCAGCGGCGGCGCCAGGAGCAGCCTCTTCAGCGGCGCGCCCGACGATGGTCGCCACGGTGAAGTCGCGCTCGGTCGTGGTTGGCCTTACGCCCTCCGGCAAAGTGATAGCCGAGATATGCACGGCATCGCCGATTTCGAGGCCGGTCAGGTCGACGTCGAAATGCTCGGGGATGGCGTCGACCGGGCAGCGGACCTGGATCTCGTGGCGCACCACGTTCAAGATGCCGCCGCGCTTGAGCCCAGGCGACGCGGCTTCATTCAGGAAGCGCACGGGCACCTCGACGGTGACCAGCGCATCTTTGCCCACGCGCATGAAATCCACATGGATGGGGAAGTCGCGGATGGGATCGAGCTGCACGTCGCGGGGGATCACCCGCAACTTGGCGCCGTCCACATCAAGCGTGTAGATCGTGCTCTGGAAGTGGCCAGTGTGCAGCTGGTGATAGATCGCCTTGTAGTCCACGTCGATGGTTTGCGGCGCCGCCTTGTCGCCGTAGACGATGCCGGGAATGCGTCCCTCGCGGCGCGATGCGCGTGCACCGCCCTTGCCGGTGCGCGCCCGCGTCCATGCCTTGAGTTGGACCACCTCAGCCATGCTTCTCCTCCAACGCGTGAAATAATGAAGGGCCGAAAGGGCCCCAAAGGTCGAGCGTGCGCGCCCTGGCGCCGCGCCTGAAATCGAAGGGCTTATAGCCCCTAAGCCCGGCCCATGACAATCCGGTATTGCCAATCCGGTATCGCCACGGCATCCCGTGGCGCCACCGATCAGACATCCAATCTTAGCGGCAGCTTTAGCTTCAAGTCCGCCAGGGATGCTCCGGAAGCTCCGTCACGCCCACGACCTTGACGCCAGCCTCTGCCACGGCGTGGTCGTTCTCCACCACGGAGCCGCTGACGCCGATCGCGCCCATCAGCACGCCGTCCTCGTCAACGATTGGGACGCCGCCTGGGAAGGTGATCAGGCCGTCATTGGAATGCTCGATGCCGTAGAGCGGCTTGCCTGGCTGCGACAACTGACCGAGCTGGCCGGTGGCCATGCCGAAGAAGCAGGCGGTCTTCGCCTTCTTGATGGCGATATCGATCGAGCCCACCCAGGCGTCGTCCATGCGCATGAAGGCTTTCAGGTTGGCGCCGGAGTCGACCACCGCGATGCACATCTGCGTGTTCAGCTGTATGGCCTTGTTGCGTGCGGCCGCGATGGCCTTCTCGGCATTCTCCAAATTGACGTGCATGGTCAAGCTCTCCTGGTTGGCAATGAGAGTGAGGATGATCGCGGTAGGCGATATAGCTATACATCAAACGCGCCACCGGCAAATTGGTGGCGAGGCAAGTTCAGGGCAAAATGGAGCAACTTGGGGCAAGAACGTTTCAGTGCCTCGCCACAGACAGCGGACCGCATACATCGTAGGATACCGTCCCAAGACAGTGGAGGTTCGATCGAACTCCACGGCTCTAGCCCAAGACTTCAAGAAGGAATGCCCCCATGCCCCAGAGCACCTACAAGGTCATCGAGCTGATCGGCACCAGCCCAAAATCCTGGGAGGAAGCCGCCAAGGTCGCGGTCGAGCGCGCCGCACAGAGCGTGCGCGACCTGCGCGTGGCCGAGGTGATCGCGCAGGACCTCGTGATTACGGACGGCAAGGTCGAAGCCTACCGCACCAAGGTCAAGGTCTCCTTCAAATATGAAGATCATAACTGAGACTCAGCCTTAGGCGTGGGTCGAGCTCAATAGAACAGGCTCGAGACCGACTTCTCCTCGGCGGTGCGGGCGATCGCCTCGCCGAGCAGAGCCGCAATCGGCAGCACGCGAATATTGTGGGCGCTCTTCACCGCCTCGCTCGGGAGAATGGAGTCGGTGATGACAAGCTCCTTGAGGCGCGAGGCATTGATGCGGGCGACCGCGCCGCCGGAGAGAACGCCATGGCTGATATAGCCCGAGACTTGCGTGGCGCCGTGATCGAGCAGGGCTTCCGCGGCGTTGACCAGCGTGCCGCCGGAATCGACGATGTCGTCGACGAGCAGGCAGGTGCGGCCCGCGACGTTGCCGATGACGTTCATCACCTCCGAATCGCCAGGCCGTTCACGGCGCTTGTCGACGATGGCCAAGGGTGCGTCGATGCGCTTGGCAAGGCCGCGCGCCCGCACCACGCCGCCGACGTCGGGCGACACCACCATGAGGTTATCGGTGGGGAAGACCTGCCGCATGTCCTGCACCATCACCGGGGCCGCGAACAGATTATCGGTCGGGATGTCGAAAAAGCCCTGAATTTGACCGGCATGCAGATCGAGCGTGAGCACCCGGTCGGCGCCGGCGCGGTCGATCATATTGGCGACGAGCTTGGCCGAGATCGGCGTCCGGGGTCCTGGCTTACGGTCCTGGCGGGCGTAGCCGAAATAAGGAATGACGGCCGTGATGCGCCGCGCCGAGGCGCGCTTCATGGCGTCGATGATGATGAGGAGCTCCATGAGGTGGTCGTTGGCGGGAGCAGAGGTCGATTGAATGACGAACACGTCCTCGCCGCGGACGTTCTCCTGCACCTCGACGAAGATCTCCATATCCGCAAAGCGGCGGACGATGCATTTGGAGAGCGGAATCTTGAGATAGGCCGCAATCGCCTCGGCGAGCGGATGGTTGCTGTTGCCTGCAACCAGTTTCATGCGAACCGCTCCTCGAGAGCCAGAGCTTGGCGCCGGCCGGCCCAACGTGAAGGCGCGCTTTTAACAAGGGCCGAGGCCCGCTGTAAACTCACCTCCCGCAAGTCGCCTGTGGATGCGCCGCCGGCTTCAAGTGCTCGAGCGGGGCAGAAGCTTGATGATGCCGGCGGCCGCGGCGCCGGCGGCGGCATCGGCGATCGCCCCCCAGGGGCCGTTCAACGAGCCTTTGGGGATGGTGTTCTGCTGGGACACCGTGCCGAGCTTTTTGCCGTTCGGATCAAGCACTTGCCAGTCGATACGGATGCTTTGCTTGCCGCCGGAGGCGTCGGTCAGGCTGACGCTGCCCTTCACCGTATAAACGTTCCGGGCGGAGGCGCTCGCAAGCTTCACTCCGCCAGCGAAGAGGCGCTTTTTGAGCGCCGCAGTAAGGGATTTTTCCCCGTCGCCCGGAGCTCCCGAAACCGGCGCGACAAGGGCCATCACCTCGCCGGGCGGCTGCGGGGCCGCTGGCGGGGCTGGCGCGGGCGGGGGGCCACCCATCCCGGGGGATCCGCTGGCTGGGGGCGGCGGGCTGGAGGCCGCCGGCGCGGAACTGCCGGCGCCGGGCAGGCTGGCGACGATCTGCGAGGTGGTCTTGGCCGCGAGGTTGCGCAGCGCCGCGCTGTCGACGCCGCTCCAGGGATCGCTGCCCGAGCGGCTCGCGACGATCTCGTCGCCCGAGACCCGCGCCACGCGCTGGCCCTTGGCGTCGGATATGTCCCAGATATAGGAGATCTTCGAGCCGCTCTTCTCGCTGGACGCCACGAGATAACCCCGGAGCGTATAGGGGGCGCCAGTGCTGCCCGGCATCAGCGTGAGTTTGCGGCCCTTGCCGGCGCTGACTAGGGCCTCAGTCAGCTCCTGCGTCACATTCGGAGGTGCGCCAACGATCGGGGCGAGCGCCATGCGGGTAGAGCCGCCGCCGAAAAGTCTGCTGCCGGCGTCGCTGAAAAAACCCGCATTCGAAATCGCTCCACCACCACAAGCACAAAGACCAAAGATAACCGCGGCGGTCAACGCCGTGGCTGCGATACGCCTAAGCCGGCAGCGCCCGCGTTGTGGATCCGCGCCCAACAAACACTCCCTCTGTTGGCCGCAAAGCCCCCTTCGCGACAACGCTTAGCACCCGCGGCGGGGCTTCCAAACCTCTACTAAACAATAGATTACCTGCGTACGCCCGCTTGCGTCCAGCTTAAGCATGAATGGAGGAAATCTCCCGCGGTCTATGGTGAACGAGGATCAGGTGAGCACGATGGCGGAAATTTGGCGCCCGTAATCGTTCTCGCCGTGGTGTTGCGATCGACGATAGCTGAAGAGGCGTGTCTCGTCGCAATAGGTGCACAGCCCAAGATCGGTGATAGCGCCGACCCCCAGGCGGGCAAGGCGCTCCGCCACATAGCCGGCAAGATCGAAATGGGGCTCCCCGGAGCTTTCATCGGTGATGAAGAAGGCGGCGCTCGCCGGCTCCTCGGCTAGGAAAAGCTCGACAAATTCGGCCCCGACTTCATAGGCTTTTTGCGAGATCGCCGGGCCGATCGCTGCGACGATGCGCTCGGGGCTGGCGCCAAGCTCCTCCATGGCGGCGACGGTCGCGTCGACGATGCCAGAGAGCGCGCCGCGCCAGCCGGCGTGAGCGGCGCCAATGATACGTGCTTTGGCGTCGCAAAGCAGCATCGGCGCGCAGTCGGCGGTGAGCACGCCGAGCGCAACGCCGGGGGTGCCCGTGACGACGGCGTCGGCTTCGGGCGGCCGTCCGGCGTCCCAAGGCTTGTCGACGATCACGGCCTTGGCGCTGTGGATTTGATAGAGGGTAAGCAGGCGGGGCGGCTCAACGCCCAAGGTCTCCGCCACGCGCGCGCGGTTCTGCCTCACATTTTCCGCTTCGTCGCCGGAGCCGGGGCTGCAATTGAGTGAGCCATAGATGCCGCTCGAGACGCCGCCCCGACGCGAGAAGAAGCCATGGCGGATGCCGTCGCAGCCCGCGAGGGTCGAAGCGCAGAACATGGCCCTGTCTGGCATCACCATGGCCGGTCAGGAGGATAGGGTTAAATGTTCTGGCGCGAAAGGCGGCGGCGGCACAAGTCCAGCGCTTGTGAGCGCCAGCACCTTGAATAGCACCCCCATCTGCTGGGGATCAACGAGGCGCGCCGCGGCCGATGCAATCGCTGCCTTCTGGGCGGAGGTTGTCCGCTCGAGCAGCCGCTCGCGGCGTTGGCCGAGGCCAAGCTTGAGCAGGAACTCTCCTTGCGGCAGCGGCCCATACACCTTCAGCCCCACCGCCTCGGCGCGTGTTTTTAGATCGGCAAAGTCGACATGGGCCGAGAGATCCGCTTCGCCGGGGGCGGCAAGCGGGTCGGCAAAACGATGACCGCGCACGGCTTGCAGCGTGTCGCTGAAGCCGGTCTCGTCATGGCCGTAATCGATGAAGAGAGCGGCAAGCGGCGCGCGCGTTGCACGGTGGGCGAGCTCGCAGAGAAGCCTGTTGGCCTCAGGCCTCGTCTCGAGAATGGCGCCTTCCGGCGCATCGCGTCCCCACGCGGCTTGCACTTGATCCTCCAGCGCCACCGCCTCTCCCTCGACGAAAGCGAAGCAGCCCTTGTCATCGTTGGCGACCAGACGCTCGCGCCAAGAATTGCCGCGGCGAACGAGTTGCCGGATGGGCAGGGCGTCGATGAACTCATTGGCGAGGAGGATGAGCCGGCCTTCCGGCACCTCGTCGAGCCTCGCGCACCAGCGGAGCGGCGCTGGCGCATCGTGGAGCGTCTGCCGCTGCGCCTCGGCCATGACGGGGCTTGCCTCGACCAGGGCCACGGCAACGCTTTCGACGAATTGCGGCCAAGCGCGCCAGGCCCGAAGCGCGTCGGCTATCAAGGTGCCGCGCCCCGGGCCGAGCTCGGCAACGATGACGGAACGCGGCTCTCCCATGGACTGCCAGATTGCGATGGCCCAGAGGCCGAGCAGCTCGCCGAAGATCTGGCTGATCTCCGGCGCCGTAATGAAATCGCCCTTCCCGCCGATCGGCTGGCGCGAGGCGTAAGCGCCCGCTCTCTCGTCGAGAAGACAGGCTTTCATATATGCCTCGATGCTCAAGGGGCCATCCGCGGCGATGCGCGCTTTGAGCTTTGCCGCAAGCGAGGCATTCTCCGTTTCGACTTGGCGCACCGCGCGCATCAGGGCGCTAGGGCCGGCTTGGCCCGCGCGCGCCAGATCAGCCACAGGCCGATCAGGATCATGGGGATCGAATAGACGATGCCCGGCGTGAAAATGCCGATATCGAGTGGATGTCCCGCATGCGGTTCGCGGAAGAACTCGACGAAGCTGCGGAACAGCCCATAGAAGATAAGAAACAGTCCGAACACCGTCCCGGGGCGCGTCAGCGCCTTATAGCGATAGGTGGCGACGCAGAGGATGGTGAAGAGCACGACGCCTTCGAGCGCCGCTTCATAGAGTTGGCTCGGATGGCGAGGGCTGTTGCCTGCGCCCGGGAACACCATTGCCCAGGGCACGTCGCTGACGCGCCCCACCACCTCGGCGTTGATGAAATTGGCGATGCGGCCGAAGAACAGGCCGAACGGCGTCGCCGTCGAGGCGATGTCGCCGAGCGACAGGGGGTTGATGCCTTTGCTGCGGGCGAAGAGGTAGACGGCGATGGCGACCCCGAGCAATCCGCCATGGAAGGCCATGCCGCCATTCCATACCGCCGGGATCTCGAGCGGGTTCGCCCAGAAATAGCTCGGCTCATAGAACAGGATGAAGCCGAGCCTGCCGCCGACGACGATGCCGAGCGTAATCCATAGCAAAAAGTCGTCGGCCTGGCTGACGGTGATCGGCGGCTTGCCGTTCCAGAGGTCTGGCTGCGAAACGAGATGGCGCGCGTAGAGCCAGCCAAGCAGGATGCCGGCCATATAGGCGAGGCCGTACCATCGGATCGACAGTGGTCCGATCTCGATCGCGACCGGATCGATGACGGGGTAGGGGATGACGAGAAGGTCCATGGGCGCGTGGCTGTCCAGGGAACGGGCGGCCTGGACCCTTCACTGCCGGCCGCCGGCTGTCAAGGCGCGGCTGGAGCCACTTGCCGGGCCTCCCTTGATCGACGCGTCCCCCCGCCCCATAGTCGGCGGCAACACGCGACTTCGAAGGTCCATCCGATGACGCAAACCACTGGCCGGTTCTTCGACGAGCTTGGCAAGCTGATCACCGACGCGGCAGGCGCGGCCCAGGGCGTGCGCAAGGAGATCGAGAGCGTCGTGCGCGCCCAGGCCGAGCACATCCTGCGCGAGCTCGACATCGTGCAGCGTGAGGACTTCGAGGCGGTCAAGGCCATGGCGCAGAAGGCGCGCGAGGAGAACGAGCAGCTGAAGGAGCGCATCGTCTTGCTCGAGGCGGTTCTCGATGACATCGAAGCCGAAACATTCGCGTCACGGACGCCCCGGCCGATCAGACGGCGCAAGCTTAAGCGAGCCTATTGACAGGCGTCCGCGCGAGCGAACCGAACGTCGGCGAATCGGGGTCCGCTCACGGGGCTCGGCGCAAGTCCATCGACAGCGAATTTTGCTCCGTCCACAACATTTTGACTCGGCGCCCGCGAGCCCAGTTGGTGGTCGCACAAACTCCGATATATAACTGATTCACAATCTGATTCGCGGCGGCGTGACGCGTGCGCAGGAACTCTGACGAGGCCCCAGAGGACACGCATGGCAACGGCACAGGCTAACTATGACCATTTCACCAACCCGGTGGACATGGTCGAGCATATTGCTACCATCCACGATTGGACCTTCGAGCGAAGCGCTCCGGATGAGCTCACGCTCTCGGTCTCCGGGGCGTGGTGCGACTATCACATCTCGCTCACTTGGCGTGACGATTTGGAGGCGCTGCACTTGGCTTGCGCCTTCGATTGCAAGGTGTCGAAAATCCGGCTGAACGAGATCTATCGTCTCATCGCGCTGATCAACGAGCAGCTCTGGCTCGGCCATTTCGATCTGTGGAAGGAGGACGGCATGTTGCTTTACCGCCACGGATTGCTGCTCGCCGGGGCCGAGACCCATGTGGGCCAATGCGAGGCGCTGTTGCGCGCTGCGCTCGAAGCCTGCGAGCGCTATTACCAATCCTTCCAATTCGTGCTGTGGGCTGGCAAGTCGCCCGAGGACGCGCTCGCCGCCACCATGCTCGAGACGCAAGGCCAGGCGTGACCCTCCGCCTCGCCGGCCCGCTCCTCCTCGTGGGCGCGGGAAAGATGGGCGGGGCCCTGCTCGCCGGGTGGCTTCGGCAGGGGCTCGATCCCGCATCCGTGCTGGTTCAGGATCCTGTGCCGGCGCCCGAGGTAGGCGCGCTGATGGCGAGCCATGGAATCCTCGGGCAGCGTGAGGCTCAATTGCCGGTAGCGCCCTCCGTCATCGTGCTCGCGGTGAAGCCGCAGATCATGGACGCGGTGCTGCCGCCGCTTGCCGCCTCCGTGGCGCCCGAGACGGTCGTGCTGTCGATCGCTGCTGGGCGCACCCTGTCCAACCTTGCATCGCGCTTGCCGCGCGGCGCCGCCATCGTTCGGGCGATGCCGAACACGCCGGCCGCGATAGGGCAGGGCGTCACCGTCGCTTGCGCCAATAGCGAGGTGACGCGCGACCAGGCGCTTTGCTGCGACATGTTGCTTGAAGCGGTCGGCGAGGTGATCTGGATCGACGACGAGGCTCTGCTCGATCCGATCACCGCGGTTTCGGGCAGCGGGCCGGCTTATGTGTTCCTGCTCGCCGAATGCCTGGCGGAGGCCGGGGTCGCGGCGGGCCTCGAGCCTCAGCTTGCGGCGGGGCTCGCGCGGGCGACGGTGGCCGGCGCCGGCGAGCTGTTGCGCCGGTCCGACTTTTCTCCCGCCGAGCTCAGGCAGCATGTCACCTCCCCCAAAGGTGTCACGGCCGCGGCGCTTGCCGTGCTGATGGGCGAGGGGGGCCTGAAAGACCTCCTCACGCGGGCCGTTGCCGCAGCCGCCAAGCGCTCGCGCGAACTATCCTCTTAGGACCGAAGCCGGTCTTCCCGTCTTTCGGTGGCCACAGAATGATCCTATGCTTCGGGGCAAAGGAGACCAACGTCCATGTTCGACGATTTCAGCAAACGTAACAGAGCCATGCAGGCAGCGTTAGACCTTGCGGTGGAGCAGGGTTGGCGCAACGTCACCTTCACCGCGATCGCGGAGCGCACGGGGCTCGGCCTTGCCGATCTCCGCCGCGAATTCACTTGCAAGTCGGATATCCTCAAGGCCTTTCAGGCCGAGGTTGACGCCGAGGTCCTGGCCAAGACGAAGCCTGCGACGCCTGAGCAAACTGAGCAAACGCCTCGCGATCGCCTATTCGATCTCATCATGACGCGCTTCGAGGTGATAGCTCCCTACAAGCCCGCGCTCGCCCGCATCCATGCAGATCTTTGCTGCCGTCCGGGCGAGGCAGCGCAGCTCCTCCCTTCGACGCTCGCCTCGCAATATTGGATGCTTGCTGCCGCCGGTGCCAAGCTCGAAGGCGCGGGCGCGGGGCTTCGCGTTACCGGCCTTGCCGCGATCTACGCCAAGGTGTTTCGTGTGTGGCTCGACGACGCTTCGGCGGGGCAGGATCGCACCATGGCCGTGCTCGACCGCAAGCTGCGGACAGGGGAGCGTTGGGCGACGAGCATGCAGGCTGCCTGCGAAGATATGTGCCGCTTCGCTTGCGGATTCATGCCGCGGGGATGGAAGCGGCGAGAGACGGGCGGCACCGCCGAACAAGCTGCCGGTGGTCCCTCGCCAAATCTGGGCGCCGTGTAGGGTTAGCCCGTCAGTCCGGGAGCGGAATCGTCGTCGTCTGGACCGGAGAGATCCTCCGGTCCCTCGCCTGGCAGCTCGGCGTCGACCCGGGTCATCCACCTCCGAATCGTCGGGATCGTTCGGAACGTCGAGGCTGGTGCCCTCGATCTTGAGCCGGCGAGGAGCCCAGGGTCTCGGCAGCGCTGGCAGGAGGTTAATGGCCGATCCTGAAGGCTGCGCGCCGGGGAACGGCCCATCGTTCTGAGCCAAGGCCGCTGTCGCGAAGGCTGGAGCGATGAGGGCAAGTGCCGCAATGACCGCTCTCTGCACGTGTCTTATTCCTTCCAAGGATTGGCTCGAACGGGCCTAATTGCCTCCGGGGTCGAGCGGCTCCTCGCCCTCAACGGAATAGGGAGCGTCCGGAGGCGTTTCCGGCGTCTCCATGCCGCCCGGCGCTCGCGCGGCGCCATTACCCTCGGCGCCGAGGTTGCTTGTTAAGGGTCTCGTAATGCTGTCGGGAAGGATGAGCGTCGGCAGCGCCGCACCGCCACCCACGGTGTTGGCGTCCGGATCGCCCTGCGTTTGCGCATGCGCCGCGATGCTCAAGGTGCCGGCGATCAGTGTCGCGGCGATCACGAACGATCTCGGCATGTCCCCTCCTCCCCCTCAACCCGCAACGAAAATTACACGCGCTCGGCTTAGACTGGAACCTTCAAAACAGCCTTCAATCCGCCGAGCCGGGATTGGCTCAAGGCGATGTCGCCGCCATGGATGCGGGCGATGTCGCGGGCGATGGCTAGCCCAAGCCCGGTGGAGCGGGAATCCTGATTGCGAGCGTGGTCGAGCCGGTAGAAGGGGCGGAAGACATGCTCGCGCTCGGCTTCGGGGATGCCTGGCCCGTCATCGTCGACCTCGACGACGAGCGAGCCGTCCTGCCTCTCGGCGCTGACCGCAACGTGGTCGGCGAAACGCACCGCGTTATTGACGAGATTGGCGACGGCGCGTTTGAAGGCATGGCGCCTGAGCGGCACGACCAGGGGCGCGTTCCCGATGTCGATGCTGATGTTGTTGGTGCCATGGGCCTGGCTCCGCACCTCGGACAGGATCTCGCCGATATCGGTGCGCACAATATCCTCACCGGAGTCGCCTTTGGCGAAGGCCAGATAGTCTTCGAGCATGGCCTGCATCTCGTCGACATCGGCGCGCATGGGATCGAGCTCGGGCGAATCCTCGAACATCGCCAGTTGAAGCTTGAAGCGGGTGAGCACGGTGCGGAGATCGTGGCTCACGCCGGCGAGCATGGTGGTGCGCTGCACGACATGGCGTTCGATGCGGTCCCGCATCTCAATGAACGCTTGCGCCGCCTGACGCACCTCGCGCGCGCCTCTCGGGCGAAAATCGGGGGGCGTAGGACGCCCTTTGCCCAAGCTTTCGGCGGCCTCGGCCAGACGCAGGATCGGCTTGATTTGGTTGCGTAAGAACAGGATCGCCACGGTGAGGAGGACGAGCGAGGTGCCGAGCATCCACAACAGAAAGATCTGTGAGTTGGATGCGTAGGTCTGGCTGCGTCGCGCGATCACATGCATCACGCTGTCATCCAGCTTGATGCGGATGTCGACGAAATTGGAGGCGCCGACCGTGTCGATCCAGAACGGGCGGCCAATCTGGCGCGTGAGTTCATCGGAAAGCGTCCGGTCGAGCAGGTCGAAGAAGGGCCGCGAGCGTATTTGCGGCAGCTCCTCGTTGGGCACGAAATTGACGCGAAGACCGAGATCGCTATCGGCAAGCTGGATCAGCGTCTGGTAGTCCTTGTCCTGCGGATAGGCGCGATAGATGTCGATGAGCATAGCGATGTTCTGCACGGTGGCAGTGGACAGCCGCCGCGTCACCGTCTCCCAGTGGCGCTCGAGGAACACGAAGGTGATCACCGACTGCAGCAGTACCATCGGCGCGATGATGATGATGAGCGCGCGGGCATAGAGGCCTTTCGGCATCATCCGGTCGCGAATCGCAGTCATGAGCCTCCCGTAGAGCGAGCGGTACCCTTGCACGAGGGGCTTGATGTCGGGGATCGCAAGCCTCATTCCGGGTAGAGAATGTAGCCTTTGCCGCGGACGGTCTGCAGATAGACGGGATTGGCGGGATCCTTCTCGATCTTGCGCCGCAGCCGGTTGATTTGCACGTCGATGGCGCGCTCGCCGCCATTCTCGCCGTCCTTGGCGAGCTCGTGGCGAGACACCGGTGTGCCGGGCCGCTGGGCGAAGTAGCGCAACAGCTCACGCTCGCGCTCGGTGAGGCGGACGGTTTCACCGCCGCGCTTGAGCTCGCCGCGCCCGATATGAAAGACGAAATTCCCCATGCGCACCTCGCCGGAGGCTGGTGGGTGGGCGCCGCGGCGGAGCACATTGCCGACACGCAGCAGAAGCTCGCGGGGGTCGAACGGTTTGGCCAAATAGTCGTCGACGCCAATCTCGAGACCCTCGATCCGCTGCTCGGGCTCGGCGCGCGCCGTCAGCATGAGGATCGGCAGCTGGGACTCGCGCCGCAACGAGCGCGCGAGATCGAGGCCGGATTCCTGAGGCATCATCACGTCGAGGATCAGCAAGTCGAAGGATAGGCTGCGCATGGTTGCCCGCGCGGATGCCGCATCGACTGCGGTGGTCACGCGGAAACCGTGCTCCTGCAGGTAGCGGGCGAGCAGCTCGCGGATGCGGCTATCGTCGTCCACGACGAGGATGTGGGGGGAGTTGTCGTCAGGCGCCCGACCGCGCTGGGCTTTGATCGGCGCTGGCATCGTCATGACACCTCCGCGTTCCCGCTATCGTCGGCGGCGGCCGGCAAGGACGCCATGATGGAGGACACTTTGGGCCGTTCTTCGGCATTGATCATGGCTTGTAGGAAGCCCCGGACCACCGCATCGGCCGTTGGCCCCGCGGCTCGCAACGCTTCGGCGAGCCGGACGAGCTGTGGTGCCGCAAGCCGTATGGCCAAGGCGCGGCCGGCCTCGGTCGGATAAAGTAGACGCTCGCGCCGGTCGACGCTTCCCGCCTGCTGCACGATATAGCCTTTGTCGATGAGCTGTTTCAGCACGCGGCCCAAGCTCTGCTTGGTGATTTTGAGGGCGTCGAGCAGATCCGCCACCCTCAGGCCCGAATGGCGGTTGACGAAATGCAGCACCCGATGGTGCGCCCGACCGAAGTCAAAGTCCTTGAGGATCGCATCGGGGTCGCGGGTGAAGTCGCGATAGGCGAAGAAGAGCAGCTCGGCGAAGGCAAGCAGCTCGGCGTCTGGCCGGCGCGCGGACTTGCGCGGCAAAGCTGCATCGGGGTGACGCTCCTCTGCAACTCCCGTCAGCGGTTCATTTATGTCAGTCATGTTGACTTGTTTTCGAGCCTACGCTAGAGGTTCATTTATGTCAGCCATGTTGACTTAATTCCGGCCATTGATACTCCCCGGAGCGGGTTTGCGCAATTCTTGTGCGGCTTTCGAGGGGCATAATAAGGCCCATTTTCCGGGCTGGGCTTCGCCGGCAAGCCCGCTTGTCTGGGAGGGAAGTTCCGATGGCTACCGATCCTTACGATCAGCGCGACGGCGTCATCTGGATGAATGGCGAGCTTATTTCGTGGCGCGACGCGAGGGTGCATCTTCTCACCCATGCGCTGCATTATGGGAGCGCCGTGTTCGAGGGCGAGCGCGTCTATGACGGCGAGATCTTCAAGCTCACCGAGCACAGCCAGCGTCTGCACGAATCCGCCAAGGGGCTCGATTTCGAGATCCCCTATTCCGTCGCCGAGATCGATAGGGCGTGTCGTGAGGTGGTGCGGGCCAACGGGCTGGTGGACGGCTATGTCCGGCCGATCGCCTGGCGCGGCAGCGAGCAGATGGGCGTCGCTGCTCAGGCGACGAAGATCAATCTCGCCATCGCGGCCTGGGATTGGGGCTCCTATTTCGATCCGGCCGCACGCCTGAAGGGCTTGCGCCTGACCATCGCCCAATATCGCCGTCCCGACCCGCGCACGGCGCCGGCGAAGAGCAAGGCCGCCGGCCTCTACATGATCTGCACCATCGAGAAGCACAGGGCCGAGCGGGCCGGCTATGCCGATGCGCTGATGCTGGATTGGCGCGGGCAGGTGGCCGAGGCCACGGGCGCCAATATCTTCTTCGTCAAGGAGGGGATGCTGCACACGCCCACCCCCGACTGCTTCCTCGACGGGATCACCCGCCGCACCGTCATCGGGCTCGCCAAGCAGCGCGGGTGGAAGGTGATCGAGCGCGTCATCATGCCGGAAGAGATGGCAGGCTTCTCCGAATGCTTCATTACGGGCACGGCCGCCGAGGTCACGCCGGTGTCGGAGATCGGGCCCTATCGCTTCACCATCGGCGACATCACCTGGACGCTGATGAACGACTATTCCGCGCTCGTCCACCCTGCAAAGGCGGTTGCCGCCGCGAGCTAGCAGTTCCGCCAAGCCAACGCGGCCGATGGGCGATCCGTGCTAGGGTCGCGTCCATGGGAGCGGAGCTGGAACAGCGCAATCGACGCCCGGACTTCGATGCGGATTTCCGGGAGAGCCTGCACGCTCTCTTGCAATGGCGCCGCGACGTCAGGCGGTTCAAGCGGGAGACGCTGCCGAAGGGCACCATCGAGCGGCTGATCGACATTGCCTGTCTCTCGCCTTCGGTGGGCTTAAGCGAGCCCTGGCGCTTCGTGATCGTCGAGGATCCGGCCCGGCGCGCGGCAATCCGCCAATGTTTCGAGCTGTGCAATCAGGAGGCGCTGCAAAAGCAGAACCCGGATCGCGCCACGCTTTACGCGCGGCTGAAGCTCGCCGGCCTCGACGACGCCCCCTCGCAAATTGCCGTCTTCGCCGACCGGGCGACTGCGCAAGGCCATGGGCTTGGGCGCCTCACCATACCGGAGAGCCTCGACTATTCCGTTGCCATCGCCATTCATACGCTCTGGCTTGCGGCACGGGCGGAAGGGATCGGCGTCGGATGGCTCTCGATTCTGGATCCCGTGCGGGTCGCGGAAATCCTGAACGTCCCCCCGGAATGGGTCTTCATCGGGCATCTTTGCATCGGCTATCCGGAGGACGAGGACGACACGCCGGCCTTGCAGCGCCAGGGCTGGGAGCGGCGCGATAGGTCGGCGGGCGTGGTGATCTACCGCTGAGGCCAGGGACCCGGGATACTGGCGAGGCTTGAATAGTCGCCGATCAAGCGGCACTGTGTTGGCTCGGTCGGCTCCGTCAGGGGGAGGGGGCATGCACAAGTCTCTGATCGGGCTATTTCTGGCCTTTCTGCTCGCGGCCGCTCTTGGCGCGATGCCGGTGACGGAAGCCAAGGCGGGCGCGGCTGGGAGCGTGGCCACCGCCATCCAGCATCAGCCCCTGGTGCGACCCGCCGTCACGTGGCGCGATTGCCAGAGGATCGCCCGCTGCTACGGCTGCGCCCCAGTCTACCACTGCCGCTCCTGCGGCTATCAGCGGAAGTGCCTGCGGGGCTTGTGCGAGTGGGCAGATGTGTGCGTTTGGGGGCCGTACCTTCCGGTCGCCCCACGCGGCGCGCCCATAAGGTAGTTAGCGACGCTACTCGGCGGCGCGCTTGGTCTCGTCCCAGCGGGCACTCGCCCTCTCGGCGGGGGCGTCGGCCTCGACCCAATGGCTGCCCTCGGGCCCGCTCTCGCGCTTCCAGAACGGGGCGCGAATCTTCAGATAATCCATCAAGAACGCCGCCGCCGCGAAGGCTGCCTCGCGGTGCTCCGACGCGGTCACCACCAGCACGATGTTGTCGCTCGGCCGAAGCGTGCCGTAGCGATGCAAGATCAAGCACGCGGCGAGCGGCCAGCGGGCGCGAGCCTCCGCCTCGATGCGCTGAAGCTCGCGCTCGGTCATGCCGGGATAATGCTCGAGCGTCATTTCGTCGACGATGCGGGTGCCGGCCCGATCCCGTACCGTCCCCAGAAAGGCAACGACGGCGCCGATGTCGCCGCGCCCGGCCTTCAGCCGCGCAATCTCGGCGCCGATGTCGAAATCCTCTTGCTGGATGCGGATCAATGCTAGCCCCCGGTCACTGGCGGGAAGAAGGCGATCTCACGCGCCCCGCCGATGCTCGCATCATGGCCCACATGGGTCTGGTCAATCGCCGTCCGGATAAATTCGGAGCGCGCAAAGGCGTGGGCGAATTCCGGACCGCGGCTTTTGAGCCAGGACATCAGCTCGGCTATGGTGGTGACGTCCGCCGGGATGTCGGTGTCCTCGGCGCTTACCCCGGCCTTGTCCTTGACCCAGGCGAAATAGAGCAGGCGCATGGCCCGTCAGTCCTCGTCGGTCATAGCATGGCCGATGGCCGCGCGCAGATAGTCGTAGCCCGTGTACAGCGTCAGCAGCGCCGCGATCCACAACAGCGTCAGGCCAAACAAAGTTGTGTGAGGCCAGATCTTGTCGCCGGCGCTGCCCGCAAGCAAGAAGCCGATCGCCACCATTTGCACCACGGTCTTCCATTTGGCGAGCCGCGTCACCGGTACGCTGACCGAGAGCGTGCCCAGGAACTCGCGCAAGCCCGATACCAGGATCTCGCGGCAGAGAATAATCACGCCGGCCCAGAGCGACCAGCCTGCGATGGTCTGGTCGGCGGCGAGCATGAGAAGCGCTGCCGAGACGATCAGCTTGTCGGCGATTGGGTCGAGCATGCGTCCGACGGCGCTTTGCTGCTCCCAGGCCCGCGCTAGATAGCCGTCGAGGAAGTCGCTGACGCCGGCGGCAATGAAGATGCTCATAGCGAGCCAATTGCCGAGATCCCGCTGCAAGAAGAAGCAGGCAACGAGCGCCGGTATGGCGACGATGCGGCCGTAGGTCAGCAGGTTGGGGAGATTCCAGAAGCGGCCGCGGGAGGCACGCGCCGGCGCCGGGCGTGACATTCCTTGCTGAGCCATGTCGGGGCGTCCGTCCAAGGTCAGCTGCTCCCTTCGTGGAAATGCTCGTAGATCACCTTCGCCATCTGCGCGCTGATGCCGCCCACCGCCGCCAAATCGGCGACGCCGGCGCGGCTTACGGCCTTGGCCGAGCCGAAATGCTGCAAGAGCGCTCGTTTGCGGGATGGACCGACGCCCGGCACCTCGTCCAGGGGGGAAGCATGCAGCGCCTGCTTGCGCCGGGCGCGGTGGGCGCCGATGGCAAACCGATGCGCCTCGTCACGCAGTTTCTGGATGCAATACAGCACGGGATCGCGGGGTTCCAGAAGCATCGGCTCACGCCCTCTCAGATAGATGCGCTCCCGCCCAGCGTTGCGGTCCGGTCCCTTGGCGATAGCGGCGAGCTTGACCTCGGACAGGCCTCGCTCGTCCAGCACCTCGGCAGCCGCAGAAAGCTGCCCCGGGCCTCCGTCGATCAGCACGAGATCGGGTGCGGCCCAGCCATTCGCGGCGCCCTTGTCGTGCGCGAGCTTGCTGAAGCGTCGTGTCAGCATCTCCCGCATCATGGCGTAATCGTCTCCCGGGGCAAGGTCCTCCGAACGGATATTGAACTTCCGATATTGAGTCCTGATGAAGCCCTCGAGCCCAGCGACGATCATGGCGCCGACGGGGTTGGTGCCGGAGATATGGCTGTTGTCGAACACCTCGATACGCTCGGGCACATCGTTAAGCTCGAACAGCTCGGCAAGGCGCGCGAAGATGGCGGCTTGCGAGGAGGATTCCGCCAAGCGGCGCGCCAACACCTCGCGCGCGTTGACGAGGGCGTGGGTGACGAGCTCACGCTTTTCTCCCCGTTGCGGCGCGAGCACGCTGATCTTGTGGCCGGCGCGCAGCGACAAGGCTTCGCCGAGCAGCCGGCAACCTGCAATATCGTGGGACAGCAGCACGAGCTGCGGCGGCGGCTTGTCGTCGTAGAATTGGGCCACAAAGGATTCGAGCACCTCTTCGACCGCGAGGCTCTTGTCGGCACGAGGAAAATAGGCGCGATTGCCCCAATTGTTGCCGGTGCGGAAGAAGAACACCTGGATCGCGGTCTGCCCGGCCTCCTGATGCGCGGCGAAGACGTCGGCCTCCTTCACTGTCTGCGGATTGATGCCCTGATGCGACTGGACGTGGCTGAGGGCCGTTAGCCGATCGCGGAAGCTCGCCGCGCGCTCATAATCCTGTTTGAGGCTCGCATCGTCCATCAGCTTGTGTAGGCGCCGCTTTACCTCGTCGCTCTCGCCGGTCAGAAAGCGCAGCGCCTCGTCGACGAGGCCAGCGTAATCGGCTTCCGAGATCTCGCCGGTGCAAGGCGCGCTGCAGCGCTTGATCTGATAGAGCAGGCAGGGCCGGACACGGCTCTCGAAATAGGCGTCGGAGCAGGACCTGAGCAGAAAGGCGCGCTGCAGCGTGTTGATGGTGCGGCCGACCGCGCCTGCCGAGGCAAACGGACCGAAATAGTCGCCCTTGCGGCTCCGCGCGCCGCGATGCTTCATGATCTGCGGAATCCGATGCTCCCGGGCGATCAGGATGAAGGGGAAGGACTTGTCGTCCCGGAGCACCACATTGTAGCGGGGCTTGAGCCGCTTGATCAGATTGGCCTCGAGCAGCAGCGCCTCGGTCTCCGTGGCGGTGGTGACGAATTCCATGCTCGCGGTATCGGCGATCATTCTGGCAATGCGATTGTTGTGACTTCCCGCGCGCGCATAGCTCTGCACGCGCTTTTTCAGCCCACGCGCCTTGCCGATATAGAGCACCTCGCCCGCGGCATCGATCATGCGGTAGACGCCCGGACCGGTGGGCGCGGTCTTGGCATGGCGGGCGATGACGGAGGCGCCTTGCTCCGCCCCGCGAAAGGCTTGGCGCGCGCGGGAAAGGAGCGAGGCTCTGGTGCTGTCGGGTTTCTCTATCGGCATGGGATCCTGAGCCTGAGCGCGTAAACGGGACGCGTCTCAATAGGCTGAAGGTATGGTCTAAGCGCGGGCAGCTTCAAGGCCTTGGGTGGTTCGGGGGCCTTACCTTGTGAGACGGGCCCATCATTCCTTCGCCGATTTGCTCCCGGAATCGCTTCGCCAGGCAAGGTGTTGGCCGCCGTCGAGGACGATGATCTGGCCAGTCACCGAGGGCGTCTCGAGAAGGAAGCGGATCGCGGCGCAAACCTCCTCTAGGGTGGCTCCGCGACCAAGCGGGGTTGAGCGGCATTCGCGCTCGAAATCGGCTTGGCTTTGCCGCCGGTTCGGAAGCACCGGTCCAGGGCCTAAGGCATTCACACGAATGCGTGGCGCGAGCGCCTGGGCCAGCGTCCGCGTCGCCGTCCATAGCGCCGATTTGGCGATCGTGTAGGAGAAATAGTCCGGATCGGGACGGCAGACCCTCTGATCGATCATGTTGATCACGCAGCCGGATGCGTCCTGCGGCAGCGCTCGCGCAAAGGCTTGGGTCAGGAACGCGGGTGCGCGGAGATTGACGTTAAGCTCCGCCTGCCAGCCGGCCCAGTCGAGCGTGTCGGGCGAATCCCATTCGAATCGCGCGGCATTGTTGACGAGACACGTCGTGGGACCGAGCCGCTCGGCGCAACGCTGGACGAGGGACAGGAGCTGATCCTTGCGCGTGAGATCGGCCTGGAGCGCGACGGCTTTGGCGCCGAGACACTCGATCTCCTCGACGAGCGCTTGCGCCGCGGCGGCAGAGGTGTGGTGATGTACCCCGATCCGCCAGCCGCGTTTCGCCAAATCGAGCGCGATGGCACGACCGAGCCGGAGGCCCGCGCCGGTCACGAGCGCGGTCTCAGGATGCTGTTCTTTAGCCATAACGTGAGTAAGAGAGCTGCTTGGGCGGCCGGCCGCCGCGCGGATCCGTTCGTGAGCTAACTTATACTCCGGTGAGAGATCCGGCTGAAGGGCAGGCCGCGAATGCAAGCCGCTGATTCTGAATTTCGCCTTGTTCATTCATTAGGCAATTGCTGTAAATTTATGCAGTGAGGTATTTGTGTAGTAGCGAGAGAGGCAAAGTTTTCATCAAACCATCAACTGCTACTCGGCAGACGTCTTTGGTGGTCTCGGCCGCAACGATGTCCTTGAGTTCGACTACGGCTGGACCTTCAACAAGGTTTGGTTCTTCACGCCGACCGTCAGTGGGGTGGTTGGTCAGCAGTGGGGCGACACGAATGATGGCGGGATCGACTACGCCTATTGGAACATCGGTCTGACGCTGGCCGTCTGGGACAAGCCGGCATTGACCTTCGACGTTCGCTACTGGGATACCAATGCGAGCCGGCTGCACGGATAATCAGATTGGCTTCAGCGATTGTGGCTCGCGGGTCGTGGGTACGATGGCATCGTTCTAATTTAAGTTCCCTAAAAAGCACTTCCCACCTAAAGGGCGCCACTCGCGGCGCCCTTTTTTCACGCGTCGGCGGTGTCATATCCTGACCCTATGGCCGAGAAGCACACAGATGACCGTAGCGGGCCGCCAGATGCGGCAGCGATCGCGTCGGCGCACGCGATCTACACGCCTTGGATGCTGACCTTCTACGATCGCCTCGTGCACGGCTTCTCCAATCGCTTCGCCTGGCATTGCCCCACGCAGCGGCTGCTCGATCTCTACCGTGATAATCTCCGCTCCCGTCACCTCGAGGCGGGGGTGGGCACTGGCTTCTTCATCGACCGTGCGCAACCCGCGTCGTTCGAGCGCCTTACTCTGCTCGATATCAACCGCAACTGCTTGACGCTGTCCGCGCACAGGCTCGAACGCTACCGGCCAATGCTGCAGGAGGCGAATCTGCTCGCACCCCTGGCCATCGACCTTGAGCCCGTCGACAGCCTTGCGCTGACCTATGTGCTGCACTGCTTGCCCGGCCGCATGACGGAGAAGCTCAAGGTCGTCGACCATTTGCGGCCGTTCATGCGCGAACGCGCCGTGCTGTTCGGCGCGACGATCCTCGGGCGCGGGATCGAGCCGAATGCAACGGCAAGAGCTCTGCTTGGCCTCTATAATTCCAAGGGCGTGTTCAACAATCTCGATGACGACCTTGCGGCCCTTGCCGACGGCCTCTATGGACGCTTCGCCGAGGTCGACATCGAGACGAGAGGCTGCGTCGCGCTGTTCCGCGCCAGCTGACGGGACCTGCTAGAAGGGAGCGTCTGGCCACGGCGCCTCAAACCCCGGCGAGCAAGGCGGTACACAGCGGGGCGCCTTGGGATGGTCATTAACCTGCCCCTAACCATACCCAGTTTTGCCCTATTGGCTGGTTAACCCATATTAAGGGTAGAGCCCTACCCTGGGGACCGTGAGCGTTTGGTCACGCGCAAATTCTCGCGCTGGCGCGGCTACGGACCGAGCCTCCAATCGTGAGGGAGTCTGTTTTGCGTACGCGATTTGACCAGGCTGTGGCTCTTGCCGCCGTGTTAACGGCCAGCGCCGCGGTCTCTCGCCCCGTCCTTGGCGCCGGCCTGGTGAATGGCGGACCGCCGCCCCTCGTTTATCCGGGGGCACCGCCGGTTTCGCCCGACCTATTCGCTGGCTGGTGGGTTGGGGGCACCCTTGGCGGCGCCACCGCCAATTTCGATTTCTCCCAGACGAGCGCAGGCATCGAGGCGAGCGGCGTGTTGGGGGGCATCACCGGGGGCTGGAATTGGCAGAGCGGCCCAATCGTCATCGGCTTCGAGGGCGATGCGATGGCGGCCGGCGTCAGCGGCAGCGAACGCTTCAATGCCAGCGCCAATGTCGCGAGCCCGAACATCGACGCCATGGCGGATCTTCGTTTGCGCGCCGGCGTTACCGTGGTACCGCAAGTGCTGCTGTTCGTTACCGCTGGCGGCGCATGGGCCGATGTCGATCTGCCGATTACTGGGCCCGGCGGTGCATCGGGGAGTGGCTCCTTCTTCGGCTGGAGCCTCGGCGGCGGCGCGGAGGTCGCCTTCAGTCCGAATTGGAGCGCCCGCTTCGATTACCAATTCACCAATTTCGACTCTGACAAGGTGTCCTATCCCGGCGGCGAAACCAAATACGATCCGGACGTGAACACCTATCGGGGCTCGCTGATCTACCACTTCTAATCGGCGCGGACGTCGGCTCACTGGCCATTCGCAGGTGGCATGGTCACCTTGCGGATGCCGGCAAAGGCGCTCGTCCTCATTTGGCCCGCAGCTCGTCGGAAACAGATCGCGCCCGAAACAGATGCGGACGTCCAAAAATTCCTGCCCGCGACAGCTCACCGAAACCATGCTCGGCGTGAGCCAGGGATTGGCGCTCAAGAATTCTCATTCGATCGCTTCCGGGGAGGGGGCCGAGGCGCCTGTTTCGGCAAAGCGAGACGGGATGCTGATGCGCTCATAGAGATTGCGTGCCAGGCCGAAATATTGCTCCGGCTCGAGCTCGGCGCAAGTGCCGTGGGTGAATATTCGTGAATGATCAGACTCTTGCTCGGCATGATATCGCGCATCTCGTTAAACACCGCTGGCGGCACCTAGGGGCGCTGCTGCATCCGGCAGTCTTGCGACCACCCATTGTGCGGCCAAAGCCCCGTGCAGGATGAAGCCGCGGGGCTTCTCGGCGCCGCACTGCCGGTCGTGCCTTCTGTTTCCTTCGGCCGCGCAATAGGACGGCGACCAGCCGAGCACGAGAACGTAGTAGTCGAAACGTCCGGGCCGGTCCCGTTCTTGGGCGGCCGCTTGGCCCATGCCTAACGTAGCAATAAGGGTGAGACGCAGCAGGCAGGTGGGCCTATGTCGTGGCATTGGTATGGATCGCGCCGAGCTCGTTCAAGATCCTCGCCCAGCTCCTCGCGCCCTTGATGAAGCTCTTCACATTATACTTCTCGTTCGGCAAGTGGATGCGGTCGTCGTCGAGGGCGAAGCCGACCAACAGCGAATCCATGCCGAGCCGCGAGCGGAAGGATTCGACAATTGGGATCGACGCGCCGCAGCCGATCATCACGGGAGGCTTGCCCCACTCCTGCTCAAGCGCAGTCGCCGCCGCCCGAAAAGCGGAGGCCGAAATGTCGAAGCCCACCGCCGGGGAGCCCCCTTCGCCGGCAAAGGACGCCCTGCAATCGGCCGGTAGCCGCTCCGCGACGAAGCGGTGCAGGCCCTCCAGAATCTTTCCCGGCTCCTGGTTCGGCACAAGCCGGAAGGAGAGCTTGGCCGTGGCGCGCGCTGGGATGACGGTCTTCGTGCCGTGTCCGGTATAGCCGCCGAAGATGCCATTGACCTCCGCCGTGGGCCGGGACCAGAGCTGCTCGAGTACACTGAGGCCGGCTTCCCCTGCCGGCGCTGAGAGTCCAACTGAGCCCAGGAAGGCGTCGACGTCGAAGCCGAGGGCTCGCCATTGCGCAAGTTGCATGAGCGACGGGGTGACGACGTCCTCATAGAAGCCCGGGATGCTGACCCGGCCGCTTGCATCGTGCATCTCGGCAAGGAGACCGGCGAGTACGCGGATGGGATTGCGCGCCGGTCCGCCGTAAAGGCCCGAATGCAGGTCGCGGGACGGGCCGGCGACGGTGACCTCGGAGAAGGCCAAGCCGCGCAAGAAGGCCGTGATGGCGGGCGTGTCCTCGTCCCATTGCCCCGTATCGCAAACAAGGCAGATGTCGGCTCTGAGCTCCTCGCCATGGCTCTCGAGAAAAGCGGGAAGACTGGGACTGCCAGATTCTTCCTCGCCTTCGAGCAGAACCGTCACCTCGACGGGCAAGCGGCCATGCGCGGCGAGCCAGGAATGACAGGCCTCGATGAAGGTCATCACCTGCCCCTTGTCGTCGGAGGCGCCGCGCGCGACGATGACCTCGCCCGAGCCTTGCTCCTCGACGAGACGCGGCTCGAAGGGCGGGGCGGTCCATTCGTCCAAGGGATCTGGCGGCTGCACGTCATAATGACCGTAGAACAGGATCCGTAAGGTCGGTCCGCCACCCGGGTCACGCCAATGGCCGACGACCATCGGCTTGCCCTGAGTGGGCTCGACCCGAGCCGCAAACCCGATCGCGCGCAAGGCCTTCGCACACCAATCTGCGGCGGCGATGCACGCCGCGTGATAAGCGGGATCGGTGGAGATGCTGGGGAGGGCGAGCAGCTCAAACAGCCGATCGAGCGCCGCTTGACGGCCGGCGCCCAGATGTTCGAGCACGCTCGACAGCTTGAAGCGTGGCGCCTGCGGCGCGTTCATCGCCACACCTCATGGCTCGGTCGTGTCCAAAGGCAATCGTCGGCGCGGGCGCAAACGCCCCCTCGCCCGGCACGGCTTGCAAATGTCCCTGACGTCACGTCGGTAGGCCGGAACGGCAGGACGTCTAATTGTGGGGAATGGTTATTCGCCGAGTTGCACGTTGACGGCTTGAGGTCCCTTACCACGGCGGTCTGGCTCAGTTTCGAAGGTCACCCGCTGGCCTTCGTCCACGGCGGGAAGGCCCGAACGTTGCAGGGCCGAGATGTGCAGGAAGACATCCTTGCCGCCATCGTCCGGCGTAATGAAGCCGAAACCCCGCGAATGATTGAAAAACTTGACCGTCCCTGTCTGGCGCATGTGGGAAGCTCCTTTCCCCCTTCCAACTCGTCCGCGTGCGAATTAGGACCGCAGACGAACACAGGCAACTCCAATTTCGGGGAAAGACACCACGATCTCTCGCCAAGGAGCGCACGCGGCCAATCTTCACCCGGATTCAGTGCATAAAAGCGCCCCACTCTATGGTCGTGGGCGCGCCAAGTGCAAGGCCCATCTACCCATTCGCGCAGGCGGCGATCAGATGGAAAGCGCGGCTAATGCATATATGGGTCGTGCAGCAGCCCGCCACCATTATCCATCAAAGGCTGGGGCGGGAAGTCGAAATGAGGACCGAAATCCTTCGGCGCCGGGGGCATCTCGGGGGGTCCCCAAATCTCGCTCAGGGTCGTCGAATAGCCGCCGATCACGGGGTCGCGCGGGGCGGTACTAGGGGAGGCGCTTGCACCATACCTGGGTTGCGCGCCTGTCTCTTGGGCCTGGGACTGAGATGCGGGCCAACCGAGCGTAAGACTTGCCACTAGCAGCGTGGCTAGGGCGAGAAGCCGGCAGAGGGCGGTGCGCTCAAGCATGACGATCACTTGTCCCTGAAACTGGTTGGTCCGAATCGGTCGCAGCCCAAGTCTTGCAGGTTACCATCGCGTCACCGCCCTCCGGAAGCGGCGATTACCTATGGGCAGACTTTCGCCGAGCTCGTGCAAACGGCGAGTGCGCCTGCCTTGCAGGCGGTAGCAACGCGTCCGACACGGACGGCCGTCAGCTTGTTCTTGTGGGCCCAGTGATTGATGCGCCCGTTGAGGTTCTTCGCGGACCTCGTGGTGGCAGCCGCCTGGCTCAAGCCCCGCCCTTTGGCGGAGACAAGAGCGCAGCTTCCGGCGTGAACCGGCTGCGAAACGACGACGAAAGCGGCGATGACGCTGAGCGCAGCGCCGGCAATCAGAAATTTGCTACGGATCATAGATGTCCCCTGTTTCAATGGCTGGCGGCGTTACCCCGCCTAGTTAAGACTATGCCGCCTTTGTGCCTCATTGCCTAGCGGTTCCTTTTCGCGGGCAACGGTCGGCACGTCCTTCACATTTTCGTGTTGAGAAATATTTTTTCGCTGACGGAAATGACAAACGCCGGACTTCTTGCCCGGCGTTTGTGCATCTAGGGGTCAGCCGCCGGTCCGGGAACTAGAGCCCCGGACCGGCTGGTCTGTCGGTTCTCTGCCCTCAGTTCTTCATGAAGCCCGGGGTGCTCGCCCCGAAGACGCTGTACGGTTTCGCCGCCGAGGCCAGGATAACGACCGGAGACAGGCGCCGACGCAGACCCAGCCGAAGCTCTCTAGACGCCACCGCCACGGTCTTGCGCGAGCTCGCAAGCGATGCCACGCGCTTCGCTTCCGGCGCCGACCGCATCAGGCCCGCTACCCTGTTGTCTGAACTCTGAGCGTAACTGCTGCTCGCCGAGCTGACCCTCACTGTCGCGGTGCCCGAGCCGAGCATGCCAAGGCTCGATGCCGCCGCCTTGGACACGTCGATGATCCGTCCCTTGACGAAGGGTCCCCGGTCATTGATCCGGACGACTACCGAACGCCCATTGGCGAGATTCTCGACCAGCACCCTGCTGCCGAATGGCAGCGAACGATGCGCTGCGGTCAGCTCGCTCGGCTTCATCATCTCGCCGCTCGCCGTGCGTGAGTGCATCGCATACCAGGATGCATGGCCGACCTGCCCAGCCTGAGCAAGGTCGAGCGGCAGTAAAACGGCCCCACCGATAAGGCCCATGGCAACGATGTTAGCTCGCATTTTCAACATGCGTTTTTGCTCCTATTCGATTGTCTTGGGGGGAAATGACCGACGACGAATCAAGTCGGCCTGCGCACCTTGATGCTGACCGTTAACCTACGGATCAGCAAGGCGAAAAATCGGCTTCGAGAGGGTCATTGAAGGGCGATTTGGCGGCGGGCGGATTAATCTTTAACCATCCGCACGGAGCGCCTTGGGAGCGCGTGCATCAACCAAAATACGAGGTGGGTTCTTCGCTTCCGTCCAGCCCAGGCAACGAAAAAGGCGCCAGCTTTGTCGAATCTGGCGCCTTTGGTTTCGTTTCGCGGCGTTGGCCGTATGGCAGTGACTATGCGCGGCCGAAGCGACGTATAAGCTTAACGCGCGGGAGCGTAGGAGTCCGGTCCGTAGCCGGCACAGGAGCCCTTCAGCCGCGAATCATAGCCGAGGGTCTGACAGAGATAGACCTTGGTCAGCGGGTCGTTGTGGACCTGAGACCGGTGACGTTCGTTCCGTAGCTCCTGGCCACGAACGCGATCTGCTCTTCCTCACAATAGGGCGTGGCGATGGGTCCGTATTTGGTGATCTGGAAATTGCCTTGGCATTTGATGCGTGCAGCGGCAGGCTCGGGCGCTGCCATGGCCAGCAGCAAGGTTGCCGCGCAACCGGCCAAGCAGGCTTGCAGGATTCGGTTCATGTCGTCTCCTCGTACGAATAGAAGTCGGGTGTCTTCGGCGGCTTCTGGTCCGGCAGGGGCCGGCGACGCATCTCAAGGCTCGATGAACAAAGCCACTTACGTGTCGTTTCCTACCATGTAGTCACGGGCCGATGCACTTGCTATAGGCTGCCCTCATTGCTGCCTAATCCTTCATCAGAGGTCGCCTAATCATTGCCCTTTTCACTCAATACCTGTATCTCATTGAGATATAGAATACCAAGGATGGGCTCAGGAACTAACGTGATGCAAAAAAAGAAGACCGCGGAGACTCAGATTCAGCAAGAGCTAAGCTCTGATCCCTCGACGATGATGAGAAGCGCAAATGCATGGGTTCCGGCAGGGGAGCCGATGACCGGCGTCCAGGCCAACTCTCTCAGGCGACTCGCGGAAGAGATCAAGGAGCCGCAAGCCTTCGACGCGGGCTTGAGCAGGAGCGAAGCTGCACGACGCATCTACAGGCTACAAGAGAGGCTCCGCCTCGGAGAGCTGCCGCCGCATACGGACTAGCTTTCCCGCTTTCCTTTCGCGCCCATGCGCGTATGGAGGGGGAGCAGGCTGTGCAAGGACATGGCGACGACCCGGTCTCGTTCCGCTTCGCTGTTGCTCGTCTTGGCCGTGCTGCTCGGGGCTACGGTCTTGCTTGTGGAAGGAGCGGATTCGGCAATGGCTCTGACGCTGACCTCTTCCGCCTTCAAAGCCGGCGGTGGCATCCCTTCCTCCTATACGTGCGAGGGCGAGAATCTGTCGCCGCCGCTTGCCTGGGACGGCGTGCCGGCGGGGACGAAGAGTCTCGCGCTCGTCATCGACGATCCGGATGCGCCTGACCCGAGCGCGCCGAAGCGCGTCTGGGTGCATTGGATTCTCTACAATCTCCCGGCGAACGCGAGTGGGCTTGCGGAGAATGCCGATAAGGCCGGCTTACCCGCAGGGGCGGCCCGCGGCGTCAACGATGCGAAGAAAACCTCCTATGGAGGTCCGTGTCCGCCGATCGGCCGGCACCGCTATTTCCACAAGCTCTACGCGCTCGACACCATGCTCGATCTTGCCCAGCCAACGAAGGCTAAGCTCGAGGCTGCGATGCAAGGCCATGTGCTGGCGCAGGCGGAGCTGATCGGCACGTATCAGAAGGGCGATCGCTGAACGGACGAGCCCCGCGACCGTCATCCCTAGACGGCGGCTTCCTACCTCGTTTCAAGTGCATCCATGGCTAGGCATCAGATGACACGCAACATGCGTAATGCGGTTGGCGCGGCGGTGTGCGGCGCGATCCTGCTCGGAACCGCGAGCCCAGTGCTCGCCGCGGCCTGTGCGAGTCCCGCGGGCTTCGACAGATGGCTGCAGGCCTTCAAGCAAGAGGCGACGGCGCAAGGGATCTCGCCCCAGACCGTTGCCGAGGCGCTCGACGGGGTGACCTACGATCCCGCCGTGATCGCCAAGGACCGCGGGCAATCGGTGTTCGCGCAGACCTTCCTGCAATTCTCCGACCGCATGGTCGCCGGGTATCGGCTGCAGCAAGGTGCGGCGCTGCTCAGGCAGAACGCGGCCACCTTCGCCAAGATCCAGCAGAAATATGGCGTGCCTGGTCCGGTGCTCGTCGGCTTTTGGGGATTGGAGACCGATTTCGGCAAGGTGATGGGCAATATGGAGACGCTTCGCGCGCTCGCCACGCTGGCCTTCGATTGCCGCCGGCCCGACGAGTTCAGGGCGCAGCTGCTCGATGCGCTTCGCGTCATCCAGCGCGGCGATCTCAGCGCGCAGGAGATGCGTGGGCCTTGGGCAGGAGAGGTGGGCCAGTTTCAGTTCGTGCCGAGCGTCTATTACAAATACGCAGTGGACTTCGATGGCAGCGGCGGCCGCGACCTGATCAGGAGCACGCCAGATGCGCTCGCCTCGGCGGCGAACTACCTCGATGGACTCGGCTGGAAGGCCGGCCAGCCATGGCTCGAGGAAGTCCGCGTGCCGGCGCAGATGGACTGGAGCCAGGCAGACGTCACCATCAAGAAGCCACGCGCCCTCTGGGCGAAGAGCGGCGTCACCTATCCGAGCGGCAAGGCGGTGCCCGCCGACAACGTGCCCACGGCGCTGCTCTTGCCCATGGGGCGAAACGGCCCTGCCTTCCTCGCATATCCGAATTTCGACGTGTATCTCCAATGGAACCAGTCGCTCGTTTATTCCACCACCGCGGGCTACTACGCGACGCGGCTCGCAGGCGCGCCCGCGCTCAGCCGCGGCAATGGGCCGATCGAGCCCTTCAGCCAGACGCAGGCGAAGGAGCTGCAACAACTTCTCGCCAAGCGCGGCTACGACGTGGGCAAGATCGACGGGGTGATCGGCGCCTCGACCCGCGTGGCCATCAGGGAGATGCAGGAGAAGTTCGGCCTGCCGGCCGATGGCTATCCCACGCCTGAGCTGCTCGATCACCTCAGCGCCGGGCGTTAGGGGAGCTTTCCTTTACCGGGCGGCAACTAAAGCCTGCGACGCTGAAGCGGGGGTGCTCCGCGCGAGGCGTGCATGGAAGCAGCAGCAGAGGATAAGAGACGGGCGAGCCCACGGAAGCGCACGCTGAGCTGAGCGACCGAAGCTGAGCCTGCCGCGCTCGGCCTAGCCTGAGCGCATGGCCGATACGTCAAGAAGTTTCAGCGCGGGTTGCCCTTCTTCGTTTGAGGGGAGGGTGGGCCCGCGAGGGAGGTTTTTGCGGCCTCGCTCATCGCGAACAGCGCCATAAGGAAATCGGGCAAGGCGGTCGCTCCGAGAAAGATTGAGCCAGGTCAATGCACCCGCAGCGGGGGGCGGGTGAGGTGGAAGCGACATCAATAATGGAGTGACGCGCCATGACCACAGGCCTCGATGTCTTCGATACGACGGTGCAAGAGACCAACCTTTGGCTCAAGGAGCTGATGGAGCGGCTTGGCACCTATGATCGTCATCGCGCCTATTCGACGTTGCGCGCGGTGCTGCACGCCTTGCGCGACCGTATCGGACCGGCGAACGCTGTCCATCTCGGTGCACAATTGCCGATGCTGATTCGTGGCCTCTATTACGAGGGTTGGCACATGGGCGGCACAACCAAGGAGCGCCATGAGGCGGAGTTCATTGCGCATGTGAGCCGCGAGCTGCCCCGGGCCGACGCGGCGGAGATCGAGGACCGCATCTGCGCCGTGTTCGGGCTCCTCACCATGAAGTTCGACGTCGGCGAAGCGATCAAGGTCGCCGGCGTCCTGCCGAAGGCGCTACGCGAGCTCTGGCCGGTTTTGATTCAGGAGGCGGTGGAGAGCAAGCAGGCGGGCGCCGCTTGAGGGTCCGCACGCCCTGAGCGCGAGAGCGAAAACTTCGGCTAGAGCCTAGCCGCGCTTCTTGCCGTAGGCGCCGGGCTTGCCGGCTTTGGAGCGGCCGCGGTGCTTCTCGATCGAGGCCAGGGGGATCTCGCGATTGTGCGGTCCCATCTCGTCGAGCGTCGGCTTGTGCGGGCGATTGAGTGGATCTTGTTTGTATGCGCCATCGCGCTCCGCGCTGGCTGAGCGCAGGTCTTCATATGCGCTATCGCGCCCCGCGCTACTTGAGCGCTCTTGCGCCAATTCGTTCTGCCGGGCGAGGGGATCGTTGGCGATAGCGAGTTCCATCTGGCGCAGGCGCTTGATCTCGTCGCGCAGCCGCGCCGCCTCCTCGAATTCGAGGTCCGCGGCGGCGGTGCGCATGTGCTTCTCCATGTCGGCAATGACGCTTTCGAGATTGTGCCCGATCAGCGCCTGCTCGTCCTCGCCGAACCCCGCGCCGGTATCGACCAGCACATGATCGCGCTCATAGACAGAGGCCATGATGTCGCCGATGTGCTTCTTCACGCTCTCCGGCGTGATGCCGTTGGCCACGTTCCAGGCGGCCTGTTTCTCGCGCCGCCGCGACGTCTCGGCCATGGCACGCTCCATCGATCCGGTGATGCGGTCGGCATAGAGAATCACGCGGCCGTCGATATTGCGCGCAGCGCGGCCGATGGTCTGGATCAGCGAGGTCTCGGAGCGCAGGAAGCCTTCCTTGTCGGCGTCGAGAATGGCGACCAGCGCGCATTCCGGAATGTCGAGGCCCTCGCGCAGCAAATTGATGCCGACCAGCACGTCGAAGGCGCCGAGCCTCAGATCGCGGATGATCTCGATGCGCTCCAGCGTCTCCACGTCGGAATGCAGGTAGCGCACGCGGATGCCCTGCTCATGCATATATTCAGTGAGATCCTCGGCCATGCGCTTGGTCAATGTGGTGATCAGGATGCGATAGCCTTGGTCGATCACTTTCCGCGCCTCGTCGATGAGGTCGTCCACTTGCGTCGTGGCCGGACGCACCAGCACCGGCGGGTCGATCAGGCCCGTCGGCCGGATCACCTGCTCGGCGAAGGCGCCTTGCGTCTGCGCTAGCTCCCAGCCGCCGGGCGTGGCCGAGACATAGACGGTCTGCGGCCGCATCGCGTCCCATTCCTCGAAACGCAGCGGCCGATTGTCCATGCAGGAAGGCAGCCTGAAGCCATATTCGGCGAGCGTGGATTTGCGCCGGTAGTCGCCGCGAAACATGCCGCCGATCTGGGGCACGGTGACGTGGCTCTCATCTACGAAGACGAGTGCGTTGTCCGGCAGATATTCGAACAGGGTCGGCGGCGGCTCACCCGGGTTGCGCCCGGTGAGATAGCGCGAATAGTTCTCGATGCCGGCGCAAGAGCCGGTCGCCTCGATCATCTCCAGGTCGAACAGGGTGCGCTGCTCGAGCCGCTGCGCCTCGAGCAGCCGCCCGGCGCGATGCAGCTCGTCGAGCCTCTGCTTGAGCTCCTCCTTAATGCCGCGCACCGCCTGTTTCAGCGTGGGCTTCGGCGTCACATAGTGGGAGTTGGCGTAGATCTTCACCAGGCTGAAATCGTCGGTCTTGGCGCCGGTCAGGGGATCGAACTCGGTGAGGCTTTCCACCTCGTCGCCGAACAGCGAGATGCGCCAGGCGCGATCCTCCAAATGCGCGGGCCAAAGCTCGATGGTGTCGCCGCGCACGCGGAAGGAGCCGCGGGCGAAATTCACGTCGTTGCGGCGGTATTGCAGCGCCACGAGATCCGCCATCAACCGGCGCTGCTCGACCTTGTCGCCGCGCTTCAGGCTGAAGGTCATCGCCGTGTAGGTCTCTACCGAACCGATGCCGTAGATGCAGGACACGCTCGCCACGATGATCACGTCGTCGCGTTCGATCAGCGCGCGCGTCGCCGCATGGCGCATGCGGTCGATCTGCTCGTTGATGGATGAGTCCTTCTCGATATAGGTGTCGGTGCGCGGGATGTAGGCCTCCGGTTGGTAGTAGTCGTAGTAGGAGACGAAATACTCGACCGCGTTGTCGGGGAAGAAGCTCTTGAACTCGCCATAGAGCTGGGCCGCGAGCGTCTTGTTGGGCGCGAGCACCAGCGCCGGGCGCTGCGTCGCCTCGATCACCTTGGCCATGGTGAAGGTTTTGCCCGAGCCCGTGACCCCGAGCAGCACCTGATCGTGCTCCCCCGCTTGCGCGGCCTGCACGAGCTCGGCGATTGCCGAAGGTTGATCGCCTTTGGGCGTGAGCTCCGACTGAATGGTGAGCGGCACGCCGCCCTCGGTCTTGTCGGGACGGGGCAGCCGGTGGGGAGTGAAGACGGCACTCGCCTCGCCGGTTACCAGCGGATGGTTCTGAATCAAGGGCTGCGGCGCCTCGCCGAAACCGGGCGGGCGGCGGTCGGATCCGAGCGGCAATCCGCTCGCTTCGGCGGTAACGGCACGCGGCTCGGCTCTCGAGCCGAAGGTGCCTGGAACGCGATGGGGCATGGCCCGAATATGGCGGCGGGGAGGGGACTTGGCTAGGGGCCCGATCCCCTCGGGAGGTCAAGGCGGCGTCGTTCCGGCGAAGGCCGGAATGCCAATACATTCGCCGCGTGCCGCAATGACGAGCACGAGCGGCGAGCGCTTTGCTGCGATCCGTATCACGCGCGAAGCGCCGCTCTCCGATGTCGCGTTAACCGTGCGCAATGTAGAGCGGATGCCCGCGTCGTTGCAGCGCGAGCCGGGCGCGAGAGGATTGATTGTCGAGAAGGTCGAACTTTGCCCGCCAAATTGCCACTTTGTGCTGCGATCAGCGTATAATGAAAAAAAACAATTGACTCGTCGTGTGGGACGGCAAGCTTGGACTTGTGAAACGTGATTCGTGCATGCACGCGTCCGTCGTCCGCGGGCGCCTGCCGCAACAGATGAGAATCGGAGCAGAACCATGGCTACGAGAACGACTGGGAAGAAGCGCACAGCGAGTAGAAAGACGAGCTCACGCAAGACCACCGGCCGAAGGGCGAGCGCCGCGCGGTCGGGCGCGAAGAAGACCGGCGCGCAGAAGACGGCCGCAAAGAAAACGACCGCAAGGAAATCCGCCGCCAGAAAGACTGCTGCGAGAAAGGCCCCGGCGCGGAAAAGTACCGCGCGTCGGGCTGCGGCGCGCAAGACGACCGCGCGCAAGACCGCGGCCCGGCGTCCTGCCGCGCGGAAGACCACGGCCCGCAAGGCGCCGGCCCGTAAGCCGGCGGCGAGGAAGCCTGCGGCGCGCAAGCCCGCGGCAAAGCGGACACCGGCTACGAAACCGGCCGCCGCGAAGAAACCGGCAGCCGCGGCAGCGGCCGTGCCGAAACCCGCGATGATGCCCAAGCCCGCTACGCCGTCGATGCCGCAGCCGGCGCCGGCGCGCCCCATGGCGCCGCAACCCGCGGCCGCCACGCCCCCACGGCCTGCGAGTCCGATGGGTGGAGGCGGGATGCCGCAGCGTCCGGCGGGCAGCATGGGCAGCTCGCCGAGCCCGTCTGCGCCGAGCGGCATATCAGGTTCAAGCCCGAGCGCGAGCCCGCAGCCTTACCGGCCGTCCTGGGCGAGGGACGACGAGGATATGTAGTCGGATGGGAGGGCTGGCGTTCTCGCGCCGGCTCTCCCGTTATTTCGTCTCGACGCCGCCGTTCACGAGGCCGTCAAGGCCCAGCCGATCTATGCGGTCGAGCCAATGCTCGGCAACAAGCGGGTGGTCGAGCAGATAGTTTTCGGTCGGCACCTCGCGGCGCTCGATGGCGCGCGCGACAAGCTCGTCCCCTCCTCGGGATTGCCGTCGTCGCGGCCGAGCCACATCAGCGCCACGAGCTCGGCCTGCTGCCGGGGCGCGAGCGCGCGGATCTCCTCCACTACCTCCTCGCGGCTGAGATCCTCTGCTTCGTCCTGCAGCGCTGACGTCAGCGCGTCGTCGGTGGGGTTGGAGCCGTCGTCCGGGATGTCCGTTTCTTCCTTGGCCATGAAGGCGCGCACCTTGACGATGAGGCGGCGCAGATAGTCTGGATCGATGGAAAACTCGGCCATGGCTCTCGCTTCCGGATTGTCTGCTGGCAAGGGCATCGCCGGCCAGCAAGTGTGTCCGCCTGCACGGACGCTATGTCCCACCGCTGCTTAAGGCTAACCTAGCCTATCCCACGGAGCTCAAGACGATCCAGGAGGTGATCACGCTGATCGTGTTCGCCGGGTTTACCGTGGTCTATTTCAACGAGCCGTTGAGCTGGACCCAAGGCGCGGGCTTCGGCCTGATCGGACTCGGCGCCGTGCTCGTCTTTCGGGGCCAGCTTTGAAGAAGGAGTGGCGAGATATTTCGCCGATAATCGCTCCGGACGATTTGAGGCTGTCCGGAGACAGAAGTGAGCCTACACGCCCCGGAAGAGGTTCCCTACGGCCAGGATGACGTAGGCGATGATGGCCACCCAGAAGGCATGCGCACTGATAAAAGGGATTACGACGAAGCTGCTGATCACGGCCAGTACCGCCAAAATCAGCGAAATGACGAAAACCGCGGTAGTCGGCGGTGACAAATTCATCTCCAGCCCTCCCTCATTATTGACGGGCGAAATGTAATCGTTTTCTGTGAAAAAGCGAATGGTTTGGCTCGCTGCGCACAGGACGAGCGTCGCGGCTGGAGCCGCTCAAAGCCTAACGAGGAGGAGTGAAGCGATGCGTCCGATGCTGCGGTTGGTCCTTGGGCTTTGCGTGCTCGCCGGAATCTTGGCGGGCGCGGGGCTCGCGCTTCCCAGTCACGTCACGGTGGCGCGCTCGGTGGTGATCAATGCTCCTGAGCTCGCCGTGTTTCCCTATCTGAACAATCTGCACCGCTTCAACGATTGGTCGACTTGGGCGTCGCGCGATCCCCAATTGCAAGTGACCTTCTCCGGTCCCGAGCAAGGCAAGGGCGCCAAGATTGAATGGACCAGCGCTCAGCCATCCGTCGGTCCGGGCAGCATGGAGATCACCGGCAGCGATCCCAATCGGCATATCGACCTCGCCGTCAATTTCAACGGTATGGAGGGGACGAGCTATTACGACGTTGCACCGTCGGGCTCGGGCAGCAAGGTCACTTGGGGCTTCGGTTACGACACGGGCTCGAGCCCGCTTAAGCGGTGGAAGGGCCTGATGCTCGATCGATTCGTCGGAGCCGAATATCGTGACGGGCTCGCCAAGCTGAAGGATCACATCGAAGCCGAGCGGAAACCGACGGCGCCAAGCGTCCCTCCTACCGCGACGATGACGGCGCCCGAGCAGACTGGCGCGGCTTCTCCGGATGGCGCCCCGGCGGCGGCGCAGGCCACCGCGGCCCCCAATGCGGCAGCCCAGCCAGCGGCGCAGCCGGCCACACCACCAGCTCCGGCGCCGAGCGCGACGGCGCCCACGAAGCCAAAGCGGCACTGACGGTTTGAATCGGGGAGGTCGCCCCGGGATCAGGCGTTTCGCTCCGAGGCGCGCCGCCGCTAGAGCTTTTGCTCGTCGCTTGTGGCTGGCTTTGCCCGGTCGAGATGGACCGCCTCGATGATGATGCGGAGAACGCCGGCAACGACTGAATCGGGCGGCGGGCAGGTGTCGCGCGGAACGCTTGCGCCGGCGGCGGGTGAGGCATCGGCCGCCGATCCGTCTCCATCGACAAGCTGGCGACCAGTCACCTGATAGGCCTGGGTGCGGCCGTCGGCGGTGGTCACAGTGATGCGGTCGCCGATCGCGACATCGCCAAGGTCCAAATGCGGGTCCCGCCGATCGAGCACCACCTGCGTGCGCGATGACCCTACCGGCCCTGATAACGGCGCCCGTTCTGAGTGCTGGCCGCTCACATCATACAGAACGGCGGCGCTGAGGCCGAGCCGCGGCACAACGGAATTGGCAGCGGGCAAGGTATCGTCCCAAGGCCATGGCTTCTGCTCGGGCTCGCCGGCAAGTGCATGCTTCCAGGCGGCTTGGCGGAACGATTGGGTCAGACCCATCTTGGCCTTGTGGAAGACGCCCTCTTCCCCGGGAACCAGACCGAGTAGTGCAATAAAGGCGACAGCCAATCCTAGTCTCCACCCGGGTCTTGCGCGCCGGCGGGAGAAGAGGAGGAGGAGCTGTGCCGGCCCCCGTTCCGGCATCAGATCCTCCTCCCAATCCGCCGCGGGGAGGTAGGAAAGTCGCGGCGTTGGTAACGCCACCATGCAAGCGTCACCGCGCTAAGAATGGCGAGAAGCAGCACGGCCAATTCGATCGGTCGCTGGTCCATGAGGGATGCGTCCGCCAGGCCTGCCTGGCCTGCGGATAGAGCCGCAAAAAAGGAGAGGGTTAGGAGGAAGCAGGTCAATTTAAGCACCGGCTCGCAAGCGCGTGCAGAGCATGGCGTCGTATGGTCATCGACTTGGCCCTTGAGGGTCCTCCACCACTAGACCGAAGTAAGCACTCTATTGGGGCGCGACTCTAGCCGGATTGTGGCAATCAGACGCGATTTGCACGGCAAAATCGCCGCAACTGTGGCGCAAATGCGGGATGCGCGGATCCTTCGGCAAGGCCCCGAAAGTTGAACCGCTATCGCAAGTTACGAGAAGCGTGGACGCTGGCGGGGGGTGCCTCCGGGCGCGGCCGCTCAACCCAGGCTACTACGCCGAGAAGCGGATCCTGAAGGCGCTGCCGGAAATGGCGAAGCACGCCGATTCGGCCAGCCGCGCAAAGCCTTCGAGCACCATCTGATGGAGACGGAAGGTCAGATGGATCGCCTGGGGCAGGTGTTCGCGCTGTGTAACCAGAAGCCCTCAGGCAAGACCTGCCCCCCCATCAATGGCATCCTCGAGGAAGGCGAGGACGACATGAAGGATGCCGATAAGGATGCCGATGACCCGGAGGTGCTGGATGCCAGCATGATCGCCGATGCGCAGGTTGTCGAGCATTACGAGATCGCCCGCTACGGCACGCTGGTCGCGTGGGCAAATCAGCTCGGAATGAAAGAGGCCGCCACGCTGCTGAACGAGACCCTGGAGCAGGAGTACGACGCTGACAGGACGCTGACCGAGCTCGCAGAGTCGAGGCTCAACCGGTAAGCGGCCTAAGGCTCTATCCGGCTTTCAACATCCGCGATTCGCTGATCGGCGCAGGGCTCCACCCCCCGCGCCGATTTTCGTTGTCGCCTTAGGTCTTGCAGGAGCTAGCGTCCCCGCTTAGGGTGCGCCCGCTTCCGGTGCAGCCGCGGCGCTTCAATCACTTCGAGGAGAACGGCATGGGTCTCATCGCCCACGCGCTTGAGAGGGTAAAGCCCTCGCCGACCATGGCCATTACCAACAAGGCGCGCGAGCTCAAGGCCGCCGGCTTCGACGTCATCGGCCTTGGTGCGGGCGAGCCCGACTTCGACACGCCGGACAACATCAAGCAGGCGGCGATCGAGGCGATCAAGCGCGGCGAGACCAAATACACTGCCGTCGACGGCATTCCCGAGCTGAAGCGCGCCATCGTTGCCAAATTCGAGCGCGAGAACGGCCTCGTCTACAAGCCCGTGGAGATCACGGTCGGCAGTGGCGGCAAGCAGGTGCTCTACAATGCACTGCTGGCCACGCTGAATCCCGGGGATGAGGTCATCGTGCCTTCGCCCTATTGGGTGAGCTATCCCGACATCGTGTTGCTCGCCGGGGCTACCCCCGTCATGGTCGAGACGAAGCTCGAGGATGGGTTCAAGCTCCGACCAGAGGTCTTGGCTGCGGCGATCAGGCCGCGGACGAAATGGTTCATCTTCAATTCGCCCTCGAATCCGACAGGCGCCGCCTACACACGCGAGGAGATCAAGGCGCTCACGCACATCCTCCTCAAGCATGAGGATATCTGGGTGTTGTCCGACGACATCTATGAGCACCTCGTCTATGACGGCTTCACCTTCACCACGCCGGCGAAGGTCGAGCCGAAGCTGAGGGCGCGGACGCTCACCATGAACGGCGTCTCCAAGGCCTATTCGATGACCGGTTGGCGTATCGGCTATGGGGGAGGGCCCGAGCCGTTGATCAAGGCCATCGCCACGCTGCAATCGCAGTCGACCTCGAATCCCTGCTCGATCAGCCAATGGGCGGCAGTCGAGGCGCTCGAGGGACCGCAGGATTTCCTGCCCCGCTGGGTTGCCTCGTTCCAGAACCGGCGCGACCTCGTCGTGTCCATGCTGAACCAAGCCAAAGGCTTGCACTGCCCGACGCCCAAAGGCGCCTTCTATGTCTATCCGTCCTGCGAGGGTTGCATCGGCAAGGCCACGCCGAAGGGCAAGACCATCGCCAATGACGGAGATTTCGCCACGGCGCTCCTGGAAGAGGAGGGCGTTGCCGTGGTGCATGGGGCGGCATTCGGGCTCTCGCCCTTCTTCCGCATCTCCTATGCGACGGGGACCGAGGCGCTAGAAGAGGCCTGCCGCCGCATTCAGCGCTTTTGCGCCAATCTGACCTAGAGCGCGCGCTACACGCCGAAAGCATCGGGGCAGCACATGAAGCTCAGCACGGGCAATCAGATCAAAGGCAAGATCATGGAGATCCGCAAAGGGGCGGTGACGGCCATCGTCTACGTCCAGATTGCCAGCGATACCATGGTCGAGACCAGCGTCACCATCGCGGCCTTGGAGTCCCTCGGCCTTTACGAGGGCAAGAGCGTGACGCTGATCGTCAATCCCGGCGACATCATCATCGGCTGCGACTAGGGGCTCCCACCGCCTGCCCTCAAGCTTCCCGGTTCTGCCTTCGAACCGCCTCGCGGCATTGGTAGACCAAGCAAGGATGAAAACCACCGTCACGACCGAGCCTTCGCCGCCGGCACGCATCCTTGTCGTGCCCGGCGGAAGGCGCATCGGCTGTGCGGAGTATGGCGATCCCCGCGGGTTGCCGGTGCTCGCCCTGCACGGGACACCGGGCTCGCGGCTGATGTTCGCGCTGTCGGACGGCGCGGCCCGGGAGAGGGGCATACGCCTCATCGCCCCGGAGCGGCCCGGATATGGACTTTCCGACTACCGGCATTGCGAGAGCCTGGCGCAATCGGCCGAGGATTTGAGCGCGGTCGCCAATGGCTACGGGCTCGACCGCTTCGCCATCATCGGGGTCTCGGGCGGCGGACCTTATGCCGTGGCCGCGGCGGCGGCGATGCCAGACCGGGTCAGTTTGCTGGTGCTCGTGGGCCCGGTGGGCGAAATGGCCGAAGGCCGCGTACGCATGTCCAGGGTGCACCGGCTCCTGTTCGGGGTGCTGGCGCGCGTGCCGGTGGCCACGCGGATCTTTTTCCGGTCGCTACGTTACGTGGTCTCGTGCGCGCCAGATACCGCCCATCGCTGGCTGTTGCGCCGCGTGAAGGCATCCGATCGGGATATCTTGGCGCGTCCCGAGGTCAAGGCGAGCCTGCAGGCGGCGCTTGGCGAGGGCTTACGGCCAGGCGTCGAAGGGGCCGTGCAGGACTTAAGGCTTTATTGTGCGCCTTGGCGCCTGCGGCTCACCGAGATCGACGTGGCGGCGGTCGTGTGGCAGGGCAGCGACGACACCATCGTCCCACCGGCGGCAGCCTATGGCTTGGCGCGGACGCTGCCCAATTGCCGGCTGGACGTCATTCCCGCGGCCGGACATTATTGGGTGTTCGGCCAATTCGGGCTGATCCTCGATGCCGTCGCGGCCGCGCTTCGGGCCGATGGCGGTACCACCTCCGAAGCGCCACCGGAGGCAATTCGGTAACCAGGCCGTGCCAGGATGCTCGCAGATGCGGCGTTGTGGCCACTGGAACGCAAGGTCGCGAGTCGGGTAAATGCGCGGTCGGGATCATGCCGACCCCCAACAGCTCAACCTCCCATGAACATTAAGCCGGTTTTCTTCGATCCGACGGGCAAGCGATCGCGTGTGGTGCGGGGACTTGCGTGGGTGGTGGGCACGCTCAGCGCCCTGGTCGTGGTCGTGTTCGTTGCGATCCTGATGATCGTGCATCGACCAGCCAATGGTAGCTTCGATCAGCAACTCGCGTCGCACGCCTCGATCCGATGCGCCTGGGCGCCGACCTGTTCCGCCGCCCATGCGATTACGGTGACGACGGCGACGGATCCCGAATTGCTCAGATCTGCCTCGATGCTCGCGGAGGAACTACGGGACCAGGAGCGCAACCTCCGAACCCGGCATCCTCAGGCCGAGGTGTTGGATCGCCACCCGATCCCGGTGGCGCTCAAAGCTTCGAACCAGCGATCGTTGAGCATCGGCTTCTACGTCAACTGGGACGATAACAGTTACCCAGCGCTCAAGCGGGCACTTCCGTATCTCGATTGGATCATCCCCGGCTGGCTCACTCTCGATGGGCCGGCCATGAACCTGAAGGCCGACATCGACGATCGGGCCCTGAAATATATTCAAGCGACGAAGCCCAACATTCCGATCTTGCCCATGATCCAGAACGCGGTGGACGGCAAATGGGATGGAGCGGGATTGGCAAAGCTGCTTGCGGATCCGGCGGCCCGGGCGGCGCGGCTCAACGACGTCATCGCGTTTCTCGACACGAACAAGTTTCAGGGATTGACCATCGACTTCGAGGAGGTCCCATCCAAGTCGCAGAAGGATCTGCAAACCTTTCTTGCTGAAATGTCCCAGGCCTTCACCGAGCACGGTCTCGCCATGGTGCTAGCTGTGCCGTTCGACGACAATAGCTGGCCGTACGCTACCTATGCCAAGATCGCCGACTACATGTTGCTAATGGGCTACGATCAGCACTGGGACGACAGCGCTGCCGGAAGCATCGCCGGTCAGGACTGGTTCGAGGACACCCTCGACAAGCGCATGAAAGAGCTCGATCCGGACCGTACCATCGTTGCTATTGGTGGTTACGGGTACGATTGGATCAAAGGTCAGCCAACCCAGGAGCTGACCTTCGAAGAGGCTGTCCTTTCGGCCCGGGATTCCGAAGCCGATATCGAATTCGATCCTGAGACCGGAAATCCGCACTTCTCGTTCATCGAGGACGACGGGAAGCGTCACGATGTGTGGTTTTTGGACGGCGTCACTGCCTATAACGAGATCGAAACGGGGGATTCCTACCGCATCGCCGGTTATGCTCTTTGGCGGCTCGGCGCGGAAGATCCCTCGATCTGGTCGGTGATGGGCCAACCCTACGACACTCCGCCGCCAACCGGGCTTGGCGTGATCGGCACCAGCCAGGACATCGACTTCGAAGGCGAGGGCGAGGTTTTGCATGTGGGTGAGAAGCCCGCCGAAGGCGCGCGGACATTCGAGGTCGACCCGAAGACCGGTCAGATCGTCGATGAAGTGTATAAGGTGGTGCCGACCCCTTTCGTGATTGAGCGTACGGGTGACAAGCAGGGCAAGCTTGCGCTGACTTTCGATGACGGTCCTGATCCCGACTGGACGCCAAAGATTCTCGATATTTTGAAGGCCAAGGGCGTTCGCGCGAGCTTCTTTATCATCGGCGAGAACGCCCAAGCGAACCCCGATCTGGTCCAACGCATTCTCGCCGAAGGTCACGACATCGGGAACCACACCTTCACCCATCCAAATCTTGGCGAGCTGCCTGACGCACTCGTCATGCTTGAGATCAATGCGACGCAGCGGCTCTTCGAGGCGCTCACCGGGCGATCGATGCGGCTATTCCGCGCCCCGTTCCTAGGAGACGCCGAGCCGACGACGAGCGACGAGATCGTGCCGATCGAGATCGCCCAATCCATGGGCTACGTCACGGTAGGACTGCATGTCGACCCGAACGATTGGCTGCATCCCCCCACCGATGTCATCATCGACCGGGTGCTCGCTCAGGTCAGCGACCCCAACCCTGATATTCGCGGCCACATCATCCTCCTGCATGACTCCGGCGGCGACAGGTCGGAGACCGTCGCCGCGCTTCCGAGGCTTATCGATACCTTGCGTGCCAAAGGCTATGAGTTCGTAACGGTCTCAGAGCTTGCAGGACTTTCGCGCGATCAGGCCATGCCGCCCGTGCCGCCGCGCGCGCTCGGGCAATTCTTGAGCCTGCCGGTGTTTATGACGCTGGGCTGGCTTGGCCATCTCCTCACCTATCTTTTCTTCGTGGCGATCTGGCTCGGCGTGGCGAGGATGCTGTTTTTGAGCAGCGTCGGGTTCCGCAATCGGCAGGTTGAGAAACGCCGCGTCGCGCCGCGGCTTCCGGAAGACCCACCGTTGCAGACCGTGCTGATCCCCGCGCGTAACGAGACCAAGGTCATCGTCGCGTCCGTTCAGCATGTCCTCGCAAGCGACTATCCGAATTTGGAGGTCATCGTCGTCGATGACGGTTCGATCGACGGCACCTCGGAGCTGGTGCATGGGACGTTCAGCGCCGATCCGCGGGTTAAGCTCATCACCATTGCCAATGGCGGCAAGGCGGCCGCGCTCAATTGCGGCTTGCAGCATGCGCGCGGGAACGTCGTCGTGGCGCTCGATGCCGACACGCATTTCCAGACGGACGCCATTTCTAAGCTGGTGCGCTGGTTCGAGGATCCTGAGGTCGGTGCCGTCGCCGGCAACGCCAAGGTCGGCAATCGCGTCAACCTCATCACGCGTTGGCAGGCGCTCGAATATGTGACCAGTCAGAATCTGGAGCGCCGCGCCTTGGCGGCGTTCGGCTGCATCACCGTCGTGCCTGGCGCGATCGGCGCCTGGCGGCGCGAGGCGCTCGAGCGCTTGAGCGGATTCCCCGTCGACACGCTCGCCGAGGATCAGGATCTGACCATCGCTCTCTTGAAGGCCGGCTACACGGTGCTCTACGACAGCACCGCGATCGGCCGGACCGAGGCGCCGGATACCGTCAGGGGCTTGGCCAAGCAGCGGTTTCGTTGGGCCTTCGGCACGCTGCAATGCCTCTGGAAGCATCGCCACGTGACGTTGCGGCCACGCTACGGCGCGCTCGGCCTCATCGCCATGCCCCAGACCTGGCTGTTCCAATTCATACTTTCGGCGCTCGCGCCGCTCGTCGATGTTGCGCTCCTTTGGCAACTGACGGTCTCGGGGCTCCAGCTGCTCGAGCACCAGGATCAGTTCGATGGGGATGCCCTGCGCAAGATCTGTATCTTCTATCTGGTCTTCCTCGTCATCGATCTTGGCAGCGCGGCGCTTGCGCTAACGATGGAGCGAGGCGAAAAATGGTCGTTGCTGCCCTGGCTTGTGCTGCAGCGCTTCGGCTACCGGCAGTTGATGTACTACATCCTGCTCAAGGCATCGCTGACCGCGGCGGTCGGGCCGCTGGTCGGCTGGGGCAAGCTCGAGCGAAAGTCGACGGTCACCGCCGCGGCCTGAGCGCGCGTCGAGCCGGCTGATTGCCTCTGTAAAATCCTCGTCTTGCCGGGTTCGCTTGATAGCGGTGGGGCTTGCCATCGCCGCTTTCACTTGACACGATAGCCTCATCAAGGCTGCGCGGGTGGCGCTCTTGGGCCGTCCCGCGGGGAACAACGCCATGGGAGGAGAGTATGGGGCAAGCGCAGGGCCAGCCAGCCCGCAGCGCCCGCTGCATCGCACTGGTTGGCCCCTATCTCAGCGGTAAGACGACGCTTCTCGAAGCCATTCTCGCGCGCGCCGGCGCGATCACCCGGCAGGGCGCCATGGCCGCCCAGAACACCGTCGGCGATGCCTCGGAAGAGGCGCGGCACCACGGCATGAGCGTCGAGCTCAACGTGGCCACGGTCGATTTCCTTGGCGACAGCTTCACTTTCCTCGATTGCCCCGGCTCGATCGAGTTCCAGGCCGACGCCGCCAATGCGCTCACCGCCTGTGACGCCGCCGTGGTGGTCTGCGAGCCCGACGAGAAGAAGGTGCCGGCGCTGCAGCTGATCCTGAAGCAGCTGGAAGACCGCGGCATCCCCCACCTCCTGTTCATCAACAAGATCGACAAGGCCGAGGCGCTGGTGCGCGACATCGTGCCGATGCTGCAGCCGGCCTCGACCAAGCCGCTCGTGCTGCGGCAAATGCCGATCTGGGAGAACGACATCGTCACCGGCTTCATCGACCTCGCGCTCGAGCGCGCCTTCGTCTATCGCGAGCATGCGCCGAGCGAGGTGATCGCCATCCCCGATACCTTCGCCGAGCCTGAGAAGGAGGCGCGGTTCTCCATGCTGGAGAAGCTCGCCGACTATGACGACGAGCTGATGGAGCAGCTTCTGGAGGATGTGCCGCCCCCCCGCGACAAGGTGTTCGACGACCTCTCCAAGGAGCTGCGCGACGGACTGATCTGTCCCGTGCTGCTCGGCTCGGCGGAGAATGGCAACGGCATCTTGCGGCTGTTGAAGGCGCTCCGCCACGAGGCACCCTTCGTGGTGAGCACCGCCAAGCGGCTCGGCGTCGCGGGCGCGCCGTCTTGCGCCTATATCCTCAAGACCTTCCACACCGCCCATGGCGGCAAGCTCTCGCTCGCCCGCGTGCTCGCCGGCACTTTCGCCGACGGCATCACGGTGCATGGCGGGGGCGACGACGAGCGCATCTCCGGCATCTTCACCCTGCTCGGCCAGGAGCCGACCAAACGCGGCGAGGCCCAGCCCGGCGACACCGTCGCTCTCGGCCGGCTTGACAGCGTCAAGACCGGAGAGACGCTGGCCGAGGAGAAGGGGAAGACCGTCAAGCTCGAAAAGGTGCCGCCGGCGCAACCCGTGTTCGGCCTCACCATCGCCGCCAAGGAGAAGAAGGACGAAGTCAAGCTCACCGCGGCGATCGCCAAGATCATCGAGGAGGACCCCTCGATCTCGCTCACCCACAGCCAGGACATGGGCGAGATGGTGCTATGGGGTCAGGGCGAGATGCATCTCCGCGTCGCGCTCGAGAAGCTCGTGCGCAAATACGGCATCGACGCCTCGACGCGGGCCCGGCAGATTCCCTACAAGGAGACTATCCGCAAAAGCGTCGAGGTGCGCGGCCGCCACAAGAAGCAGTCTGGCGGCCATGGCCAGTTTGGGGACGTGGTGGTGACCATCAAGCCGCTGCCGCGGGGGCAAGGCTTCGAGTTCTCCGACGAGATCACCGGCGGCGTGGTGCCGAAGAACTACATCCCCTCGGTCGAGATCGGCGTGCGCGACTATCTGCATTCAGGCCCGCTCGGCTTCCACGTCGTCGATGTCGGGGTCTGCCTGATCGACGGCTCTTATCATTCCGTCGATTCTTCCGACATGGCCTTCCGCCAGGCGGGGCGCATCGCCATGAGCGAGGGGCTCCCGCAATGCTCGCCGGTGCTGCTCGAGCCGATCATGGCGGTCGAGATCGCGGTGCCGTCCGACGCCACGGCCAAGATCAACGGCATCATCTCGACGCGGCGCGGGCAGATCCTGGGCTTCGATGCGCGCCCCGGCTGGCCCGGCTGGGATTTGGTGGAAGCCCGCATCCCGGAGGCCGAGATCCAGAATTTGATCGTGGAGCTGCGCTCCGCGACGGCCGGCGTCGGCACCTTCACGGCGAAATTCGATCATCTCGCCGAACTCACCGGCAAGATCGCCGATCAGGTGCTGGCGACCCGCGCGGCGAAGGCGGCTTAGGAGCACAGAAGAGGGGATTGCTAGCAGCGCCGATACAGGCTTGCGAGTTCAGGGCCCCGCAGGAAAATCACCTTTTGCGTGAGGCCGCCACGGCGCTTGATCCAGGCGCGGACGTCTGCCGGATAGGAGGCGGTGACGGCGCGCGTCGCCTCGCTGGAGGCGTAGGTGCGACCCGTCTGGTCGATCAATCGGGGAGCATGGAAGCCGAGCACCGCCCTCCCGGTGACGCAGATGCGGTTACGCGGAATTGTGCTCAGCACCAGGGTACAGGCAGAGAGGCATGGTCCGTCGATGACAATCCGTTCGCCGGATTGGCGGAGCTGCGAAAAAAACCTCAAATAGCCCCCGACCGAGCCACCTCCGCTCGACAGGATGCGCACCTCGGCAAAGGCTGGGGTTATGGCGATGAGGCACACAACCACGGCGATGAGAACGCGTCCCACGAAAGCCTCCAATAAATTAGCGCGCCGCGAAGGCGGCTCGAGGGTCACCGCTCAGGGATTGATGCGGCTGATCTTAGAGCCTTCGAGGGTCAGATTGTACATCAACCCCGTTGGGTCGAGCACGAAGCCGATGACGGGGCTGGTGATCTGGTTCGTGTCGATCGCAGCGCCGGCGCCGAGCGTGATCAAGGTCACCGATCCGTCGACACCGACTTTCCAGCCCGCTATGCGATCGAAACTCGCAAGGGCCGCGGGCGTCATGAACATGATGATGACGGTTCGCGCTTGCGCGCCGAATTGAAAGCCGAACGACGCCGAGACCAGATTGTAATAGCCTGATGTTCTCCCGCCGCTGAGCATGGCGCCCTCGCCATATTCGCCGCCAATGCCGAACCCGGCTTTGACGACGGTCGGAAACACCAGAACGCCCGCCGCGCTGCTGGCAAGCTCGCGCGCACCCGGCGTCTGGCGGAAAAATTGATCGAGGGTGGCGCGGACGTCGGCGTTGATCTTGGCGGCCGAAGCCTCGGCTATCGGCGCCCAAAAGCCGATCGCGGCGGCGGCTATGAGCGCAACGCCAACGGCTCGTTGAATCGTCTGCATGGCTGCAAACCCCCCTGATTCGAGATGTCCTGAATGACACAACCCTACGATGCACACCGATTCGGGCAGCACCGAGGGAAGCGCGAGCTATCGCGAACTCTTCTGCGATGGCCGCGGCCACTCTACCGCATCTACCGCACACCGCTTTTTTGCTAAGGTTGGCAGATCAGCCGGGAGCATTGAGCAATGGGTTCGCCGTCTCCGGCATTACCGCCCGCCACATCGTAAGGCTCACCGCCATCGCCTCGGCAGTGCTGCTTGCTTGCAACTCGGCATCTCGCACGGAGGAAAAGACCATCCCGCCTTGCCACGAGGATGCGATGATCGTTTTCGATGCGTCGGGGTCAATGTCCGGCAACGAGACCCTCGGCATCCCGAATTCCAGAGCCCGGATCGACGAAGCGCGATCGGCGCTTGCCCAGGTGTTGCCAAACGCCACGAAATTTCGTCGCGTCGGTCTCGTGACCTACGGTCCGGGGCCCTACAACCAGTGCAACGTCAAACTCGAATTCAAGCCCACGCCCGATGCAGCGGGCCCCATCATGAGCACCGTGAATGCCATCGTTCCGGCCGGAAAGACGCCTCTGACCTCGGGCATCGAGGCGGCAGCCGAGGCGCTCGATTTCCGCACCAAGCCGGGCGTCGTCGTCGTCATCACCGACGGTGAGGAGACATGCGGGAGGTCTCCTTGCGACCTTGCCAAGCAGCTGCGTGCTGCCGGCTATAAGCTTACCATCCACGTCGTTGCCTTTAGATACGACAGCTTCTCTTGGACGGGGGGGAACAGCGTCATGGACCTGATGTGCGTGGTCGATCAGAATGGCGGCCTCTATGTCAGGGCCAACAGCGAGCAAGAGCTTGTGGAGGCGCTGGAGAAGACGCTGGACTGCCCGATGATCTCCCAAGCGCCGCTCTCATTCACTGCAATGTCGTCGAATGCAGAATAAGAGAGGCTTCAATTTGCTTTGGGAGCTGCGGGCGCCAAGCCGCAGGGCACGGCAGAGACCGGCAGTTGCTATACAGCCCCTGATTGACACACGTCATTTTGGGGTCCTTGGCCGTGTCCCATGTCGCGTCGCTATAGATGGCAAGCGCCTGTTTGAGCCATTCCGTCTTGGTCGCTTCCGCGGACTGCTCGGGCGATGGGTGGAACTCGGGACCGCGCGCCGTTAGCGCCTGGTCGGTGGAGTGAAGCTCAGCCGCCTGCACGGCCGGCTGCGCGACCACCAGCAACGCGGCGGCGCTCAACGCCAATCGAAACAAAGATGCGACATTAGACATCAGGTCCTTCCCCGCCGTCGATTGGAGAGCTTGCCCAGTATATCATGGTGCATTCGCCACCAGGGAACGACAGCGATGAGGAGTAGTGCCACAATGCTGGCAATGGTGACGGTCGTAGTGCTGGCGCCTTACGGCACGATGGCGGCTAACTGTCCTCCCGACGGCGACGACTCGCTTTGGCCGGCCTTTGACACAGCGGATCAATGCGGCAGCTATCAAAAATGTACGGCGCTGGAACGGAACAATCAGCTCGAAGAAGCGAAGGCGTGTGTCCGCACCATGGATGATTGCGGCGTCGCTCTGAACAAATCGAATGAAAAGGCCGCTGTACACAATTCCGCGCTTGAAGCTTGCCGCGCTGCAATTCCGAATCAGCAAAAGGCCCCCATCCCAAAACCCTCGACCGACAATGCCGCGCCCCGGACCCGGAGCCCTTGAGGAGGCCCACGCCAAGCGTAAGACAAAAATTACCCCTCAACGCAGGGTCTTCCGCCTGGGGTGGAGTTGAGATAGCTCAGCCCGCATCCATTCGCCAGCGAGGGACCGCTCATGAGGACCTTGGTTACGCGTGCCCGAATAATGCAGCATACGATGTATGCGCTGGCCCGTCGTTGCCATGGTCACTCTCCGGCCCCTGGGCGGTCTCCGTCGACGTGGACGGCACTCGGGTCGAGTTTGGTCCGGGCGACGTCGTTTCAGAACAATACGAACTTTGGCGTGGGTCAACTCGATAACGCCCAAAACGTCCTCAACATTCAGCCGGTTGTCCCGCTTCACCTCAATCAAGATTGGAACCTGATCACCCGCTCGATCATGCCGGTGATCTACCAGTCGCCATTCTTCCGTGGCGATAGTACCGATTTCGGGTTGGGGGGACTTCAATCCAGCCTTCTTCTTTTCGCCAAAGAAGCCAATACCCGTTGCCCCGGGCGTGGGCTTGGTTTGGGGTGCCGGGCCGGTCTTTGCGTTCCCGACTGCGACCGATCCAAGGCTGAGGACTGAAAAGTGGTCTGCCGGACCCACATTCGTTGCGGTCCTACTTTCCAAGAAAATCGTCACCGGCTTCTTGATCAACAACCTTTGGTCCTTTGCGGGAGATGAAGACCGTCGCAATGTCAATGCAATGACACTGCAACCCTTTTTCAGCTAGAACCTGCCAGAGGGCTGGTATCTGACTACGAGCCCCACCGGCGGCGGTGTTGGGCGCGTGTTCAAAGTCAGTCGCCAGCCCGTCAACGCCCAAGTGAACGGCTACTACAACGTCGAGATTCCAGAGGCGATAGGCGCCAATTGGCAGTTGCGCGCTCGGATGACCTTCCTTTTCCCAACGCATTGAGCGGTGGGCGAGATTGGTGGCTCGGCGAAAATCAGCTAGAGCTCTGGGCACCCGGTGCTCGACCCCTTCACCCCTCGGTCAGCGCGGCGCGGAGCGCTGCCAGGTCGCGCAGCGCGGCTTCGTCGAGCTTCGGGAATTTGGGATCGATCGCCTCCAGCTTCTCGACGATGGCCGCGGCGACGACGAGGCGCGTGAACCATTTATGGTCGGCGGGCACGACATACCACGGTGCGTCCTCCGTCGCGGTGCCGCGCACCATCTCCTCATAGGCTTGCATATATTGGTCCCAGAGCTTGCTCTCGCCCACATCGGCCGCGTTGAACTTCCATTGCTTGGCCGGATCGTCGATGCGCTCGAGCAGGCGCTTCTGCTGCTCCTTCCTGGAGACATGCAGGAAGAATTTGAGCGGCACGATGCCGTTTCGCGCTAAGTGCCGCTCAAACGCGTTGATATCCTCATAGCGCTCCCGCCAGATGGTTGTGGTGACGAGCTTCGGCGGCAGGTTCTGGCGCGCGAGCAGCTCTGGGTGCACGCGCACCACCAGCACCTCCTCGTAATAGGAGCGGTTGAAGATGCCGATATGCCCCCGCCGGGGGAGCGCTACGCCAGCACGCCACAGGAAATCGTGATCGAGCTCGAGCTGGCTCGGCGCCTTGAAGGGATGCACCTCGCAGCCTTGCGGATTGACGCCCGACATCACATGCTTGATGACGCTGTCCTTCCCCGCCGCATCGAGCCCCTGCAGGACGACGAGGATCGCGTAAGTGTGGTCGGCATAGAGCCGCTCCTGCAAGGCGGCGAGGCACTTGACGCCTTCGGCGAGCAGCGCCTTGGCCTCGTCCTTCTCGATGTCGATCCCGCATGTGTCGGCAGGATCGATCTCGGCGAGCCGGAACTCGCTGCCTTTACGCAAGCGATAGCGTTTGATGATATCGGATGGGAGCATCGTATTGTCCGATCTTGACCCTTGGCTACGCTGTTGGTCCTGCCCGTTGCATACCGGCGCGAATGAGGTCGATGGCCTCGGCGGGCTCCACCCAGCGCAGCACCTTGACCCATTTGCCCTTTTCGAGATCCTTATAGTGCTGGAAGAAATGGCCGATCTGCTCGACCAGGATTTCCGGCAGGTCGCGATAGCTCGTCACCCGCTTGTAGTAGGGATGCAGCTTGTCGACGGGCACGGCGATGATCTTCTCGTCGACGCCCTTCTCATCTTCCATCAGCAGCGCGCCGATGGGCCGCGCGCGGACCACTGCGCCCGGCGCCACGGGGGTCGGCGCGATCACCATGCAATCGAGAGGATCGCCGTCCTCGGACAGCGTATGGGGGATGAAGCCGTAATTCGCCGGATAGAACATTGCCGTGTGCAGAAAGCGATCGACGAACATGGCCCCGGACGTCTTGTCGACCTCGTATTTGACGGGCGCGCCGCCTTGGGGAATCTCGATGATGACATTGACCTCGTGCGGTGGATTTTCGCCAACCGGAACGTGGGAGAGATCCATGGCGCGTCGTCCTTGGCTGCGGGCGATGCCACCTTAGCGCACAAAGAGGTTCGCATGGGGTAAGCCCGCGGCCCCTCGTCGAATTTATCCCCGGTCTCCGCGCTTCTCTTAAGCTCGGAATGCCCTTTCCCATGAGGGGAGCGTGACCGGGACCGTCCCGCCACGTGGGGAAGGGCGCGGCGCCTGCGGCGCGGAGGAAAACGGACCTTCGCGACTCGGGCATGGTCTCTGCGGGCCCCGGAGTATTAGGACCCGGCGCCAAGAGGCTGACGACCGCTCGATCGGAGGTCTTCGTTGCGCTACTTGAAGGCGCAAGGCCTTCGACGATCAGGGCGGCGAAAGAGCCGGCAGGAGAGCCCGTATAAACGCCGCGCGCGGGGCGCCGAAAGGTCGCCCAACTAGAACAGGCGTGCGATCGTTCGGCGCTCTCGCTTCCCCTCGGGTCAAGCCCGAGGGCATGCCTCATATGACTCGCGGGGGCTGCCCGGCGAGAGGATTTGCCGCGCCTACTCCGCGGCTTCGTGCAGCTGGTCGAGGCCGGCGAGATGGCGCTCGGCGTCGAGCGCGGCCATGCAGCCGAGGCCAGCGGCGGTCACCGCCTGGCGATAGATGTCGTCGGTGACGTCGCCCGCGGCGAACACGCCCGGCACGCTGGTCGCGGTCGAATGTGGCGCGGTGACGATGTAGCCGGAGGGCTTGATGTCGAGCTGGCCTTTGAACAGCGCGGTCTGCGGCACATGGCCGATGGCGACGAAGATGCCGTCGATGGGCATGACGATGGTTTCGCCGGTGAGCGTGTTCTTCAGTCTCGCGCCGGTGATGCCGAGCGGGTCGTCGGTCCCAAGCACCTCGTCGAGCTCGGTGTTCCACATCATTTCGATCTTCGGATTGGCGAACAGGCGCTCCTGCAGGATCTTCTCGGCGCGTAGCACGCCGCGGCGATGCACCAAGAGGACCCGGCTCGCTATATTGGCGAGGAACAGCGCCTCCTCCACGGCGGTGTTGCCGCCGCCAATCACGATCACGGTCTTGCCGCGATAGAAGAAGCCGTCGCAGGTGGCGCAGGCGGACACGCCATAGCCCTTGAACCGGCTCTCGGAAGGCAGCCCGAGCCAGCGCGCCTGCGCGCCGGTCGCGATGATGAGGCTGTCCGCGGTGTAGTCGGTGCCGCTGTCGCCTTTGAGCCAGAAGGGTTGGCGCGTGAGATCGACGGCGTCGATATGGTCGTGGATGATCTCGGTGCCGACATGCTCGGCCTGGGCGCGCATCTGGTCCATCAGCCAGGGACCCTGGATGACATGGGCGAAGCCCGGATAATTCTCGACGTCGGTGGTGATGGTCATTTGGCCGCCGGGCTGGATGCCCTGGATCAGGAGCGGCTTCAGCATCGCGCGGGCGGCATAGATCCCTGCCGTGTAGCCGGCCGGACCCGAGCCGATGATGATCACCTTGGCGTGGCGTGATGTCATGGAACTTGGCTTTAGGGTGTGAGCGGGGGCCAACAGGTAAGCGCAACGGACCGGTTGCGCAAGGCGCGCGCCGTCACCCTAAGTTTACCCTGGGCTTTCAAGATCGAGGGCTCGCCGGATGGCGCTCGCGACCAGTTCCGTGTCGTTGATCGGCGTATAGGACCAGAACTCGAGCTGTCCCTCGAAGGGGCGGGTCGCGCCTCGCTCCCGCATCAGCGCGTGGAAGCGCTTGAGGCGCCTCGATTTGCCCTTGAGGGATTGCACATAAACCGGCTTGCCGGTGCCTGCGGCCTCGGTGACCATGTTGACCGAATCCTCGGTGCTGACGATGGCGTCGGCCATGACCAGGAAGGCGAAATAGGGGGTTCTCCCAGACGAGATGGGGCACGCCTGCGATGGCTGCGGACAGGGCGCGCAGCGCCTCGGGCGAGATCCGCCGCGATGGCGTGACGAGCAGCGATCCGCCGCTGTCGCGCGCGACCCGCGCCAGCGACGCGCCGAAGGCGGTGGCATCCTTCGGCGGGAAGCTGGAGGCCTGGCTCTCGCCACCCATCAGCACCGCGAGGCGCGGGCCCGGCAAGGCTTGGATCCGGCTCGCGAAGCTCTTCGCAGCTTCGGCAAGCCGCACTCGCTCAACGCTGTGCACGGCGCCGAAGGTGTTGAGCACATTGTCGCCGCTGAAGCCGTCATGCAGCGGGGCCGCGATCAGATTGAAGTGATGCACCGGCACTTTCGGGTTCTGGATGTGCAGGGCAAACGCGTTGGCCGAGCGCTTGATGGCAAGCGCGATGGGCACGCTCCGGCGGCCGATGGAGATGATGAGGCGCGGCCAGGGGACCCCAAGCGGCTCATTGGCGGCGACGGAGCCGAGCAGGCGCGCCAGCGGCAGGTAGATTTGCAGCCGCGCCGGCAGCCAGCGTATGGCTTCGGCCACGGCAATGCCTTGGGCCTCCATGCCGACCGAGCCGTCGGTGACGATCCATATCGTGCCCGGTGGCCGGCCTTCGCCCGCTCGCATGGAACTTCCGGAACGCTGGAGGCTCAATTTCTTTTCGATTCTTTTCGCAAGAGGACCTAAAATTGCGCGGAAGCGGATTCGGGTCCGTTTGCAGGCTTCGGCGTTGCCGCTTCTAACGCGCGCGCGCCGCAATCGTCCAGGGAGCAAACTCATGCGTTCAGCCCGGCTTGACGCGACCGACTGGCGGATCTTGCGCGAGCTGCAAGCGAATGGGCGCATGACGAATGTCGAGCTTGCCCGCAAGGTCGGCATCTCGGCGCCACCTTGCTTGCGGCGCGTGCGCGCGCTGGAAGAAGCCGGGATCATCCGCGGCTACGCGGCGTTGTTGGACGACCGGGCGCTCGGTTTCGACGTGACGGCCTTTGCCATGGTCGGGCTGCACAGTCAGGCCGAGGCCGATCTGATCGCCTTCGAGCAGCGGGTGCGCGGCTCCCCCATCGTGCGCGACTGCTACATGCTCTCCGGCGAGATCGACTTCATGCTGAAATGCGTGGCTCCCGACTTGAGCGCGTTCCAGGGTTTCATCATCCACGAGCTGACAGCCGCGCCAAACGTCGCCAGCGTCAAGACCTCCCTCGTCATTCGCGCGTCCAAGCACGATCCCGGCGTGCCGATCGAGGTCATGCAGGCGGGCAACGCCTCCGTGCGAGCGGGCGAACGTGCCCGAACCTAATTGCAGGCCCGTTGGGCTCATTGCATGAGCAAAGCCGCGCAGGACAATCCCATCCTCGTCGAATTGACGCGCGGAGCGCTGGTCGAGAGCAGCCACCGCGGCGCCATTGCCGTGGCCGACGCCGAAGGACGGCTCGCGCTTGCGCTTGGCGCGATCGAGCGTCCGGTGTATCCGCGCTCCGCCGTCAAGGCCCTGCAGGCCATCCCGCTGATCGAGAGCGGCGCTGCCGAGGCGTTCGGTCTCGGTGAATCCGAGCTCGCTATTGCTTGCGCGTCGCATAGCGCAGAGGCGCTTCACCTCGCCGCCGTCCGCACGCTGCTCACCAAGGCCGGACTCGACGAGAGGCAGCTCGCCTGCGGGGCGCATTGGCCGATCAGCGAACGGGCGATGCGGGAGCTGATGCGCGCCGGACAGAGGCCGGAAGCCATCCACAACAATTGCTCCGGCAAACATACGGGCATGCTCGCAACGGCGCTCCATCGTGGGGTCGACCCACGCGGCTACGAGCAGCCAGACCATCCGGTGCAAGAGGACATCAGGCGAGTCATTTCAGAGGTTTGCGGCGTCGAGTTGGAGAGGGGAGCGATGGGGATCGACGGCTGCTCGGTGCCGACCTTCGCGCTACCGCTGCACCCGCTCGCCACAGGCTTCGCACGGCTAGCGAGCGGCAAAGGGCTTTCCCAGACACGGGCAGCGGCAGTGCAGAGGCTCATGGGCGCCTGCTTCGCAGCGCCGGTCCTGGTTGCAGGCGAAGAACGCTTCGACACCATCGTCATGCGCGGGTTGGGGCCTGCCGCCTTCGTCAAGGGAGGCGCCGAGGGCGTCCATTGCGCCGCTTTGCCCGAGCTTGGGATCGGCATCGCGCTCAAGATCGACGATGGCGCTAAGCGGGCCGCCGAAACGGCTCTCGCCTTTCTGCTCGCGAGACTGATTGCCGGCGCGGAGCAGGTTCTTTCCGATCAGCTTGAGGGGGATATCCGCAATTGGCGGGGTCTTAAGGTGGGGTGGCTGCGCGCGAGCGCTGAGCTCATGGCGGCGCTGGAGGGATTGCCCCGCCCGACTAGAGGCGCTGCCGCCGCAGCGCCACGTTGATCGGCTATCGGACACAATGGTTTACCCTTCGGCGCTTGATCCACGCTTTCTTTGCGGTAAGGAAACAAGCCCATGATTTCATTGAGTTCCTCTGCAGGTCCGGTCGGGCTCGCCGTTCTCTTCCTGCTCGGCGCATCGGGGGGCCTGCCGGCTGCTGCGCAGAGCTCGCCAGGTGGGCAGCTCCGGTGCGACGTTCGGGGCGGCGTCGACTTCATCTTCGGCTCCTCGAAGGCGTTGGACTGCGTCTTTGCTCCGAATAGCGGCGGACAGGAATATTATGCGGGTACGATCAACAAATTCGGTATCGATATCGGCTTCCAACGCGGCGGTACCATCCTCTGGGCCGTGCTTTCGCCCAAGCTCACGCTCGGGCCCGGCTCGCTTCAGGGCAAATATTTCGGCGGCACGGCGCAAGTGGTGGCGGGCGTCGGTGCGAGCGCCAATGCGCTCGTCGGCGCCAACAAGGTCGCGCTAAACCCGCTTAGCGGCGGCGGCGCCACCGGCTTGGATGTCGCCGCGGGAATCGCCGGTCTCGAGCTCGTCTATATAAGGGGGCGGTGAGGACAGAAATTCTCAAGGGAGGAGAACGATCATGGGTCTGATTGAGTGCTGGCGCCGCAATGCCGCCGCCATCTCAGCCGTGGCCATCCTAGCGGCCGGTCTGTCCGGGACCCCGTCCCTCGCGCAGCCGATATCGCCGCCAGGTGGCCAGCTCAAATGCGACGTCGAAGGTGGCCTGAGCTACATCGTGGGCTCGAGCCGGCGGCTCGATTGCGTCTACACGCCAACTGACTTTCCGCCCGAATTCTACAAGGGCAGCATCAACAAGATTGGCATCGATCTCGGCTTCCAAAGGGCCGGCGTGATCGTGTGGGCGGTGTTGTCCCCCGGCCTGACCAATGGCCCCGGCTCGCTCTCAGGCAATTATGTGGGTCTTTCGGCGGACGTCGCCGCCGGTCTCGGCGCCGGCCGTTGATCGGCGGCAACAAGGTCGTGCTCCAGCCGGTTAGCGTCAGCGGCAATATCGGCATCAACCTCGCTGCCGGCATCGGCGACATCACGCTCACTTACGTGGGTGGGCCGCCGCCCATGATCCGCGAATATCTTCCGTTCGGGAGGTAGGAGCGCAGGCTCTTCATGGCGCGGATTGCGCCGTCCTTGGACCCGGTGATCAAATTGTCGGTGATTAGGACGGTGCCCGCGGCGCGATCAATCGAGACACCAATGCCGATGTGCGCGTTGCGGATGAGATTATCCGTGACGCTCGCGTCGCGGCTGCCCCAGCCGACGAAGATGCCGACGCCCGGAGCTGCCTCGATGACGTTGCCGCTCACCACGGTGTCGGCCTCGATTGCAATGCCGTTGCCGGGGAATCGGCACCCTTGCGGAAGAACAGGTTGCGGATGAGGTTGCCCTGCACGACAGCGAGCCGGCCGCCCTCGTTGAAGTTCGTCACGGAAATGCCGGTCGCCCCCTTGTCGACGAGATTGTTGGCGATCACGGCCCCTTCGAAGGCGAACTCGGCATAGAGGCCGACCTCGCCGAGCCGCGCGCAGGAATTGCCGACCATCTGGCAGTTGGAGCCGGCATTGGAGCGGATCGCCAAGAAGGCGCAATCGGCGATACGGTTGCTACTGACCAGCACCGATCCCGCGCGAAACACGTTCACGCCATTGCCATTTTGGCCACTCCGCCGCTCTTGTCGGCAATGCGCTCGATGCGGTTGGCGGTGACCAGGGTGCCGTCCTCGCCGGCTTCGGAGCGCCAGACGAGAATGCCGTTGTCGCCGCAGTCGTGCACATGGTTGTGAGCCGCCTCTAGCCCTTTGGCGTCCTCGCTGAAAAGACCGGCGCCGCGCAGGTCGCCGATGTCACAATCGCTGATGCGGCCGGACACGCCCCGAAGCACCACCCCATCACCGTTTGCGCCGGTGAACAGGCAATTCGACACCACGAGATGCTCCGCCGCGACGGCCCCAAGCAGCGAGCCGCCTTCGCCGAGCGGCTTGCCAGCGCCATCGAGGACAAGGCCTTCAAGGCGCACGGCGAGCGACCGCCATGGATCATCCTGTCTCAGTGTGGGACCGGTTCTCCTACAGCAAGACCGGGGCCAGTTTGCTCCTGCGGCTGCTCCGCTCCTTCGCGCCGATCGGCGAAGGCTAGGAGGTAGTGAAGTATCGCCTCAGTGCCGCGCAAGAGTTCCGCCTCGCTCAAGGGACCGCCTTGGCGGGGCCCGGGCGGGACGTGGACGAAGCAGACATCGCAAGGAGAGTCCTGCTGGGCCGCCCAATCAAGCGAGAGATAGTAAAGAAAGTTGCAGAGATAGGTGCCGGCGGAGCGCGAGGCGATCGCGGGAAGGCCCTGCTCGCGCAGATGCTTGGCGAGGCTTGCCGCGGGGAGGTCCGTGTCGAGACGACCATGCCCGTGCTCGATGATGGTGTCCGTCATGGGCAGCGCGCCGCGCGCATCCTGCTTGACCTCGACCCGGTTGTGAGCGGAGCGCTCGATGCGGAGGCCGCGGGCCTGTTTGCTCAAGCCCAAATGCAGCACCAGGCGAGGTTTATGTCGGTGGAGAAGCTTTGGGCCGCGCGCCGAGACCTCAGCCCATTCGGTGAGCAAGACCTGCGCATGCAGCTCGCAGCCAAACCGAGACGAGGGCCTCGTTGCCGCGAGCGTCTCCACGAGCCATCCAGACACATTTTCGGCTGCGCCGGGAAAAGGACCAAAACCAGTGATGAGCAGGCTAAGCGGGCGCATGACGACCGATTGCGAGGTGGCCGATTGGCGGAACAGACAAAAGATGCCGCCATTCCCCATGCAAAACATAGACGGCCTCGTCCAATCAAGGCTTATTGTCTTGGCACCGACGCACGAACAGTCACTATCAAGATCAGGGGGAGCAGGCGATCTCTCGATCGAGCTGCTGGTGGCGCGTAGGCCGCCGTTCTTTGTCAATCCCACCACTCCTTTAGAACTCAATCCGAGGAAGTCGGCCATGGATGGCGGCTAGACCGCAATGCGGCACCATCTTTCACCTCATCATGATCAAGCCGCCGCGCGCGATGCGCTGCGTGAGGTGGTCGTCTGTTAGCGCCTGCCTGAGGCGAGTAACGCCCTGGTCATAGCTCGCGCCAGCCCATCAATTTGGCAAGGTGCTCGACGGCGGCGGCGGGCGTGATGCGGCCCGAGCGGACCTTCTTCTCCATCTCCCGCCAATGGCGGCCTGCGCGCCTGCTGCCCTTGAAGGCTGCCAGCAGACGCTGCTCGAAAATCTCGCGCATCCAGGCCACGGCTTGGCCGCTGCGGCGCTCAGCGAGCGCACCAGACGCATTTAGCGCGGCCTGGCGTTCCTCGATCTTGGCCCATAGCTCATCGAGGCCGGTGTTGTCCCTCGCCGAGACGGTGAGTACGACAGGCGACCAGTTCGGGTTGCCTGCGGCGAGAATGTGCAGCGCCGTCCGATATTCCATGGCGGCGCGATTGGCTCGCTCCACCTGGTCGCCGTCGGCCTTGTTGACCGCGATGATGTCGGCAAGTTCGAGCAGGCCGCGCTTGATGCCCTGTAGCTCGTCGCCCGCGCCCGGCAGTCCCACCACGACGAAGACGTCGACCATATTGGCGACCGCCGTCTCGGATTGGCCGACGCCGACCGTCTCGACCAGGACCACGTCGTAGCCGGCGGCCTCGACCAGGGCGATGGTCTCGCGCGTCGTCTTGGTCACGCCGCCGAGGCTGTCGCCGGCGGGGGAGGGGCGGATGAAGGAGGCGGGCTCCGCGGCGAGCCTGCCCATGCGTGTCTTGTCGCCAAGGATGGAGCCGCCGCTGCGGGTCGATGTCGGATCGACAGCGAGCACGGCGACCTTACAGCCTTTAGCGACGAGGTTCAGTCCCAGCTGATCGATCATGGTGGACTTGCCCGCGCCGGGCACGCCGCTGATGCCCACCCGCAGGCTCTTGCCGGTCAAGGGCAAAAGGCGCTCGAGCAGCGCTTGCGCGCGGGCCGCGTCCTCCGGCTTCGCGCTTTCGATGAGGGTAATGGCGCGGCCTAGGGCGACCCGATCGCCGGCCTCGACTGCCGCGATCATTTCGTCCAAGCCGGATGCGGATCCGCGTTTCGCGCTCATGGGATGCGGCGTAGGGGCAAACCTTCCCGAGCGCAAGATGGATGTAGATGACGCCGCGCCTTCCAAGCGTTGCCTAGGCAGTCTCGCAGCATCGCCCTTGGTGGCCCCGCTAGCGGCGCAACACGCCGATCATCCTGCTCGTGAAACTGAGCCGTTCGGCCATCACGGTAATCACATAAGTGAGAAGAGCCTGGCTTAGCGGGTAGTTCTCGCGTCTGATGCGTTCATAGTCGTCGATGCCCAGGGTATAAAGCACGCTGATCCACCTCCGCCTGGATGGTGGCACTGCGCGATCGCCCGGTGATGAGCCCCATCTCGCCGATCGTGGTGTGCGGTCCGAGACTACGTACGCGGGTCGAGCCACCCTCCTCCGGGCTCACGATGATTCCCACCCAGCCTTCGACAATGAAATGCATGCAATCGGCGGCATCGCCTTGCGAGGTCGGCGGCTTTCTCATTTTGATCGGCTTTCTCACCCGACCCGTGGCCTTCATCCTCGCTGGCGACATGGCGGTCGCCTATTTCATGGCGCATGCGCCCAGAGGCTTCTTTCCAACGCTCAACGGTGGTCAGCTGGCTATTCTCTTTTGCTTCGTGTTCCTTTTTCTCGTTTTCGCCGGCGCCGGTACGTGGAGTGTAGATGAGCACCTAGCTCGCTCGCGCTCACGCTGAACTTGCGCTGGTTGGCGGCGACGAAGAGTTTCTGTCCATTGTGATGGAATATAATCTGACCAATCTCAATTACTGGTTTCTGTCCGACCGGGCACTCACTTGCGTGGGACGCACCGGAGGCCAAGCGAGGGTGCAGTGCGGAGCCGGTTAAGGCGCCGTCTTCCCCTACACGATCCAACCGAGCTCGCGCGCCTTGTCGTTGGCGAGCTTCCAAGCGCTCGTGAGAAATTCCGCCTGATTCATTGGGGCGCGATGATCGTTCTTCATGGGGTAGCTCTTGGCGAGAAGTTGAGGCGAGTTAGCCGGTTTATGAAACGTCACGGTGTAGCTCGTGCCCGGCACCCTAACGACGATATAGCCGTTCTGAACTTCGGCCAGCAAATCCCAGCGCGATATTTTGATCCCCCGAAGAAAGCCGAACTGCGCTGTGGGGGGTATGCGTTCCCAGCGTCGGCTTCGGCCGGCGGCCCTCGACGTTCTTTAGGTGTGCGCGGGCTCCAGAACTGCCGTAGCTATCGGGTGGCTGCTAAACCGACCAGCATCCCGCGCACGCCTCAAGCTTAGACGTTTGTCCCCGAATGGCTCTTAGGAAAATGCGCCAGAAGGCGTCTGCTTCGGCCGGCGCGCTAACTTTTTTGTTTCGGAGCGTTGCTAGAGCGGCCCTGGAACGGTCTGTTACAAACCGCCACGATTAAGCTGTTCGAAGTTCGTATGCACTGTGCGTGATGGGCTGCACCATCACTTCTCCAAAGAGCGAGAGGCGTGGGGCTTCTTCTTTCTTAGGGCGTCGGCTTCGGCCGGCACCTTTTGTCGCAGGTGGCCAAATTGGAACAGACTCCGTACCGGGGAATGTTATGGTGAATCGAGACCAAGAAACGGGGGACTGACCTATGCGTGTCTTTCTAGCTTGCGCCATTATCATTACCGCTGCGGTTGGACTTGGTGGCTGCTTTCACCACCAGCAGTCGGTCGTCGAGCAGCCGATTTCGCACGCGCCGCTGAAATAGTGGAGACCGGACCAGGGACTTGATGGAAACGGGCTAGGCTACTAGGCTTACATTTCTCTGCATCTTACTCTCCTGCAATTGCCAGCCTCGGTCGGGTACTCCTCGTCCGGGGCTTTTGCGTCGAGATGCACACAGTCACGGGCCTCGGCTTCGTCGGCGTCCTTCTCTTCTCGCTGACGTGACGCCGTCGCGCCATTTGGCCGCGTCGTTAGTTTGAGACGGACTGATTAACGTTTTCGCCGGGTGGCCTTCGCGCCATTTGTATGTTCGAGCCCTCCCTGAAACCACGTCCTTCCTGCGCGAGGCTTCTCCTTTTGGGTCTGCCTCGCTCATGGCAAGACAACCTATCGGCGATAAGGCAATGACGGGGACCGAGCGACAGCGGAAGCGGCGTGAGCGGTTACGGCGAGAGCGCGAGGAAGCAGCGCGCGAAGCCGAAAAGTCACTCAAACCGATGCCCAGGGCAGAGCCCTAGACGGCTCCGGAACGACGACCTCAGTTGCGAGGGGTGGCGGCTCGGTCAAATCGGCAAGCTAATTTATTGGACTGCCTCGGTACTTGGCGTTATAGCCCTCGGCCTTGCCGCCTATGTCGCTGTGGCGCAGCAACTGAGGCGCAACCCAGCCCCCAAGGGACCTCCGCCATCTTGCGCGAGAAGGCCAGCGCCGTGCGGGCTTGGGAGAGCAGGTCGATGAAAATGCCGAGCCGCTCGCTATTTTTGCCCGGTCTTTCTTGCCTCGGCCCTTCTGACCGTGCGGGGACCATTTGAGGTAGAAACGAGCAAGAAGCGCATTTAAAAAAACCGATGCCGTGTTGCACGTCGCTTGGCGTCGTAGATCCCATCCCGCCGTGTCACTGCCACCCCCACAGATATTCACTGCACCGGGGGCACGGCGTTGAATCTAAGGAGTCGGACGCGGCCCTGAATCTATAGAGCACCCCTTCTTCACCGAAGTTTGCAGGACGGCATCGAACTCGCCTTTCAACCTTGTGTATTCGGCCATCCGGGCCGGATCATTCACCATAAAAGCCGTCGGCCAGAAGACGACCGGAGCACCCGAAGGAGGCACTATTTCCCAAGTGTGCTTACTGTCGTCCCGCTCACCGCCTAGGTTGAAAGCTCTTTCGGAAACCAGCGCGGCTTCTTCGGCGAGTTGCCTGCAGTTGAGCTGATTATAGTTCGGTGAGAGCTGGCAAGAGACACGAGATTGCGCTGCCGCAAAGTGAAGAGAGCACCCTATGAGCGCGGCCGACTGGACGGCTGACGAGCTGCTCAGCAACGCCTCTCCGATACCTGCTCGGCTCGGCTTCGGCCGGCGCCATCTTCATCGCTTTTGGGCCCCCCTTTTGCAGCATCTGCTCATCTAGCTTAAAGACCAGATCAGCGATTTTCTTATTTTTGGCCATAATCTCTCGTAGACGCTGCTCCGTGAGTTTGTTGTGTTCCATTGCGTCGAATACCTCAAGCCAGTAATGAGCAAATACGGCGATCATCCCGCACCTCGGCAAGATCGAGCTGCAAAAGCTGAAGCCTTTGCAAGTCACCAATTGGCTGGCTGCGATCAGCAAGAGCGGTGGCCATGACGGGCGCCCCTTGATGGCGAGCACAGTAGGCCACGCGCGTTTGCTCCTATGCAGCGCATTTGCCGCCGCACAGCCCATAGGCAACCGACATGATGCTGCTGATCAGGCCGGCGAAGAGGTCTCTCGAGCCTGTCGCAAAGAGGCCGGTTACCGGGTTTCCGGTAACACCGTTGACGGACATGCCGACCAACCCTTCCAGGTCTCAACGCCTCGCCGGCTTCGGCGCGCGGCCCTCGGCCTCCCATCGTTGCCGGGCGGTTGCTAGGCTTTCGCGCTCGAGAAATTATGGCGTGATTCCGTGGTGACGCATAAGTTGGCGATATGACAGTTGTCTGACGACCAAGCGATCTGGGCCTACTCCGCCGCGTGCTTGGCCCGCTCGCCTGACGCGGCGCTGAGCTTCTGCAACAGGTCGATGGCGGCTTCGGCGATGGGCGTGCCGGGGCCAAAGATCGCCTTGGCGCCCGCAGCGCGCAGCTCCTCGTAGTCCTGTGGCGGGATGACGCCGCCAACCACCACCATGATATCGCCGCGGCCGAGCGCCTCGAGCGCCTCGCGCAAGGCCGGCACCAGGGTCAAATGGCCGGCGGCCAGCGACGAGACGCCGACGATATGCACGTCGTTCTCGGCGGCCTGGCGGGCGGCTTCCTCAGGTGTCTGGAACAGAGGGCCGATATCGACGTCGAAGCCCAGATCGGCGAAGGCCGAGGCAATGACCTTCTGCCCGCGATCATGGCCGTCCTGGCCCATTTTGGCAACGAGGATGCGCGGCCTCCGGCCCCGATCGGCCTCGAAGCGCTCGATCAGCTCGTTGACGCGGGTCAAGCTTCCGTCCATGCGGCCCATCTCTGCCCGATAAACGCCGGTTACCGCCGTGATTTCGGCGCGGTGCCGGCCGTACACCTTCTCGAGCGCATAGGAGATCTCGCCGACGGTCGCTTTGGCGCGTGCGGCTTCAACGGCGCCCTCGAGAAGATTGCCTGTACCTGTCTCAGCGTAACGGGTCAGCGCGTCAAGAGCCGAGCGCACCCTATCCTCGTCGCGCTCGGCTTTGAGGCGGGCGAGCTTCTGCAGCTGCTGGCGTCTGACCGAGCGGTTGTCCACCTTGAGGATGGCGATCTCGGCCTCGTTGTCTGGGCGATATTTGTTCACCCCGACGATGGTTTGGCGCCCTGAATCGATGCGGCCTTGGGTCGCCGTCGCCGCCTGCTCGATCATGCGCTTGGGGATGCCCGCCTCGATGGCTTTCGCCATGCCGCCAATCTTCTCGACCTCCTCGATATGGCTCATAGCGCGCTCGGCAAGATCGTAGGTGAGACGCTCGACATAGAAGCTTCCGCCCCAGGGATCGATGCTGCGGTTGGTTCCGGATTCCTGCTGCAGCATCAGTTGGGTGTTGCGGGCGATGCGCGCCGAGAAATCGGTCGGGAGTGCGAGCGCCTCGTCGAGCGCGTTGGTGTGCAGCGACTGGGTGTGGCCTTGCGTTGCCGCCATGGCTTCGACGCAGGTGCGCACGACGTTGTTGAACACGTCCTGGGCGGCGAGGCTCCAGCCGCTCGTCTGGCAATGGGTGCGCAGCGCAAGCGAGCGCGGGTCCTTGGGCGCGAACGCCTCGGCCATCAGCTTTGCCCAGAGGAGACGCGCGGCGCGCATCTTGGCGATCTCCATGAAGAAGTTCATGCCGATCGCCCAGAAGAAGGAGAGCCGCGGCGCAAAGGCGTCGACGTCGAGGCCGGCCTTGATGCCGGCGCGCACATATTCGATGCCGTCGGCAAGCGTGTAGGCGAGCTCGAGATCCGCGGTCGCGCCGGCCTCCTGCATGTGATAGCCGGAGATCGAGATCGAGTTGAATTTCGGCATCTTCTGGCTGGTGTAGGCGAAGATGTCCGAGACGATGCGCATCGAGGGGGCGGGCGGATAGATGTAAGTGTTCCGCACCATGAACTCTTTGAGGATGTCGTTCTGGATCGTGCCTGAGAGCTGCTCCGGCGGCACGCCTTGTTCTTCGCCCGCGACGATGAAGAGCGCGAGCACGGGCAGCACCGCGCCGTTCATGGTCATGGAGACCGAAACCTGGTCGAGCGGGATGCCGTCGAACAAAGTGCGCATGTCGTAGATGGAATCGATGGCGACGCCTGCCATGCCGACATCGCCGGTGACGCGGGGATGGTCCGAATCGTAGCCGCGATGGGTGGCGAGATCGAAGGCGATGGAGACGCCCTGCTGGCCGGCGGCGAGGTTGCGGCGGTAGAAGGCGTTCGAGTCCTCGGCGGTGGAGAAGCCGGAATATTGCCGGACCGTCCAGGGCCGCTGCACATACATGGTGGGGTAGGGGCCGCGGAGATAGGGCGGCACGCCCGGCAGGCCATTGAGGAAGTCGAGCCGCGCAATATCGTCGGCGCCATAGACCGGCTTGACGGCGATCCCCTCGGGCGTTTGCCAAGCACCGGCCCCGGCAGGCTCGACGCCGGCGCGGTTGCCTGCGTCGAAATTGATCGCAGCGAAGGCCGGGATGCGGGTCATGCGCTCAGCCTTTCATAGGCACTCTGCAGGACGCCAAGCGTATCACAGCCTTGATAGATGAACGTTCCGATACCGGCGGCTTCCAATGTCTGCCGGTTGTCGCCGGGCCTGCCCGTCAAATAGTTGTGCCTGGCTCCAGCAGCGGCGAGCGCCTTCGCCGCATCGGTCGCTTCGCTCGCATAGACCTTGTCGGACGAGCAGAGGCAGGCGAGCCTTGTTCCCGACGCTTCGAATGCCGCGGTGAGAGCGGCGATGTCGGTCTTCACCTCTCCCATAGGGAGAGGTCGGGCCGGCGCCGAGGGCGACGGACCGGGTGAGGGGTTAGAGCTTAGACGTGAGGCTTGATCCCCCTCACCCGACGCCTGCGGCGTCGACCTCTCCCCGCCGGGGAGAGATGGCGCCGAGGCGCCTGCGTAACTGATTGCCGCGATACCGCCCGACTCGAACAGGCTCTTGGCGAAGCTCGCCCGCGCGTTGAAATCTGAGGGGCGTCCGAGGCAGGCAAGAAATACTTTGGGGCGTCCGCCATGGCGGGAGAGATAGGCGTCGCTTTGAGCCCGCAAGAGCTCGAAAGGCTCGGCGAGCCTGAAACGTGGGAGCGGCTCGATGCGCTGGCCCTGCGCGGCGTCGACCGTGGCGTTCTTTGGCGCTTCGAGCACGGCAACCGGTTCCTCGGTAAGATCGGGGAAGTCGCTGGTGCCGATGAGAGAGTCCTTCCGACGCGCGATATTCGCCTCTCGTTCCGCCCGCACCTTGGCCACGGCCTGCTGGATCGACCCGGTCTCCAGCGCTTTGGCCGTGCCGCCCGTCCGCTCGATCTCCTGGAACAACGCCCAGGCGCGCATGCAGAGCTGATCGGTGAGAGATTCGATGGCGCCGGACCCCGCCGCCGGATCGGCGACGCGTTGGAGGTTCGCTTCCTCGATCAGAATGGTTTGCGTGTTGCGGGCGATGCGGCGCGCAAACGCGTCCGGGAGCCCAAGCGCAGCGCTGAAAGGAAGCACCGTTATCGCGTCGGCGCCGCCGATGGCGGCGGCAAATGCGGCGATGGTCCCACGCACGATGTTCCCGTAGGCGTCGCGCCGCGTCATCATGCGCCAGGCGGTCTCGGCGGTGACGATGGCGCGCGAAGGCTTGAACCGGCAGGCTTCCTCGATGCGCGTCCAAAGTTTTCGGATCGCCCGGAACTTGGCGATGGTGAGGAACTGATCCTGGTCCGCGGCGAGGCGAAAGAAGATGTAGCGGCGCGCATCGTCGAGCTTGATGCCGCCCGCTTCCAGCGCGCGTAAGTAAGCGATGGCATTGGCGAGCACGAAGGCAAGTTCCTGCGCCTCGGAGCCGCCCGCCGCATGCACGGGCCTGCCGTCGGCCACGGCGAAGGGGCCGGTGAAGCCTTGATTCGCAAGACCGGAGATCAGGCCCGTCACCATGGCTGCAAGCTCGGTCCAAGGCATGGGGACGACGCCCAGCGTCGCCATGGCGCCGAGCGGGTCGAAGCCGAAGCGGATCTGCAACGAAGAAGGCGCAAGCCCTTTCGCCTTGACGTAGCTGGCCACCACGTCGGCGACCTGCCGCGATAGCGGCCCGAAGTCGAGCTCCAGCGTAACCCCGGCGTCGAGATGGACGCCGTTCAGCGCTTGCGCGATCGCAGCTTCGGTTGCCGACAGCGTATAGCCGAAATCGCCGACGGCGCCCGCGAACACGAGCACAAACCCGCTAGCGGCGTTGTGCAGATCATCGAGGATTTGCGCGTTTGCAGCTTCGGGGTCGGGGAGATCGATGCGCTGCATCATTCCCCAAGGCGCGCCTGGGGCGCGGCCTGGGATCACGCTTGCCCCGACCGCGCGCGCATAGAGCGGCTCGATAACGATGCCGTCATAGGTGGTCGAGCGGAGCGACGCGAAGGGCGCCCCCTTCAGCGCCTCCTGCACGAGCGCCTGCCAATCCGCTTCTTCAGCTGAAGGAAAGTCGCGCGCCAAGGAAAATTCAGCCATCGTCATCCTAGCCTTACCCCGTCTCGTCACCTCCTAGCACGAAGCCTAAGGGCCAAGAAAGCATGCGGCCTTGAGACGAAAAAGAGCACGGCCAGCCCCTGGAGCCGTCTTTGCGGTCGCCTCCGGCAACCGGTAGATCTCAGATTGATTCGTGAGGAGGAGTGGCCATGGCCAAGCGCAAGGCGGCGCCGAAGCAAGGCAGCGGAACCGGCGGGACGGCTGAGACCGCGACTGCCGAAAGCGTCTATCTCGGGAAAAGCATCAAGCCGGAGTTCATTCTTCTCCGGCTTGCCAACCGGCACGGCCTGATCACGGGCGCTACTGGTACCGGCAAGACGGTCACGCTCCAAGGCCTGGCCGAAGGCTTCTCGGATCTGGGCGCGTGTTCTACGCCGACGTCAAAAGCGACCTTTCTGGTCTTGCCGAGGCTGGCACACCGAAACCGTGGATTGAGGAGCGTGCCAAGGAGATCGGTTTCAAGAACGAATTCCGTGGTTACCCAGTGATCTTCTGGGACCTGTTCGGCGAGCAAGGTACTCCGATCCGGGCCACGATCTTCGAGATGGGTCCGCTGCTTCTCTCCCGCCTCATGGACCTAAATGAGACGCAAGAGGGCGTGCTGAACATCGCCTTCAAGCTCGCCGATGAGGAGAAGGCCAAGGATAAGAATTTTCAGCTGGTTGATCTCAAAGACTTGCAAGCGTTCCTTGAGGATTTGGCCGCTCGGTCCGATGAACTCACCACGAAATACGGCAACATCGCCAAGGCCACGGTGGGGACCATTCAGTGCTCCAGGTGGTGCGGCTGATTCGGTCGAAGGGCGTCGGCGTCTATTTCGTGACGCAGAATCCGCTCGACGTTCCCGACACGGTGTCGAGTCAGCTCGGCAATCGCGTGCATCACGCGCTCCGCGCCTTCACGCCGATGGAGCAGAAGGCGGTGAAAGCGGCGGCCACCATTTTTCGCGCCAATCCAGCCTTCGACACCGAGAAGGCGATCATGGAGCTTGGCGTCGGCGAGGCTTTGGTGTCCACCCTCGACCCCAAGAGGCAGCCGACGATTGTTCAGCGCACGCTGATCCACCCGCCGAACTCACGCGTGGGGCCGGTCACCGATGCCGAGCGCAAGGCCATCATCACGTCGAGCCCGGTGGCAGGCATATATGATGAGGTCGAGGACGGCGAGTCGGCCTATGAGATCCTAAAGAAGCGCGCCGCCGACCGCACCGATGCCGAGGCCTCGGCGCAGAGCGATCAACCCGCGGCGAAGAAGTCCGGGGGCGGCTCTCGCAGCGATGGATTCTGGACAACGTTCGGCAAGCAGATCATCAGATCCGTCGTGCCGGCGGCAACGCGGATGGCGGAACGTGCCATCAAGGATGGCGTGGCCGGCGCAATCAAGCGCGGTACGTTTGGGGGCATCAAGCGCGGCGGCAATTTTACCGGATACAGCCTTAAGCCGCTGGAGAGGGAGAACGATAAGTAGGTTCTGGCCGGCTAGCAGTGATAGCGGGTGACCGCTCGCGCGCAAGCCCTCGATCAGTTGGCCGTTTGGCCGTTTGGTCGCGGCGGCGGCTTGGGCGGGGCTTCACGGGAATTCGCTGAGTCGCTATTGCTGCCCCATGCTCACCCTTGAAGGCATTACCCTGCGCTTGGGCGGCCATCTCGTCCTTGATCGCGCTTCTGCATCCCTGCCGCCGAAGAGTCACGTTGGCCTCGTGGGGCGCAACGGTGCAGGTAAATCGAGCGCAAAACCGGCTAAAGGCGCTGGCGGCGATGGAGCCGATCGCTGCGGCGGTCGAGGACCCCTCGCTCGTCTTCGACTTTCCGAGCCCCAAGGAGCTACGCCCGCCGCTCATCGTGCTCGATGACGCTTCGGTCGGGTATGTCGCCGGCGTGCCCGTGCTGTCGCGGTTGAATTTACGGATCGATCCCGATGACCGCCTTGCGCTAGTGGGCCGCAACGGCAACGGCAAGACGACATTGGCGCGCCTCCTTGCAGGTCAGCTGAAGCCAATGGGCAGATCGCTGGTCGCCAGCGGCAAATTGCGGGTCGGTTATTTCGCGCAACATCAGATCGAGGAACTGGTCGCGGACGGGACGCCGCTTCAGCACATGGAGCGCCTGTTGCCAGGAGCTAAGCCCGGCGAGATCCGTGCTCAGCTCGGCCGCTTCGGATTCTCGGGCGACAAGGCGAATCTGAAGGTGCGCCAGCTCTCCGGCGGCGAGCGGGCGAGGCTGTCGCTGGCGCTCATCACGCGGGACGCGCCGCATATTCTGATCCTGGACGAGCCGACCAATCACCTTGACGTGGATGCACGCGAGGCGCTGGTTCAGGCCTTGACCGACTTTGGCGGGGCGGTGCTGGTGGTCAGTCATGACCGCCATTTATTGGGGCTGATCGCCGATCGGCTCCTATTGGTCGACGACGGGACGGCAAGAGAGCTTGAAGGCAGTCTCGACGATTACCGCAACATGGTGCTGGGTGCCGGCCGCGGCGCTGCGGAGGATGTCCGGTCTGGCAAACGAGTCAGCCGAGAGACCGAGCTGATGAAGGCGCGGGCCGAGGTCGAGTGCAACATTGCCACAGCCGAGCATCGCTGGCTGGAAGCAAGCGAGGCCGCGGAACGCGCCAGCGTCGACATGGCAACGCGCGGCGGGCAGACCTCCGCGGACGCAGAGCAACACAGTTAGGGGCGTGAACGGTCGCCGTTGAAACGCGGACGGGCAGCCCGTTCGAGCCGCCTGCTGCAAATCCGTGCAAATCCGGCAATAAGCTGCCTTATTTCGGTGCGGAGTCGAGCAATTCCTCGACATGTTCCCAATTGACGAGGTTGTCGAACCAGGTCTCGAGATATTTCGGCCGCAAATTGCGGTAGTCGATGTAATAAGAGTGCTCCCACACATCGCAGCCGAGCAACGGCCATCCGCCATGGGGAAGCGGGTTTTCGCCGTTCGGCGTCTTGGCCACCGCGAGCTTGCCGTCGTTCAGCGTGAGCCAGCACCAGCCCGAGCCGAACTGGGTCTTGCCCGCATCGATGAAGTCGGCGCGGAACTTGTCGTAGCCGCCGAGATCGCTGTCGATCATGGCTTGCAGCTTGCCCGGCAGCTTCTTGCCGCCGCCGCCCTTCTTCATCCAGGGCCAGAAATGATTGTGGTTGAAGTCCTGGCCGGCATTGTTGAACACGGGCTGGTTCTTGCCGTAGCTCGCCTTGACGATCTCCTCGAGGCTCATGCCCTCGAAGCCTGAGCCCGGCAACAGCTTGTTCAGCATGTCGACATAGGCTTGGTGATGCTTGTCGTGATGATATTCGAGCGTCTCGGCCGACATGTGGGGCTCGAGCGCGTCATAGGAATAGGGGAGTTTCATGAGTTCGAAGGCCACGGCAGTCCTCCCGGGGGCGGGGTTTCTCGGGGAAAGTCCGGCGAAAGCTAACGGTTCCCGACTGTCGAGGCAAGCGAGCCGATGGGCTTTGCCAGACACGCAAAAGCGCGAAGGCCGAAAGGCCTCCGCGCTTCTGTAAGCAGGAAGGTTAGTTGGGCGTGCGAGCCGAGTTTGGCGCAAGCGCCGTGAAGGGCGCATGAAGCGCGAATGAAAGCTAAATGAACGGGTTGGGTGAGTTTGGGTGGGCGCGGAGCCCCTGAACTCCGCGCCAGGTGCCGAGGAAGGTTTGCTTTATCAGTTACAGGGATCTGACGCTTCGGACATTGCGTCCCTGCGCCTGAACCCCGCATGAACCGGCAATGCAGGATCGGTTCAGGAAAGAACCAATGGGTAAAGCCTACTTCACCAAGACCTGCAGCTCCTTGAACTCGGGCGTGCCGGCTTTGCCCAGCCACTCGAACAGTACCATTTCGCTGTCGACGACGTCGGCGCCGGCCTTGAGCAGACGGGCGAGGGCTAGCCTGCGGCTGGCTTTCTCTCGGGAGGCAACCGCGTCGGCGACCACGAAGGCTTCGAAGCCCTGCTCCTCGAGATCGATTGCGGTCTGCGTGACGCAGACATGAGCTTCGATGCCGCCAATTACCACTTGCGGTCGCCCCTGGCGGCGAAGCTCATGTAGCCGATCGCGCAACGGCACAGCTTTCAGGCAGGAGAACTCGACCTTCTCCACGACCGCTCCGGCGTAACCAAGCGCCTCGCGAAGGGGCTCGACCGTGGGCCCGAGCCCCTGGGGATACTGCTCCGAGTATGTAATCGGAATTTCGAGCGTCCTGGCGGCGTGCACGAGGCGCACGCAACGCTCGACGACGCGCTCCTTGTCCGACACTGCCGCCAGCAGCTTTTCTTGGACGTCGATGATGAGCAGCTGGGATTTGTCGCGGGTGAGGAGCATGGGTTCACGTGCCGATGTAGGGCGAGACTCAGTACTCTCGCACAGGTGACGGCGAGCCGCCTAGACCTGCGATCAGAAGAGCGAAGGCGTAGGCGAGCGCCACCTCCTTCAGCCGCTCGAAACGGCCCGAGGCGCCGGCGTGCCCAGCCTCCATATTGGTGCGCAACAGAAGCAGATTGTCGTTGGTCTTGCGCTCGCGCAGTTTCGCCACCCATTTCGCCGGCTCCCAATAGGTCACGCGCGGGTCGGTGAGCCCGGCCAGAGCGAGAATGTGCGGGTAGCCTTGGGGCTCCACATTGTCATAGGGCGAATAGGCGGCGATGGTGCGATAGGCCCCTACGCTCTCGATCGGATTGCCCCATTCGGGCCACTCCGGTGGAGTGAGCGGCAAGCTCGCATCCAGCATGGTGGTAAGCACGTCGACGAACGGCACCTCGGCGATGACGCCCAGAAACAGCTCGGGCGCCATGTTGGCGACGGCTCCCATCAGCATGCCGCCGGCGCTGCCGCCATGGGCGACGATGCGACCTTCGGAGGTGAATCCTTCACGCGCGAGATAGTCGCCCGCGGCGATGAAGTCGGTGAAGCTGTTCATCTTCTTCTCCCGCTTGCCCTCCTTGTACCAGCGGTAGCCCTTGTCCTTGCCGCCCCGCACATGGGCGATGGCGTAGACAAGGCCGCGATCGACGAGGCTCAAGGCGTTGGTGGAGAAACCCGCGGGGATCGACATGCCATAGGCGCCATAGCCGTAGAGCAGCAGCGGTGCCGAACCGTCGAGCGGGGTCTGTTTGCGGTAGAGAAGCGAGACCGGCACCGTCTCGCTGTCTTTTGCCGGCGCCATCACCCGGCGCGTGACGTAGTTGGAAGGGTCGTGGCCGCTCGGGATTTCTTGCGTCTTGCGCAAGGTGCGTTCGCGCGTCTCCATGTCGTAGTCAAACACCTGCGCCGGCGTCGTCATCGACGAGTAGGTAAAGCGGAGCGTGCTCGTGTCGTCTTCGTAGCCAGGCGACATGCCGAGCGCGTAGGCCTCCTCGGCGAAGGCGATCTCATGCTCGGCTCCGTCGGCAAAGCGCCGCACGACGATGCGCGGCAGTCCGTCCTCGCGCTCGAGCCGCACGAGATGGTCCTTGAAGGTCACCATGTCGAGGATAAGACGGCCTGGCCGGTGCGGCTCGATCTCGCGCCACTCCGCGCGGCCGGGACTTTCGACTGGGGCTTCGACGATGCGGTAGTCCTCGGCGCCGTCCGAATTGGTGAGGATGACGAGCCGGTCGCCACGATGCTCGACGGAATAATCGTGCTCGGGCTCTCGGGGACTGACAAGACGCGGAGGCGCCGAGGGATCGTCGGCGTCGATCAGGCTCACCTCGGTGGTCTCGTGGTCGTGCACGCTGAGCAGCAGGAAGCGGCGGCTTTGGGTGGCGCCGAGGCCTAGAAAATAGGCGGGGTCGGGCTGCTCGTGCAGGACGGCATCGGCGATCTCGGTACCAATATCATGGCGGAGCACCCGGCGCGGGCGATGCTCGTCATCGAGCCAGATATAGAGCAGGGTCCGGCTATCCGACGCCCATTCGAAAACTCCGTTATTGTCGGCGATCCGCGCATCGACGACGGCGCCGGACTCCGCCTCGATGATCTGGATCGTGAAGAACTCCGATCCCTTCGTATCCACGGCATAAGCGATCAATTTGTGGTCGGGGCTGTGCGAGGCGTTGGCGATGCGGAAATAGGCATGGTCGCGGGCAAGCGCGTTCCCGTCGCTCAGGAGCCGCTCCGCTCCGCCGCCCCGCGGCTTGCGGCAGAACAGCGGGTGCTGACCGCCGGTGACGAAACGCGTGTAGTAGGAGAACGTGCCATCGGGGGCCGGCACCGTCGCGTCATCTTCCTTGATGCGACCCTTCATCTCGGCGAAGAGCGCCTGTTGCAGGGCCTCGGTCTCAGCCAAAATGCCTAAGCTGTAGGCGTTCTCGGCTTCGAGATGGGCCTGGATCTCGCGGTCGAGCTCATTTGGATTGCGCATCACCGCTTGCCAGTTCGAGGCGCGCAGCCAAGCGTAGCCGTCGACCCGCACGATCCCGTGTTGGGACGAGGTGGACGGCCTGCAGGAGGCGCGGGGAGGGGTTATCCCCGCGCGAGGTGGTTTGGCATCCATCCGGTTAGATTTACTCGGAGTCCTTGCCAGCTGGCTCGTCACCGTCGAGCTTCAGGGCGACCCCGTTGATGCAGTAGCGGAGACCGGTGGGATTGGGGCCGTCTGGAAAGACGTGGCCAAGATGTGCTTCGCATTGGGCGCAGCGTACTTCGGTGCGACGCATGAACAGGGCCCGATCTTCGCGCTCGCTCAGCGCAGTGGCATCCGAAGGCGCATAGAAGCTCGGCCAACCAGTCCCTGAATCATATTTCGTTTCAGAGCTGAAGAGCGGGGCGCCGCAGCAGACGCAGCGATACATGCCGTCGCGTTTCTCCTGCCAATAAGGATGGCTGAACGCGCGCTCGGTTCCGTGCTTGCGCGTCACCCGGAACTGTTCGGGACTTAGCTTCTCGCGCCACTCCGCATCGGTTTTGACGTCTTTGCCAGGTTTGTCCATTTCTGGCTCCAGGGTTCTGGGCATGGATGCAAATCTTCCTTTTTTCTCGTATTGGCTTGTCTGCAATATAATACTCGAAATCCCCTCTTAAGAGGGTGCGCCCGGCTGCTCACGCAGGATTGATTGTCCTTCGCGCCTGAGTATCCCGGTTAACGTGTCGCGCAGACGCGTGAGATTTTTTGCAGTGATTGCAGACATCGCAAATTAGACTTAAGCAGCTGGTTGGGTACAATGGCGGCGGGCGAAAGTCGCGTATTCGTTCACTATATTAATTCAGCCTACAGTCTTCATGAGAAACGATGCATTGCGCATTTGTGAAAAGGTGCTATATATGCAGATGCGTAGTGCGCCTTTATGCGGAGCACAGTCTCTAGTTGCGAAAACAATGCAACTTCCGGCCACAAAAACGGCATAATCTGGGTCGCGTGACCAGGGAGATGCCAGAACATTTGCACACCGTTGCCGTGCTTGTGAGGTGCGGGGACTGTGCAGGATCAAAGGAGCGACTTAATGGAAGAAAATCTGGAAAAGAACGAGCTCGTCGAACTCACGGCTGAGATCGTCTCCGCCTATGTTAGCAACAACACGGTCGTGGCTACCGACCTTGCCGGGGTGATCCACAATGTGTTCGATGCCCTGAGCAGGGCGTCTGCCGCCTCAGGCCAGCCGGCCCGGGAGGAGCTGAAGCCCGCCGTCCCGGTCAAGCGGTCGGTCACACCCGAATTTATCGTGTGCCTCGAGGACGGTAAGAAGTTCAAATCGCTGAAGCGCCACCTGCGCACGCATTACGATCTGTCGCCCGAAGAATATCGGGAGAAGTGGGGCTTGCCGCACGACTATCCCATGGTCGCCCCGAATTATGCCGCCGCGCGTTCCGATCTCGCCAAACGCATGGGACTTGGGCAGCGTCGCCGTTAGCAAAACGAATCGGCTGTACAGCGCGGCGCATCCCTGGCCGCGCTTCCACCGCTTCGCCGCGCCAGCCTTCTCCAAATCGAGTGGTGCGCACCGAAAGTTACCACAACCTATTGTGACTCTTAGAGAATCTGCTCCGGAGGCTTGCACGGAGCGGCCGAACTCCACATAGTCGCCTCTGACGTGGCGATTCGCGAGCTGCTGCAAGGCTTGCTGGAGGGGGGCCGATGCTGTCCGTACGGGCTTTTCGGGCGCAGTTGGTGACGCAGGGACAGCGTGAGCTGTACGACTATTGGCGTCACTCCGCGGGGACCCGGCCAATGCCATCACGCTCCGACCTTGATCCATTCAGCGTGCCCAAGCTCCTTCCTTGCATCGGTCTGATCGACGTCGCCGGCGGGTTGGGAGATGCCCGGTTCAGGCTGGCGGGGACGCGCCTCCACGACATCTATGGCGAGGAGATCACCGGCAAGCGTATCGACCGGGTTTTCGCGGGCGCTGCCGCCGACTACTGGCAGCGGGTCCATGGCTGGGTGGTGGAGCATGGCGCGCCGCTCTATGGCGTGGTGCGCGGACCGGCCGAGGGCCGTGACCATATTGTGCTGTTCTGGCTGCGGTTGCCGCTCTCGCAAGACGGGCGCGTCGACAGAATCCTCTGCTACGACACCGCGGGCCCTACCGAGACCGTCCATGCCAGCACCGGACGCGCTTTGCGGCGCTATCCGGCTCCTCAGCCGCAGATGTGGAGCGCGCAGCGGCGGGCGCATTGCTGAGCCTCGGGCTTCTGCGGCGTAGGCGCCAGCTCACCCTTATAGGCACTCAACAAGACCAAGGTGGCGGTTGAGCTCGTAGCTCCAATGGCCCGCGGCGCCGCTCGGCGCGAAGCGCTCGTTCAAGCTTCGCCAGGATGCGCATGCTGCCTTCCGGGCTCAAATCTTCAGGCGCGGGAGATCGCGGGCCCTGAGGTAGTACCCGGACCCTGCCTCGACCATCGTGCCGAAGATGCGGGACGCTGACGAATCGGCTCGCAATCCCTGACCCGCCTTCGCCCTGAGCGATCAGCATGCCCTCAAGCGCAGGCCGGGAGGATTGAACGGGGATAGATGTGCCGGCCTCGGGTTGGCGCGGCCTCCGTCGCGGACGCGCAAGCCTTCGCGCTGACCCTCAACGCTTCTTCTCTCTTAGCGACTTATCCCGGGCTCCGCTGTTGCCCCCTAGAGTGTGATAGGTATCAATTCGCGATGTCATACTTGACACCACAAGGCCCAATCCCTGCAAATCGCGCTCACGCGTCTTGCCAGGCATTACGGGCTCGATGTCGCCGAGGAGAGGCACCGGCGCGAAGGGAATCGCGTTTCGCCATTGGGGGAGCAAGGACTATCGTCCCACCCTGGATGCGTGGCGTGGGTCTAACGATCAGTGAAGCGAGGGCGCCTTGGCGATCGCCTCCCGCGCGTCCTTGCGGATCCTCTCAACCATCGCCAGCAGCCCGTTCGAGCGTTGCGGTGTCAGGTGCTCCTTGAGATGCAGCCGACCGAGAACGGCGTTGGCGTCGGTGCCGAGAATCGCGTCGGCCGTCTTGCCGGAGTAAAGGGCGAACAGGATCGCGATGAGGCCACGGACGATATGGGCGTCGCTATCGCCGAGAAAACTTAAGTGGGGAACGGTGTCATCTGGATCGACCCTGGTCGCGAGCCACACTTGGCTCACACAGCCCTGCACCTTGTTGGCAGCGTTCCGGGCATTCTCAGGCAAAGGCGGAAGCCTCCGCCCGAGCTCGATCACGTAGCGGTAACGATCCTCCCAATCTTCGAGCAGCTCGAAATCGGCAACGATCTCGTCGAAGCTCGCGGCCGAATGCGCCTCTTCCCTTTGCAATGGCTGTGGGGTGTCCATGCAACCAATATAAGCGGGATTGGGGGGATCTGCGACTCAGCAGGCAGGATTTCAGGGCGCGCACCTTGGATGGGAAAGGGGGGACCATCCTTAGGTGCGCGCCCCTGGCAGGTGTGCTGCCAAAGCCGATCGTTCGGCAAGCGACGGCCCGTGCGTGCGTCGGCACCCCCGGCGGCGGTCGCGGGTTGGCGGACTGTTCGAGGCGCCGCAGTCCTGCTCCAGGCCTTTCGCCTAGATGCCGGCGCCGCGCCGTCCGCCCCAGGCCGGCATGAGATCGTCACGGTTGAGCGTGTTTTGCGAATTGGTCGGCTCGACGCTCGCAGGCTCCACGGTGACAGGTGCCGTGGCCCAAGACTCCATGCTCGCCTGCGCGACGGCTGCCTGGTCGAGGCTCGAATGTTTTGCGTCTGCGCCCTCGGCAGCGGCCTTATCATCCGCGCCTGGGGCTTGCGCATCGCTAGCGGTCCCCCCGGTTTCCTGCCGGATGAATCCCATGAGCATTGAAACGCCGAATTGTGCCTTCTCCACGAAAACGCCAAAAGCGTCCTTGCCCGTGGCGCAAACCCCGGGATTCCGGTCACAGAAGCCGCTCACGTCCTTCACGGCCGCCTGTGCGGTGCCATAGACTTCGCTCTGCTGTTGCTCATTGGTCGGAAGCAGCAGAACGAGGATTATGAGCCAAAAAGCCGTCCTAATGAGAAACATCACAGTGCCCCTTTCGATCCAGATGGCGGCTCTCGCCCGCCAGGTACCTTCCCCATAGGTAGGGCTACTATAATCCGGAGAAAATAAGCGAGTTTCACTACTGCCAGTCAATTTTGCCTAAAATCTATATTTAGGTTTAAGAGACATCTAAGCGGTCGCTTTGGCTTAAGCTTCTGATAACGTCCCCTAATCGCACTAAAGTTGTATGAAATTTTGAATAAAGATTCGATCCCCCAGACCCGTACGATTCGTGAGCGGGCCTTGATCAAGGCGTTGCGATCTCGCTCGACTCCGGGCGCAAGAGCGTCAAAGGATGCCGAATTTTGGCGCCGCCCGCGCTCGCCGTTGCAACTTTAGGCTTCCTTAAGCGAGCACCCGAATAATCGAGACTAGAATAAAGACAATCGGGGACGCAGCGGCGAGTGGCCCGCTCCGAGATGCGCGTGTTCGTCAACAAGAGTTTGCGCGGGTTCGCTGCCTATTTCGGTTCGCTCGTGCACGAATCCGTGCGCGACGATGTCCTGACCGCTGCTCGCCAACAGGCTTTCATCGCAGCGCATCTGCTCGCGGGCTTGCTCGCGCTCTGCCTCTTCCCGGTCTATCTGGTGTTGTGCGGGAAGCCGTCGCTGCTTGGCGCTGTCGCCTTTCTCTGGTTCCTCTCACCGATCGGCATCGCCGTCTTCCTATCGCGCACCGGCAAGCTCGGCACCGCGCATCTGATTTCGGCGGCGAATTTCGCTGGGCTCGTCACCTTCTCGGCGTGGCTCACAGGCGGCATCACCTCCTTTCTCGTCCCCTGGATGGTGGTCGTCCCCCTGGAGGCCGCGCTGTCGACCGATCGGCGTGTGGTCGCCTGGGCGGCGGGGGTCGCTTGTCTCGGCCTTTCCGTGCTCGCCGTCGGCGGGGCTCTTGGCCTTGTGCCGACCATGCCAACCCCACCAGTGTCGCCCACGCTGCTTGCGCTGTTCGGAGCTATGAGCGCCGCCGCCTACGCCGCGGGACTCGCGATCAGCGTGCAGCTCGTCCACATGCGATCCGAGGATGCCGTTCGCATCGGCGAGGAGCGCTACCGGCTGCTCGCTGAGCACGCGACCGACATGATCACGCGCCACGACGGCAGGGGCCGCGTGTTATTCGCTTCGCTTGCCGCACAGCAGCTATTGGGCGAGCCAGCTGCCAGGCTTCACGGCGACGGCCTGTTCGAGCGCGTGCATGTCGCCGACAGGCCCGCTTATCTCACGGCGTTGTCACAGTGCTTCGCCAACAACGAACCTATCACCGTCGAGTTCAGGGTGCGCCGCTCGTCCGGCCCGGGAAGATATCTCTGGGTCGAGATGCGCTGCCGGCCATTGCGGTTCGAGACATCGCAGGGCACCGGTGTCCTCGCCGGCACCAGAGACATCTCGGAACGCAAGGCGCAAGAGACCGAGCTATTGCGAGCCCGCGATGAGGCGGAGAGCGCCAGCCGCGCCAAGACCCAGTTCCTCGCCAATATGAGCCATGAACTCAGGACTCCGCTCAACGCGGTGATCGGTTTTTCGGAAATCCTGAATCGCGAGCTGTTTGGTGCATTGGGCGAGCAACGCTACCGGGACTACGCCCGGCTCATCCATGAAAGCGGCGAGCACCTTCTCAACGTCGTCAACGACATTCTCGACATGTCGAAGATCGAGGCCGGCAGGTTCAAGATCGTGAAGGAGCCGTTCGACGTGGCCTCGCTGATCAATTCTTGCGGCGAGGTCATGCGTCACGCGGCGGAGAAGAAGCAGCTCGCGCTGATCACCGAGGTTTCATCCGCCGTGCCCGAGCTTCTCGCCGATAAGCGCGCTTGCAAGCAGATGCTGCTCAACGTGATCTCGAACGCGATAAAATTCACCGATGCCGGCGGGTGGGTCCGCATCTCGGCACGGGTGGAGGAGGACCGGGTGGAGCTCGTTGTGGCCGACAATGGGATCGGCATTGCTGAGCAGGACCTGCCCAAGCTCGGGAATCCCTTCGTGCAGGCTGACAATTCCTACGACCGAAGCTATGACGGTGCCGGTCTTGGCCTGTCGGTGGTCAAAGGGCTCGCGCGTCTGCATGGCGGCAGGCTGGAGATCGCAAGCAAGCTTGGTCACGGCACCACCGCTACGATCGTCTTGCCGCTGGGGTCTCCGCAGAACGAACCGAAACTAGGCCCGAAGCCGTTGCCCGCCGTCACTGCGGCGTGAGCTGCTTCACCGAGCAGACCTGCGCTACTTGCGGGTGCGGCTCCCCGTTTAGCAACTCTTTAGCTTCGGCAGCCAAGATGGATTCTCCAGGGGGTTGTCGGGCGACCCTCGGTCAAGAAACCTGTTTAGTTGACCGTGAGCGATGGGTGTAATGGTGGCGCGGCTTGTGTTCCTGGCCTTTGTTGGCCTGACCGGCTTCATCATTTACAATGCGCTCTACCTGCAGGAGCAACGCAACGCCGCGATCCTGCCAGCGGTCGTTCCCAAGGCCACGCCGACGCCACGCATGCCGAGCGCCGCCGCAACCAAGCCGCCGCAACCGGCAACGATCCCCGCGGTGAGAACGGACGTACCCCCCCTGCCGGGTCAGGAGGCCCCGCAGCAGCTTGTAACCGCAATTCAGCGGGAGCTTGCGGCGCGCGGCTATGACAGCGGGCCGGCAGACGGAAAATTGCGCGACGACACGCGGAAGGCGATAGGTTCCTTCGAGAAGGACCATGGACTTCCCGTTACCGGCGCGCCCTCGGATGCGCTCTTGCGCCACATCCTTCTCGGCGAGGCGGTAGCGCCCGGGGCCAGTACCGGGTCGGTGGCGAGCACCCCGAGCAGCGTTTTGCGTGCGAAGCCAAGCCCGATGGCAAAAGGAGACCAGACGGTGAAACAAGTGCAACAGATCCTTGCCGATCTCGGCTATGCACCGGGACCCATCGATGGGGAGATAGGAAGCGAGACCGAGCGCGCCCTGAGTGCCTTTCAGCGCGACCGCAAGATCGCGCCAACCGGCCGCATCACGCCCGACCTGTTGCGGGAGATCAAGCGCGTCACGGGCCGTGACCTCGCAGCGAGTGTCGCGCGGCCTTGAGCTACCGCGCTAGGCCCGGTCATGCGCATCAAGAGCGAGATTTGGGTCAGGGCGTATCTGCGCCGCTGTCAGGGCCACGGCGCTCCTGCATTCGTCGCACGCCGCGGAGACGAGCACGCCGGTGCCATCTATATCTGCATCAATCGGCTCGACGGGACGGTGAAGCTTTACGGCCCCGCGCCGGCGGGCCTCGAAACCAGCGACGTCGAGCGGCGTTGGGTGAGCTGCTTTGCCGCCCCGCTTGTCAGCGAGGGGGAGGCGGTAAGCTATCTGGCGCGCCAGACAAAGTTCGACCCCGACATTTGGATCGTCGAGGTCGAGGACAAGGCAGGGCGGCACTTTCTTGGCGAGGACACCGCGGAGGATTAAGGTGATGCGGGAGTTAGTAGTTCGTTAACCTTACCCGCGTCTTAATGGCGAAGGCGCGGAGGATGCCGGCTCGATGGCGTTCGCGCCCCACGTCGGACGATGGAGACCGAGAATGGCAATCATCTTGCAATTCCCCCGGGTAGCGGAATCCACACCGCGGGTCATGGAGCGTGCCGACTGCATTCTCGGCCAGATCATCATCTTTCCAGGGGTGCGCATCGACCGCCGGGCTTCAGAAGGAACGCCGAGCGGAACGGCTACCTCGTCCGGTAAGCGGGCGCAGCGTAGCCGGAAGAAGCAACGGTAAGTTACCCATCATTTCCCGCTTCGCCGGTCCGGCAGCATCTGCCTTATTTGGAGTATGGCCCACAAGACGTGGATTTGAGCGCCTGTTCGGCGCGTACGGCGTGGCTCGGGCCGGACAGCGGCGCGCGGATCATGGCGATGCCTTCTCCCACCGGAGACTTAACGACGACCACCTCGTCGGATTCTTCCGGAGCATCGACGCCAGCTTCCGCCACCGGCTGATCGGCCTTGGCAATCACCAGATCGATTTGCCCCCGTTTCATATCGGCGCCTGCCACAGTGTAGAAATTGTCTCCCTCCGGGCTATAGAGGGCGATCAGCCACAAATCGTTGGGAACCGATGCCTTAAGCCGCACCGGCCCAAGCTTTAGATCGAAACGGCAGAAGGCATAGCGAACGTCCGGGGCCATCATCGGCATGACCTCTTGCCCGGGGCTTGGCGGCGGAAGCAGGATCATCGTGTTGGGAGGCCCGAGCGGGATGAGCCTTGCCCACGCGTTTTTGGGGGCAAGGGCAGGCAAAGTGAGGACGGCAGCAATATGGATGAGACCTGCCAGCACGAGGCAGAGCAGGAAATAGAGCAGTGGAACCCTCAATTGCATGCCTTGCGCTCGATCTTGGGCAGCCGGTCATCGGGGATCTGGCCGATGCCGGTGGAGTCCGTCTCACGCGGACCGTAGATGCGCAACATGAGCACGAGCTTGCGCTCCGGTCCGGTGCCGCTCGGTAGCCAGTTTTCCGGGCGGGCGTTGTTGGCGAGGCTGATGCGGTAGGTGCCGTCCGAGCGACGGATGGCTTCGTCGCTGTTGAAGCTGAACCGTCCAGAGGGATTTTCGATCACCGATCCGTGCTCGTCATAGACGGCGAGGGACCACCAACGGGCATTGAGCGCCGAGCCCTCGATCAAATACTCGCAAGCGGACGTCAATTGCTCTCCCTCGCTGTCGGTGCGCGCCAGAAAATAGCGCGCGGTGGTCGACGTCAGCGGCAGCCTGCCGCTCTGGGCTAGATGCGCTTTGGTGTAGGGATCGGCATTGGGGTTGCCCTCGCTCATCCAACTCGCCCAAGGACCCGGCCGTCTCGTGGTAAGCGGGGAGCCCCGCTCGATCATGTACCAGGCCGAGCCGATGCCGAGCAGCAGGGCGACCGCAAAGACCGCAATGAGGTGAAGTAGCGTGCGCATGATAAGGGGGCGCTTCGACCGGAGCTAACCCGAAGAACAACGAACGGAAGCGGAGGGGTTGGCGAGGGACTTGTCAAGCGGGCGCGCGTCTTCGCGACGAGACGAGCTCGCCACTCGCTCAGGGCGGTATAGGCGTGCCGGCGTCGCCCCCGGCAGCGTCCGAGCTCCGGGTCGTATCCTGCACAGGCAGGCTTGCGGAGGTGACGGAACCGCTGCCTGCCGAGGCAACGCTCGACTGGGTCGCCGGGTCCGCGGGCTGTGCCGCAAGGGCTTCGGCGCGGTTCTGAGGCTGCGTATCGTTTGGAGTGAGCGGCGGCGCTGCTCTGAGCATGCTCCCAATCTTCTCGAGGATCTGGCGCGTCGCGCTCGACATGTCCTTGACGCTTTCGGGCGTTGGAGCGGGTATGGCGTCCGTGTCGGTCGCCGTCGCCTTTTGCAGCTGTGCGAGGCGGGCCTGTTCGGCGACTTGGACGGGATGCAGTTCGATGCCGGGAATCTGCGGGATGTTGTCGGTGTCGTGCGCGAGCACCATGAAATTATGCCAAGTCTGGGCCGGGAAGCTGCCGCCAGTCACCCGGGACATCGGCGTGAAGTCGTCATTGCCGAGCCAGACTCCTGCAACATATTGCCCGGTAATGCCCATGAACCACGCGTCGCGAAAGTTCGAGCTCGTGCCTGTCTTGCCGATCGAGTAGGTGTAGTCGAGCTGCGCCGCCCGACCGGTACCGTTCAGGACCACGCCTTGCAGCATAGTGTTCAGCATCTCGATTACCTTGCGATCGAAGAGTTGCTTGCGCGGCGGCTCGTCCCGGTCATGGGAATAGAGTGGCTGACCCTGAAGCGTGTGCAGCTCCTCGATGGCGTAGGCGTGAACCTCCATGCCGCCACTGGAGAAAACCGCATAGTTTGTGGTGTGTTCGAGCGGGGTCAAGCCCTGGTCGCCGAGCGCCAACGAGCAGGTCTTCTTGAGATGAGTGATGCCTAGCTTGGCCATGTTGGCCATCACCTTCTCCCGTCCGACATCGAGGGAGACCTTCACTGCGATGGTGTTGATCGAATGCGCCAGGGCGTCCTTCAGCATCATCCGGCCACCTTCGCCGGCGGAAAAGTTCTTAGGGGACCATCGGCCGCAGACGGCGCCATTGCCGCTGACCACGGTGGTCGGCTTGTAGCCGTTCTCGAGCGCGGTCAGATAGACGTAGGGCTTGAAGGAGGAGCCAGGCTGACGGTAGGCGTGGGTCGCCCGGTTGAACTGGCTCTCGCCATAGTCCTTGCCGCCGACCAGCGCCCTCACCGCGCCGTCATTCTCCATCACGACCATGGCGCCCTGGCTGAAGGAGCGACCGCGGCCGTATTGAGCGATCGTCTGCTGGATGGATTGCTCGGCCATCTTTTGCAGGCCGATGTCAACGGTGGTCCGGGCGGCGACGATGTGCTCCTTCCTGCCGCGCATGATCCGCTGCACCTCCTCGAAGGCCCAATCGAGGAACCAATCGGGGCTGTAATAGTCGCTGCGCTCGACGATCTTTGCGGGATTCATGCGGGCGCCATAAACCTGCCCTTCGGTAAGGTAGCCTGCCTCCACCATATTGGTCAGCACCTCGTTGGCGCGTGCTCGGGAGGCGGCCATGTCGATATGTGGGGCGTAGCGGGTGGGCGCCTTGAACATGCCGGCGAGCATCGCCGCTTCGGCTAGCGACACGTCACGGATCGACTTGCCGAAATAGAATTGCGCCGCCGCCTCCACGCCATAGGAGCCGCCGCCGAGATAGGCACGGTCGAAATAGAGCTTGAGGATCTCCCGCTTGGAGTAGTGGTTCTCCAGGTAAATGGCGATGAAGGCTTCTTTAATCTTCCGGCTAAGCGCGCGCTCGGGCGAAAGGAACATGTTTTTCGCCAGCTGCTGGGTGAGGGAGCTGCCGCCTTGCACTACAGCATCGGCGCGTGCGTTCTCGGCGAGCGCGCGGATGGTCCCCATGACGTCCACGCCGAAATGCTCAAAGAACCGCCGGTCCTCGGTGGCAAGCGTCGCCTTGATCAAATAGTCCGGGAGTTCTTCGAGAGGCACCGAGTCGTCCCGCAGGAGCCCGCGTTTGCCGATCTCGTTGCCGTACCGGTCATAGAAGGTGACGCTATAATCATCGGCCAGGTTCATCTTGCCTTGGGCGAGGTCGAAAGCGGGCAGCGCGAAGGCGAGCACGACGAGAAGCCCGCCGGTGCCGAGCGTCAGGGCCTCGCAGGCGAGCTCATCGAGAGCGCGGAGGAAGCCTTTGACCTCGAAGCGGCCGAAGAAGCTGGAATAGGCGCTCCACCAATCCTTGAAGCCCGTCCAGGCGCGATAGAGACCCGAATCAATCGACGAATCGATTGCGAGCCAATCAATGAGCTTGCGCCTGCGATTGCCTTGTAGGAGATCCTGCACTTGTCCCGACCCACGCACGCCGAGCACCCAAAGCCGGCCTCGCGCGCCTAATCTTCGCCCGGATGGGCAGAACGGCTGCGCAAACTACACCGTGATTGAGGCGTTTTATAGAGAATAAGAGAACGCCGTTTGCGGGGTTTCGGGGACCGCATGGGAGCGCCCGCCCGGCCCCTTTCCTCGAGCTGCTCTGGTGGCGGCGGTCTGGGCAGGCGCGGCGGCGGTGGTCTGGGCAGGCCCGGCGGGGATGGTCTGGCCAGACGCTGTGAGGGAGGTATGATTTTGCCGAACCAGCGAGGCTGCAGCCGGAGAGCGCCAGGCCGAGCGCCCAGATGGCCGGCCCCGCAGCTGTTCGCTTCGACATCGCGGCAGCCCGAAACCTCGTGCAAAGGTCATAGCCCAACCTGCGGCTGCCGTGGGCTAGGTCGGGTCGCAGCCGCCGCCAAACCCACGGCCCGTTCGGACGTGCAGCTATGGCGAAAATTAAAGCCAAAAAATGAAGAGGTGTTGTACCGAGATCGGTCGCCTGCGGACGGGGGGCCGCTCGGGCACCATCGGCCCTACCAGAGAAGCGGAACGAAGCGGTAGCGGACGCGGGCGGCATAGTCCGCATAGCCGTCGAGCTCGGCCTTGAGCATCCGCTCCTCCATCACCGCGCGCACAGCGAGCACAAGTACGAGGAGGGGCGACGCCAACAGCCCCCACCGGGAGCCGAGCAGCAGCGGCGCGCCGAGCGCGAACAGAATGACGCTCGCATACATCGGATGGCGCACGTAGGCGTAAGGGCCCGTGCTCACCACCTTATGCCCGCGCTCCTTCTGCACCTTCACTACCGGCGCGGCGTAACTATTCTCCTTCAGCACCTGCCAGCTCAACAGCATGCAGAGGCACAGCAGCACCGCGCCGAGACCTTGCAAAGGCGCCGGCACGCTCGACCAGGAAAAGCGCCAGTCGAGACCCATCAGCACGTACCAGCCGAACCAGAGCGGCAGGAACGCGCCCATCAGCAGTCTGTCCCAGGGCTTCTGGTCCCGCTGGAACGGCGACCGCATGCGCTCCTGCAAGAGTGCGGGGTCGTGTCGCGCAAGCCGGGCCGATCCCCAGAAGCTTGCCACTGCCATGATGGCGAGAAACACCCAGGCGCCGGGCCAGCGAAGCGTGCCGGCTGGCACGAAGAGCAAGAGGGCGAAGATGGCGAGCCAGAGCAGGCTCCTGAGGCCAGCCCTGGGGACCTTGCCGCCTGTTGCGTCTGTGCGAGCAGTCATGAGGCCTGCCTTACCGAGCGTCTGTGTTCATGCAGGGGCAAAGCAGCGAGGTGCTTTGTCTCACTCATATAAGCCTCCGGGCAAGTGGCGCTAGCCCGAATCGGAGGTCACGATGGCGTGAAGGGAAAGGGCGCCTCTCGTCAAGCCCGCCAGGCGGCCTTAGCATCGTAAACATCGAGCGCATGGCTCTGAAGCAGACGTTGGAAGGAGGGCTTTTAGATGCGGTTCCGCTTCATACTGTTCGGCTTGGCTGCCTTCGCTGCCGCTCAGGCGCTCGCCATGGCGCCGGCGCGTGCCGCCGATTGCAGCCAGGGTGCTGCTGGAGAGCAGATCGCCTGCCTCAATCACGCCCTCGGCGATCTGGAAGCGAAGGTCGAGGCGCTGACCCGGCAGATGGAGACGAAGGCGAACAACGACGATGCGCTCAAATGGAACGACCGCGTCGCGCTCAGAAACGAGGACATGCGCATCTTTCCCCGCTGCCTCGACAATCCAGGGCCGAATTCCAACAACCTCACCGACGTATTCGCCAATTCCTGCGCCAAGGTGCCGGCGCAGACCTGGATGCTCGCCAAGCCCTATCAATGAGGCTGCCGAGGCCTGCACGGCCTGGGGCGATCCGACGCGGGAACGGCTCCCCGCATCCATGGCGTTCTCAAGGTGCTGCCCAGGGATTAGTCCTGGGCAAGATCAACAACAAGGAGATGGCTATGATGAGGAGTTACGTCATATCCGCACTCGCGGCCGCTTTCGTGCTTGGGCTTGCCACGGCGGCCGTCGCGGCGACGAAAGGCGAGTTCGACAATATGTGCGCGGAAGGGCTCGCCCTGCACAAGCAGATCAAGACGGACTGCTCCGTGAACACCGAATATAAGGGCAAGACCTATTGCTTCGGCAACGAGCAGGCCAAGACCGACTTCATGAAGGACCCGAAGGCCAATCTCGCCGAAGCCGAGTCCTAATATAAGATTGAGCATCGCGGCTAAGCCTTACAACGGCCCAAGGACGCGCGAGGGCCCGTCCCCCTGGCATGTCGCGCCGGGGCGGGCCCTTTCGCATGTCTTGAGACCGGGTTCCATGTTGCGCGCAAGCGCGAGCAAAGCGCAGCAAGTTCCGGATAGCGGCCGCCGAGCGCACGGATTTACCTCCGGGCCTAGCGGGCGGGACGCATAGATTGCTCCATCAACTCGACCCATCACGGCGAGCGGTCCTGGTGCCTCGGGCAACGAGCGCAACGCGACGCCGATGGCCGACGTCATGCCGAGCCACAAGTCGAGCCTTATGAAGGCCGAGACTCGGTATGAGAGCCGACATCACAGCTAAGCCTGCATTCCCCAAATTCGGGTGTCACAAGGGGCCGTTCCCATGGTGCGCCGGGGGCGGGCCCGCCCGGCTTGTCCCATCTCTGCACGCCCATTTACCAAGCATTAACTATGCGGTCAGAAAAGTACTCGCGGCGCCTTTGAAGGCGGCGGACAAGGCCTAATCATTGGGCCGCTCAGACGACGCGTTGAAGACCCGGCCAGGGCACCCCACATCGTTAACCAGTGGTTGATGGAGACCTGCGATGACGGCAAGTACAGGTTGGTCGCTGCAACGCGGCATCCACCAGGCGCTGGCGAGTTCCTCGAATCTTGGGGCGCTTCTCGGCGGCACGCGGATCTATGACGATCCGCCGCAAGCGGCGAGCTATCCCTTTATCACCCTTGGCCAGAGCCTGCTTCGCGACTGGAGCACGGGCACGGAAGACGGGGCCGAGCACCTTCTCACGCTGCATGTGTGGTCGCGCGCCGGGGGCAAGAAGCAGGTGCACGAGATCATCGAAGCGATCAAAGGCGCCCTTCATGAAAAGCCGCTCGCCCTCCTGGATCAGGATCTCGTGAATCTCAGGCACGAATTCTCCGAGGTACGCCCCGATCCCGACGGCGACACCTATCACGGCATCGTGCGCTACCGCGCCGTGACCGAGCCCGCGCAGGCCGTGGCGGCCTAGCAGACCTAAGACGTGGCCGGGATACGCCCGGCCGCGAGGACCCGAGTTTACGGGCGGCGGCTAGTATCGGCAGATCAAGCCTTTCAGCGAGGCCGAGCGTCCTCTCTTCATTTCCGACTCCCTGCTCGATCAGCAGCTGACGCTCCCCAGCCAGACCGGCGTTCCCCCCCGATCAAAATTTGACGAGGCGCGCTTTTGCGCCAGGTCCGCAAGCGCAACGCTTGCGCATCGTCGAGCGCGAGATCAGGCCTGCGGGCCTTGCCTCTGTGCCCTATTCCTATGCCGTTGCCGGTGACGCGGAGATCGACCGGGATCTTGGCGAGTTCAGGTCGATGCTGATCACCGCCTTGGCGGTGCTTGGGCTCGGCCGCCTCGTGGTGGCAACTCTGTTCCAGGTGCGGTTTGGGCTCTCGCCCTTGCGCGCCATTCGCCACGACCTCGCGGCCATCCGCTCGGGTGAGGCGGAGACGCTCGAGGGCCAGCCTCCCGACGAGATCAAGCCCTTGCAGCAGGAGCTGAACGCTCTGATACAATCCAATCGGGAGATCGTGGATCGCGCGCGCACCCATGTCGGCAATCTCGCTCATGCGCTCAAGACGCCGCTCAGTGTCATCACCAATGAAGCACGGAGGAAACAGGGTTCGCTCGCTGCCAAGGTCATCGAGCAGGCGGAGATCATGCGCACCCAGATCGCTCATCATCTCGATCGGGCGCGCGTTGCCGCCCGTGCCGGGGCGATCGGCGACACCACCGAGGTCGAAGGGGTGCTCAAGGCCCTGAAGCGGGCGCTCGATCGCATCTATGACAGCCGGGGGGCTCGATCTCAGAGTGAGTTCAAGCCCAGACCTCAAATTCCAGGGCGAGAAGCAAGACTTATAGGAGATGGTGGGGAACCTGCTCGACAACGCCTGCAAATGGGCGAAGTCGCAGGTGAGCGTGAGCGTCGAACGCGCCGAAGGCGCCCGCAATTTCATCGTGCTCGTGGACGATGACGGACCAGGGTTTACCGCGGAAGAGCGGGCGAGAGCCGTGCAGCGAGGGCAGCGTTTGGACGAGACCCAGCCAGGATCGGGACTCGGGCTCTCGATCGTGGCCGATCTCGCACATCTCTATAAGGGGCGCTTCGAGCTGGACGCCTCGCCGGAAGGGGGCTTGCGGGCGCGGCTCGAGCTGCCCGCGGCTTGATGCGATCCCGTACGCTCGCGAGTCAACACGCCTGAAATCACCGTTTGTTAAGCGTCGTCAGCGACAATTCAACTCAACTTAGCGACTTCCCTGAGACGGAACGTTCCGTTGTCTGCTTAGGACGGAAAGCCATGCGAGTAGCGTCTCCGCGTATAGCGTCTCTTGTGGTGCTTGCCATGCTGCCAGGTCTCGTCGCCGCATGCGGCCCGGACAATTTGCAGGGCGGGTTGCTTCTCGGTGCCTTCACCAGCAGCAGTGCCGGCACTCAAGCGGGCAACGGACATGACCGCGCTGCCACGACGGCAGCCGGCGCCGTGATCGGCGGTATTGGCAGCAACGAGGTCGGCCGGCAGATGAGTGACCGGGAGCGCCGCATCGCGGCGAACGCCGAGTATCGGGCGCTGGAATATGGACGGTCGGGCGCGCCCACGGCCTGGGACTATCCGGCTACCAGCCATCGCGGCTCGATCGTGCCGGGGCGCCCCTATAAAAAGGACCACCAATACTGCCGCACCTACACCCATACCATCAATAGGGGCGGCCCTGCGGAGACCGTTAATGGCATCGCCTGCCGCGAGCCGAACGGCACCTGGCGCAGCGTCGGCTAGCAGCCCCGCAATTGCCAAGCTTCCCTCGGGCCTTTCGGCCCGGGACTCGACCCCCGCCTCATTGCGCGGAATTCATCTGCGTCCCCCCTCCCAAAGCTTGCCCCTCCTCACGCCTTTCGCCTATGGCTAGCTGCCCTGGATAGCGGAGGTTGTCGCCCCGGTGCTGTTATGGGTGATCTTTGCCGCTTTGACGGCTCTGGTGCTCTTCGCCTTGCTGCGGCCGCTCGCGCGCGGACGAGCAAGCGATGAAGCACGCGCGGCCTTCGACGCCACCGTTTATCGCGACCAGCTCGGCGAGGTGGAGAGCGACCGGGAGCGCGGCCTGATCGCCGAAGCGGATGCGGAGGCTGCCCGCGTCGAGATCGCGCGCCGGCTGCTTGCGGCCGACGCGGAAGGGCGCGGGAGCGACCCCCGGCAGGCGCGCGTCCCGGTACGAGGCTTGGCGATCGGGCTCGCCGTGATCCTCCCTTTGCTCGCTCTTGGCCTTTATCTCGTCTACGGCTCTCCCCGCCTGCCCGACCAGCCCCTATTGGCGCGTTTGCAGGACCCGGCGAGCGACCGGAATCTCGAGGCACTGGTCGCGCGCGTCGAGGCCCGGCTGCGTGAGCATCCCGAGGAAGGCGAAGGGTGGGAGGTTATCGCTCCCGTCTATATGGGCTGGCGCCGCTACGCCGATGCCGCCGAGGCTTATCGTCAGGCGGTTCTCCTGCTCGGGGAGTCGGCGAAGCGCCTTTCCGGTTACGGCCAGGCCCTTGTGCTCGCCAATGACGGTGTGGTGTCAGAGGACGCCCGCCAAGCCTTGGAGCGCGCCGTGGCGCTCGATCCTAATCTGATCGAGCCTCGCCTGGTGCTGATCATTGCCAAGGAGCAGGATGGCCAATTCGCGGCCGCAGCCGAACTTTGGCGCGCCCTGCTCGCTAGCGGCGCCGCGGACGCACCTTGGCGCAAATTGGTGGAGCAGCGCCTCGCCGACGACGAAGCGAGGCTCGCCGGCAAGCCAGTTCCCGACGAGTCTGCTCCCGGCGCGGCCGAGGGCCAGAGTGCCGCGACGCCGGGCCAGGGGCAGGGCGGACCCACGCCGGGCGACGTGGCCGCGGCGCAAAGCATGAGCCCCGCCGACCGCCAGGCCATGATCGAGCGCATGGTACAAGGGCTCGACGAACGGCTGACGCAGAGGGGCGACGATCTTGCCGGTTGGCTGAAGCTGGTCAGAGCCTATAGCGTGCTTGACCGCAAGGATGACGCGTTGAAGGCGCTGGCGCGGGCCAAGACGCAATTTAACGGCAATACCCAGGCGCTTGAGCAGCTCGATGCCCTTGCGGCCGAGCTTGGATTGAAGTCGTGATCTCGCCGCGACGGGATTTGGAGGCGGTTGAATGACTCGCAAACAGCGCAGAGCCGTGCTCATCGGCACCTGCCTCGGTGTGCTTGCGCTCGCCGTTGCCCTTGTGCTGGTGGCTTTGCACGACTCCATCGTTTTTTTCTATACTCCGAGCGACGTGGCGGAGAAGCATCTGAACTCGAGCCAGCGCTTCCGGCTGGGCGGCCTGGTCGAGGATGGGAGCCTAAAGCGTGGGGAGGGGACCACGGTCAGTTTCGTCGTAACCGACAAACGCGCTACGCTCCCCGTGACCTATACCGGGGTGCTCCCCGATCTCTTTCGCGAAGGCCAAGGCGTGGTCGCGGAAGGCTCTCTGGAAACCGACGGCGTGTTCCACGCCGATAGCGTGCTCGCCAAACATGACGAGAACTACATGCCGCCTGAGGTCGCCAAGAAACTGAAGGAGCTCGGCGTGTGGCGGGGGGAAGCGCAGGCTGGCGCGCCGCAAGGCACTGGCAAAGTCAATTAGGCGGGAGCCCTTAGAAGCATGATCGCAGAAACCGGCCACTACGCCCTGATCCTCGCGCTTGGCGTGGCCATCGTGCAGACAGTGTTGCCGCTCTGGGGCACGAGGCGTCACGACCCTCAGCTCATGGTCATCGCCGTGCCGGCGGCGCAGATGCAGTTGCTGCTGATCGCGATCTCCTTCTCGGCCCTGATGACCGCCTATGTCACCTCCGACTTCTCGGTGGAGAATGTCTGGCGGAACTCGGCGGTTGCCAAGCCGCTGATCTACAAGATCGCCGGCGTGTGGGGGAACCACGAAGGCTCGATGGTGCTGTGGGTGCTGATCCTGGCCCTGTTCGGCGCCGCGGTTGCGACCTTTGGGTCCAACCTGCCGAAGGAGCTTCAAGCCAATGTGCTCGCGGTGCAGGGCTCGATCGCCGCGGCCTTCCTCCTGTTCATCGTCACCACGTCGAACCCGTTTGTGAGGCTCGACCCTGCGCCCTTTGACGGTCAAGGCCTCAACCCGGTACTGCAGGATCCCGCGCTCGCCTTCCATCCGCCGTTCCTCTACACGGGCTATGTCGGCTTCTCCATGGCCTTCTCCTTCGCCATCGCCGCCCTGATCGACGGTCGCATCGATGCCGCCTGGGCGCGCTGGGTGAGGCCGTGGACGCTTGCCGCTTGGATGTGCCTCACACTTGGCATCGCCATGGGCTCGTGGTGGGCCTATTACGAGCTCGGCTGGGGCGGGTTCTGGTTCTGGGATCCGGTGGAGAACGCATCCTTCATGCCATGGCTTGCGGGCACCGCGCTTCTGCATTCCGCGCTGGTCATGGAGAAACGCGACGCGCTCAAGGTGTGGACTGTTCTGCTCGCCATCATCACCTTCTCGCTCAGTCTGATGGGGACGTTCCTCGTGCGCTCGGGCGTGCTCACCTCGGTCCACGCCTTCGCGGTCGATCCTGCGCGCGGCATTTTCATCCTCGCCATCATGGGCGTTTTCATCGGGGGGGCGCTGACGCTGTTCGCGCTCCGGGCGCCGCGCCTGGCACAAGGTGGGCTGTTCGCGCCGATCAGCCGGGAGGGGAGCCTCGTTCTCAACAATCTGCTGCTGACCACGGCTTGGGCCGCGGTGTTCGTCGGCACCCTCTATCCGCTCGCGCTCGAATCGATCACGGGCGAGAAGATCTCGGTCGGGCCTCCGTTCTTCAATTTCACCTTCGGGCCACTCATTGTGCCGCTTTTGATCGCGGTGCCGTTCGGCCCAATGCTTGCTTGGAAGCGGGGCGATATCGTCGCCGCGGCGCAGCGCCTCATGGCCGCCGGCATATTGGCGTTGATCGCCACCGTCGCGGTGCTGGCATCGCAGCAGCGGGGGCCGTGGCTCGCCCCCTTCGGCATCGGCCTTGGGATTTGGCTGATTGGCGGCGCGCTATCGGAGGTCGCTTTCAGGGTGAAACTATTCGACGGGTCTTGGCCCGAGGCCGCACGGCGCCTCGCCTATCTGCCGCGCGCGGCGTATGGCAGCATGTTAGCCCATGCGGGGCTTGGCATCGTGGTCATCGGCATCGTCGCGACCACGGCCTGGCGCAGCGAAAGCATCTTGGCGCTCAAGCCGAAGGAGACTGCCGATATTGCGGGCTACCAACTAACCTTCGAGGGCGTCGTCCCGAGAGAGGGGCCCAACTACCGGGAGCGGGTCGGGCTGTTCAAGGTGACGCGCGACGGCCAGCAGGTGACCGAGCTTGAGCCCTCCAAACGCGAGTTCACCGTCGAGCGAAGCGCCACCACCGACGCCGGTATCCATGCGAGCTGGCGGGGCGATCTTTACGCGGTGCTTGGCGATCAGCTCAAGGATGGCGCCTATAGCGTGAGGCTCTATTTCAATCCGCTCGTGCGTCTGATCTGGCTTGGCGCCGTGGTCATATTCATCGCCGGCGGCCTCTCGCTGTCCGATCGGCGCTTGCGGGTGGGGGCGCCAAAGCGCGCGCGGGCGCCCAACCAAAACCTCACCGCCGCCAAGTAGGACGATGTCGGTCCGCCACCGCGCTTCGGGTCTCAAATCTTACCGCGGCCTCTGTCGTCTGGCCGGGGCTATCTTTGTTTCCGCCTCGATGTCCTTGCTGGCGGTGCTACCGGTCAAGGCCGTGCAGCCGGACGAGGTGCTGCAGGACGCTACGCTCGAGGCCCGCGCCCGCCACATCTCCGAGGGCTTGCGCTGCCTCGTCTGCCAGAATCAGTCGATCGACGATTCCGAAGCGCCGCTCGCCAAGGACCTTCGCCTGCTCGTGCGTGAGCGGCTGAAGGCCGGCGACACCGATCAACAGATCGAGGATTTCGTCGTCGCACGTTATGGCGAGTTCGTGCTGCTCAAGCCCCGCTTTGCGGCACACACCCTGTTGCTGTGGTTCGCCACGCCTGCCGTGTTCCTGGCGGCGCTGCTGATCATCGTCTTGAGCTATCGGAGACGGTCAGCCTCTCAGCCCGACGCAGCTCTAAGCCCCGCCGAGCAACGCCGGCTCAAGCGGCTGCTTGACGATAGCTGATTGTCGCCAGGGGATTGTGCCCCCATATAGGGACCGGGGTTGGCGGCCAAGGCTGGCGCCGACCCTTCGGCAAATCGCCAACCTTACCGAAATTTAATTCCACCGAAACAACGGCGTAATTGCCGAACGCCTATATTTTCTGCCTAGAAGCCTCGCTCATCGATCGCGCGAGGCGCGGGATTAACGCAGATTTCCTTCTATCCCAGGAGAGAGGTAACCTTATGAATCATCATGACCAGAGCTCCGTGACCAAAGAGAGCTCGCGCGGGCGGAAGCTTCGGCGCGGGCCACTTGCGGTGACGGCTGCTGCGCTGATCGCCATGAGCGCGTTGGGGCTCGCGCTCGGCCATGACATGCGCTTCGCTGTCGCCGAGCCTGCGCAGACCGTCCAGACCCCCTATGGCGTCGCGCCGCTGAGCTTCGCCGACCTTGTGCAGAAAGTGAGCCCGGCCGTTGTCAGCATCAACGTTAAGGGCGACGCCAAGGTCGCGGAGAACGACCTGCAGATTCCTGGCTTGCCGGACATTCCGGAGGACAGCCCGCTCTACGACTTCTTCAAGCATTTCCGTCAGGGCCAGCACGGCGGAGGTTCGCAGGAGCAGCGGTCGCAGCCGACGATGGCGCAGGGCTCCGGCTTCTTTATCTCGCCGGACGGCTATCTCGTCACCAATAACCACGTGATTGAGGACGCCGAGGATATTTCGGTGACGCTCGACAATGGTGACAAATATCCGGCTACGCTCGTCGGCGCCGATCCACGCACCGATGTGGCGCTGCTTAAGGTCAAGGCCCCGAAACCGTTCCCCCATGTCGAGTTCTCGAACAAGGATCCGCGCGTCGGCGATTGGGTGCTCGCGGTCGGCAATCCGTTCGGCCTCGGCGGCACGGTGACCGCCGGCATCATATCGGCGCATAATCGCGATATCGGATCGGGTCCCTACGACTATTTGCAGATCGATGCGGCGGTTAATCGCGGCAACTCCGGCGGCCCGTCCTTCAATCTGGACGGCGAGGTCGTCGGCATGAACACTGCGATCTTCTCGCCGAGCGGCGGCAGTGTCGGCATTGCCTTCGCGGTCCCGGCGGCGCTCGTCAAGGAGGTCGTCGGTCAGCTGCAACAGCAC
>Ga0116220_10000033_pt1 | contig 96875 bp, 110 predicted proteins | sample Sb_taG_10_FD_88967 | JGI IMG/M metagenome (GOLD analysis project Ga0116220, IMG submission 88967) | Peat soil microbial communities from Weissenstadt, Germany - Sb_50d_7_NC metaG | ecosystem: Environmental > Terrestrial > Soil > Wetlands > Peat | place: Germany: Weissenstadt | collected...
CATTCGCAAGAACCCGCGAATGTGGATCGAGACCCGTCACTACCGTCAAGCCGGTCCAGGGCGTGGCGATGGTGAAAAGGTCGAGGAAAATGCTCCGGCCATTGCGCCCCTAGGACGTTGGCCGCGCTCTTGAGGACGTTGACAGGGCTCTTGGCCCTTCCTATGGTCCGCCCGGCCTTCCCGAAGGCTTGTGCTGCAAGCCGGGGGAGTCCTTTCTCCTTCACCGTTGCTGGATGCTTCGCATGAAGATCAAGAATTCGCTCAGGGCTTTGCGCAAGCGCCATCGCAACAACCGTGTGGTGCGCCGGCGCGGACGCCTTTACGTCATCAACAAGACGAACCGCCGGTTCAAGGCGCGGCAGGGTTAGTTCCGATCTCGCGGTCGAACGGAATGGCTTTGACGGCGCCGATGCGCCCCGCGTAACTTCTCGCTCATGCGCAACAGACGAATCGGGACGAACGCCGCGTTGACGCTTTGCGTCCTCGGGCTGATGGGGGCCGCCGCGCAGCTCGAGCCCTTGCGCGCGGCTGAGCAGGGGTCCAACTCCGTTCCAGGCATCGAGCGGCCCGATAGCGGCGAGACGGATGGCTCGGAGTCGGCAACGCCCGGCAAAGACGGCACCAGGCCAGCCCCTTCGTCAACGCCAAACAAAGAGGACAGGGCGGACGTCCTGGATGGGGAGGCGCCGCTCGCCGACCCGGCTTCGCGCGAGGAGGTTCTGAATGGGCTCTATGACGAGCTTCGCGCGGCAAAGGATGCGGCAGCGGCCGAGCCGATTACCGAGTCAATCGAAGAGGCTTGGCGCAACTCCGGCAGCGATACCGTCGACCTGCTCATGAGCCGCGTCGACAATTTCGTGCTAGAGGCCGATCTCGACCTTGCCCTTCAGGTGCTGGATGCCGTGACCGAGATCGCCCCCGACGACGCGGAAGCCTGGCATCAGCGCGGGATCGTCAACCTCGTGAAGAAGAACTATGCGGACGCGTTTTCCGATCTCAGGCACGCGCTTGCCATCGATCCCAAGCATTACAAGGCGATCCGCGACCTTGGCGTCGTCCTCCAGCAGACGGGAGACAGGAAGGGAGCGCTCGAGGCCTTTCGGAGGGCGCTGGAGGTCGATCCATTCCTCGATCAGGCGCGGCAAGCGGCGGAGCAGCTCTCCCGCGAGCTCGAGGGTCAGGACATTTAGCCAGCGCCGGCGGGTAACCGCTATGCTGGCTTGGCGCGCTACAGCGCTTCGGGGCTGTCGTCGCCGACAAAGGCGATGCGCAGCATGTTGGTCGCTCCGGGGGTGCCGAGCGGCACGCCGGCGGAGATGATCACGCGCTGCCCAGGCACGGCGAAGCCCTCTTGATTGGCGATGCGGCAGGCTCTCGCGACCATGTCATCGAGATCGTGCGGGTCGCCCGTCAGCACGCAATGCAGCCCCCACACCACCGCGAGCTTGCGGCCCGTGGCCGGAACCGGCGTGAGCGCCAGGATCGGCTGGGGTGGCCGCTCGCGGGCGGCCCGGAGGCTGGTTGCGCCGGAAGCCGTGTAGCAGATGATGGCCGCGAGATTGAGCGTTTCGGCAACGGTGCGCGCCGCCGCCGAAATGGCATCGGCGCCGGTCGCCTCGGGATCGATGCGCTGGGCGTGGATGATGCGCTCGTAGAGCGGATCCCGCTCGACCTCGATGGCGACCCGGTCCATGGTCGCCACCGCCTCGACCGGGTACTTCCCGATCGCCGATTCCGCCGAGAGCATCACCGCGTCGGCGCCGTCGAACACGGCGGTGGCGACGTCGGAGACCTCGGCGCGGGTTGGTGCAGGCGCCAGAATCATCGATTCCAGCATTTGCGTGGCGACCACTACGGGCTTGCCGGCGTTGCGCGCAGCGCGGGTGATCTGCTTCTGCAAGCCAGGAACCTTCTCGACCGGCATCTCGACGCCGAGGTCGCCCCGCGCCACCATGATGCCGTCGGCGAGCTCGATGATCTCCTCGAGCTCGGTAAGCGCCGAGGGCTTCTCGATCTTCGCCATCACCGCAGCGCGGCCCCGCGCGAGCTTGCGGGCCTCGGAGACGTCCTCGGCGCGCTGCACAAAAGACAGTGCAATCCAGTCGACGCTGAGGGACAGAGCCTGCTCCAGATCCCCGCGGTCTTTGTCGGTCATGGCGGCCAACGGAATGACGGTGTCGGGAAGGCTGATGCCCTTGCGGCTGGCAAGCATCCCGCCGGTCAGCACCTCGGCGTCGATCCGCACATCGCTCGCCTCAACGACTCTGAGCCTGAACTTGCCGTCGTCGAGCAGGAGCGCGTGTCCCGGGCGAACCGCCTGGAAGATTTCCGGATGCGGCAGGTGCACTCGACCCAAGCCGCCGATTGCCTCGCGGCGAACGAAGCTCAGGACGTCCCCCTCGGTGAGACGGATGGCGCCGGATTCGAACTTGCCGATGCGGAGCTTCGGCCCTTGCAGATCGACAAGGATGCCGATAGGGCGGGAGAACTCCGCCTCGATCTTGCGGATGAGGGTGTGAGCCTCACGCAACGCATCATGCGTCGAGTGGCTCATATTGATGCGAAACACGTCGGCGCCCGCCTCGAACAGGGCGCGTATCGTCTCTTCGTTCTTTGAAGCAGGACCGAGAGTGGCGACGATCTTGACTCGGCGGTTGCGCCTCATTGACTCTTCGCTTCGCCTTCGGGGTCGGTGAGGCGCACGGTCCAGTCACGCTCCTCGCCGGTGTCGACTTCGAAAAATCCAGTCCGCTTGTAGCCCCGCTTGACGCATTCCTTGGCGTCGCGGATCGTGAATGCCTTATCGTCGGTGCACATGAACAAAGCGCCGCCCCATTCTCCGCCTCGGTCGTAGTCGATGGCATGAATATAGTAGTAGCGGGCAATGAGCACGCCTTTGAGCAGGGTCTCGCAGGTGTGCGAGGCGACGTTCCACCAGCCTTCGGTAGCCCAACCCTCGACGTCGCGATAACCGATGGCGACGCCCACCCGGCTCGCCGTGGTGTTGCAAAGCTTGAGATCGGCCCGCGCGGGTGCGGGCGCCAAGCCGATGGCCACCGCAGATGCAAGCAGACAAAGGGCGCGCCGTCCCCATGGCCGTGAGGCGGCCGGGGATGCCCAGGAGGGGGTCAAGCGGGCAGCGCGCGTCACTGTCTCAAGGCCATCGATCACGGTTAGGAGTTCCGAAAGATAGCATCGAATTGGTTGCGTTTGTCTGACTAGAGCTATCAACTATAAGGTCATTTTGCAGCCGGGAAACCGCTCCGACATTCCTGGATAAATGAGTCACAACCTTGACCCGAGGACCAGCTTTCGCTTGCGATGGAGGCCGGGGAGCCGAGATAAGACCTCCGGCATGTGTGTCAAGGGCGATGAGAGGGGCCGTGGACCAGCAGCTCGATAGTCTGCGGCAGGAGCAAATGGAGGGAGCGCCCTATCGGCGCATCGAGGGAGATTGGACGCGAGGCCTTCTCATCCTCTGCGACCATGCCGAGAATCGAATCCCCCCGCCCTATGGCACGCTCGGCCTCACGCCCGAGGATCTCAATCGGCACATCGCCTACGACATCGGCGCGGCCGCGGTCGCGGAGCGCCTCGCGCAAACCCTGGGGGTGCCGGCGCTGTTGACGCGGTTCTCGCGGCTGCTGATCGATCCCAATCGCGGCATCGACGATCCAACGCTCGTCATGCAGCTTTCCGATGGGCGCATCGTGCCCGGCAATGCCGGTATCGACCCGGTCGAGATCGACGCGCGCATCTGCCGCTACTACGCGCCCTATCACCACGCCATCGAAATGGCCATCGACGCCGCAACGGCTGCCGGCAAACCGCCTGTGCTGCTTGCGATCCACAGCTTCACGCAGGCCTGGAAGAGCGTGCCGAGACCCTGGCACGTCGCCGTGCTTTGGGACAAGGACCCAAGGCTCGCATCGCCGCTGCTGAGCGGGTTGCAGGCGCTTCCCGGCGTCACCGTCGGTGACAATGTCCCCTATTCCGGCCAGCTTAAGGGCGACACGCTCTACCAGCACGGCACGACGCGCGGGCTTGCCCATGCGCTGGTCGAGCTTCGGCAGGATCTGATTCTTGGTCCCGAGGGCCAAGCCGAATGGGCGGAACATCTGGCGCAGGTCCTGCGAGGGATTCTCGTGGCAGCGGATCTCGCGCCGCGGCTGTATGCCATAGAGCGCTACGGCTCCTATACTGAGACTGCATGCCAAGGCTCTGGATAGGCTGGATAAGTTCGATGCGCCCGTTGCCTCGGCGCGGCCGCGCCGCTTAAGCTCCGCGGCAGGTTCATCACAGATTCGAGGTTCGACCGTGCCGCTCCAAAACTCAGCAAAAGACCAGCTTCGTGCCATTATCGCCCGCATCGAGCGGCTCGAGGAGGAAAAGGCAGCTCTCGCCACCGATCTCCGCGAGGTCTATGCCGAGGCGAAGGGCAACGGCTTCGACGTGAAGGCGCTCAAAACCGTGGTCCGCATCCGCAAGCAAGACGAGAACAAGCGGAGAGAGGAGGAGGCGGTGCTCGTTACCTACCTTCACGCGCTCGGCATGGCCGAGGCGGAGGCTGCTTAGGCTTTGTTTGACCGCCGGAACAGCGTCCGCACGCGCGCCGTAGCATTTGGCCGCTTGGTCGAAAGACGGGCGGCGCGAAGCCTTCCCATTCAGGAAAAGCCGCTCGCGTGGACGTGGTTGTTTGGGGATGGGCCTAAGCGCGATCGGCTCAGCGATCCGACTGGGCGAGGCGGGTCGGGGCCGGGGGCGTGAGCTCGGCATAGACGTTGCGCACAGCGTGGCCGGTGAAGCTTTGGGCGGCGGCCAAGCCCCGATAGCCCGAATTGGCGCGGAAGGTGGAGGCCAGCGGCCGGTCCATGTCCTCGAACAGATAAGAGATGCTCCGCTGCTCGGGAGGGGTGAGGCTTGCAGCCCCGTGGTTGTAGGTCACCGACATGTCGGTCATCAGGCTGGCAATCTCGAAGGGCACGTAGCTCTCCTCTTCGGGATGGTCGTCATCCGCCTCCGGGGCGCCAACTACCTCCGCGCTCTGGTAGAGCGGGAAGCTCGCGTTGCTCAGATTCGTCTCGGGTCTTGGGATGTGTGCGGCGGCGCTCGCATAGACGAAGCGCTTATGCGCGGGAAGCGGCGCGGCCTGTTCGGGAAGCGGGCTCGCAACGGTAGGCGCAGCCAGAGGCCCCGCCGTATAGGAGGCAAGGATCGGTTGCGGGGTCGCAGCCTCGGGCACAGCCTCAGGCTCGGTGGACGGCCTTGGCACCGGCGCCGCGGTCGCAACCAGCGTCTCGCCACGCGCCTTGGCGTTCGCTAGAGCCAGCTGGTAGTCATGCGGTGTGATCGACCTTCCATCGATCGGCAGGTATTTCGTGTATCCGTCGGGAAACAGCGCCGCGAGCTCAAGCCGCGGAATGCGCGGCCACATACGCACCCCTCCGGTATCGACATGGACGAAGGGCACGCCCGAGGTCGGGTAGTAGCCGACGCCGCCCCATTCCTCCACCAGCGCCGAATTGCGCAGCGTCTTCACGGAAACGTCCGGGAAAGTGATATCGGCCGCCTTGCCGAGGATGTGCTGGCTTGCCTTGGCCTGGCCGCCGCCTTTGCGCCGGAGCGATTCGTTGGTCGTGGCGGTGCGGTAGCCGCAGATGAGATTGACCGGTACTTTCGATCCGAGCTGCTGATGCAAGGTCCAGATCAGGTCGATCAGCTCCGGATCCATGTCGCGCGATTCGTTGCGGCGCCAATCGCGCATGAAATAGTTGAGCTGCTTTAGAGCCTCGGGATCGTAACGGCCGTCTTTCTTGAAGGTGACGGTCAGGCTTTCCTTAGTGTGGATGTTGAACAGCGAGAGCGTGCGGGTCTCGCCCAAGGCGCTGGCTCGCTGGGCCGTCGCGGGCCAAAACCAACCGGCCGCGATCGTGAGCGCCAGTCCTGCGCCAAGCATGGCGCGACGTGCAATGATCCCCCGAACGACCATCCCCGCGTTTCGCAGCCTTTCCCTCTGGCCGGCTTCCCTTCAGCCGGCTCGGGGCTCAAGCCCCCGTCAGGCTTAAATCCCGACCGGCAGTTTTGGACACCGCCGGTTAAGGAACAGTATTTGCCTAAATGCGGGAAAAAAAAGGCAAAAAAGTCAATATTGCCCGGAATCCCCAGGCAGCGTTAACGTTAACTTAACGGTGGGAGGCCCGGCGGCCTAGAGCCTAAGCGCCGCCGCCATGCGGGCGTCGTGGCCATATACGTCGCCGAAGGTCGAGATCGACCCGTCATCGTTCACCCATGCAGTGAAATAGGTGATGTAGACGGGGATTTTCTGGTTCAGCGCAACGTGCGTGTCATAGCCAGTCTGAATGGCGGAGGCGACGCGGCCCGCAGTCCAGCCTTGATCGTGCTTCAGCAGCGTGAGGGCGAGCTCGTCGGGGTTCTGCACCCGCATACAGCCATGGCTCTCAGCGCGAACCGAATTGGCGAACAGGAACTTCTGCGGCGTGTCATGCATGTAGACGTCGTGCTTGTTGGGGAACACGAATTTGACGTTGCCAAGCACGTTGTCCGGTCCCGGCGGCTGATAGATGTTCAGGCTGCGAATATCGACGCGGTTCCAGTCGAGCCTGGAGGGATCGACCTCCCGGCCGCCAACATTGATGCGAAGATTGTGACGCTCCAACACGGCGGTATTCCAACCACCGCCACCGAACCATCCGCCTTCTTCGGTGAGGAAGGGCCGGATCTCCTCGGTCTTGATCGAGTTCGGCACGTTCCAGAAGGGATTGAACACGACCTCCTGCATCTCGTTGGAGAAGATCGGCGTCTGCTTGTCGGGCTTGCCCACCACGACCCTGGTGGTGTGGGCGATCTTGCCGTCATCGACGACGCGGAGCATGAACTCCGGCACGTTGACGTTCACGTAGTATGAGCCGAGATCATGGGGGAGCCAGCGCCACCGCTCCATATTGAGCAGGATGAGCCGTGTCTTCGCCGGGTTGGAGGCCTGCTGGTGCTGCTGATTAAGCATTCGTCTCGTGCCCGCGCCCACCAGACCATCGGGAAGGGCGCCATGGGCCTCCTGGAACCGCTTCACGGCCTCGTCCACGGAGGCATCGAAGAGCGTTTCCTTGATGGCCAGGCCGCCTTCCCCCACAAAAGGCACTTCGAGCCGCTTCCTGAGCAGGGCCACTTGCTCATTGTCGACGCCCAGCTTGAGCACCGCGCCATCCGGGATCTTGACCACGGCCTTCGTGCTGCTGCTTAGGCCTCTCGCCTCCATTAGCGCCTGGCGCAAGGCTTCGAACTGGGGCTGACCGGGCTGGAAGCTCCGCAAATACGCTCCCGGGTCCGAGCGGATGGCGATCGAGTCGATGACTTCCGAAGGATTCGGCAGCGCGAGGCTTGGATCGAGATTTTCGGACAGGCGTGCCGGGTCGATGCGGCCGCCGCGTGCGTCGCGCGTATAGCCAAGCACCGCGAAGCTGATTTTGATCTCGGCTTCGGCGAGCCAATTGGCGGCCGCGCTGTCATTGGCGTTGAAGCCGCTCGCCTTCGGCAACTCGTAGTCCGACGCGCGCAAGCCATAATCGTCGGCCTTCCCGATCTCCTCCATCACCGACTTCGCACGATCGGTGAGGCCGTTATCGTCGACCCACAGGAGCGGGTTCTCGGGGATCGAATAATATTCGACGAGGGCACCCTGCTCGCTCTTCCGAGCCTCGCTTGCCGCGGTGAATTTGGCGGAAAGGCGCTGCTGAATGGCGATGCGGACCGCCTCGGAGCGGCCGATCAAAGCGCTTGGGGCATCCGGCTCGGCCGCATATGCCGGTATACTTAATGGCGTGGCCAACAACAAGGCGAACGCAATACGACAAATAGGCCTCATTTGTGCTCCCTCCAGCCGATCGTACCCTTCGGCAGAATTCGGAAACCCTAGCTGGGGACCTCGCACCTGGCCATACTGCGATGCAATATTGGCTTCCCCCGACCGCGCTTTTTCGGCGAGTGTGGCTTTCCGGCCGAACGCCTTGCCGATGAGCTAGTTAGCCCTCGCTTCTAGTCCAATCTCGCGCATCTTACGGTAGAGCGTCGAGCGGCCGATGCCGAGCCTCTTGGCGATCTCGGTCATCCTGCCGCGGTAGCGGCCGAAGGCGAGCCTGATCATGTCGGCCTCGACCGCTTCCAGCGAGCGGATGTCGCCTTCGTCGCTCAAGGCCGGAATGCCGACCGCGTCGCGGCCGTTTGCGGACGGTACGTGGATCGTGACCGGGGCAATGGAGGACTCGCCCAACATCACAGGTCCCTCGATCCGGGGGGCACGGTCCTTCGGTGCCGGCGCCGGTGGCACCGTCACGCAATAGCCGTCCACATGCGCCGCGATCTGCGGGAATTCGTTGACGGTGAGCATCGGTTGGTCGGCGAGAACCACGGCACGGAACACGACATTCTCGAGCTGGCGGATATTGCCCGGCCAGGTGTAGCGCTGAAGCATGGCGAGGGCCTCCGCGTCGATGCCGTCGATGTGCTTTCCCTCTTCCGCGGCGAAGCGGGCGATGAAGCGGCGGACGAGCTCGGGCACGTCCTCGAGGCGTTCGCGCAAGGGGGGCACCCAGATGGGGAAGACGTTGAGCCGGTAATAGAGGTCCTCGCGGAAGCGTCCCTCCTGCACGAGGCTAATCAAATTCTGGTTGGTCGCCGAGATCAGCCGGAAGTCGACCTTGACCGGGTACTTGGCGCCGACGGGATCGATCTCGCCCTGTTGCAGCGCACGCAGCAGCTTCACTTGCGCATCGAGCGGGAGCTCGCCGACCTCGTCAAGGAACAGCGTGCCGTGACTGGCCTCCTGGAATTTCCCGGTCCGCTTCTCGGAAGCGCCGGTAAACGAGCCCTTCTCGTGGCCGAACAGGATGCTCTCCACCAAATTCTCGGGAATGGCGCCGCAATTGACCGTGACAAAAGGCCTGCCGGCGCGTGTGCTTTCGCCCTGGATGGCACGCGCGATCAGCTCCTTACCGACGCCGCTCTCACCTTCGATCAGCACGGGTATGGACGAATTGGCGGCGCGTTGCCCGAGCTCGATGACCCGGGTCATCGCCTCGCTGCCGGCGATGAGATCGGCAAAACCGAGTTCGCCCCTAGCGGAGGCCTTGATCCGGGTCAGCTCGTCCTCCAGCGCCCCGATCTTGAGCGCGTTCTTGATGGAAACTTCGAGCCGCTCGGGGCTCACCGGCTTGACCACGAAGTCGACGGCGCCCGCGCGCATGGCGGCGATGGCCGCGTCGATGCTGCCATTGGCCGTCTGCACGATGGCCGGAGGCTTCCGGGGCAAGGACCGGATGGCGGCAAGGACCGCCATCCCATCGGTGCCCGGCATGACGAGGTCGAGCAGGATGAGACAGAACTCGCCAGAGGCGTCGGCTTTGAGCGCCGCAAGCGCCTTTTCCCCGCTCTCGGCGACCGAAACGGCATAACCGAAGCGCTTGATGGTCTCTTCGAGAATACGACGCTGAGCAGGGTCGTCGCCGACGACCAAGACACGTTTAGGCATGACGCAATACTCGCTACGGTTACCCTTGGACACGAGACCGGAAGCCGCTCCGAGGGGCCCCTACACGGCCCGAGAGGAAGTGCTCCTGTGCCAAAATTGTGCAGTGGAAGGGTAAACATCCCCTTTATTCCAGTCCGATTTTGGTGAGGGTCGGCCTTGGCCCCCTCGCAAAATCGCCTTAAGAGCAGGCTAGGCCCAAGAGGCGCCACGCATTCGAAGAGGACGGACACAGAGGCCGATGCAGCTCGAATCGATCCAATGGTTGCCGGTTCACGCCACGGCTGCACCCGCTTCAGGCAAAGTCAAACGCGGAAGCGGCGAAGCCCCGGCCAAGCAGACGCTGCCCGAGTGGAACCTCGCCGATCTCTATAGCGGTCCGGATTCGCCTGCTCTCAAAGCCAACCTTGAGACCTCCGAGCGCGCCGCCGCGGCGATGCAGGAGAGCTATGCGGGCAAGCTTGCCGCCCTCGCTGACGGGGGTAAGGGGGGAGTAGCGCTCGCGCAAGCCGTGCGGGAGTTCGAGGCGCTCAACGACATTATGGGGCGCATCGTCTCCTATGCGAGCCTGCTCTACGCCGCCGACACGTCGGACCCGGCGCGGCAGAAATTCTATGGCGACATCCAGGAGAAGATCACCACGATCTCGTCCAAGCTGCTGTTCTTTCCCTTGGAGCTGAACCGGCTCGACGACCAGGTGCTGGAAGCCGCCATGGCCAGTTCCGAGCTTGGCCATTACCGGCCATGGCTTGAGGACCTGCGCAAGGAGAGGCCCTATCAGCTCGAGGACAAGCTCGAGCAGCTGTTCCACGAGAAGGCCGTCACCGGGCGGGGCGCGTGGAACAGGCTGTTCAATGAGACCATGACCTCGCTCCGGTTCGAGGTCGAAGGCGAGAAGCTCAGTCTCGAACCGACCCTCAATCGCCTGCTGGATCAGGACGAGACCAAGCGCCGGCATGCGGCGGAGGCCCTCGCGCGCGTGTTTAAGGACAATGTCCGGTTGTTCACGCTGATCACCAACACGCTCGCCAAGGACAAAGAGATCTCCGACCGCTGGCGCGGCTTTGCCGACGTCGCCGATTCCCGCCATCTCGCCAACCGCGTCGAGAAAGAGGTCGTCGATGCGCTAGTGAGCGCGGTGCGTGAGGCATATCCGCGCCTCTCCCACCGCTATTACGCGCTCAAAGCGAAATGGCTCGGCAAAAAGCGGCTTGCCTATTGGGACCGCAATGCGCCCTTGCCGGAGGAGTCAACGCAGAGCATCGGCTGGGACGACGCGCAAAGCACGGTGTTGGGAGCGTATGGCGATTTCTCGCCGCGCATGGCGGCCATCGCCGGGGACTTCTTCGCCAAACGGTGGATCGATGCGCCGGTGCGGGAGGGCAAGTCGCCGGGCGCTTTCTCGCATCCCACGGTGCCGAGCGCCCACCCCTACATCCTGCTCAACTACCAGGGCAAGCCGCGCGACGTAATGACGCTCGCGCATGAGCTCGGCCATGGGGTGCATCAGGTGCTCGCCAATTGCCAAGGGCCCTTGATGGCATCCACCCCCTTGACGCTTGCCGAGACGGCAAGCGTGTTCGGCGAGATGCTGACCTTCCGCGCGCTGCTCGAACGGGCCCCGAGCAAGCGGGAGCGGAAGGCGCTGCTCGCCGCCAAGGTCGAGGACATGATCAACACGGTGGTGCGGCAGATCGCCTTCTACAGCTTCGAGCGCAAGGTGCACACGGAGCGGCGGGAAGGGGAGCTCACGGCGGAGCGGCTAGGCGAGATTTGGCTCGAGGTGCAGCGCGAGAGCCTGGGGCCCGCGATCGACCTGAAGACGGGCTATGAGAGCTTCTGGTGCTACATCCCGCATTTCGTCCACTCACCGTTCTACGTCTATGCCTATGCCTTCGGCGACTGCCTGGTGAACTCGCTCTATGCGGTCTACGAGAAGTCCGAAAGGGGCTTCGCCGACCGCTATCTCGACATGCTCGCGGCGGGCGGAACCAAGCACCATAAGGAGCTGCTCAAGCCGTTCGGGCTCGATGCCTCCGAGCCGCATTTCTGGTCGATGGGTCTCAAGATCATCGAAGCCCTGATCGACGAGCTAGAGGCGATGGATGCCGGACATTGATACCTGGGTCGCTTCGCCTGGGGGGATCATCGTTTCCGCCGTCCCCGCGGGTCTTTGGGTCGCGGCGCTCATTTGCGCCGGCATTGCGATCTTGCGGGGGCCGAGGCCGATCACGTATCGGTTCATCGTCGACAGGCTGCTGCGCTACCTGTTCATCTTCCCTTTGGGCGTGCAGAGCCTCTGGGCCTTTGTCTGCCATGTCTTCTTCGACGAAGTGTCGGCCAACGCGATCGGCTGGGAGCCGAGCCCGTTCCAATATGAGGTGGGCGTCGCCAATCTCGGGCTTGGGCTCGCAAGCCTCTACGCCGCCTTCAAAGGCTTCGAGGCGCGGGCAGCGACGGCCATCGCGGCTGCGTGCTTCCTGGCTGGAGCGGGCATCGGCCACATCATCGATATCGCCCAGGGCGATAATCTCGCTCCGGGCAATGCGGGCCCGATCCTGTACACGGATTTCGCGACGCCGATCGCCATTCTCGTGCTCCTGCTTTTATTTCCACGGCGGTCCGAACGCGCCGCGGAGGCTTCTGAACGCTCCTTGGTTGCTCGAATCGAAGAGGCAGGTGGAGAGGCACCGCCGCCGCGCATCGAAGATGAGATTGAAAGGGCGCGGAGGGCGATGCGCGAATCGCTCAAGGCTGGACCAACGCCGGAAGTTCTGCCTCCCCCAGAGCGTCCGACTCTCGAACCGCCCCGCAAGGGACGGCGCGGCCTTCGCAAGGGTCTCCCCGATCCTGCTCGAAAATGATGTCGGAAGGGGTGGCCGTCGCGGGCTCGCGCCTCTGGCAATTCTGCCTGCGCCCCCTACCTTTGAGGTCAGATCGGATCCCCCTTATGACTTCGGACAAGGAACGTAACCGCCTCACTGCCCGCATGCAGCGCTATAGCCGCGTCGGCGCCAATGTCGGGGGCGTTGCGGCTCGCATCGCCAGCCGCCGTCTGTTCGGGCTCGACCCGGACCGCGACCGGAATGCCGCTGCGCTCGCCGCAGCGCTTGGGGGGTTGAAGGGTCCGATTATGAAGGTGGCGCAGCTGCTCGCCACCATCCCAGAGGCGTTACCGGCCGAATATGCGGCCGAGCTCGGCCAGCTGCAGAGCCAAGCGCCGCCCATGGGCTGGCCGTTCGTGAGGCGGCGCATGGCGGCGGAGCTCGGCCCGGATTGGGAGGGCAGGTTCGCAAGCGTCGAGCGCGAAGCGGCGGCCTCGGCCTCGCTCGGCCAGGTGCACAGAGCGCGCGCCCATGATGGGCGCCAGCTTGCGGTGAAGCTGCAATATCCGGACATGCAGTCTGCGGTCGAAGCCGATCTGAAGCAGCTCAATATGCTGTTCTCGATCCATCGGCGCATGCGGCCCGCGATCGAAACCTCGGAGATGATGCAGGAGATTGCGGCGAGGCTCAGGGAGGAGCTCGACTACGCGCTGGAGGCGAGCCACATGCGCCTCTATGGCCTGATCTTCGCGGGCGATCCCCTCATTCGCGTGCCGGAGGTCTTGCCGGAGCTGTCGACGCAGCGGCTGCTCACCATGAATTGGCTCGAAGGGCGCCGGCTGCTCGACTACACGAGCCGGCCGCTCGAGGAGCGGAACCAGATCGCCAGGGCCATGTTCCGCGCCTGGTGGTTTCCCTTCAGCCATTACGGCGTCATCCATGGCGATCCGCATCTCGGCAATTACACGGTGTTCGAGGACGAGGAGGGGAGGGCGGCCGGCATCAACCTGCTCGACTATGGCTGCATGCGCAGCTTCGCGCCGAAATTCGTGCAAGGTGTGGTCGACCTCTATCGCGGGCTTCTCACCCATGACCGCGCGCTGATCGTGCACGCCTATGAGACCTGGGGCTTCGGCGGGCTCTCCAACGAGCTGATCGACATTCTGAACATCTGGGCGAAATTCATCTACGGGCCCATGCTTGAGGACCGCGCCCGCACCATCGCCGACGAAATGAGCCCAGGCATGTATGGGCGGCGCGAGGCCTTCAAGGTGCATCAGGGCCTGCGCGACAAGGGGCCGGTCAAGGTGCCGCGGGAGTTCGTGTTCATGGACCGCGCCGCGATCGGCCTCGGCGGGGTGTTCCTGCACCTCGGTGCCGAGCTGAACTTCCACCGTCTGTTCGACGACACTATCGCGGGCGTCGATCTCGCCGATGTAACGCGGCGTCAGCGGGAAGCCTTCACCGCGGCTGGGGTGCCGCTGCCAGAGGGTTCGAGCTAAGAGACCCTACAAGGTCAAGGTCGACAAACCCCCGGATTGCCCGGGACGCGGGCTTTGTGGTATCTCGCAGGCCAGAGCAACGGGCGAATGAGCATAAGGGGAACGGAATGCGCATCGATCCAGCCGAAGGCCATCCGGCGATGGACTACTCCGAGCACCAGAGGACCTACAAACTGTTCCTCAAGCTGGCACTCTACACGATCGCCAGCGTGATCGTCATCATGGTGATCTTGGCCGTGTTTGTGGTTTGACAGGCTCAGCCTTCCCCCGCCTCAAGGGCGGCATGATCCTGCCGCCACCCATTCGACTTGGGACCGCGCGTAAGCGCTTGCAAGCCCTGGCGTTGAGCCAGCCGACGGAGCCACGATGATCACCATTGGCGTGCCCGCCGAGAGCCCCGACGAGTCTCGCATCGGGCTCAGCCCCGAGACCGCGAAGAAACTCGTCAAGCAAGGGGCAAAGGTGCTGATCCGCGCAGGCGCAGGGCTGCGCTCCCATTTCTCCGACGCGGAGTACCAGGCCGCCGGTGCGAGCACGGCCGCGAGTGATGCCGACGCGGTGAGCGGCGCCGACATCGTGCTCACGGTGCGGCGTCCGCCCCTGGCGCTGGTCAAATCCATGAAGCCGGGCGCCTTGCTCATCGGCATGCTCGATCCTTTCTCCGACGCCGAAGGCCTCCAGGCCCTTGGCAAGACGGGCGCCGGCCTGTTCGCCATGGAGCTGATGCCGCGCATCAGCCGCGCGCAAAGCATGGACGTGCTGTCGAGCCAGGCCAATCTCGCGGGCTACAAGGCCGTGATCGACGCCGCCGCCCTCTTCGAGCGCGCGCTGCCGATGATGATGACGGCGGCGGGCACCGTGCCCGCGGCGCGCGTGTTCGTAATGGGCGCGGGCGTCGCCGGCCTCCAGGCCATCGCCACGGCGCGAAGGCTCGGCGCCATCGTCACGGCGACTGACGTTCGTCCGGTCGCCAAGGAGCAGGTCGAGTCCCTCGGTGCCAAATTCATCGCCGTGATCGACGACGAATTCCGCCAGGCCGAAACGGCGGCGGGCTACGCCAAGGAGATGTCCGACGACTATAAGAAAAAGCAGGCGGCACTCGTGGCCGAGCACGTCAAGACCCAGGACATCGTCATCACCACGGCGCTGATCCCGGGCCGGCCCGCACCTAGGCTTATCTCCAAAGCCATGATCGAAAGCATGCGGCCGGGCTCGATCATCGTCGATCTCGCGGTCGAGCGTGGCGGCAATGCCGAACTTGCGAAGGCCGGCGAGGTGGTGGAGCACAACGGCGTGCGCATCATGGGCATGCTCAATCTCCCGGGGGCCATCCCGGTGAATGCCTCGAGCCTCTATGCCCGCAACCTGCTCGCCTTCGTCGAGCCAATGATCGACAAGACGAGCAAGGAGCTCGCCGTCAACTGGGAGGACGATCTCGTCAGGGGTACGTTGATCGCCCGCGACGGCGCGATCGTCAATGCCATGATTGCCGACCGTATCGGCGGAGCGCCGGCAGCGCCTGCGTCGGCGAAACCCAAACCGAGCAACAGAGCGAAGACTGCGGCGAAGACGAATGGAGCGCCCAAGCGGCCGGCTCCAGAGGGAGGCAAGACATGAGGCGCGCCACTGCCTGGTTCGCATTTGCCGTCATTGGATTGGCCCTGCTGGTTGAGTGTGTGGCTGCCGGCGGCGCCCATGCGCAAGCCGCTGCCGCCTCCGAGGGCGGCCACGATTTCGTGTTCCGCTTCTCCATCTTCGTGCTCGCGATCTTCGTCGGCTATTACGTGGTGTGGAGCGTCACTCCGGCATTGCACACGCCGCTCATGTCGGTGACCAACGCCATCTCCTCGGTGATCGTGGTGGGCGCACTGCTCGCCGTCGCCGTCGAAGCCGCAAATGCCGCGATGTCTGGCGGTTGGACGGCGAAGCTGCTCGGCTTCGCCGCGCTCATCATGGCGAGCGTGAACATCTTCGGCGGCTTCCTCGTCACCCAGCGCATGCTCGGCATGTATCAGAAGAAAAAGAAATGACCGGGCGGCGAGGCAAGTCATGAACTCCAATCTCGTCGCGCTGCTCTATCTCGTCGCGGGCGTACTTTTCATCCTCGCGCTCAGAGGCCTGTCGTCGCCGGTGACCTCGCGCCGAGGCAATTTTCTCGGCATGATCGGCATGGCCATCGCCGCGGTCACCACGCTCGCGGTGGCGCGGCCGGAAACGCCGCTCACCTGGGCGATGATCGTCATTGGGATCGCCACTGGCGGGGGCATCGGCGCGCTGGTCGCGCGCCGCATCCCGATGACGGCGATGCCAGAGCTGGTCGCCGCGTTCCATTCGCTCGTGGGTCTCGCCGCGGTGCTGGTCGCCGCTGCCGCCTTCTATGCGCCGGAGGCCTTCGGCATCGGTAGCCCTCGCGCCATCCACACCGCGAGCCTGATCGAGATGTCCTTGGGGGCGGCCATCGGCGCCATCACCTTCAGCGGCTCGGTCATCGCTTTCCTCAAGCTCTCGGGACGCATGTCGGGCAAGCCGATCCTGTTGCCAGCGCGCCATCTCATCAACATCGCGCTTGCTGCACTCCTTGTATTTTGCGTGGTGACGTTCTGCCGCGAGCAGACGCAGTTTTATTTCTGGGCGATTGCGGCGCTGTCCTTCCTGCTCGGGGTGCTCATCATCGTGCCCATCGGCGGCGCCGACATGCCGGTCGTCATTTCGATGCTCAACTCCTATTCGGGATGGGCCGCCGCCGGCATCGGCTTCACCCTTGGCAATACGGCGCTGATCGTCACCGGCGCATTGGTCGGCTCCTCGGGCGCCATTCTCTCCTACATCATGTGCAAGGGCATGAACCGCTCCTTCATCAACGTCATCCTGGGCGGTTTCGGTGGCGAGGTGGCGGGGCCCGCTCACGGCACCGAGCAGAAGCCGGTGAAACTCGGCTCGGCCGAGGACGCAGCCTTCCTGATGAAAAACGCAAGCAAGGTGATCATCGTGCCGGGCTACGGCATGGCGGTGGCGCAGGCGCAGCACGCTTTGCGGGAAATGGCCGACGGGCTGAAGAAGGCTGGCGTGGAGGTCAAATACGCGATCCATCCGGTGGCGGGCCGCATGCCGGGACATATGAACGTGCTGCTCGCTGAGGCGAACGTCCCATACGATGAGGTGTTCGAGCTCGAGGACATCAACAACGAGTTCGCGCAGGCCGACGTGGCTTACGTGATCGGCGCCAACGACGTGACTAATCCCGCCGCCGAGGACGATCCCTCGTCGCCGATCTACGGCATGCCGGTGTTGCAAGTGTGGAAGGCGGGCACCGTGCTGTTCAACAAGCGATCGCTCGCGAGCGGTTATGCCGGTATCGACAACCCGCTGTTCTATCGCGACAACACCATGATGGTGCTGGGCGATGCCAAGAAGATGACCGAGGAGATCGCCAAGGCGCTGTGAGAGATTTGACCTGGCTGCTTTCGCGGCAAACTCCGATCCAGAGCCAAAGCTTCTTAAGTACTTTTGTTTTATCGCGTTTCTGCCGGAATGGGGTCACGCCAGGGCCCCAATGACCGTGTCTGGCTGTCCCGGCAATGCGGGAGGGTTCCTCGGCATGAGGATTGCAGCAGATCTCGGAACTGAATCGGACTGTGTCGATAAGGATATTCGCATCATGGGGCCGCATGGCACCGAAGCGAAAGCAAAGAGCGTGATCAACGCCGTCGCCCGCAAGGCGTGCTACCAAGCGCGATCCGTCGGCGTCATTGTCCCACGCGCCTGTGTAGTTTTCTGACCGGATTGGAATTGGCGATTGCTCGGATCACCTGAGGTGAGCCAAGAAGGTCGTGCGCCATCCCATTGCTGAACGTCTCTTTTAAGTCTGGTTCAGCGGGGAAACGATAGTGAGAGCACCGTCTCTCGCAGAAACAATGGAAGGGTATTGATAGCGTCATGCTGAACCTTTTGCTCTCGCTTATGGGCGCCTACGCGATCATCTGTATCGGCGCCTGGGTGCTCCACCGCTATTTCATCTATATGCCCGACACCAAGCGCACCGCCCCCAAGGATGTCGGTTTGGCCAGCGTCAAAGAGATCACCTTCAAAGGCAGGGGTGGTGTCACGCTGATCGCATGGTACCTGCCGGCGCGGGGGCGGAAGCCCACGCTGCTCTATTTCACCGGCAACAGCGGCTCGGCGGCGAGCCGCGCGAGAAAGATCGAGACGATTGCCGCCAACGGCTATGGTGTCTTCATGCTGAACTATCGCCGCTATGGCGGCTCGGGCGGCTGGCCGACGGAGGCCAACAATGTCGCCGATGCGAGTGCCGCCTTCGACTATCTGCGGGCGCTAGGTGTGCCCGCGCGTGAGATCGTCGCCTATGGCGAATCGCTCGGCACCGCAGTCGCTACGCGGCTCGCTCTGCAGCGCCCGGTGCGGGCCCTGGTGCTGGAAGCGCCCTTCACGTCGGTGGTCGATGTCGGCCTTCAGGTTTGGTGGTTCCTGCCGCTTCGCCTGATCGTGACCGACCAATACCGCACCATCGACCGCATCGGCTCGGTGCGCGTGCCGCTCCTCATCGTCCACGGCGCGCGAGACAGTTTGATCCCCGTGACTCAGGCACGACAGATCTACGCCGCCGCCAACCAGCCGAAGAGCCTCGCCATTCTGCGCCGGGGCGCGCATAACGACCTGTTCGACCACGGTGCCTGGGAGAAGGTCACGGCGTTTCTGGATGTTCCCGCGGCCATGCGTCCTGCCGTCACCCGTTCGGCTCAGTTCGAGCTGACGGCCTTGGCCTCGTGATCGCAGCGTGGCAATAGGATCGAGCCTCGGGTCAAGGCCCGAGCGCCGATTCGACAATGCAAGAGGATCGCTTAGAGGGGCGCCTAGCGGGGGCCCTGGGTGCGCGGCTTGGCAACGATGCCGCTCTCGCGCTGCGCCTTTTTGCGGGCGAGCTTGCGGGCGCGGCGAATGGCTTCGGCCTTCTCTCGCGCGCGCTTCTCCGACGGCTTTTCGTAATAGTTACGGAGCTTCATCTCGCGGAAGATGCCTTCGCGCTGCATTTTTTTCTTCAGCGCCCGAAGGGCCTGATCGACATTGTTATCGCGAACGACGACTTGCACGCGCGCTATCTCCATTCCGGGGTTGAGAAATTGGGATATCCTAGCCGGAACCAGCCGGCCCCGCATCCGGATTTTGCTGTAACAGAAGGGGCTTTGGTTGTCCAGAGCGTGCAGGCCTCATGGTTCGCACGAGCTATGCTCCTTTGCCGCTCGCAACAGGCGAATGCGAAATCAGCTCTTCGGGAGGAGGCGCGTGGTGTGGCCCATCTTGCGGCCGGGCCACGCTTGCGCCTTGCCGTAGAGATGCAAGGCTGTGCCCTCCTCACCGGCGAGCTCGCGCCAGCGCTCGACATCAGACCCGATCAGATTGGTCATCACCGCATCGCTGTGGCGTTCAGGCGATCCGAGCGGCCAGCCGGCGATAGCCCGGATATGGTTCTCGAACTGGCTGACAAGGCAGGCATCGAGCGTCCAATGGCCTGAATTGTGCACCCGCGGGGCGATCTCATTGACCAGGAGGCGAGGGTTTTCGCCTTCGCGCTCGAACATCTCGACGCAGAGCACGCCGACATGGGAGAGCGCTTCGGCGACCTTGCCTACGATGCGTCGCGCCTCGACGGCGCATTCGGCGTCGATATTGGCGGGCACGCGGCTGATGGCGAGGATGCCGTTCTGGTGCACATTCTCGATCGGGTCGTAGAACTGGAGCTCGCCGTCCTGACCACGCACGACGACGACCGACAGCTCGCGCTCGAACGCGATGAGGGCCTCGATCAGCGCCGGCTGCCCACCGAAATGCTTCAGCGCCGCAGCCGCCTCGGCCTCGTTGCGGATAAGCGCCTGCCCCTTGCCGTCATAGCCGAAGCGCCGCGTCTTCAGGAGCGCCGGGAGCTTCACCCTGGCGAGTGCTGTGCGGAGCGTGTCCGCATCGTTCACCGCCGCATAGTTGCCGACAGCTATCCCCAGCCCGCGCAGGAAGTCCTTCTCGACGAGCCTATCTTGCGCAGTAGCAAAGGCCTTGACCGGCGGATGCACGGGCGCCTTGCGGCCCGCAATTTCCAGCGCCCGCGCCGGCACGTTCTCGAACTCGCAGGTCACCACGTCGACGCTCGCGGCGAAAGCGCCGAGCGCGTGCTCATCCTCGAAGGCGCCCACCGTCGAGGACGCAGCCACGGCAAAGGCGGGCGCGTTCGCCTCGTCGGCATAGATGCTGGCCTTCAAACCGAGCCCTGCCGCGGCAACGGCGAGCATGCGGCCGAGCTGGCCGCCGCCCAGGATGCCGATAGTGCTCCCCGGGGACAGCGCTTCAGGCATGATCCTCGGGGGCCTCGGCTATGCCGTCGGTTTGCGCCGCGCGCCATGCCATGACACGGGCGGCAAGGGCATGATCGGCGAGCGCCAGGATTTGTGCCGCCAACAGGCCGGCATTGGTGGCGCCTGCCTCGCCGATTGCCAGTGTCCCCACCGGCACGCCTGCCGGCATCTGCGCGATAGAAAGCAGGCTGTCGAGACCTTTGAGCGCTTTGCTCTCGATCGGCACGCCGAGCACCGGGAGCTCCGTCATGGAGGCCGTCATCCCCGGCAGATGCGCAGCGCCGCCGGCGCCTGCGATGATCACTTTCAAGCCCCGCTCGCGCGCGCTGGTGGCGTAGTCGTAAAGCCGTTTGGGGGTGCGGTGCGCCGAGACGATGCGGGTTTCGTAGGGCACGTGCAGCGCTTCGAGCACGTCGGCCGCGGCTTTGAGCGTGGGCCAGTCCGAGCGGCTGCCCATGATGATGCCGACGCCGGGCTTCTCCTCGCTCATGTCATACTCATCTGGAAGGCGCGCCTAGCTTCAAGGAAAGCGGGGGATTAAAGGGTTGCGCGAAGCTTGGCAAGGCAAGTCTGCCGCCCGAGTTTGCCGCGCTCGGTGCAAATGGAAGCTGGAGCGGCGGCGGCGATTGACGGAGGATGGTTCGCCTGCCCTAACGCGCCAAACGAGCATCACGGAACCGATAGGGATGAGGCTCTATCTCTTGATCGTCGCCGCTGTCCTTGTGCCGCCCGCGCTCAGCATGGAATCGACCCCGCGGCCGTTCTCCCGAAATTCATGACCATCACTGTCGAGGGAACCGACCAGACGCAGATCTTCAGCGCGAGGATGTGCCTCTATCTCGGCATGTCCACCTCTGCGCCATCGCGGCTTCAGGCCCGCGTGGCGGCGCGTGGCGGTGATCTGGGCGGTCTTCTTCATGCTTTCAATCGCTCTCGGCCGGGTGATCAGCCTCGTCGTCGACGGCGCTCCCAGCCGGCTGCTCGACCTCTATCTCGGGGTCGAGGTCCCAGGCGGTCTCCTCGGCTTGGCCGTGCTCGCCCGCGAGCACCGCAAGTCTACGATCTAGGCAATGATGTCGGGGAGCAGCTGGTCCTCGATGCGGGCGATCTCGTCCTTGAGGGTGAGTTTCTTCTTCTTCAGCCGCTTCAGTTGCAGCTGATCGGCGCGACCTGACTCCGCCAACGCATTGATGGCGCTATCGAGATCGCGGTGCTCTTGCTTTAGCTTGAGCAACGTCGCCCGGAGCTCGCGAATCTCCTCGCTCTCCATGGGGCGTCCCTGCTCCTTTAGTTGGAGGATTGCGTAAACTTATCACGGCGAATCTGGAGCCGTGCAAGGCTTCTAGCAGTGGAACTTGCGTAACGCTCGATGTCGTCCACAACCATCGGAGTGACCGCCTGACACGGGTCAGCCATTAGACAAAGCGTCGGTGATTTGCCAGAATGAACGGTCTGAGACCAACTGAATCGGAGGTCTGGATATGGCTTTTGACACACACCTTGTGGAGTTGTCGGAGAAACATCGGTTGCTGGATCGCAAGATCGAGGAGGAATTGGCGCGGCCTACCGCAGACGATCTCAAGATCGCGGAGCTGAAGCGTCAAAAATTGCGTCTCAAGGATGAGATAGAGCGGCTCAAGCATGAGGCGAGCCATTAGGGCCGATTAGGCCCCCCTCGCCAAGGCGAGGAAGCAGTAGCCGATGCCCTACCCCTAGCCCTATCACGGCGCGTCAAGTGCGCGGGAGCGATGGTCTGCAAATCCCGTGCGCCTCGCCCTTCGCGCGCCCCGAAACCCTTCGCGGAACTTGACCGTGGTCAAGGAGGAGGGGGCAGGGCTACGCTATTCTTAGTGGCGAATCACGAAAGAGGAAGGGGTCCCGTGCCATTGTTTGGTGTGGCGAGCGCGGCGCGGGGAGCGCTCAGGTCGGCGCTCTTGGGGAGCGTTGCGCTGCTGAGCGTTGCCGCCGCGGTCTACGCGGCCGACAAGACCCTCGTCGACAAGGGAGAGGTGCTCGTCCGGGAGAATTGCTCGCGCTGCCATGCGATCGGCAAGGAAGGCGACAGCCCGCATCCGCAAGCCCCTCCATTCCGGACCTTGTCCAGCAAATATCCGGTCGAGGATCTCGCCGAATCGCTCGCGGAAGGGATCGTCTCGGGCCATCCGGACATGCCCGTCTTCGTGTTCAGCCCGCACGACGTCGAGGCCATCATCGACTATTTGCAGAGCATTCAGGCCCAATAGCCCGCGGCCCTGTCCATCAGCGCCGGTTCGGCTTGGCCTTGGCGGCTAGCGCAATCGGCGTGCGCGCGACCTGGCCCAGACCCTAAGCTCTACAGGGTCCTTGAGCAGCCGGTCAGGCACCTCCCAATAGGACATGGCGATCGGCGCCGGCCCTTGCGCCGAGAGGTGAAGGGAGCTTTCCCCTCGGCGGCGAACTCGCGCGCCGAGGCCTTGTCGGTCTTGAGGTAGAGCGCGTCGTTCACCAGAATCGCGAACATCACACCCTCGGCATAGACGCCGGCGCCTCTGAACATATTGCGGATGCTCACCGGGCCGAAGGCTACGAGCAGGTCCTCCAGGAATTCCTTGTAGCCGGCGCTGACAGGCATGAGCCGAGGCCGTTTGAAACGACGCGCTCAGGGGAGTGCCACCCTTCATCTGCGAGGACAAGGACGGGGGCGCCCCCAATCTTCGCCCTGGATAAGCCGCTTCACGCCCAGGCTTTGCCACTTTGACGTGCCCAATTAACGCCTGCTTCGGGCCTTCCTGCTTAACTGGGACCGACGAATTAGGGGCTGCCTTCGTCGATTGGCCGGCCCTAAGCGGAGATCGGGTATGAAAAGCAAGCTGCTTTTGTCGCTGTGGCTGTTGGGGGCCGTGCTCTACACGGGCAGCACCCTGTTCCTCGCCAGCGCCGTCTTGGGCGGCATCGGGGGTGGCGACAAGTCCAAGCCCACCAATGTTGCCGCGGCGGCCGACGCGCAGTGCCAAAAGGCCAGCGTGCCGTCCGGTGAGGCTGGCGGGGCAAAGGCCGCAGCGGCCCTGCCGCAAAAGCCTGCCCCGGCGGACAAGCCGCAGGAGACCGCCAGTCTGGCAAACCGCTCCGCCCCGCCGCCGTCCGTAACCGGCGCGTCGGGGGAGCCATCCGAGCAGGCGCCGTCGGCCGACGGGTCACAAGATCAGGAGGCATCCGCTCGCGATCGGGGCCAGGACCAGGCCAATGCTGACCAGGATTGGGCCGGCGTTGACCGAAGCCAAGCGGGAGCTGACCAGGGTCAGCCTGGACCCGACCAGGACCCGGCCCAAGGTGAGTGGGCTGGCGTCGTCGCCGGCACCGCCGATATGCGTTCCGACCCCTCGGTGCAGTCGCCGATGATCTACGCGCTTCCGGCAGGGTGGCAGGTGCGCGTGATCTCGCGCAGGCCAGGCTGGGTGCAGGTGCAGGATCCCAATAGCGGTGCGGCAGGCTGGGTCGAGGCGACGGCTCTCGCGCCGAGCGCGGGACCGGAGGCGCGGCCAGGCTACGACGCTGCTGGGCCAGGCTATCGGGACCCCGACCCGTCCTGGCGCTGGGAGCAACGCCGCAGCCAATTCGGCGAGTTTGTGCGCCGGGCGCTTGGTGGCTTCTAGGGCGTCGTGCCCACCCCAAGAGTGCGGGTGAAGAAGGCGACGAGCTCCGCGGCGATCTGACGGTGAATCGCAGCGCGGTCGATGCCGGCGTCGTCGGTGCAGGCCTCCGGGAATTTGGTCGCGATCTCCGCCGGGCAGGGGGCGATGAAGATGAAGTGGTTGCTCGGCACGCTCACCACCTCTGGCTTCTCCGGCAACAGCGCGGCGATGTGATCCGCGTTCCATTCATTGCGCACGAAGCGGTCGCCCTCTGCGCGATAGAGGCGCAACAGCACCTTGACGCTTGCAAGCCCCCTTGGCATCGAACAGGATACCGGCCGGTGCCATGACGACCGCGGCCCTGATACGCGGGTCTGGCGGCGTCAGTTCCCAACCGGGCTTGGTGATGCGCGGCGGCACCCAGCTCCCGTCCACCGGGCACATCTCCTCGTCCTCCGGATGCGCCTTGCAATGCACACCCCAAAGCGCGTAGTCGGGCCGACCGCCGATCATGGTCATGGTGGTGTAGCCGCCGGCGGAATAGCCGATCATGCCGATGCGGCTTCCATCGATCACGGGTTTGAGCTGCGGGTCGGCGAGAACGGCGTCGAGGGTCCCCTCGACCTGCCATGGTCTGCCGGTGAGCTGGATGTCGCTGCCACGGCCGCCAACGTCGTTCAGGCTGTCGCCAGCATGGCGGATGGCGGCGACGATGAAGCCGTGGCGGGCGAGATATTCGGCCCAGTCGCGGTGATGGAACTCATCGGCGCCGCTGCCGTGGGATAGGACGATGAGGGGGAAGGGGCCTTGGGCTATGGCCGCATTGCGCGCCGCGGTGATCTCGTAGACGCCAGAGCGCCAATCGGTCTCCTCGGCGTTCGTCGGATATCAGATTCCGACCGGAAAGGACGGATCGGCTTTAACCGTTAACTCGATAAAGCCGGCCCGATAGGGCACCTCGTCGGCGAGGCCCGCCGCTGGCGAGACGAGAAGCGCAAGCAGTCCCACCAGCGATGTGCGCATCAGACCTTGTCCGTCATACCCACGCGCGGCACGCCGATCGATAGTGTGAGTAGGCCGTAAGGTGCATCGTAGGGATTATGCCAGGCGTGGCGCGGGCCGTTCTGCACGAGCGTGTCGCCCGCCTTGAGCTCCACCTTGGCGCCGCCGTCGAGCTGGAGCACGCATCGGCCTGAGGTGACATAGATCAGGTCTACGGTGTCGGTCCGGTGCATGCCGGGGTTTTGCGGGTCCATTTCGCCCACAAGACCCGGCAAGAGCTTATCCGTCTCGGCGAGCTTGCGGGCCATCGCTTCGGCATCGGCGCTTGCGCTGCTTGGCGGATGCGCGGCGTCGGGCAGGAGTGTGATCAGCTCGAAGCGAAAGCCGCCTTGCGGGGGAAACCAATCGCGAGAGGGCGGCTGCGCGCCGTCATTCGGCAGTGCCGGCATCGCGTCGGCGCCCCAGAGTTTGAAGAAGGCGACGCCGGGCAGGAGCGTGACCTCGATCGGCTCGACGAGCACGTCACTCGCCAGCATAGAGCTGCCGTCGCGCGCCTCGCCCGTGACGACGCGTCGAATGGCCGAGGCCGACTGATTGCCGTGGAGAGCCCGCATCTCAAGCGGCAGGCGGAACGATCTCCGGGCGCCGCCCGTCCCTGTCGTGATGATCGTGATGCGCGGCGTCTTGATGCAATGCATCGCCGTGGCCGTTGACCTTGTGGCCGTTGGCGGGATGGGCGTGCGTGTGGTGTCCCGCCACCCGCAGCTCGCGCTCCACCGCGACGCGGGCCGCCTCGTTTTGGGTGTAGAGGCCCATATGCTCGGCGTCCTCGTCGGCCACCGCCGTCAGCGCGGCATCCGTATAGGACTTCGCGTTCGGGTCGGCCTCAATCTTCGCAACGATGCGCTGCAGGTGCCGGAAACGGCGCGCCAGATGGAACGCCTTGCGAGTCATGTCGACAACATAGCCACCATAGAACGACCTGCGGGATTCCAGCGGGAGACCCGGCCTGCGGTCCTTCCGGAACTTGAGCCGGATCAGGCCCCATTGCAGCGGATGCAGGTTCTCGATCTTGACGGCGCTCGAGAACCACATCAGCACGGGCATCAGCCGGCGGATGTTTATTCCGGTGGCATAGGCCCGGCGCAGAATCGTCTCGATGTGCTCGCTGGTATAGAAGATGTCCCAGGCCGAGCGATAAGCGCCCTTCCACTCCTCCTTGGTCATCTTGGAGTGGCCGGTGACGACGTGCTCGACGTCGTATTTGTTCAGGTCGGGGTCCATCCAGACCCCCTTCTCGAACAGCACTTTGTGATCTTCGGAGCCGGGCAGGGGCGTCAGCACGAAGAACTCGATCATATCGAGCGGCAGCTCTTGCTTGATGATCTCGAGGTCGCGCCGAATCGACTCCGGCGTGTCGTTCTCGAAGCCGAGGATATAGCCGGCAAAGGTCATAATGCCGACGGCCTTCCAACCGAGCAGCATTTTGCGGTACTCGGTGATCTTGTTCTGCCGCTTCTTGGCGGCGATCAAGTTCGCGGGGTTAATGTTCTCAAGCCCGATGAACACGCGTGTGACGCCGGCGCGATGCGATTTCTCGATGAAGTTCGGGATCTTGTGGCAGAGTGTATCGACCTGGATCACGAAGCGGACGTCCATGCCGTCCTCTTCGCGCAGCTTGATGATCCGATCGTAGATCGCTTCCCAGTCCTTGTTGCGGGCGAAATTGTCGTCGGTGATGAAAAAGCGCTTAATCCCCTGATCCCAATTCATGCGAATGATCTGCTCGATCGAGTCGGGGGAGCGATAACGTGACTTGCGTCCCTGCACGTTAATGATGGTGCAGAAGGAGCACTGGAACGGGCAGCCCCGGCCGGCATCGAAGCTCGTCACATTGCCGATCGTCCGCTTGATGAAATCGTGCGGTAGGAAAGGCGGAGAGGCGATGTCGCCGATGCTCGGGAGCTCCTTCATGTGGTCATAAAGGGGCTTGAGTTCGCCCTTGGCAGCGTCCTCAAGGACCTCGTCGAGCCCTCCTTCGGCTTCCCCCGCGTAGATGGAGATGCCGAGCTCTTGCGCGACTTTGATGTCGGCCTGGGTCTCGGACAGCATGGCGAGACAGCCGGAGACATGGAAGCCGCCGATCATCACTTGGACGCCCGCCTCCCGCAGCGGCCGGGCGATGTCGAGCGCCCGCGGGAACTCGTTCGATTGCACGCCGATCAGCCCGACCATGCCCAACCCGCCGTGGCGGGCGATGCGTCGCGCGAGCTCTTTCGGCTTCACGCGCGTATTGGTCTCGTCGATAGCCGTGACATCGATAGCGACGTCAGGGCCAAGCAACTGCAGTGCAGCGGCGCCTTGTGCCAGGCTATAGACCGCGGCGAGCGAGTTGGACGGCATGGTCGAGCGGAGCCACTGCACGACGTATCCGTTCACGTCATAATGTGATGGCTTGATGAGGATGAGCTGAAAACGCCGACTCGCTGCCTTGGTCAACATGCGTCGGCTCCTGATTAGAGGTGTTCATATTCGGGGAAAAGTGAAGGCGGCCCACGTTCTTGGCGGTTCGTCGCAAGCCGCTATGGCCGGCGCCGGAAGCGTCACTCGCGTGGAAAAACCCCCGAAGCGAACACCTTTGCGCTGCCGCTGGTGTCCCTGGACGGTGCGGCAGTCATTGACCTAAACAGAACCACATTACGGAAGCGCCGTCCAACGAATAGGGGCGATGCCATGCGCCTTAATTGCGTCTGGCGGCGCGGGATTTGGCGTCACGGTCGAAGGAGGCGATATCCTTGGCCAAAAAGTAGTTGAGCATGGTGCGGATGGTGGCGATCACGGCGAGCTTGCCGATGTCGTCCCAGGTGGGTGCCACCGCCGTCCGCACCAGGTCGGCGGCGAGCGCAAATTCGAGCGCAAGCAGGATCCAGGTTGCGAATTTGAGCCAGATCTCGCGCCCGCGCGGAGTGTCCGCCTCGCGCTGCCAGATCGCTTCAGCCACATGCGCGAGCGCCTGCACGGCGCCGAAGGTGACGACAAGCACGGCGCCGGCCTGAATGACAAGTGCAACGAATTCGGCAATCTGCTTGAACTGGCCGTCGATCGCTATGGCTGATTCCCCCCGACTTCAGATTGGTGCGAACCGCCGATCCGGTGCAAGCCGGATTCGGGAGCTCACAATTCGCCGGTGCGGAATTGGGCACGGCCGTGGCCGAAGGACCAGTCCTCGTCTCTGTTCTCGACCATGGTGATCATGACGTCGGAGGAGGGGGCGATGCCGCAAGCAAGCTCGAGCTCTTCGCAGAGAAAGCGATAGAAGGCTTCCTTCTGCTTCTTCTTGCGCGGCCGGGTCGTGATCTGCACCACAACCACCTTGTTGCTGCGCTCGATGCCGAGCCCGGTGTCCTCGACGATCATATGCGCGCAGGGATGCTGTTGCAGGATCTGGTAGCGGTCGCGGGAAGGCACATTGAAGGCGGCGAGCATCGCCCGATGCGCCGCGTCGAGCAGGGCCTTCAGTTCCACATCGCTCCTGCCTTCGATGACGTCGATCCGGATGAGCGGCATGACCCTCAAACGTCCTTCGCCATCTCGCGCAGCTTGAACTTCTGGATCTTGCCCGTTGAGGTCTTGGGCAGCTCGGTGAAGATAACGTGGCGGGGACATTTGAAGCGGGCAAGCCGCGCCTTGCAGTAATCGATGATCTCCGCCTCGGTGACCTTCGCCCCGGGCCTGATCTCGATGAAGGCGCAAGGCGTCTCGCCCCATTTGGGGTCGGGCTTGGCAACCACGGCTGCCGCCGCGACGGCAGGGTGCTTGTAGAGCACGTCCTCCACCTCGATGGAGGAGATGTTCTCCCCACCCGAAATGATAATGTCCTTGGAGCGGTCTTTCAGCTGGATGTAGCCGTCTGGATGCAGCACGCCGAGATCGCCGGAATGGAACCAGCCGCCGACGTAAGCGGCTTCGGTCGCTTGTCGATTTTTGAGGTATCCCTTCATGACGATGTTGCCGCGGAACATGACTTCGCCAATGGTCTCGCCGTCGGCCGGCACGCGCGCCATGGTCTCGGGGTCCATCACGTCGAGGCCTTCCAGCGCCACGTAGCGCACGCCTTGCCTTGCGCGCTTCGATAGGCGCTCCTCCGGCGGCAGCGCGTCCCATTCGGCATGCCACTCATTGATGGTCGCGGGCCCATAGGTCTCGGTCAGCCCATAGAGATGGGTGAGCTCGAAGCCTGCCTCCGCCATGCGCGCGAGCACGGCCTCGGGCGGAGGGGCGGCGGCATGGTTGAAGGCGACGGCGTGGGAGAAGCTCCGCCTCTCGCCCTCCGTGGCATTCAGCAGGCAGGACATGACGAAAGGCGCGCCGGACAGATGCGTTACCTTGTGATCGGCGATCGCGTCGTACATCGGCTTGGCCCGCACGGCGCGGAGACAGACATGGGTGCCGGCGACCACCGACAGCGACCAGGGAAAGCACCAGCCGTTGCAGTGGAACATCGGCAAGGTCCAGAGATAGACGGGGTGGGCGCCCATGCCGGTGGCGATGGTGTTCGCGTAGCACATCAGCGCGGCGCCGCGGTGATGGTAGACGACGCCTTTGGGATTGCCGGTGGTGCCGCTCGTATAATTGAGTGAGATGGCGTTCCACTCGTCTGACGGCATCTCCCAGGCATAGCCCGGGTCGCCGCTTTCGAGCAGCTCCTCATAGTCGAGCTCACCCGCGCGCTCGCCTTCGACCCCGCATTCGAGGTCCCGATAGTCGATCAGCAACGGCCTCACCCGCGCCTGCGCCACCGCCTCCTTGATGGTGGGGCCGAACTCGGTATCGGCGATCAGCACCTTGGCGTCGGCATGGTCGAGCATGAAGGCGATGATGGGCGGATCGAGCCGCGTGTTGATGGAATGCAGCACCGCGCCGGTCATCGGCACCCCGTAATGGGCCTCCAGCATGGCAGGCGAGTTGGCGAGCATCACCGAGACGGTGTCGCCCTTGCCGATGCCGCGCGCGGCAAGCGCCGAGGCGAGCCGGCGGGAGCGGGCGTAGAACTCGGCATAGCTGTAGCGCCGCTTGCCGTGGATGATAGCGGTGTAATCGGGGTGAGCGCTTGCGGTACGCTCAACGAAGGTGAGCGGCGTAAGCGGCTGATAGTTGGCTTCCGTCTTGCCGAGATCGGTGTCGTATGGGCTTTTCATGCCTTGGGCGCGTTTCCTTGTCGCACCCTAGCCAAGCTCAAGCCCTCCAAGCAATTCCCCTCGTAGCCGAGGGGGCTCGCCGATCAGCCTCTCGAATAATAGGCAAGCGTCGCCGCAAACCCTGCAAACGCGGCGAAGATCAAGACCAGAAGGAGAATTTCGCCCGTGCTCATGCTGCACCTCGCCACCGGATCAGAGGTGTGCGAGCATCGGGGATGAATCGGCGGTAGCGCTTTGATCTACGTCAAAGCCGCGCTTGGCCGGTCGCTCGCCGGCCGGGGTGCAGTCGCCAGGGCGCGACTTAGTGCTGTTGGTCCCGCTTCAGATCTTTCAGCCTGGCGAACACGGAGTCGGCATCCGGGACCTCTTCCTCCTCCTCGGGAGCCGCCATGGCCTCGCGCGCTTGTTGAGCCAGTGCGGTTGCCATCGGCGCCTCGCGCTCCGGCGGAGCCGCGGCGATGCTCTCCTCGGCCGGGATCAGCGTTTCGACCTTGGCCGGCTCGGGGGCATCGCCCCGCTCGCGCTCGAGCTTGGTCGCAGCCTTCTTCACTTCAGCATCGAGGTCGGTCTGCGAGCAAAGCCCGAGCGCCACCGGGTCCTGAGCCTGAAGGCTCGGCGAATTCCAGTGGGATCGCTCGCGGATCGCGATGATCGTCGGCTTGGTCGTGCCGACCAGGCGCATGATCTGGGAGTCCTTGAGCTCGGGATGATTGCGCAAGAGCCAGAGAATGGCGTTGGGCCGATCCTGGCGGCGCGACACGGGCGTGTAGCGGGGCCCGCGCTTCGTCTTCACCTCCGGCACCTCGACCTTCGGCTCGGCGAGGCGCAACCGATAGGCGCTGTCCTGCTCCGCCTCGGCGATCTCATCGCGCGTGAGCTGGCCCGAGGAGATGGGGTCCATGCCCTTGATGCCGTGGGCGACGTCGCCATCGGCGATACCCTTCACTTCGAGCACATGCAGGCCGCAGAACTCGGCGATCTGCTCGAAGGTGAGTGAGGTGTTGTCGACCAGCCAGACGGCGGTCGCCTTGGGCATGAGTGGGGTACGGTCCATGGACTTGCAAAACCTGTAAGAGAAGGCATGGTCTCTCGCCCCCTGAAGGCCGCGAGAGCCGATCAAATTCGATTGAAGGGGAAGAGCCCTATATAGGGTGCTCCGGCCTTGGACGCAAACGGTTCGGGGAGTATTTCCGCTGGCCTTAGGGGGGGCCTCGCCCTTCCGTCACCAGCACGATCTTGCCAATGTGAGCGGGGTCGTCGATGCGCCGATGGGCAGCCGCGACATCAGCGAACTGGAAGGTCGAGTCGATCACGGGCTTGAGCTTGCCTTCCGCCACGAGCGGCCAGACGCGGCTCTCGATGCCCCGCGCCATGCGCGCCTTGGCCTCGGCGCGTTGGGCTCTGAGCGTGGAGCCGGTCAGCGTCAGTCTCCGCATCATGAGCCGCATCAGGTCGATGTGGACCTTGGAACCTTGCAGAAAGGCGATCTGCACGATCCTGCCTTCAAGGGCCGCAGCGCGCAAATTGCGCTCCACATAGTCGCCGCCGACCATATCGAGGATGACATCGGCGCCATGTCCGCCCGTTTGCTCGCGCACGGCTTCGACGAAATCCTCCTCGTGGTAATTGATGGCGCGGACGGCGCCCAGCGCCTCACAGCGCTGAACCTTTTCCTTGCTTCCGACCGTCACGATTACATTGGCGCCAAACAGGTGCCCCATTTGGATGGCGGTGGTGCCGATGCCGCTTGCGCCGCCATGGACCAGCAGCCAGTCGCCGCTCTGAAGCCCCCCGCGCTCGAAGACGTCGTGCCACACGGTGAACACGGTCTCGGGCAAAGCAGCGGCCTCGACCATCGACAGCCCCTGGAGCACTGGCAGCGTGGTGGTTTCCGTCGCCACGCAGAATTGCGCATAGCCGCCGCCATTCACGAGCGCTGAGACCGCGTCGCCTTGCTTGAAGCGCGTGGCACCCGGGCCGAGGGCCGCCACCGTCCCTGCGACTTCCATCCCCAGCAGATCCGATGCGCCTTTTGGCGGAGGGTAGAGACCCTGACGCTGCAGCACGTCGGGACGGTTGATGCCGGCCGCCTCGACCGCGATCAGCACTTCCCCCGGACCGGGAGCGGGCACGGGCCGCTCGGCCAGGTTAAGCACCTCGGGGCCGCCTTGGCCTCGTGTTTCTATGACGGTCATGGTCGTGGGCAGCATCGAAGTCTCCGCGCCACCTTTCGAGCACAAAGCGCAACGCGATGCTATGCTTGATATGCGATCACGGAGCGGACGCATGGACCTCGAAGACATCGAACCGAAGAAGGCCAAGGCGCACGAGCTCGGCACGGATCTGTCCAAGCTTTCCATCGGTGAGCTTGCCGCGCTGGTCGAAGCGCTAAAGGCGGAGATCGCACGGGTGGAAGCAATCATTGCGGCCAAGCAGTCCTCGAAAAGCGCGGCGGACGCGGCCTTCCGGCGTTGAGGGGTTCGCTGCTCCACGCTGACACGAAACCCCTTCCTTTAGGTAAACTAGGTAAACCGCGGCTTAGCGTTAACTCGTTGTTAGCAGGTTTAGGCTAATTTCAACGTTATCCAGTCCTCTGGATTTGAGTGGCCTGTCCACTCTGTTTGACGCCTCCCTGTTAACTTCCTGAGCCGCCTCAAGGCGGCTCTTTTTTTGGCCAAATTCAAGCCCTTTAACCTTTGTGCGCACACGGGGGCGGACGAGCTCGCCATGTGGCATAGTATGCCGTGGGCACACGCGTTGAGGGGGAGTAGCCGATGGCGGGGAAATCAAGGAGCGGTGACCGCGGCAGCGTCACCGTCTCATTCGGCGCGAAGTTTGCGCAATCCGATCAGTTCAGAAACGTTTTCCGCGAGGGCATGGCGCTGGTTGAGGCCGCCGCGAATTATCTCGACGGTGATGGGCGCAAGGAGGCGCGCAAGCTGCGCCCGCCGCATTCGCTCGCCTATGCCACGGAAAGCATGCGGCTCACCACGCGGCTGATGCAGCTTGCCTCCTGGCTGCTGATCCGCCGGGCGGTCAGCGAAGGCGAGCTGACGCTTGAGCAGGCGATCGAGGAGCAGCGCAAGATCAAGCTTCCCGTGAAGGGGTGCGATCAGCCGAGCCGGGAGGCGAACGCGCTGCCGCCGAGGCTGAAAGCGCTGATCGAGCAAAGCATCAAGTTGCAGGAGCGGGTGATCCGTCTCGACCAAATGCTCGGCTTCGAGCAAGCCCCCGCGACGGAGGACATCGATAATCCGTTGCAGACGCAACTGTCGCGCTTGCACGCGGCCTTCGGCACCAAGGCCGACTAGCGGCCTATTTGAGGAAGCCTTCGTATTTCCGCTTGAAGCGGGTCAGCCGACCGCCGCGGTCGATAAGGTGCTGGCCGCCGCCGGTCCAGGCCGGATGCGTTTTGGAATCGATGTCGAGCTTGAGCGCCTCGCCCTCTGCCCCATAGGTCGAATAGGTGACGAACTCGGTGCCATCGGTCATCACCACTTTGATGCGGTGATAATCGGGGTGAATGTCCTTCTTCATGGCCGTTTTGCCTTGGAAATCGCGATATTTGTTGCGGGCTTGAGCCTATAACGGAAGTTGAGCACGGGCACAAGACTGCGCCGGAAAGGCGCGGGGCTTAGACCTTTCCGCGAGCGCGCTCGCCACGTACATTCCCCCTATACGAAAGATCCGCGAAGGGCTACCCCAGCTCGTGACAATCAAACCAAACGGTCAAGACCGGCACGCTCCGCTTCCCGCCTCGGCTGCGGCGGAAGCGGAAGGAGAGCGCCGCGCCGCGCTCCGCCCGCTGCTGGCGCTCAAGCCCTATATTCTGCGTTACAAGGGCATGGTCGCTGCGGCCCTCGTGGCGCTCATCGTCGCGGCCGCCGCCACGCTCGCCGTTCCTCTGGCGGTGAGGCGCATGATCGATGTCGGCTTCACCGGGATCGAGCCCGACCTGGTCGACAAATATTTCGCCACGCTCCTCGGTGTCGGCCTCATCCTCGCCTTTGCCAGCGCCGCCCGCTTTTATTGCGTGAACTGGCTCGGCGAGCGGGTGGTCGCCGATATCCGCACCGACGTGTTCAAGCATCTGACCGGCTTGAGCCCCGCTTTCTATGAGACGGTGCATTCGGGCGAGGTGATGTCGCGGCTCACCGCCGACACCACGCAAATCAAGGCGGCGGCGAGCAGCACGATCTCGCAGGCCTTGCGCAATATTGTGGTCATGCTGGGCGCCGTGGCCATGATGATCGTGACGAGCCCGAGACTGTCGCTGCTCGTGCTCCTTGCCATTCCCCTGATCGTGCTCCCGCTGGTGGCTTATGGCCGCGCGGTGCGGGCGCTGTCGCGGCAGGCGCAAGACAGCCTCGCGCAAGCCTCGGCCTATGCGAGCGAGAGCCTTGGCCAGGTGAGGGTGCTGCAAGCCTTCACCCATGAGCGCGCGGCGAGCGCCCGGTTCGCCGATGCCGTCGAGCAGGCCTTTGCAGCGGCGAAGGCGCGCACGAAGGCGCGGGCCGGCCTGACGGCAATCGCCATCTTCCTCGTCTTCGCGAGCGTGGTCGGCATCTTGTGGTACGGGGCCCAGGACGTGCTGTCAGGCACCATCACCGGCGGTCGTCTCGGACAATTCGTGCTCTATGCCGTGCTCGCGGCCGCATCGATGGGTGAGCTCAGCGAAGTGTGGGGGGAGGTGAACCAGGCGGCTGGGGCCGCGGAGCGATTGGGCGAGTTGCTTGCGATGCAATCCCAAATCAAGTCGCCGCGCCATCCCGTGCTGCTGCCGGAGCCGCCGCGTGGCGAGATCGGTTTCGACGAGGTCGCGTTCTCCTATCCCACGCGTCCCGCCGTCAGCGCCTTGAACGGAGTCTCGTTTCGGGTGAAGCCGGGCGAGCGCGTGGCGATCGTGGGCCCCTCGGGCGCGGGCAAGACCACCATCTTTGCCCTGCTGTTGCGCTTCTACGATCCCATTGCGGGGCGCGTGAGCGTCGATGGCGTACCAGTGAACAAAGCGAGCCTTACCGAGCTCCGCTCGCGCTTCGCCATCGTGCCGCAGGAGACGGCGCTGTTCGCCGACACCGTCGCCGCCAATATCGCCTATGGCGTCGGCGAAGCGAGCCGGAGCGAGATCGAGAAGGCCGCGCGCGCGGCCTTCGCCCATGATTTCATTGCGAGCCTTCCCCAAGGCTACGACACCATGCTCGGCGAGCGGGGCGTGACCTTGTCGGCGGGCCAGCGACAGCGCATCGCCATCGCTCGGGCGGTGTTGCGCAAGGCCCCGATCCTTTTGCTCGACGAGGCGACGAGCGCGCTCGATTCGGAGAGCGAGACCCTGGTGCAGCGGGCGCTCGATTCGATCATGGAAGGCCGCACCACGCTAGTGATCGCGCATCGTTTGGCGACGGTCACGCGCGCGGACCGCATCCTCGTGCTGGACCAGGGGCGGTTGGTGGAGGAGGGGACGCATCAGAGTCTGCTCGGCAATGGCGGCATCTATGCGAGGCTTGCCGAGCTGCAATTCGCCACCGACGCGGCCTAACCTCCGCTTACTTCTCTCCTTCCGCAAGGCGCGCCGCGAGGCCGCTGAGCAGAGCATCGTGCACGCCGGCATCCTCCAAATGGCGGAGCGTCTTCAGCACATATTCCACATTGCCGCCCACCTGGCCCTTGCCGCCGCGGACGATGCGGACCTGCTGCTCGAGGGAGAGGCCGCCCGCATATTGGGCATGATTGCGGTCGACCAGATAGCAGAGCGCCCGCACGCCCCGGCCCGATCCGTCGAGCAGGCGTACCGGCCGCACCGCCTCGTGATAGACGTCGGTGACCTGCTCGCGCTCGCGCAAATAGGCGATCGTCTCCGCCTCGGCTCCCGCGGTCACGGCGAAAGCGACCCCGCGGCAGGCGCCCCCGCGATCGAGCCCGAGCACGAGGCCGGGCTCAGCATAGGTGCCGCGATGCACGACGGAATAGACGCAGAGCGCGCGATGGGCGCCTTTGAGCAGCGCCGGCACTGCCGCTTCGAAGGCAAAGCCCGGCCGCCACATCAAGGAGCCGTAGCCGAACACCCAGAGCTCAGCCATTCCAAATCCCAAGTCCGGGTTGCCCGCCGATGCGACTCGTTTCGCGCCTAATCTTCGTGGCCATGGGGGCGGCCGAAATCGGCCGCGGGCGTATCCTGCCCTGCCTCGATGATGCCGCGGCGAATGGCGCGGGTGCGGGTGAAAAGCTCGAGCAGTGCCTCCCCATCGTCCCAGCGGATCATGCGCTGCAGCGCCGCCAAATCCTCGGAGAAGCGGCCGAGCATCTCCAGCACGGCTTCCTTGTTGTTGAGGAACACGTCGCGCCACATCACAGGATCGGAGGCGGCGATGCGGGTGAAGTCGCGGAAGCCGCCCGCGGAGAATTTGATCACCTCGGAGCGGGTGACCTCCTCGACGTCGGCGGCGGTGCCGACGATGTTGAAGGCGATCAGGTGCGGAATGTGGCTCGTGATGGCGAGCACGATGTCGTGATGCTCGGGCGTCATGATCTCGACGGCGGAGCCGAGCGCCCGCCAAAGTGCCGCGACCTTCTCCACGGCGGCCTCGCAGCTTCGCTCGCAAGGGGTCAAGATGCACCACCTCCCGTCGAACAGCTCGGCGAAGCCCGCATCCGGGCCGGAATACTCGGTGCCCGCGATCGGATGGCCCGGGACGAAGGCCACGCCCGGTGGAAGCTGAGGCACAACCTGGCGGATCACCGCCGCCTTCACCGAGCCCACCTCGGTGACGATGGTGCTTTTCCCAAGATGCGGCGCGATTGCCTCCACGGCTTCAGCCGTTGCCCCCACGGGCACGGCGACGACCACGAGCTCGGCCCCGGCGGCAGCCGCCGTCGTGTTCGCAATCTCGTCGCAAAAGCCGAGCTCGGACGCGCGAGCGCGGACCTCGGGCGAAAGATCGTAGCCGACAACCTTGCGGGCGAGCCCGCGGGCCTTGATCCCGCGCGCGACCGAGGAGCCGATCAGCCCAAGACCGATGACGGCGATGGTGTCGAACAGAGGCTCGGTCATTGGCGGCGAGTACCATTCGCGCCCATGAAGGCTTTGAGCGCACCGAGCACCGCGAGGTTATCGTCCTCGGTGCCGATGGTCATGCGCAGCGCGTCGGGAAAGCCATATTCTTGCACTCGGCGCAAAATGATCCGCCTCGAATGGAGGAAACGATCGGCCTCGACCGCCGATCGGCCCTTGGTCTTCGGGAAGTGGATCAAGAGGAAATTCGCCACGCTCGGAGTGACGGTTAAGCCAAGCGCGGACAGAGCCTCGGCCATGCGCCCGAGCCAGACCTCGTTGTGCTCGGCCGCCCGCTGCATCAGCGCGCGGTCTTCGAGAGCCGCGACGCCGGCAGCGATGGCGGGGCCGGAGACATTGAACGGCCCCCTGATGCGGTTCAGCGCATCGGCGATCGCTGCCGGGCAGTAGGCCCAGCCGATCCGGAGCGAGGCCAAGGCATAGATCTTGGAGAAGGTCCGCGTCATCACCGTATTCTCGGTCGTGGCGACGAGCTCAATCCCGGATTCATAGTCGTTGGCGCGCACATATTCGGCATAGGCCGCGTCGAGCACGAGCAGGACGCTTTCAGGCAGGCCTGCGCGCAAGCGCTTGACCTCGTCGAAGCTCAGATAGGTGCCGGTCGGATTGTTGGGATTAGCGAGAAAGACCATGCGCGTCGCGGGCGTAACGCGCGCGAGGATGGCGTCCACATTGGCGGTGAGCGCGGTCTCGGGCGCGACGACCGGGGCGGCACCCCGCGCCAGGATGGCGATCCGGTAAACGAGAAAGCCGTGCTCCGAGTAGATCGCCTCGTCCCCTGGGCCGAGATAGGCCGAGGCGAGAAGGTTGAGGAGCTCGTCGGAGCCCGCGCCGCAGACGATACGCGCCGGATCGAGCCCATAGAGCTTGGCGATCGCCTCCCTTAAGCGCGTCGCCGAGCCGTCCGGATAGCGCGACAGGTAAGGGGCGGCCGCAAGGTAGGCTTCGATGGCGCGTGGGCTTGGCCCAAATGGCGTCTCGTTGGAGGAGAGCTTGATCACGGGCTCTGCCCCCTCGAGCCCGCTCTTCCCCGGCACATAGGGCGCGATGTCGAGGATGCCTTGCCGTGGGCGCAAAGCCCGCTTCGCCGTCATTTCTGCTGCTCCTGGTTCTGCGCGGCGAAGCGTTGCTTCCGCCATGCGCGGGGCCTCTCATAGGACCTTTCCTTCAGCGAAGGCAAAGAAAAGATTGACTTTCGACAACAAGCTCCTAGCTAACCTCGGACTTACGGTTTTGGGGATATTTTGGTCTCAGGGGCGACAGACGGCGCGCCGGTTGCGGGATGAGACCCCCACGGGCTGGAGCGGATTGGGCGAGTGAGATGAGCGAGACTCCTGCGGCTGAGATCTTCTCGGACCATTCGGTACGGCTGGCGCAGATCGCCAATCCGCAGAGCGAGATCGTGCATTTCGGCAGCGACCAAGCCTTGCCGCTCGACTGCGGCGACAAGCTCGCGCCCTTCTCCATCGCCTATCAGACCTACGGCACGCTGAACGCGGACAAGTCGAATCTCGTGCTCGTCTGTCACGCACTCACGGGCGACCAGCACGTCGCCAACGTCCATCCCGTGACCGGCAAGCCGGGCTGGTGGGAGACCATGATCGGCCCCGGCAAGCCGATCGACACCGAACGCTATTTCGTGCTCTGCCCGAATGTCATCGGCGGTTGCATGGGCTCGACCGGACCGAGCTCGATCAACCCCGCCACGGGCAAGGCTTACGGCCCCGATTTCCCGGTCATCACCGTCGGCGACATGGTGCGTGCGCAGGCGCAGCTCCTCGACCATCTCGGCATCCCCGACGTGCTCTGCGTGCTTGGCGGCTCCATGGGTGGCATGCAGGTGCTCGAATGGGCGTCGACCTATAAGGATCGCGTATTCGCGGCGGTGCCGATTGCTTGCGCAGCGCGCCACTCCTCGCAGAACATCGCCTTCCACGAGGTCGGGCGCCAGGCCGTCATGGCCGACCCGGATTGGTGCCAGGGCCGCTATCTCGAGGACGGCAAGAGTCCGCGCAAAGGGCTCGCGGTTGCCCGCATGGCCGCCCACATCACCTATCTCTCGGACGACGCGCTGCACACGAAGTTCGGCCGCAATCTGCAGGACCGCGAGAAGGTCACCTTCGGCTTCGACGCCGATTTCCAGGTCGAGAGCTATCTCCGCCATCAGGGCTTGAGCTTCGTCGACCGGTTCGATGCCAATTCCTATCTCTATATCACCCGCGCCATGGATTATTTCGATCTCGCCGCAGATCATGGGGGCGTGCTTGCCAACGCCTTCCAGGGCACGCGCACGCGCTTCTGCCTCATCTCCTTCACCAGCGACTGGTTGTTCCCCACGGAGGAGAGCCGGGAGATCGTGCATGCGCTGAACGCCGTGGCCGCCAATGTCAGCTTTGTGGAGCTCAAGACCGAAGGCGGTCACGACTCCTTCCTGCTGCATGAGCCGGAGCTGTTCGACACCATCCGCGGGTTCCTGAACGCCGCCGCGCGCCATCGCGGTATCGCCGAGGCGGAAGGATGGCGTGCATGAACCTTAACGTTCCTCCGCATTCCGTGCGCGGCACCGACACCGCGCGCGTCGACCTGCTCTTGATCGCCGATTTGGTGGAACCAGGCGCACGCGTTCTCGACATCGGCTGCGGCGACGGCACGCTGCTGCGCATTCTCGCTTCAAGACGTAGCGTCGACGGCAGGGGCATCGAGCTGAGCCAGGCCGGGGTGAACTCCTGCGTGGCGCAAGGGCTCGCCGTGATCCAGGGCGATGCCGACACCGACCTCGTCTACTACCCCGACCTTGCTTTCGACTATGTCATCCTCAGCCAGACCATCCAGGCGACCTACTCCCCTCGCCATGTGCTGGAGCAGCTGCTGCGCATCGGTCGCCGCGCCGTGATCTCCTTCCCCAATTTCGGCCATTGGCGGGTGCGCACGCAGCTGCTGTTCGGCGGCAAGATGCCCCGGACCAACAACCTGCCCGATCGCTGGTACGACACGCCGAACATCCACCTTTGCACCATCAAGGACTTCGTCGACCTTTGCGGCGATGTCGGCGCTAAAATCGAGCGCGCCGTGGCGCTCAACGCCTATGGCACCAAGCTCGGCGTCGCTATGCCGCTGTTCATGCAGAACCTGTTCGGCGAGCAGGCGGTGTTTCTGTTGTCGCGTTAGGTTCATTGTCATGCCCGCGAACGCGGGCATCCAGTAAACGCAGACATCAGCGAATGTCACGCAAGCGGGTGGTTACTGGATCGCCGGGTCAAGCCCGGCGATGACAAGATGAAGTGGCCGCCGTCTGCGGCGTCACTCCCGCCGGCACTGGCACGACGCGCCGGCGCAGCTTGCGGCTCTCCCGCACCGGGACCGCGGCATAGATCTGCTTGGTGGCCTCGACCATGATCACGCCGGAGAACGCCGGCCAGAGCAGGAGCCCGAGCCGCTCCCAGAACACCGGCCATTTGAGCAGGATGCGCCAGCCGAAGGGCGGCATATAGAGCGCGTGCTGCCATTCCTCCGGGGAGAACAGAGCCTCCTTCAACAGCTTGGCGAGCTGGGACCGGCTGAACGGCGTGCCGTGGCCGAAGGGCGTACTGTCGACCCGCGCCCACAGCCCGCGGCGGTTGGGCACGATCAGGAGCAGCCGGCCATTCGGCGCCAGCACGCGCCACAGCTCCCGCAGCAGAGCGCGGGTCTTCTCGCTCCACTCCAGCATATGCACGAGGAGGATGCGGTCCGCGCATTCGTCCGGTAGCGGCAACTCGGTCTCGTCGACGAGCAGGCTAGATCCCTTGCCGTGCTCCGGCCAGGGGATGACGCCGAGCTCGGCCGGCATCAACGCGCCCACGGCACAAGCCTCACCGCGAAAGGCGCCAAGATAGGGCGTGGCAAAGCCGAGGCCGAACACGTTTTGGCCCTGCAAATTGTTCCACCGTGCCCTGAGCCTCGCCCCCAGCAGCCTGCGCACCACGAGCCCGAGGGGGGAGGCGTAGAAGTCCTTCAGATCGAGAGCATCGAGATGCATTAGGGCTTCAGCCTTGGTCGTCCTTCGAGCCACGAAGGATACTATCTCGTGAGGCTGAACGGTCGGCTCGATTTCAATCCCGCTTAAGGAGATGCTACGGTCCCCGCCGACAGCTCCTCGACGGCGGAATGAGCCATGGCCCGACTCGAAATTCACCAATTTCCCACGCGCGGCGACAATTATGGCGTGCTGATCCACGATCCTGGAACCGAGGCTACGGCCTCGATCGACGCTCCCGATGCCGAGGAGATCTTGGCCGCGTTGCATGAGAAAGGCTGGATGCTGACCCACATCCTCATCACCCATCACCACCACGATCACACCGCCGGCAATGAGCTCTTGAAGCGGATGACCGGCTGCACCATCGTCGGCCCGACACGAGAGGCACGGGGCATCCCCGGCATCGATGTGGAGGTCAGCGAAGGCGACAGCGTCGCAGTGGGGAAGGCAAGCGCGCTCGTGATCGACACCCCCGGCCACACCCGCGGCCATGTGAGCTATTTCTTTCCGGAGGACGGGATCGTCTTTGTCGGCGACACGCTGTTCTCGATCGGTTGCGGGAAGCTGCTCGAAGGCGACGCCAAGACCATGTGGCGGTCGCTGCAAAAGCTGATGGCGCTGCCGCCCGAGACGCAGCTCTATTGCGGGCACGAATATACCCGCGCTAATGCCAAGTTCGCGCTCACCGTCGAGCCCGGCAACGAAGCGCTGCAAGCGCGCGCGGCGGAAGTCAACGCACTGGCCGACAAGGGCGAGCCGGCCCTGCCAACGACGATTGCGCAGGAGCTTGCCACCAACCCCTTCCTCCGCCCATCGAGCCCCGAGATCCAGAAGCGGCTCGGCATGGAGGGGAGGGACCTCTGGGAGATTTTCGGCGAGACGCGGAAGCGCAAGGACAGGTTCTGACCGTGGCGGCTCCCCTCACCGCGGACGAGGTGATCGCAGAGCTCAAGCTTAGCCCCCACCCGGAGGGCGGGTATTACCGGGAGACGTTCCGCGACGCGCCGGGGCACAAAGGGCGCCCGCACTCCACCGCCATCCTGTATCTGTTGAAAGCGGGCGAGGTGTCCCGCTGGCACCGCGTGGACGCAGCGGAGCTTTGGCACTGGTATGGCGGCGTACCCTTGCTGCTCGAGGTCAAGGATGGAGAAGCGCGCCACGATCATCGGCTTGGCCCCGACTGGCTCGAAGGCGAGCATCCGCATGCGCTGGTTCCGGCAGGCGCTTGGCAGAGCGCCCATAGCCTGGGCGCCTGGACGCTCACCGGTTGCACCGTGGCGCCGGGCTTCGACTTTGCCGGATTCGAGTTCGCCCCTGACGGCTGGGAGCCGTGACCCTTCGCGTCTGCATTCGACACCGCAGCACGCTCCCAATACCTCCCCTTGCGGGGAGGTCGCCGAGCAATCCGGCACTGGATAACTATTTTCGCCGGACCCGGCTCGGCCCTCGGCCAAGCCATCCCTCCCCTTGAAGGGGAGGGATGGAGACCGTGGCTAACGCTCTAGCCGACAAACTCAGCGCTGGCTCAATCCATGAACTGGCCGCCATTGATGGTGAGGGTCGAGCCGGTGATCCAGCCTGCCTCGGGGGCGGCGAGAAACACCACGCAGCGGGCGACCTCCTCGGCTTCGCCTAGGCGTCCGACCGGGATCTGCCCGACGATGCTCTTCATCACGTCCTCGGACACGCCAGCGAGCAGCTCGGTCCTGACGTAGCCCGGGGCGATCGCATTCACGGTGATGCCCTTGCGGGCGCTTTCGAGCGCGAGCGCGCGGGTGAAGCCGATCACGCCGGCCTTGGCCGAGCAGTAATTGGTCAGGCCGAGCTGCCCCTTCTGCCCGTTGATCGACGCGATGTTGACGATGCGGCCGAAATTGCGCTCGCGCATGCCGTTGATCACCGGCCGGGTCATGTTGAACAGCGAGTCGAGATTGGTGCGAATCACCTCCGACCATTGGTCATGCGTCATTTTCTGCAGCATGGCATCGCGCGAGATGCCGGCATTGTTGATGAGCACCTCGACGGGGCCGACCTCGTTCTCCACCTTCACCACGCCCTGCTCGCAGGCGACATAGTCGGTGACGTCCCATTTGTAGACCGGGATTTTCGTCTCCTTCTTGAAGGTTTTCGCGGCCTCGTCATTGCCGTGATAGTTCGCGGCGACGGAATAGCCCGCCTTCTTCAGAGCCCTGCTAATGGCGGCGCCGATGCCGCGCGTTCCGCCCGTGACCAAAGCCACCTTCCCCATATGCGTTCCCTCCCGTTAGGCGCTCTTGCGGCGCTTATCTTGAAGCCACACACCTCGCACCGGCAAGCACCGGCGCGAGGCTCTGCACTCCCAAACTCCGCTCTAGTCGCGCTCGACGCACATGGCGATGCCCATGCCGCCGCCGATGCAAAGCGTGGCGAGACCCTTCTTGGCGTCGCGCCGCTGCATCTCGTGCAGGAGCGTGACGAGAACCCGCGCGCCGGAGGCCCCGATCGGGTGACCGATGGCGATGGCGCCGCCATTGACATTGACCTTGCTGGTGTCCCAGCCGAGATCCTTGTTCACGGCACAGGCTTGCGCGGCGAAGGCCTCATTGGCTTCGACCAATTCGACATCCTCCACCTTCCAGCCGGCTTTCTCGAGCGCCTTGCGCGAAGCGGGGATGGGGCCGGAGCCCATGACCTTGGGATCGACGCCAGCTTGCGCCCATGAGGCGATGCGTGCGAGCGGCTTGAGCTTGCGCTTTTTCGCCTCCTTGGCGGTCATCAGCACCACGGCAGCGGCGCCGTCATTGATGCCGGAGGCATTGCCAGCGGTGACGGTGCCTTCCTTGTCGAAGGCGGGTTTCAGCTTGGCCGCATCCTCGATCTTGGCGCCCTCGCGGATGTACTCATCCTCGCTCACGACCGTGTCGCCCTTGCGCGTCTTGACGGTGACGGGCGCGATCTCGTCCTTGAACTTGCCGCCTTTCTTCGCGGCCTCTGCCTTGTTTTGCGAGGCTGTGGCGAATTTGTCCTGCTCCTCGCGCGTGATCTGCCATTGTCGCGCCACGTTCTCGGCCGTGACGCCCATGTGATAGCCGTTAAAGGCGTCCCACAGCCCGTCTTTGATCATGCTGTCCACGAGCTCGAGCGCGCCCATCTTCTGCCCGTTGCGCAAATGCGCGACATGCGGCGCAAGGCTCATATTCTCCTGTCCGCCGGCAACCACGATCTCCGCATCGCCGGTCGCGATCTGTTGTGCGCCGACGGCGATTGCCCTTAGGCCCGAGCCACACACCTCGTTCACGCCCCAAGCGGTTGCCTCGACCGGAATGCCGGCGGCGATTGCGGCCTGCCGGGCCGGGTTCTGGCCCTGGCCGGCCGTCAAGACCTGGCCCAGGATGACTTCGTCGACATCGGCTGCATCGACGCCGGCCCGGTCGAGCGCGGCGCGAATGGCGACCTCGCCGAGCTTGTGCGCCGGCACGCTCGATAGCGAGCCATTGAATGAGCCGACCGGCGTCCGCGCCGCGCTGACGATGACAATCTCTTCGTCTTTCATACCAATCTCCACTTCCCCAGGGGTTCCAAGGTCATACCCTAGTGATTCTTCCTATGGAAGCCCACGCCCCCGGCCCCTTAGGGGTTCGGCAAACCTCTGGTGCTGCGCACAAAGATCGTGCTAGTGATTTCGCAGTTGCGGCATGGAGGCCTTGGCTAAGCAGCCGAGGGCCCAGGGAGTTTTAAGACACGTGGCACGGGACACCGACCAGGAGAGCCGGCCGGTCATCATCAAGAAATACGCCAACCGCAGGCTCTATAACACTGACACGAGCACCTATGTGACGCTTGAGGACCTTGCCGAAATGGTAAGGTCCGAAAGGGACTTCGTGGTGTATGACGCCAAGACTGGCGAAGACCTCACCCACGCGGTGCTAACCCAGATCATCGTCGAGCAGGAAAGCCGAGGCACGAACCTGCTGCCGATCCGCTTCCTGCGCCAGCTCATTCGCTTCTATGGCGACAGCATGCAGAGGCTGGTGCCGAGCTATCTCGAGTTCAGCCTCGACTCGCTCACCCGTCAACAGGAGCAATATCGCCGCCGCTTCGCTCATGCCTTCGGCACTGCGGCGTTCGATGCGGTGCAGGAGCAGGTGCGCAAGAACTTCGCCACCTTCGAACGCGCGCTCGGCCTGTTCAGCCCGTTCTCCGGGGTGGATGGGGGCGAGACCAAGAACGACCACGCTCTCTCTGGACCGGGGCTCAACCAAGCGCCGGCGCCCAGCAGCGACGACGAGATCGCCAATCTGAAGGCCGAGCTTATGGCCATGCAGGAGCGGCTCGAGCAGCTCTCCCGCCGCTAGTTAGCCCTTGCGGGACTCGCAAGTCGCATGGCGGAAGGGGTAGGCTTGGCTTGTCTTGACCAATTGCTGCGCCCGTCGGGCGCCCAGCGCGCAAAAGCGCGGCAAGCTCCGGCGCACCGAAGAAATAGCCCTGCATGTAGGCGATGCCGGCGTTTTCGAGGATCCGCGCCGTTTCCTCGTCGCCCACCTTTCGCCGACGGTGGAGACGCCGAAGCTGCGGGCCAGCTCGATCAGCGTCCGCACCAAGCGCTCGTCCTCGGCTTCCGTGCCGAGATTCTGGATGAAGGAGCCGTCGATATTGACCATGGCGACGCCAAACGTCCTGAGGCTGCGGTAGGAGGTGTAGCCCGCGCCGAAATCGTCAAGCGCGACCGAGCGCCCCAAGGCCTTCAAGGCGCGCACGAACTTCACCGTCTCGGCGAAGTCCGAGATTGCCGCGGTCTCGGTAATCTCGATGGTGAGACGCTCGGTTAGGCTTCTGCCGTCCTCGCCGGTGAATTCCTCAAGTCCTTGCAGCCATTGGCCGTCGGTCGCCGTCTCGGCACAGACGTAAGCAAGCAAAGGCGGCCATCCGGTGATACCGATGCCTGTTTTTTTGCATCTCGGTTTATGAAAACTTGTGCGGGTCGGCGCCTGGGACAAAGCCCCCCCCGCGGCCCATTTGGACGGAAAGTCAGTCCTGGCGAGCGGGCTGGAAGCCTTCGCTCAGTTATCTCCACCCACGCTGTAGTTGCGGCGGGTGGCGCGGATGGTCACAGAGAAGCCGGCGATGACGTCGATCAGAGTCGTGAGCGTGATCAGGAAGAACAGTGACGTCGCCGCGGGCGGCCAGATGAGGAATAGGATCAGACAGATCACGAAGACGATCATGGAGAGCGCATGATCGACGACCGAATTGCCGCCGGTGCGCGTCGATTTCAGGATCTCGAAGAACAGCACGAATAGAGAGAATGCGAGCATCATATCGCTGAGCGTGATCTGCCACGCCCCGCCCGAGGGCATCGTCACGGAGAAACGGTTCAGCGTGAAGTCGGCCCCGGCGGATGCGAAGGCCACATAAGCCATCAAGACGAAGGCGAGAAGGGGGACCGACGCGACCCAGCTCGTCCGCCTATATCGGCGGACGGTCCTCTCCTCAGGCTCCACGATCGCCATGTCCTCCAACGTCCGGGGCGGCGCCCGGTTCCCCCGTCAGACCCCTTCCTTGACGGTGAGCACCTGACGGCCCCGATACCGGCCCGATTTCGGATCGATGTGATGTGGGCGGCGAAGCTCGCCTGAATCCTTGTCCTCGACATAGGCCGGCGCGGCAAGCGCATCATGCGCGCGCCTGTTGCCCCGCTTCATGCGAGAGGTTTTTCTTTTCGGTACAGCCATGGTCCAACCTTTGAGATGACCGCGGGGATTTCGCAGCGCTTTTCGTGCCCGCCCTTATAGGGGCTAACCCAGGCGCTGGCCAGAGGCGCGAATTGCGCGCTTCGCCGTCACTCTTGCGGCAATGCGCAGGCCGAGCGCGAGGCGAGAATCGGCAGTCTCTTCTCGATCGAACGGGCAATCCTCAGCATTCTTGCGCTTGGTTTCGCGGGATTGCGGAGGCGCGGACTGGGGAGCGCCGCCGCGAGCAGCAGCGCCTCCCGGCGGGTCAGCTTTGCCGCATTCTTGTGAAAATAATGCTGGCTTGCCGCCTCCGCCCCGAAGATGCCTGGGCCCCATTGCGCGATATTGAGGTAGACCTCGATCACGCGCTGTTTCGGCCAAAACAGCGACAGGAGATAGGCAAGCGGCACTTCGAGCACTTTGCGCACATAGCTCCGTCGCGTCCACAGATACAGGTTTTTCGCCGTCTGCATGGGGATCGTGCTCGCCCCGCGGAAGCCTCCGCCGACCCCTTCGCCTTCCTTGATCGCGTCCCTGACCGCGCCCCAGTCCACGCCCCAATGGTCGCAAAAGCGGCCGTCCTCGCTCGCGACCGCCGCGAGCGGAAGGTCCCGCGAGATGCTCGCCAACGGCACCCAGCGGCGCTTGAGCGTCGTGCCGCTGAGCTTCTCCGCGATCATCACCGGGGTGATGGGCGGGTTCACGAAGCGGAAGACAAGGATCGAGAGAAGCAACCCGGCAAGGACGAGCAAGACCACGCCTGCAGCGCGCCTGAGCCAGGGGTGCCGATGTTTGACCTTGGTGCGCGCGCCCATCGCTGCCTGAATCGCCGTGGCGCGCGCCTTGTACCCCCCGGTTGCCGTGAGGAGCAACGTGGTATTAGGGTCGCGCCCTAAGCCGAGAGACAATCGGCCTCGATCTCCTCCATTCCGCCCCTGCAGCATGGCCTTCACCCAAGAGCTCGAACGCATCGCCAGCCTGATCGAGGAGCGCCTCGATGGACTGCTTCCGCTCGAGCCTGCCCCATCGGGCGAGGCAAGGCTTAGCGAGGCCATGCGCTATGCCGTGCTCGGCGGCGGCAAGCGGTTGCGCCCCTTCTTGCTCATCGAGGCGGCGCGCCTCTTCGGCGTGGCGGAGGAAGCTGCGCTCGACGCTGCCGCAGCACTCGAATGCGTGCATGGCTATTCGCTCGTGCATGACGATCTGCCGGCCATGGATGACGATGCCATCCGCCGCGGCAGGCCCACGACGCATATCGCCTTTGGCGAGGCGATTGCGATTCTTGCCGGCGACGCTCTCCTGACGCTTGCCTTCGAGATTTTGAGCCGGCGAAGCGTGCACGAGGACGCCTCCGTACGGGTCGAGCTCATCGCCTTGCTTGCTCAGGCGGCGGGCGCCAAGGGCATGGTCGGCGGTCAGGCGCTCGACCTTGCCGCCGAAGGGCAAAGCGTGGGCGCGATCGAGGTGGCGCGCATGCAGGCGATGAAGACCGGCGCCTTGTTCCAATTCGCTTGCGTTGCCGGCGCCGTTCTCGGGCATGCCGACGCTTTGGCGAGGGCCACGCTCACGGCCTATGCCTCGGCGTTTGGCCAGGCGTTCCAGCTCGCCGACGATCTCCTCGATGCCCTGGGCGATGCGGTGGCGGTCGGCAAGGCCGTGGCCAAGGATGCCTCGCGCGGCAAGGCAACGCTCGTGGCCCTGCTCGGGATCGAGGCGGCGGGCGCGCGCCTCGCAGCGCTGGTCGAGGATGCGGAAGCATCGCTCGCACCGTTCGGGGACAGGGCTGATGGGCTCAAGGAAGCCGCGCGCTTCATCGCTGAACGGCACAGTTGAACGGGAGCGTGAAAATCCCGGAAGGGGCGGAGGAGGGCGCAGGGCGAAGGAAAATGGCAGCAGCAAAGAGCGGTAAGCAGCGGACGAGCAAACGGCATCACAGCCTGTACGAGCACCTTCATGCGCATCTCAGGTTCATAATCGCGGTGCTTGTCGGTGTCGCTTTTTGGATTGCCGTCCCGCTGAGCGGAGGCATCACACGGGTGCTTGCGGCGTGGAATGTCGCAGGTTGGCTCTATGTCCTGCTCATTGGCACCATGATGCTCAGATGCGAGATCGAAGGCATCAAGCGCCAGGCGAGCCTAGAGGAGGAAAGCCGCACCCTCCTTCTTATCCTTACCACCTTCGCCTCGGTCGCCATGGTGCTCGCCATCGTGGCACAGCTCTCGGCGCTCCACGAGGACCATAGCTCGGGGCGCACGCTCAAATTCGCGCTCTCCTTCTCGACGATCCTTGTCTCCTGGTTCCTCGTGCATATGGTCTTCGCGCTCTATTATGCCCATGAGTTTCACAGCGAGAGCCACGAGCGCTCGCGCGGCTCCGGCGGCGGCCTCAAATTCCCGGGTGAGCACATTCCGGACTATCTCGACTTTGTCTATTTCTCCTTCGTGGTCGGCACTACGGCACAGACCTCCGACGTCCTGGTCTCCTCGCGGAAGATGCGCCATGTGGTGACGCTGCACGGGCTGCTGTCGTTCTTCTTCAACACGACGGTGATCGCGCTCGTGGTGAATCTCACCTCGCAGCTTGCGGGTTAGGACGCGGGCGGGACTCAGAGCGCGCAAGATCCTGTGGGCGCGGGTTGCATGACGAACAGGCGATGTACGGGGTTTTGCGCGAGAATTTGCACGAAGCCGATTGGTGGCCGAGACGACCTCCACGCCCTGACCCGCCGCGGTAAGCTGCAACTGAAGGTCGTTGCCGCTTCAGCCAGAAATTTCCTGGGCTCGGGTCTTTGGCCAGCCGCCGAAATTGGCATGAACCTCGGGCTTGTCCCGAACCCTGACCTGGACCCGCGCCAGATATTTGTCCGGCCCCGCAACGGCGCGCGGGAAGATCGACACGCTCATCGCTGTCACGAGCTGGGCACTATGCTTGGCAAGGTGATCGGCGTCATAGACGCGCGTCCAGCAGCCGAGCCAGGGATCCTTGGTTCCACCCGCGGCCGCACTCATGCAGCAAACGAGAAGCGCAAGCGACGCCGGAAACGGTGTGACCCGCATCAAACTCTATTCCGCCGCAGTGCGGCCTCTGCCGACGTGCCCGAAGCGGCGCTCGATATAGTCGAGCACCATCTTCTTGAAGTCGGCCGCGACGGTCGGTCCGCGCAAGGTCACCGCCTTCTTGCCGTCGATGAACACGGGCGCCGCGGGCGCTTCGCCGGTGCCGGGCAGCGAGATGCCGATATCGGCGTGCTTCGATTCGCCGGGCCCATTGACGATGCAGCCCATCACCGCGACGGTGAGCGTCTCGACGCCGGGATAGCGGCGCTTCCAGTCCGGCATGGAGTCGCGGATGAAGTCCTGGATGTCGCGGGCAAGCTCCTGAAAGGTGGTCGAGGTGGTGCGCCCACAGCCGGGACAGGCGGCGACGAGGGGCACGAAGCTGCGGAAGCCCATGCTCTGCAACAGCTCCTGGGCCACCTTCACCTCCAGCGTGCGGTCGCCTTGCGGCTCTGGCGTGAGCGAGATGCGGATGGTGTCGCCGATGCCTTGCTGCAGCAGCACGGCCAGCGCCGCGGCGGACGCGACGATGCCCTTCGAGCCCATGCCCGCCTCAGTCAGCCCGAGATGCAGCGCAAGGTCCGAACGTGCCGCCAGCATGGCGTAGACCTGGATCAAATCCTGCACGGCGCTCACCTTGGCGGAGAGCACGATCCGGTCGGGCCCGAGCCCAAGCTCCATGGCGCGATCGGCGCTGATGAGTGCGGACTGGGTAATTGCTTCATGCATCACGGCGCGCGCGTCCTTGGGCTCGGGCGCTCGCGCATTCTCATTCATGAGCCGGGTCAAGAGATCCTGGTCGAGGCTTCCCCAATTGACGCCGATGCGGACGGCTTTGCCGTGGCGAAGCGCGAGGTCGACAATCGCCGCGAATTGCTTGTCGCGCTTGTCCTTGAACCCGACATTGCCGGGGTTGATACGGTATTTGGCGAGCGCCTCGGCGCAGGCCGGATGCTCGGCAAGCAGCGTGTGGCCATTATAGTGGAAGTCGCCGATGAGCGGCACATCGACGCCACGCGCATCCAGCCGCTCGCGGATATGGGGCACCGCTGCGGCGGCCTCGGCGCGGTCCACGGTGACGCGCACGAGCTCAGAGCCCGCGCGGGCGAGCGCGGCCAACTGCGCCACCGTCGCCTCGATATCGGCGGTGTCGGTATTGGTCATTGACTGCACCACGATCGGGGCACCGCCGCCAATGGTGACGGCCCCGATGCGAACTGGGACGGTGCGGCGCCGCGCGCTACCCTGGTCGGATGAGCGGCCTTCCACGCGAGAAGCCTCCTTGCCTGCGGCGACCTTCAACATGCGTCAGATAAACCAGATTTAGGGGCGCCGCGCCAGCGCTTGGACCGGCGATGTGGCCTGCGCTTCTCCCGCGAGCGCGACACCAGTGCCGCACGCGCCTCAGCCCTGCAGTTGGTTTCCGACGCAACATCGCGGGCTAGATTCCGGAGCTCGTAAGGACGTACGTTACGATGTGTCTGCAATCGCTCGTAAGGAAGAGTCCCTCGGAACCGGGCTTGCCGGCCCCGAAGAGATGCAAGGCGGCAACAGGGCCGTAGGACTCGCCTTTTCGGTGATCCTGCATGGCCTGGCGCTGCTTTGGCTCCTCGTCGTGGGGCCGTATGGCACACAGGGGTCGGTGGGTGGCCTGCGCATCGTGCCCGTTGAGGTCGAACTGATCAGCGAGGACACGACCCCGCCCGCTGAGCGGCGCGTGGCGGCTCTGCCCCAACCAAGTGTGGCTCAACAGCCGTCCTTCACCCCGACGCCCGTCGACGTCGCGCCAGAAAAAACACAGCCTCTTGCGGACGAACTGGAAACAAAACTCCAGGCGCTCGCGAAACTCCGCCAGCCCGAGTCGGTTACGCCGAGCGAGCAAAACGGCTCCGGTGGACCAAATATGGTGGCAACAAACGACGATGTGACCTCAGGACGACAGGGCCTGTATAGCGTCAAGGATTTTATACTCGCCCAAGTCGAACGCCGTTGGAATTTGGATCTGGCGACATTGGGAAATAACCAATTCTCCGTCCCGATCCATGTCGAAATAACCAGCGGTGGTGTCGTCCTCAAGGCCGAAATCGTCGACACCGCTCGCTCCACGGACCCCGCCTATCGCGAGATCGCAGTCAGCGCTCGCAACGCGGTGCTTTTGTCGTCTCCGCTCTCGCTGCCGGCCGGCCATTACCAAGGCGTGATGGATATGGTCTTGTATCTGAACCCCAGAGACACCTTGCGATAGTTTGCCATAGGCGCTTGGAACGGGTTTCATCTCACGTCAAGGGAGATCCCTGGCGACGCGAAAGCCCGTGAGACTGGAGTAATCATATTCACCACCGCCGGGTCCGCTCCCGCTGCGCGCGGCGGAGCGTACGAAGGTCGGCAAATTGTCCCAAGATCCCCCGCGAATGACATATCTTTTGCAATCTTTGTCGGTCCACGCGCTGCCGTCCTGTGGGGCGCGTACGTAATTGGGGTGCCAGCAATCGGCGGTCCATTGCCAGGCGTTGCCTAGCATCCCGTAAAGGCCGAAGGGATTGGGCGCAAAGCTGTCAACGTCGGCCAATAGCCGATTGTCCCACTTGCTGCCGCAGCCGTTGCAATTGGCTTTGCCGATCCCAACGTCATTGCCCCACCAGCGCGCTGTCGTGGTTCCCGCACGCGCCGCATACTCCCATTCAGCTTCTGTCGGCAGACGATAGGGCCCATTCGCAAGATCCGTTGCCGTTGCCGGATGTTCAATGCGGACCTTGACGTTCAACCACGCGATATATTTTTCCGCATCGCGCCAATCCAGGCAGACAGCCGGCCACCGCAGCGGCTCCCCATAATAAGGCGAATAGGCCCGACCGTGTCCGGGAGAATGCCATTTCATATCCAAGATCGGATTGCAGGCCGCGGGTTGGTAGCCGGTCTCTCTCAGGAAGGTGAGAAATTCCTCGCTGGTGACGTCATATTTGCCGAGCGCAAATGCCTTGATGGCGACGCTATGCTGCGGACCCTCGGAGTCAAAGCGCCCGCTCTCGCTTCGCGGGCTTCCCATGACGAACGTCCCGGACGGTATCCCGACCATGATCGGACAAACTGAACATTCCTGAAATTCGCGATCCTTTTGGATCTGGGCGAGGCTCGTGCCGGGCGGAACGAGTGCAAGCAACGCGATAACAAAAGAGGGGAGCAATCTTCTCGGCACGGATTGCCTCGCGTTACGCGAGCGGAGCGGGGTGGCCGCAAATTCACTGTCGAGCGGTTAGCCCCTCGTCGCCCTCCCCCGCAAGGGGGAGGGGAGTCGGGTCGCGCCCGCAGGAATAGGATTACGACGAGAGGGCTTCCGACAGCGTCTCGATATTGTTGCGGAACATGTCGAGATAGGACCCGGCCGGGCCCGACGGGTCGGACAGTGCATCGGAATAGAGCGTGCCCCCGATCTTGGCGCCGGTCTCCCTGGCGATCTGATCGAGCAGGCGGTGGTCGGTGACGTTCTCCATGAACACCGCCGGAATCTTTTCCTTTTTGATCTGCGTGATGATCTTGGCGACGTCCTTGGCCGAGGCTTCGCTTTCCGTGCTCACGCCTTCGGGGGCGATGAACTCCATCCCATAGGTTGCACCGAAATAGCCGAAGGCGTCATGAGTGGTGATGATCTTGCGGCGGTCCGGCGGGAGCTTGGCGATCGCCTCTTTCACCGTCGTCTCCATCTGCGCAATGCCGTCGAGGAATTTCGCAGCATTGGCCTCATAGGTGGCCTTGCCGTCGGGATCGGCGGCGATCAGCGCGTCGCGGATATTGGCAACGTAGATCTTGCCATTGGCGAGGCTCTGCCAGGCGTGGGGGTCGGTGATCGTCTTCTCGTCCTCGACCATCGTCCGGGGCGCCACGCCCTTGCTCGCAGTCACCACGGTCCCTTTGAAGCCCGACGACTTCTCGAGCCGCGTCATCCAGCCTTCGAGGCCAAGGCCATTGATGAAGAGGATTTTCGACTCCGATAGCTCCTTAGTAGCGGCTGGCGTTGGCTCGTAGACGTGGGCGTCCCCGTTCGGACCAACGAAGGTGAAGACCTCGACGCGATCGCCGCCGACTTGGCGCACCATGTCGCTAAGAATGCTGAAGGAGGCAGAGACTTTGATCGGGTCGGCGGCTTGCGCTCCCGCCCATGGGCTGAGCACCGCGGCAAGCGCTGCCGCAACGATGAGAAATGAACGTCTATGCATGGCACGAACTCCTTGTCTTCGGGTTCAAGCTTCAAGGTGCTTACGCGGCAACAGCTGCCACAGCACGCCGCCTCTCGAGCCAAGCAGCATGGAGAGGAGATAGCCTGCGCCGCTAGTCAGAATGATCGCCGGGCCCGTCGGCAAATTGGCGTAGTAGGAGAGCAACAGCCCGACGGTGCTCGCAGCAAACGCCGAGGCGACCGCCGCGACGATGAGCATCGAGATGTCTTGGGCCCAGAAGCGCGCCGTGATCGCAGGCAAGAGCATGATGCCGACCACCATCAAGGTGCCGAGCGCTTGGAATCCGCCGACCAGGTTCATCACCACGAGCACGAGGAAGAGAAAATGGGTGGGTGAGCTGAGTGGGCTGACGGTGCGCAAGAAGTTCGGATCGAAGCATTCGAGCACGAGCGGGCGATAGATGATGGCAAGCGCCACCATGGACAGCGTGGCGATCGAAGCGATCAGGATCAGAGCCTGGTCGTCGAGAGCGAGCACGGTCCCGAACAGGACGTGCAACAGGTCGATGCTGTTGCCCTTGACCGAGACGATCAGCACGCCGAGCGAGAGCGAGAGCAGGTAAAAGGCGGCGAGGCTCGCATCCTCGCGCAGGACCGTTGTTCGCGCGACGAGACCGGCAAGGAGCGCCACCGCAATTCCGGCGATGAAACCGCCAAGGCTCATCGCCGACACCGAAAGACCGGCAACCAGGTAGCCGATGGCGGCGCCGGGAAGAATAGCGTGACTCATGGCGTCGCCCATCAGGCTCAGCCGCCGGAGCACCAGGAACACCCCGACCGGGGGCGCTCCTAACGAGAGCGCAAGGCAGCCTACAAGCGCTCGCCGCATGAAGGCGAATTCGACGAAAGGGTCGATAAGGGCGTGGATCACGCCGAGATCCGCTCGCTGGCATCCTCGCCGCGCTCGCAAATTTCCGCCTGCTCGTCCCAGGCCTCGACGAGCTGGCGCGATTTGGCAAGGTGCTTCGGCGTCAGCACCTGCTTGGTCGGGCCCCAGGCCACGACCTCACGCGCGAGCAGCAGCGTCCTCGGGAAATGCGCCCGCACCTGATCGAAGTCGTGAAGTGCGGCAATGACGGTGCGGCCTTCGGCGTGCCAACGCTTGATGATGTGAAGCAGATCCTCGATGGTCTTGGCATCGACGGCCCTGAACGGCTCATCGAGCAGGATGACGGCGGCGTTCTGCAAGAGCAGTCGGGCAAACAGTACGCGTTGAAATTGTCCTCCTGACAGCGCGCCGACCCCTCGCTGCGCCAGGTCTTGCAGGCCAAGCGTCCGTAGCGCATTGGCCACCGCCGTGCTGCGCGCTTGGTCGAGGCCGCCCCACATACCGATGTCGTGCCAAAGGCCCATGGCCACGGCATCGAACACCGTGATTGGGAAGGTGCGGTCGATCTCGACCTGCTGGGGCAGATAGGCGATGTCACGCCGTTCAAGGCCGTCGAGGCTAACCGTTCCGGAGAGAGGTTTGAGCTGCCCGACGATGCCCTTGAGCAGGGTCGATTTGCCGGCGCCGTTCGGTCCGACCAGCGCGAGCAACTCGCCTCGGGCGACCTCGCCGCTGATGTGATGCACGGCAGGGTGGCGGTCATAGCCGAGCGTCAGATCGCGAAAGTCAATGGCGGGGCGCTTGTCGGTGGTCATGCGAGCGCCCAAAGCAGCACCGAGGCCCACAGCAGGCTGGCGAAGACGGCCACCATGGCAAGCCGGGCCAACACCGAGAGGCGCAACAGCGAGAAGCCGAGCGCCGGATGGGCGGTCGCCAAGCGGTTAGCGCCTCTGCCTATTCCGCTTGTCTGGTCCATAGGCCGGCGCTTCCTCAACGATTGGTCGATTTCAGAGGCGGGGCAGTCTGGCGCGAAGGCTCTTGCCTCCGCGCCGGGTCCCCGTCCTTGTCTCAAGCCGTCATGGCCGGGCGACACGCTTCGCACAGGCCTGCGATCTCGAGCGTCACCTGCTCGGCCGCGATCTCGTCCGGGGACAGCGCGAGCAGCGCCGCCTGGTCGTCTTCGCTCAATGGAATTTCGACCACCCTCTGGCATCGGCGGCACATGGCGAAGGCGAACTTGCCGTCGCAGGCGCCGTGGCCGCAGGCGACGAAGGCTGAGCGGGACTGGAGACGGTGCACCATGCCGAGCTGCATCAGCTCGTTCAGCGCCCGGTAGACCGTCGGTGGATGGGAGATGCCCGCAACCCTGACCCGGTCGAGGATGGCATAGGCGCTCAAAGGTTCGTTGGCTTTGCGCAGGCAGGACAGGATCTGTCCCTGGTTGCGCGAGAGCTTGGGGGCGTGGTGATGGGCGGCATTCATGCGATGATATAACATAACATCGCCGCTGGGCGTCAAGCCCGGGACAAGGGGTGGACCATCTGACGCAGCGCTTGGGAGGGGGGCTAGCGCTCGGTTAGCTTGAGTTCGATGCGGCGATTCTTGCGCAGCGCTTCGTCGCTATCGCCGGTGTCGATCGGCTGGAACTCGCCGAACCCGGCCGCCACCAGCCGGTTCGCCGGCACGCCCTTGTCGATCAGGTAACGCACGACGGAGATGGCGCGCTCGGCCGACAGCTCCCAGTTCGACGGGAAGTTCGCGCTGGTGATCGGCTTGATGTCGGTGTGACCGTCCACCCGCATCACCCAGGCAATATCGGACGGGATCTTGCTCTCGAGCTGCTTCAGCGCGTCGGCCAGCTTGTCGAGCTGCGGGGTGGCCTCGGATTTGAGGTCGGCCGAGCCCGAATCGAACAGCACGTCGGAGGCGAACACGAAGCGGTCGCCGGCGACCTGGAAATCGGGCCGGTCGCCCAACGCCTCTCTAAGCTTGCCGAAAAAGTCGGATCGGTAGCGCGCCAGCTCCTGCACCTTCTTGGCCAAGGCCACATTCAGCCGCTGGCCGAGGTCGGCGATCTTGACTTGGCTCTCCTTGTCCTTGACCTCGGAGGCATCGAGCGCCTCCTGCAACGCAGCGAGTTGCAGCCGGAGCGCCGCGAGCTGTTGATTCAGGATCTCGACCTTGGCGAGGGCGTCGTTAGTGATCTGCTTCTGCTGGTCGAGCTGGCCGCCAAGCGCGGTCGCGCGGGCCTCGGCGCCTTCGGTCTTGCCGCCCTGCTCGCCGATCAGCGCGTTGAGGCGCTGATTCTCCTTGTCCTTGTCGAGGAGGGTCGCCTGTAGCGAGGAGAGGTTGTCCTCGAGCGATTCCTTTTTGGAGCGCTCCAGCGCCAACAGCTCGGTGAGCTGCGACAGCTGCCGGTTGAGGCGCGACAGCATCGTGTCCTTGCCGCTCGCCTGCTGGGTGACGAAATAGTTGGTGAGCATGAACAGCGACATGAGAAACGTCACCACCAGCAACAGGGTCGAGAGCATGTCGACATAGCCGGGCCAATAATTGGTGGCCGCCAGCCCCCGGCGAGTCCGCGATAAGGCCATGGCTAGCTCCGCTCCTCATGCGCGGGCAGCTTCGCCTTGTCGGTGATCTGCCTCAGCACCATAGCGAGCTCATGCTGCTGCTGGGCCTGCTCGTCGGCCCATTCGCGCACCACCTTCTGCTCGGCGCGCATTTGCCGGATCAGCTTCTCCACGCCTTGCGCGAGGTCCTTCACGGCGTCGCCAGTATTGTCGCCAAGCACGCGGAGCTCGATCTTCTCGCTCAGATCCGAGAGCGAGCGCTGCATGTCGAGCAGAGCGAAGCGGAGCTGTGGGGGCACGCCCGTGACGGTCAGTCCTTCCGCCGATTGAAGCTCGGTGATGCCGGAGAGCCAGTCTTCGAGCTCATTGTAGAAGCGGCTCTGGGCGTGGCCGGCCTGCAGGTCGAGAAAGCCCAGGATCAGCGAGCCGCCAAGACCGAACATGGAGCAGGAGAAGGCGGTGCCCATGCCTTTGAGCGGTCCGGCGAGGCCCTCTTTGAGCTGATCGAACAACATCACGCTCTCACTCGCATTCGTATCCAGCGCGCCGATGGTGGCGCCGACCGAGCTCACCGTCTGCAGCAATCCCCAGAAGGTGCCGAGCAGACCGAGAAACACCAGGAGCCCGACGAGGTAGCGCGTCGTCTCGCGCGCTTCGTCGAGGCGCGAGGCCACGGAATCGAGCAGCGAGCGCATCGCGCCAGTCGCCAAGGACAAATGGCCGGTGCGGTCGCGGAGCATGGTCGCCATGGGAGCGAGCAACACCGGAGTGGTGTCCACGGCGAGCCCGGGATCGGAGATGCGGAAGCTGTTGACCCAGCGGATCTCGGGATAGAGGCGCAACACCTGGCGGAAGGAGTAGACGATGCCGACAAACAGCACGCCGATGATGAGGCTGTTCAAGCCAGGATTGGCCAAGAAGCTCTTGCGCAATTGCTGCGTCTGGCCGTCGAGGATGATGGCGAGCAGGATCGCCAGGATGAGAAACAGACTCATCCGCCAGAGAAAGACTTGCGGGTAGGTGAGCTTCGCCTTGTAGGTGGTCGTCGCTGCCATTAGTGCCGTCTGGTGAGTCGGGGCCGAACGCGGGGGCAGAGATTAACCGAATACTAAGACGGGCAAAACGGCAACCTCAGGGCGAGCTGAGCATATAGTCTTGGTCGGTTTGACTTGTGAGAGGATCGGCGACGCAGGCCATCGTCACTCGTGGGCGAGCGGCTCAGGACCCCGAAGGGACAGCCGCCACCGCAGCGTGGTCGGCCGCGGCCATCTTCAGCTGCTTCAAGAGCTTGCGGTGGATGGTCTCGTTGCCCGCGACCACGCTGCCCTGCTCGAGCATTCGATCCTTGCCGTCGGCATCGCTGATGAAGCCGCCCGCCTCGCGCAAGATGACAATGCCCGCGGCGAGATCCCAGGGGCCCAGACCCCGCTCCCAGAACCCGTCGAAGCGGCCGGCGGCGAGCCAGGCAAGATCCAGCGCCGCGGCGCCCGTGCGCCTGATCCCCGCCGAGGCCGCCATGACGGCCTGCACCTCCTTCAGGAATAAGTCGTGCCCGGTCTTGCCACGATGGGGGATGCCGGTGACGAGGACGCAATCGGCGAGCTCGGTCCTGGCGGCGACGCGGATGCGCCGGTCGTTGAGATAGGCGCCCTTGCCCCGCTCCGCGGTGAACACCTCATTGCTTGCCGGGTTGTAGATGAGGCCCGCAACCAGCTCGCCATCGCGTTCAAGGGCAATGGAAATGGCGAAGAGCGGGATGCCGTGCAGAAAATTCGTGGTGCCGTCTAGAGGGTCGACGATGAAGCGGTGGCTGCGATCGGCGCCCTCCACCTCGCCTTGCTCCTCCATCAGCAGCCCGTAGCCCGGGCGGGCGCGGGTGAGCTCCTTGTGCAGGATCTCCTCGGCGCGGGTGTCGGCGGCGGTGACGAAGTTGGCGGGGCCCTTGAGCGAGACTTGGAGCTGCTCCACCTCGCCGAAATCGCGGGCGAGGCTGCGGCCTGCCTTGCGGGCGGCGCCGAGCATGACGTTCATCAGAGCAGACGTGGGCATGTCGCTTCTTGGGTTTGTTGCCGCAGCTTGTTTACGTCATTCTGGCGGAGGCCGGACTCAGCGAAAGAAAAAATGCAAGGCTCGCGCGAAGGCATGCCGGCTTTCGCCGGCATGACGACAGTCCGATAGCACGGAGCCAGGCGCTACTCGGCGCGCCTGACGTAAGTGAGCTCGTTGGTGTCGACGACCACGCGCTCGCCGGCCACGACGAAGGGCGGCACCAGGATGCGAACCCCGTTCTCGAGCTTCGCGGGCTTATAGGACGAGGCCGCGGTCTGGCCCTTCACCACGGGATCGGCCTCGACGACCGCGAGGGTGACCTGGTCGGGGAGCGAGATACCGATCGGCGTACCCTCATGGCTTTCGACCGTCACTTTCATGCCGTCCTGCAAGAAGGCCGCGCGCTGCTCCAGGAAATCCTGCGGGAGCTGGATCTGCTCATAAGTGTCCAGATCCATGAAGGTGAGCATGTCGCCTTCGGCAAAGAGGAACTGGTAGTCCTTCTGCTCAAGCCGCACGCGCTCCACGGTCTCCGAGGAGCGGAAGCGCTCGTTCAGCTTCGTGCCGTCGATGGCGTTCTTGAGCTCGACTTGCGCATAAGCCGGACCCTTCCCGGGCTTCACGTGTTGGGTTTTGACCGCGACCCAAAGGGCGCCCTTGTGTTGGATGACGTTGCCGGGGCGAATCTCGTTGCCGTTGATTTTCATGAAGCCCGCTCGATTCGAGAAATTTGGCGCGGCTGTCTTTAAGGCGTGGGGGCTCGCCGCTGTCAAGGGCAGCGCGTCATTCGGTGAGGCGATCGTCGCGCCAGGCCTCCGCCGCCTTGTCCGCCGCCGCCCGCTGCTCGGGGGTAAGCTTGGAGAGCATCAGGTCGAGATCGAAATCGCTCACCCCGGCCGCGCGCGCGAGCAGATGCCATTTGGCGGCCTGCACCGGATCGGCCTCCACCGCGACACCACTGGCATAGAGGCGCGCGAGCCGGTTCTGGGCGACCGGATTGCCCTGCTCAGCCGACATGCGGAACATCTTGGCCGCGCGCTTCTCGTCCACGGCGATGCCCTCGCCCTTGAACAGCATCACGCCATATTCGACCTGAGCTTCCGACACCCCGGCCTCGGCGGCTTTGCCCGTCCACTCCGCGGCCTTCGCCTTGTCCACGGAGACGCCGCGCCCGAATTGATAGAAACCGCCGAGGTCGTACTCCGCCTCGGGAAGGCCCCCCTCGGCGGCCTTCTGCATCCATTCGACCGCCTTCTGCTCATCGGCGGGGCGTCCCTTGCCGTCGAGGTAGATGAGGGCAAGATTGTATTGCGCCGAGGCATTGCCGCTCGCCGCGGCCTTCTCGAACAGGTTGGCGGCAAGCGTGAGGTCCTTCTTGACCCCGTGGCCCTGCAGGACAAGCGTCCCGAGGGCGAATTGGGCGTTGGGATCGCCGAGATCGGCACCCTTGGCGTAGACGTCGGCGGCCTTCGTCAAATCCTGCGCGACCCCGAGGCCTTCCTCATAGATCTCGCCGAGAAGCGTGTAGGCCTCTTTTGACCCGTGCTCGGCCTCGCCCTCGGCGAGCTTGATCGCGGTCAGATATTGGCCCTGGGCAAAGGCAGTGTAGGCGGGGCTCTCGGCGGCTTGCGCGCAAGACCCGCTGGTCGCGACCAGGAGCACGGCGGACCAGAGGCCGCGGCGAGTGCGGGACCCCGTCACGCCGCGGTCCTGACCTGACGCAGCGCCGCGCCGATCCCGGCGATGCGCTTGACGGCGTCCTTAGCCTGCAAAATCGCCGTGGACAGCGCGACGAAGTCTGCCCCGAGGCTTGCGAGCGTCTCCGCCTCTTCGGCGGTTTCGACGTCCCAGGCGACCGAAGGCACCACGAAGATCTCCGCCCACCAGCCAATGAACTCGGCGCGCCGATCGGGCTCGCCATCCCCCTGCATGGGCCCAAAGGCGATATAGTCCGCGCCAAGCTCAGCCATGACCATGGCCTCGTGCCGGCTTGCGATGCAACCCGCGCCGATGATTGTGCGTTGATCTAGATGCTCACGCGCTCGCCGGTAGAGCGACACATCCGCAGCGACATGGACGCCGTCGGCGCCGATTCGCTCGGCGCGCTCGGCATCGTTCTCGATGAGGAAGGCCACCTCTCGCTCGCGCGTGATCTCGCGCAGCCGGGCGTCCCAGGCCGAATCGATCGGGGCCCCGTCGCTGCAGAGCAGGATGCAAGCCACGTCAGCCTCGTCCATGGCTTTCGCCACCGAGGTCTCGAGCGCGGCCGAAGGCCCCGCTGGAAGCTTGAGATAGAGGCGGCAAGGGGCCATGGCTGCAACCATCATCGGGGCTCCGCTTGCGTATCCGCACGCATTGAGGCGGCGTTAACAGCGTCCGTCTCAAATCACCTAAGCCGTGGCGCTGTCAATGTCTGCCGCGGCCACCAAGCGGCCACCAATAAGACCAACGGGAGGAGCAAAAGGTTGTTGAACATTGGCATCGCTTTCACCACATTGTCACAAAGTCGCTCAGTCGAAGAAGCGAGGGTCGCGACGCCGCTTGAACGCAGCGGGAACGGCACGGTGAGGGACCCGAAATCACGATGAGCCAAACTGACGCTTTGCAACAGGCATTGATGAGGTTCGGCGCCTCGGTCGATACTCTGGAGCGCTTCTTGGGTCAGCTTTTCGAAGATCGTGACTCGGTGGCGAAGCTCAAGGAGCAACTGCGGTCCTTGACCGACGAGCGAAATCGGCTCGCCGCGGAGCTCGATGCGGAGCGCGGCCGGGCGGGGCGGCTTGAGGCCGCCAATAGCGAGGTCTCCGGCCGGCTTGAAGCGGTGATGGGGACGCTGCGGGACATGGCGCCCGCCAAGGGGGTTGAACTCTAGGGAAGCTTGTCATGGGTCAGGTCAGCGTCACGCTCAACGGGCGTACCTATCGCCTCGAATGCGGGGAGGGCGAGGAGGCGCACCTTATCGCGCTTTCCGAATATCTTGGTTCCCACGTCGACACCATGAAGCACAAATTCGGGCAGGTGGGGGACGACCGCCTGATCCTGATGGCATCCTTGATGGTCACCGACGAGCTCTGGGAGGCGCGGCGCCAGCTGCAAGAGCTTAAGGCGAATTTGGCCGAGCTCCGCCGCGACAGGTCGGCGGCGGACGACACGGCCAAGACCATGCGCGCCGATCTGGCCGAGACGATCAGCGCCGCGGCCGATCGTCTTGAAATATTGAACCAGCGATTCGCCAACGCGGGAGGCGAGGGACCGCGACGCTAGTTTCGCTTTCGGTCTGCCGCTATAGTCCGACTCGGCGGGCTGCGAGGTGCGTTAGGAGCACTATTCCCCGGGCCCTATAAGATCCTATGGGAGCTGACACTGACGGGGACCATGGTCTCCGTCACTCGGCGCCCACCTACATGAGTAGGGACACCAGGGATCGACGCTCCGACGGCCATCGCGGCCTCGCTACTTTCGTAGCTTCCCGCCGAAGACGACGCCCCGCCAGCGCGCCTCACCTTCAAAGCCCCGCGATGTCGCCCGCTTTAGCGATTGGCTAGGGGCGCGGCCCGACGAAGCTGGCGGTAAGGTGCGGGATTGGGCTATTGACGCCTTGCCGGGCCCTTTCGAGCCTGGAGCTAAGCCTTTGTTGGCGCGCGGATCGGCTGCAGGCATGCGGATTCTATTTCTCGGTGACGTGGTCGGCCGAGCGGGGCGGGCGGCGGTCATCGAGTCCCTGCCGGGCTTGCGGACGCGCTACGGCGCCCATTTCGTCGTCGTCAACGGCGAGAACGCGGCCGGCGGGTTCGGCATCTCCGAGCAGATCCTGATCGAGCTCCTCGACGCTGGCGCGGATGTCGTGACCACCGGCAATCATGTCTGGGATCAGCGCGAGGCGCTCGTGTTCATCGAGCGCCACGACCGCCTGCTGCGGCCCATCAATTTTCCGAAGGGCACGCCCGGCCGCGGCGCCGGCCTGTTCAGGGCCTCCAACGGCGCCGATGTGCTGGTGATCAACGCCATGGGCCGCGTCTTCATGGGCGATCTCGATTGCCCGTTCCGCGCCGTCGATGCGGAGCTTGAGGCTTGCGGATTGAAGCGCGGCGCCGATGCGATCCTGATCGACTTTCATGCCGAGGCGACGTCCGAGAAGCAGGCCTTCGGCTATTTCGTCGATGGCCGGGCGAGCGCCATGATCGGCACGCACACCCATGTACCGACGGCAGACGAACAGATCCTCGACCGGGGCACTGCCTATATCAGCGATGCCGGCATGTGCGGCGACTACGATTCGGTGCTCGGCATGAACAAGCAGGAGCCGCTGTCGCGGTTCCTGACCAAGATTCCAAATGGCCGCTTCCAGCCTGCCCATGGGGAAGCCACGATCTCGGGCGTCGGCATCGAGATCGACGACGCTTCCGGGCTCGCCACGGCCATCGGCCCCGTCAGGCTCGGCGGCAGGCTGTCCCAGGCTGAGCCCGAATTCTGGCTGCAGGCGGCGTCCTCGGACTGAAGGCTTGGCGTTCAGGCCGAACGGAGCTTTGCTTTGTTGACGCCGGAGGCTCTGCCCTGAGCCGACAGCCGTTGCAGGCAGAATATGGCCTGATCGAGATTGTCGAGAGCGCCATCGGTGTCGACGGTTTCGCTGAAGAGCGCGATGCGGGCTTGCGCGACGTGCTTTGCCGCCTCGGTGCAGAGCTCGGAGAGCGTTACAGTGCGCTCCGCGTCTTGCGGCGTTGGCGCGGTGGAAGCTTGGACCTTGCGCGGCATCGATGCCCCCCTTCGGTTTCGCGGGCCGAGCGGCCCTCAAGCCCTGCTTTAGGCTTTCATTTGTTGTCGGACCATTAGGGTTAAGGCTTCGCTAAGATCGGCTTGGCTGGTAGCCGGGCGGCTATGGATTTTGCCCGCCCGCGCCCGTATAAGCGGCACCGTCCGTCAAGGCCGGTAACCAATAGGACTTTCGATGGCTGGCCATTCCAAATTCAAGAACATCCAATTTCGCAAGGGCGCCCAGGACAAGAAGCGCTCCAAGCTCTTTTCCAAGCTTGCCCGGGAGATCACCGCGGCGGCGAAAATGGGCCTGCCCGATCCCGCCATAAATGCCCGGCTCCGCGGTGCGGTCCAGGCCGCGCGTGCCCAGAACATGCCGAAGGACAATATCGAGCGGGCGATCAAGAAGAGCCAGGAGGCGGGCGGCGCCAATTACGAGGAGGTGCGTTACGAGGGCTTCGGCGCCGGCGGCGTCGGCGTCATCGTCAAGGCGCTCACCGACAATCGTAACCGCACCGCAAGCGAGGTGCGCTCGATCTTCTCGAAGTTCGGCGGCAATCTCGGCGAGACGGGCGCGGTCTCTTTCATGTTCGACAAGCTCGGCGCGATCGAGTTCGACGCGGCCAAGGCTAGCCCCGATCAGATGTTCGAGGCGGCGATCGAGGCGGGCGCCGAGGATTGCGAAGCGAGCGAGGACGGCCACGTGGTCTATTGCCATCCCGATCAGCTGCACCAGATCGCCAAGGCGCTCGAGGCGCGCTTCGGCGAGCCGCGCGCCGCGAGCATTTTATGGCGGGCGAAGAGCGGCGTGCCCGTTGACGAGGAAGCCGGCCAAAAGCTGTTGCGCATGATCGATGCGCTCGAGGACTCTGACGACGTGCAGAATGTCTACGCCAATTTTGAGATCGCCGACGAAATCCTAGAGCGCCTGAGCGCGTGAGGCGATGGCAGAGGCGGCCGGCGAGCTTGCGTAGCGTTTCCCCGGCAAGGGTATCACAATCCGCTCGAAGCCCAAAGCAATCTGGCAATACCCAGGTGAGCCGTGGACGCCTCGGAACCGACAATAATCCTTGGGAATGAGCGGCTGCGCCAAGCGCTTGCCGTCCGCGACTGGCTGGTCGGCGAGGCGCGCGAGATTACCGATCCCAATGTCATTTTAGAGGGTCTCTGCCTCAAGCTCAGAGACGCGGGCGTTCCGATCGACCAGGCAAGCAGCGCGATCGAGCTCCGGCACGCGGAACGCGCGGCCAATGCCCGCATCTGGGAATTCGGCAAACCTGCCCGGGAGCACGTCTACACGCATGATCGTGGCTCGGAGGCGACCGGTAGGCGGCCGCTCGCGGATGCCCATCGCCTTAACGAATGGATCTTTTCCTGGCTTCCCGACATGTCCGACGACACCTACGACATTGTCGCTCCGCTGAAGGCGGCGGGCTACACCCACCACGTCGCCGTTCCCGTCGTGCTCCCGAATGGCATGCGCAACGGCTTCACCTTTGCGACGCGCGCCCCGCGCGGCTTCTCGGGTCAGGACGTCGCCGTCTTGAGGTCCATCTTTCCCACGCTGGCGGCGATTCAGGAGATCCTCGCGCTGCAGCGCGTCATGCGCGAGGTGATGCGCATGTATGTCGGCGACGAGCCGCATCTTAGAATTCTCTCGGGCGACGTGAGACGGGGAGAGGTCTTGCGCATTCGCGCCGCGATCCTGTTCGCCGATATGCGGGACTTCACCGGATTAACCTCCCACCTCCCCGAAGAAGCGGCGACGGCCCTCGTCAATGAATATTACGACTGCATCGTGCCGCCGATCGACGAGCGGGGCGGCGAAGTGCTAAAATTCATGGGCGAGGGGATTTTGGCGATCTTCCGCGCTGGCGAAGACGGGGATATCGAAGCCTGCATGCGTGCCTTCGCGGCGGCCCGCGCCGGTCTGTTAAGGGTGGCGCGCCGCAACGCCAAGAAGGGCGGAGCGATCCGCTTCGAGGTCGGCATCGCACTGCATTTCGGCAACGCGGCCTATGGCAATGTAGGCTCCGGCGCGCGTCTCGATTATACGGTCATCGGCCGCGACGTGAATCTTGCGTCACGCATCGCCGACCTTTGCGGCGAGCTCGATCAGAGTTTGCTCCTGTCGACGTCGTTTCAGAAGCGCTTATCGGAACATGAGCTGCAAGAATTGGGCGCGTTCCCGCTCAAGGGTGTCGACCAAGCGCAGACCGTGTTTGCGCCGGTGTCGGCATCAATCCGGGCTTGAGGCGCACCGCCTGGTTTGATGGCTTGCACACGGCCCACATCGGCCTAGTCACACCGTACCGTGCGCCTCCTCCTGGTAGCCGACCTCCATCATTCGCTTCCGCTGTTCGACTGGGTCCTCGAGATTGCCGGCGATTTCGACATGGTCGTGATGGCCGGAGATCATCTCGACATCGGTTCGCTCGTTGACGGTCGAGCGCAGAGCGTCGTGGTCCGGAAATATTTCAGCCGGTTGCGCGCGAGAACCCGGCTCCTGATCTGTTCCGGCAACCATGATCTCGATTCGCGCAACGAGGCCGGCGAGAAGGTCGCCAAATGGCTTGGAGGATCGCAAAACGAAGGGATCTTGTCCGATGGAGAGTCCTTCGTTCTCGACGAGACGCTGTTCACCATCTGCCCTTGGTGGGATGGGCCAGTCGCGCGTGCTGGTATCGCCGCGCAGCTCGCCGAGGCTGCCGCGAAGCGGACGAAGCAGTGGATGACGAAGCAGTAGATTTGGATCCCTCACGCCCCGCCCGCGAAATCACCGATCAGTGGAGGCGCCCGGTATTTTGGCGATGTTGAACGGAGAGAGTGGATCGATCAGTATCGGCCGGAGATCGTTCTATCCGGTCACGTGCATCAGTCACCCTTCATAAAGGATGGCCCGTGGGTCGATCGCATCGGGCCCACCTGGATTTTCAATGCCGGGAACCAGCTTGGCGCTCGGCCGACCCACATCATCATCGATACCGACGCGGGCGAGGCGCTGTGGTTTTCCTCCGCGGGCAATCAGTTTACCCGCCTCTGCGACCCGCTCGAGCGGCCGGTGCCGTGGCTGGAAGCGATTCCGGATTGGCTCAGAGTCGCGGATCGGCCTCACCTTCCGGGCCCGGCATGAATTCCTCGTGCTGATGGTGAATCAGCGTTTCGAGTATCTCTCCGACCATGCCGAAATGGTTGCCTTGTCCCTCGAGCTGCCGCTTCAGGTCGACGAGATAGGTCGTCGCGGCGTTAAGACGCTCGGCGAGCAGTTTGCCTAAGAAGAACGCGATCTCGGGATGGGATTTGAGAAGCTTTCGGCGTGCTCGAGCACAAAAACGCCGACCGGCGATGTGGCCCGGACGGTGGCGGTATGAGGCCGGTTGAGGAGCACGGACATTTCGCCAAAGAATGGCACCGGGCTCGCCGACGACGGCGACTTGCGCATCGCCTCTGAGCACCTCAACGCTGCCCTCGGACAGGATATTGCCGCCTGGAGGTTTTCCCCTCGGACAGGAGAATGGTTCCGGCAGCAAAGTCCGTCCGCGCGGCGCCGGCGCAGATATCGAGGATCAAGACCATCGCCCGGTCCTTCTTTTTCCGTTGTGCAATCCACCTGCCGGATTAGCCAGTTAAGCCTCGACTGTCACCGCAGAATTTTGGGCCAAGCCGAGTCTCTGGTCGGATCTGACCGGGGCTGCGAGAGGTCCGCGAGGGTGGCCCGAACGCGTTGCAGCTACCCCTTGAACCCCCCTTTCATGGCACACTCAGCCCGCTGATTCGTTTCCATCGCCGCCTGCTGCGAGGCGGGCGAGCGGGGGATCTCGAGGCACACACCATGCGATCCATTCGCATCGTCGGCATCGACCCGGGGCTCCGGCGCACCGGCTGGGGCGTGATCGACTCTGACGGCGTGCGGCTCGGCTTCGTCGCCTGTGGCTCGGTCGTCTCCGACGAGCGCGAGAGCCTCGCCGTGCGCTTACGCCAGATCTTTGACGGCTTGCAGGAGGTGCTCGCGCGTCTTTCGCCGTCCGAAGCCGCGATCGAGCAGAGTTTCGTCAATCGCGACGCTTCCGCGACGCTGAAGCTCGGCCAGGCGCGGGGCATCGCGCTGCTCGTGCCGGCGCTGCTTGCGCTGCCAATCGCAGAATACGCGCCGAACGCGGTGAAGAAGACTGTGGTCGGCGCCGGGCACGCGGACAAGGGGCAGATTCGGGCCATGGTGGCGCGGCTCCTACCGCGCGCCACGCCCGACAGCGCCGATGCCGCCGACGCGCTCGCCATTGCCATCACCCATGCGCATGCTCGCGCCTGGGCCAAGCTCGAGGCGTCCCTGGCGCTCGAGGCTCGGAGCGCGCCATGATCGGCAAGCTCACTGGACGCCTTGACGAGGTCGGGCCCGCGGCGGTGATCGTCGACGTCAATGGCGTGGGCTATGAGGTGACGGTCGCGACGCGCACGCTTGCCAGCCTGCCCCCCATTGGCGAGGAGGTAAGCCTCGCCATCGACACCCATCTGCGCGACGATTCGATCAGGCTTTACGGCTTTGCCAGCGAGCATGAGCGCGCCTGGTTCAGGGCGCTGCAAACGGTGCAAGGCGTCGGCGCCAAGGTGGCGCTCGCGGTGCTCGGCACGCTCGCGCCTGGGGACCTCGCCAATGCCGTGGCGCTACAGGACAAGAACCAGGTGGCGCGCGCGCCAGGCGTCGGCCTCAAGGTGGCCGGCCGCATCGTTGCCGAGCTCAAGGACAAGATGCCGGCGCTCGCGCCTGCGATCAGGCCCGGGGGCGGGCTTGCCGGCGTAGCGGTGCTGCCGCCAGGGCCTGCGGCGCAAGACGCGGTTTCGGCGTTGACCAATCTCGGCTATCCCCACGCTCAGGCCGCTGCGGCCATCTCGCTTGCCGTCGGCAAGTCCGGACGGGACGCTCGCACCGAGGAGCTGATCCGTTTGGGCCTCAAGGAGCTTGCGAATGGCTGAGCGCATGCTGGCAGCAGTAAAACGGGAGGAGGATCAGGCGGACGTCTCGCTCCGGCCGCAAGTGCTCAGCGAGTTCATCGGCCAGGCCCGCATCTGCTCCAATCTGAAAATATTCATCGATGCGGCGCGCGGCCGGCGCGAGGCGCTCGACCATGTGCTGTTCGCCGGCCCCCCGGGTCTCGGCAAGACCACGCTCGCCCAGATCGTGGCGCGGGAGCTCGGCGTGAACTTTCGCGCCACCTCGGGCCCCGTGATCGCCAAGGCCGGAGACCTCGCGGCGCTGCTCACCAATCTCGAGGACCGCGACGTCCTCTTCATCGACGAGATCCACAGGCTCAACCCAGCGGTGGAGGAGATCCTCTATCCAGCCATGGAGGACTACCAGCTCGATCTCATCATCGGGGAAGGGCCCTCGGCGCGGTCGGTGCGCATCGATCTTGCGCGCTTCACTTTGATCGGCGCCACCACCCGCACCGGCCTACTCACCACCCCGCTCAGAGAGCGTTTCGGCATTCCGATCAGGCTCGAATTCTATACGGTCGAGGAGCTCGAGGAGATCGTGCGGCGTGGGGCCCGGTTACTCGGACTCGCTTTGACGCCTGAGGGCGCGCATGAGATCGCGCGGCGCGCCCGCGGAACGCCGCGCGTGGCAGGGCGGCTGCTTCGCCGCGTGCGCGATTTCGCGTCCGTCGAGAGCGTCGCCGCCGCCGTCGATGCCAAGCTCGCCGATAGTGCTCTCGCGCAGCTCGAAGTGGATGGGCGCGGGCTCGACGCGCTCGATCACCGCTATTTGCGCTGCATCGCCGTGAACTACGGGGGCGGCCCAGTCGGGGTCGAGACGCTTGCCGCGGCGCTTTCGGAGCCCCGCGACGCCATCGAGGAGATCATCGAGCCCTATCTGTTGCAACAGGGGTTGATCGCGCGGACCCCGCGCGGGCGCCTGCTCACCCAAAGCGCCTTCGCCCATCTCGGACTCCCCGTGCCCGCGCCGCAGAGCTCGGCCCAGTTCCCGTTGTTCAATGGTAGCGAAGAGCCATGAGTGACAATTGGCCGGACCTTGCCGGACGTATCGAAGGTGAGACGCATGTCCTGCCCATCCGCGTCTATTTCGAGGACACCGATTTCGCCGGCCACGTCTATCACGCTAATTTCGTGAAATTCTGCGAACGCGGCCGATCCGACTTCATCCGGCTGCTTGGCATCGACCATCAGAGCCTCGCCAACCCGGAAGCGGGGAAGCCCGCAGTCTTCGTCGTGCGGCACATCGAGATCGACTACTTGAAGCCCGCCCGCCTCGACGAGGTACTCGAAGTGGTCACACGCTGCGCCAGCATCGGCGGTGCGTCGCTGGTGCTCGCCCAAGAGGTTCGCCGGGGCGAAACCGTGCTCGCTCGCGCCAAGGTCAGCGTCGTGCTGGTCTCGCCCTCGGGCAAGCCGCAGCGAATTGGCAGCCTTATTCGCAGCGTGCTTGAACGGTTCGTTAACCAGGCCGCGCAAGGGTAGGTCTGAAAGCTGGTCAAGCGTCCGAGTTTGCGGGGCCATAAGCGCGAGTGTGACCAGAGCCGTTAGGGTTAACAAGCCCAAGTTTAGTCACATTCGCTCGGGTAAGGTCGACGCCCGCGCAAAGAGGCGGCGCTCTCTCTGGCGATGTTCGTCAAGGCCCGCAGGGCTACGCCCGCGCGGGGCAAGTGCGTCTCCAACAGGCGATAGGCCCGCAAGAGACGCGCTTGGAGCTCATGCCACGAGGCCGTCATGAATCCGCCGGATGTTGCCGTCGATCTCTCGATCTTCGAGCTGTTCAACCACGCTCACATCGTCGTCAAGATCGTGATGCTCGGGCTGCTCGCCGCCTCGGTGTGGAGCTGGGCGATCATCCTTGAGAAGTTCTTCGTCTTCGCCCGGACGCGCAAGGAGACGGACAAGTTCGAGCAAGTGTTTTGGTCGGGACAGTCGCTGGAAGAGCTCTACCAGGCCCTCAGTCAGCGCCGTAACACCTCCATGGCGGCGCTGTTCGTCGCCGCCATGCGCGAATGGAAGCGCAGCATCGAGCGCAATCCGAAGCCCACGGCAGGGACCCAGCTCAGGGTCGAGAAGGTCATGGACGTGACCATCTCACGTGAGCTCGAGCGACTGGAGCGCCGCCTCACCTTCCTCGCGACCGTCGGCTCGACCGCGCCCTTCGTCGGGCTGTTCGGCACCGTTTGGGGAATCATGACGAGCTTCCAGGCCATCGCGGTGAGCAAGAACACCAATCTCGCGGTGGTGGCGCCCGGCATCGCCGAGGCTCTGTTCGCCACGGCGCTCGGCCTGCTCGCCGCCATTCCCGCCGTGATTTTCTATAATAAATTCAATAGCGAAGTGGCCCGCCAGGGGGCCCGGCTCGAGGGCTTTGCCGACGAGTTCGCGGCCATCCTGTCGCGCCAGATCGATGTGAGGAGCTAGCGGCCATGGGCGCGTCGGTGCCGGCAAGCTCCGGCAATGGCGGCCGCCGCCGGCGGCGCTCGGCACGGCCGATGGCTGAGATCAACGTGACGCCGATGGTCGACGTCATGCTCGTGCTCCTGATCATCTTCATGGTGACGGCGCCGCTGCTCACCGTCGGCGTGCCCATCGAGCTGCCGAAGTCGAAAGCCCAGCAGCTCGAAGGGGACAAGGAGCCGCTCACCATCACGGTCGATCCAGACGGCAAGATCTTCCTGCAGGACACCGAGATTGGGCTGGACGAAATTGTGCCCAAACTCACGGCTATCAGTAAGAACGGGTACGAGGAGCGCATCTTTGTGCGCGGCGACCGCCGGGTAAATTACGGCGTCGTCATGAGGGTCATGGGGACGATCAGCGCCGCCGGCTTTCGCAGGATCGCGCTCGTGTCCGACCTGGAAGAGAAACCGCAATAGGAGAAACGGGAGTTGCGCAGAAGCGCTTTCATCTCCATCGCGTTGCATCTCGCCATCCTGATCTGGGCCGTGGTGTCGTTTCCCGCGGGCCAGGCGCTCGACGCGCCAGCGATCAAGGACGTGCCCATCGACATCCTGACCCCTTCCGAGTTCACCAAGATCAAGGCGGGCATTGTCGACGCCAAGGACGACGCGCCGCTTGCGCCGAAGCCGGAACAGCCGAAGCCGGTCGCAATGACCGAGAAGGAGGCGCCGAAGTCGCCCGACGTCCCCGCGGTGCCGCTGCCGCCCGCGCCAGAGCCGAAGCCGGAGAAGGCGGAAAAGCCGAAGGATCCAGAGCCGAAAAAGGCGGAGGCCAAGCCCGAGAAGCCAGTCAAGCCAACGCCGCCAAAGCCGAAACCGGCGCCTAAGACGGAGAAGAAGCATGACTTCAACGCGGACAGGATCGCGGCGTTGCTCAACAAGATCCCCGCTGCGGCCAATGAGCCTAAGTCAATCGACGCACCGCCGGACGCGCCGCGGAAGCCGGTGCACGGACAGTCGAGCGGCACGGAGGCGACCATGTCGGTCAATGAGATCGACGCGCTCAGGGCCAAGATCGCGCAATGCTGGAGCCCGCCCCCCGGCGGGCTCGGCGCCGATGCCATCATCGTCAAGCTGCGCCTGCAGCTGAACGAGGACGGAAGCCTGATCGGGTATCCTAGCGTGGCGAATAGCGGCGGCTCGCCTTTCTTCCAGGCTGCTGCTGACAGCGCGGTGCGCGCCGTCTTCCAGTGCCAGCCTTATTTCCTGCCGAGCGAGAAATATGCGGTTTGGCGCGACATGATCCTCAATTTCGACCCAAGACAGATGTATGGCAGCGGCTGAGCCGCCATGTCGCATGAGCTGATTCGTAACCCATGCCCGACCCCACCCGCGCGTCCAGCAAAGTCGCTCTGCCAAGAGGCGCTTGGCGGCTTGCCACCCTGCTCCTCTGCGTCCTGGCCGGCGTCGGCTCCGGCTCCGAAACGGCACACGCGGTGGTTGAGCTCAGTATCACCCAGGGCAACATCCAGCCGCTGCCGATCGCCATCACCGATTTCGCCAGCGACGGCTCGATCGAGCCCGACGCCGCGCGTGAGATTTCCGATGTGGTGTCGAACGACCTCAAATCGTCGGGGCTGTTCGTGCCGATCGACCACGCGGCCTTCATCGAGAAGGGACTCGACGTGTCCCGCGCGCCTAACTTCGAGGATTGGCGTCCGATCAACGCGCAAGCCCTTGTGGTCAGCCGCATCAGCAACAGCGAGGGCAGGCTGAAGGCCGAGTTCAGGCTGTGGGACGTGCTCGCCGGCAAGCAGCTCGCGGGCGAGCAGTTCTTCACCCGGCCGAAGGATTCGCGCCGCATCGGTCACATCATCGCCGACGAGATCTACGAGCGGATCACCGGCGAGAAGGGCTATTTCGATACGCGCATCGTGTTCGTCGACGAATCGGGTCCCAAGGACAAGCGCGTCAAGCGCCTCGCCATCATGGACCAGGACGGCCACAACGTACGGTTGCTGACGACGGGGCAGGATTTGGTCCTGACGCCGCGCTTCAGTCCTTCGACGCAAGAGATCACCTACATGTCCTTCGAGGGGGACAACCCCAAGGTCTATCTGCTCAACATCGAGACCGGACAGAAGGAGATCGTGGGCACCTTCCCAGGCATGACCTTCGCGCCCCGATTCTCTCCGGACGGGCAGCAAATCGTCATGAGCCTCGAGCAGGGCGGTAACGCGAACATCTATGCCATGGACCTGCGCAGCCGGCGCACGATGCAGCTGACCAACACCCAGGCGATCGACACGGCCCCCTGCTACTCGCCGGACGGGCGCCAGATCGTCTTCGAGAGCGATAGGGACGGCTCGCAGCAGATCTATGTGATGAACGCCGATGGATCGAATCAGCGCCGCGTCAGCTCCGGTCAGGGCAGCTACTCGACCCCGGTCTGGTCGCCGCGCGGCGACCTCGTGGCCTTTACCAAGCTCGTGAACGGGCAGTTCCTGATCGGCGTCATGAAGCCCGACGGCACAGGCGAGCGCACTCTGACCGCGGGCTTCCACAACGAGGGACCCACTTGGGCGCCGAACGGACGCGTCTTGATGTTTTTCCGAGAATCTCCCGGCGCCACGGGCGGCCCGAGCCTCTTTACCATCGACCTCACGGGCTATAACGAGCGGCAGGTCGCCACCCCCTCCTTCGGCTCCGACCCGGCCTGGTCACCCCTCATCAACTAGCCTCTGGCCTCACCCCCGAAATCGGGCCCTGAACCGCTCCTGGTCCCGATTAAGGATTCCCCTTATCCTTATGTTAACCATACTTGATCAGGCTGTTTCCGCCTCGTAGCCTGACCCTGGCTGGAGGTGAGATTCGGCGTGGCATTTTGGCATCAATGACCGAGAAAACGGTCGGGGGACGGCAGTCCGATCTTGATCTGAAAGCCCCACACCGGTACATGCAAAAACGGCACTTGCCGTTTAACCAAAGGAGAGAAGATCATGCAGGGTTTGAAGGGCGTTATCGTCGTCGCCACGATCGTGGCCGCCGCCGTTGCGCTAGGCGGCTGTTTCCATCACGAAAAGGCTGTAACCCACGAGCCCTTGAAGCTCGGCTCAGCCGACGTCGTGGTCGAGCAGGTTGTTCGCGTCTAACCGGCGCGAATACACGAGATTTGTCCTTACGGAAGGGTCACCTTCCGCAGATGGATTTGGATGCCGGGACGCCGAAGCAAGATGCGGCGGCGTCCCAGGCATCCCTTCCTTTTTTGGGGGTTTGCTCTCTCGAATGAGAGGGTTAGCTCTTGCAAGCACAGCTCCCAGCGTTCGGTCCCTCTCACAAGCCAACCTCCTGACAATTTCGGGTCCTAGGAGATCGTTAATGGTTTGCACCTAACGATCTCTAAATGCGGCTAGTGGGAGTAACCAGTATGGGATTGAGTGGTGAGATTAGCCGCGCCTGCAAATTCGCAGGCGTGGTTGCCGTCGCCCTAATCCTTGCGGCGTGTGCCCGTCACGGACAACCGAAGGAATATGGGGTCGGATCGGTCAGTGCGGCTGAGCCGGGGACGGCTCAGGATTTCGCCGTCAATGTGGGCGATCTCGTCCATTTCGAAGTCGACAGCTCGGCCTTGACCGGCGAGGCGCAGGGCATCTTGCGTAGCCAGGCCGTGTGGCTCAATCAATATCCGCAATACACGGTCACCATCCAAGGCCACGCCGATGAGCGCGGCACGCGCGAATACAATATCGCGCTGGGCGCACGCCGCGCCATTGCGGTGAGGGGGTTCTTGGCGCAGCAAGGCGTCAGCGCAGCGCGGATGCGGACGATATCCTATGGCAAGGAGCGGCCGATCGCGGTCTGCGACGACATCTCCTGCTGGTCTCAGAACCGTCGGGCCCAAACCGTGCTGAACAATGGGGCCATGGCCCGGAACTAGCTGCCGAGCGGTGGTTCGATGCAGCCGGTGATGATCCAGGCTTAGACTGAGGCGTGGCAAGGCGCGCCTGCGGCACATCAAAGTTTGGCCTCAAAAGCGGCACCAAATGCGCTATGTTGCGGGCTGCTTGGCGCCCAGGCGCGGGCATTCGTCGCTAACCCTTTTACAAGGCTCTCATCGTGATCTCTTCGGCTTCGAGACAGCGCAAGCGATCGCGCTTGGCGAATGCATGGGCAGGAGCTTTGCTCCTGCTTGCCGCGGGCGCGCCGCCGGTCTTTGCCCAACAGGACGCGCCGCCACCGGAGCCCAGCGAGGCTCCTGCGGCGCAAGCCGAGGCGCCAGCGGCGCCCGGCGATCCGGTCGCCGCCCGAATCGGTCGGCTCGAGGAGCAAATCCACGATCTCCAGAGGATGGTGGGCGCGCTCGAATCGCTGGTGAAGTCGAAGCCGGACGCGGTGCTGCCACAGGAAGCTGCCGGCCGTGACGCCGCTCAGGGTTTCAACAACGCCGCCGGGCTCGGTCCCCGCGTGGATGCGCTCGAGACGCAGATCGGCGCGCTCACGAGCCAGCTCGAGCTGATGACGCAACAGCTCGGAGGCATCGAGGCGAAGCTCGGGGGCGCGGGCGCGCCGCAGCCGTTGTCGCGGCCGCCGGCAGGCGAGGAGCCGCTGCCCGAGCTGCCAGGCCGGCAGGGGCTCGCACCGGCGAATCCCGCCGCAGCATTGGCGGACGCCGGAGGCGAGACGCCAGAGCCCTTCGGCACCACGACCATCTCGACGGCGCCCGAGCCGGCCGGGGAGGGAGCGCCCGCCCGCGAGCCGCCAAGCGCCGCCTTGCACCAAGGGGAACCGCCCTCGCCGAACCAGCCGCAAAGCCTTGCCGCGCTGCCCCCCGGCACCGACGCCGCCTCCCTCTACAATCAGGGCTATGGCGATCTCTTGCGCAGGGACTATGCCGCCGCGGAGACCGCCTTCCGTCAGCTGGTCAAGCGCTATCCGAACGACCCTCTCGCCGGGAAAGCCCAATATTGGCTGGGCGAGTCCTACTATGTGCGCGGGCAATTCAAGGACGCGGCCGACGCCTTCCTCAAGGGCTACAAGACGTACCAATCCGGCGAGAAGGCGCCCGACACTTTGCTCAAGCTCGGCATGGCACTGGCGGAGCTCGGTCAGAAAGATGCGGCCTGCTCGACCTTGACCGAGTTCGGCACCCGGTTTCCGTCCGCGGACCAGCTGTTGCGAGACCAAGCCAAGGGCGAGCTTCGCAAGGCGCGCTGCTGATGGCGGCGCCACTCTCCTTGGGCGAGGCGCGCGAGGTCTTCGACCCGCTTGCCCGCTACCCCCGCCTTGCGCTTGCCGTGTCCGGCGGGCCCGACAGCCTTGCCGCGCTTCACCTCTTGGCGCGCTGGCGGGTCGAGGGCGGAGCCAAGCTCGACGTGACGGTGCTCACGGTCGACCACGGGCTTCGCTCGAGCTCGCGCGAGGAAGCCTTGATGGTTGCCCGCATGGCGGCGAGCCTCGGCCTCTCCCATGCGATTCTCACCTGGTCGCACGCGGAAGGCGAGAAGGGAGGCGTTCAGGCCCGCGCGCGGGAGGCCCGCTACGACCTCATGGCGGCCTATTGTCATGCCCATGATATCCCGGCCCTGGTCACGGCGCATCATCTCGACGATCAGGCCGAGACCTTCCTCATGCGGCTCAAGCGTGGCAGCGGGCTCGACGGGCTTGCCGCGATCCCTGAGGTGAGCAGCTTGGCCGGGATCGCTGTGCTGCGTCCGCTGCTCGACGTGCCCAAGGCGCGTCTTGCCGCTACGCTGACGGAAGCAGGCATCGGCTGGGCCGAGGATCCGAGCAATGTCGACCCGCGCTTCGAGCGTGCGAGGCTGCGCGCGAGCTGCGATGCATTGGCGCAGCTTGGACTCACCTCGGAGGCCCTGGCGCGGTCGGCGCTGCGGCTTAGGCGCGCGCGCGTCGCGCTCGACGCCGCGGCATCCGACTTCCTTGGGGCTCATGGCGACATGAGCGAAGCGGGCTATTGCCTCCTTGGCCGGGCGGCGCTCGCTGCCGCCCCGACTGAGATTGCGCTCCGTGCGCTCGCTCGCGCGGTCACGGCAGTTGGAGGCCGGCCTGCGCCGCTCCGGCTTGCCAAGCTCGAGGCGCTGCTCGCGGCCTTGCAAGAGAACCCTGGCAAGACGCACACGCTCGGCGGCTGCCGCCTGCAGCCGATCGGCGACAGGCTTGGCGTGTTCAGGGAAACGCGGGGCGCACGGCTTCCGGGGCTGCACCTTGCGCCCGGGGCGCGCGCACTCTGGGACAACCGTTTCAGGGTCGAGCTCGCGCCGAGCGAGGCGAAGCCCGTCACGGTGCGGGCGCTCGGAGAGTCAGGCTTTCGCGATCTCTCCTCCTCCTCGCCTTGGCTCGCGGCGCTGCCACGCCACGCGGGCACCACGCTTCCTGGCGGCTGGCGAGCCGGGGAGATGATCTGCCTCCCGCATCTCGGCATCAGCACGAGTTCAGTCGGCTTCAGCGCGAGCTTCGTCAATGCGGCATGGCTTGGTGCTCAGGGCGTGACGCTTGCAACGCACCGTTGAGAAAGCGTGCACCTCTTTGGCGTAGCTTTACTTGGAAAAGGGGTTGCAGACCCCTATGTTAACAGGTCCTAATGTCAGTGAGGTTCCCGCAGGTCGGGGCGAGACGCCGGGGCTCCGGCGGCGGACCTAGGCGAAGTGGGGTCAGCTAGGGTCGTCATGAATTCGAATTTCCGCAACTTCGCCATTTGGGTCTTCATCGGCCTCTTGCTGGTCGCGCTGTTCAACCTATTCCAAAGCCCGGGGGTCCACGTCCGCGGCAATGAGATCAGCTACTCTCAGCTGTTGACCGATGTCGACAGCGGCACCGTCCAGGACCTGACCATCGCCGGCAGCCAGATCACCGGTCATTACTCCGACGGCCGCACTTTTCAGACCTATGCGCCGAATGATCCGAATCTGGTCGATAAATTGCAGAAAAAGGGGGTGAAGATCAGCGCCAAGCCGTCCGAGGACGACGTACCGTCGCTGCTCGGCGTGCTGGTGTCCTGGTTCCCCATGCTGCTGCTCATCGCCGTGTGGATCTTCTTCATGCGCCAGATGCAATCTGGCGGCGGCCGGGCCATGGGCTTCGGCAAGTCCAAGGCGAAGCTGCTGACCGAGCGGCATGGGCGCGTCACCTTCGACGACGTGGCCGGCGTCGACGAGGCCAAGGAGGATTTGCAGGAGATTGTCGAGTTCCTGCGCGATCCGCAGAAGTTTCAGAAGCTCGGCGGGCGGATTCCGCGCGGCGCGCTGCTGGTCGGGCCTCCCGGCACCGGCAAGACGCTGCTCGCCCGCGCCATCGCCGGCGAAGCCAATGTGCCGTTCTTCACCATCTCGGGCTCCGACTTCGTCGAGATGTTCGTTGGCGTGGGCGCCTCCCGCGTCCGCGACATGTTCGATCAGGCGAAGAAGAACGCGCCCTGCATCATCTTCATCGATGAGATCGACGCCGTCGGCCGCCATCGTGGTGCAGGTCTTGGCGGCGGCAATGACGAGCGCGAGCAGACCTTGAACCAGTTGCTCGTCGAGATGGACGGCTTCGAGGCCAATGAAGGCATCATTCTGATCGCGGCGACCAACCGTCCCGACGTGCTCGATCCCGCGCTGCTCAGACCTGGCCGCTTCGACCGCCAGGTGGTGGTGCCGCGTCCCGACATCATCGGGCGCGAGAAGATCCTGAAGGTGCATGTGCGCAAGGTTCCGCTCGCTCCGGACGTGGATACCCGCGTCATCGCGCGCGGCACGCCGGGCTTCTCCGGCGCCGATCTCGCCAATCTCGTGAACGAGGCGGCGCTGCTCGCCGCGCGCCGCTCCAAGCGGGTGGTCACCCAGGTCGAGTTCGAGGACGCCAAGGACAAGGTCATGATGGGCGCCGAGCGCCGCTCCATGGTGATGAACGAGGAGGAGAAGACGCTGACTGCCTATCACGAGGGCGGCCACGCGCTGGTGGCGCTGCACCAGCATGCCTCGGACCCGGTGCACAAGGCGACGATCATTCCGCGCGGCCGCGCGCTCGGCATGGTCATGAGGCTGCCCGAACGCGATCTGCTCTCCTACACCCGCGCCAAGCTCAAGGCCGACATCACCGTCGCCATGGGCGGGCGCGTCGCGGAAGAGCTCATCTTCGGCTACGAGAAGGTGACCTCGGGCGCCGCCTCAGATATCAAGATGGCGACGCTGCTCGCCCGCGCGATGGTCACCCAATACGGCATGTCGGACAAGCTCGGGCCGCTCGCTTATGGCGACAACGAGGAAGAAGTCTTCCTCGGCCATTCCATTGCGCGGACGCAGAACCTCTCCGACGAGACCCAGACCATCGTGGACGAGGAGATCCACCGCATCGTCGATGAGGGCTTCGAGGAAGCGCGCCGGATCCTCGAGGAGCATATCGACGATCTGCACGTCATCGCGCGGGGGCTGCTCGAATTTGAGACGCTGTCGGGCGACGAGATCAAGGATCTGCTCAAGGGCAAGCCGCCGGTGCGCGAGTTCGCGACCGAGGCGACAACGCGGCCGGCATCGGCCTCCGCTGTTCCGGCCGCAGGGCGCGGCAAGAAGGCGCCGCCGGAGCCGGAGCCCGACACGGGCGGCATGGCGCCCCAGCCGCAGACCTGAGGCTTGCGGGACGATCACCAATCCATGGCCGGGCTCGTCCCCGGCCATGGTCGTCTTCAGGACCGTCTACCGCGCCCTGCGTTCGACACCGTGCTAAGCCAGGCGCCATGGCAGACGCGAAGCTCTATCTCCGACCGATCGGGTTTCTCTACGGGCCAACGGCCGCAGCGGCTGTGGCCGAGGGCGTTGCGCTTCCCTTGGCCGGGGGCTTCATCGCCTTTACCGCCGCGGAGCTGATCGGAGGCGGGGCCCGCCCGTCCAAGCCGCGGCTCGTCCCCGTACCGGAGCTTCTCGCCTCCGCCGATGCCGACCTCGGCAGCCTCATCGGCCGCGTGACCGCGCCGCGGCTGCCCTTCGCAGGGCTCAGTCTCGACCGACCCCTGATCATGGGCATCGTCAATGTCACACCGGACAGCTTCTCCGATGGCGGTCTCTACGACACCACGGAAGGGGCCATCGTCCATGCCGCCGAGCTTACCGCAGCGGGCGCCGATATCGTCGATGTGGGCGGCGAATCGACGCGTCCAGGCTCTGACGCGGTCGGCGAAGACGACGAGCTCGCCCGTGTCCTGCCCGTGCTCGAAGGCCTTGCGGGGCTGCATGCGGCCATCTCCATCGATACGCGGAAGGGCGCCGTGGCGCGGGCGGCGGCGAAGACGGGCGTCAAGATCTTCAACGACGTATCGGCGCTGACCTATGATGGCGATAGCCTCACCGCGGCCGCCGAGACGGGCCTCGCCGTGATCCTCATGCATGCCAAGGGCGAGCCCAAAACCATGCAGGACGATCCGGCCTATGACGAGGTCGTGCTCGAGGTCTTCGATTATCTCGAGGAGCGCATTGCCGCGGCGCTCGCCGCTGGCATCGAGCCCGCGCGCATCGCCGCCGACCCTGGAATCGGCTTCGGCAAGACCATGGCGCACAATCTCGCGCTCCTCGCCAATCTCAGCCTGTTGCATGGGCTTGGGGTGGCACTCCTCGTCGGTGCCTCGCGGAAACGCTTCATCCGCGGCGCGAGCGGCGGCGACAGCCCCCGCGCCCGGGAGCCGGGGTCTTTTGCCACAGCCATTGCCGCGGCGGCACAGGGGGTCAAGATTTTGCGGGTGCACGATGTCGCCGGAACGCGCCAGGCGCTCGAGGTCTGGCAGGCAAGCGTCACGGGCGTGGGCGCTTAAAGGGAGCGCGCCCGGGCCAACCCCGAGAAAAATGGGGTAAATCTCTGATTTACCAGTCGGAATTGGTGTAACTTTTGCTTACACTTTTTGAACAGAGATGGGTTAGAGCAGGAGCATAATCCCATGAAGCGCCGAACTCATCGAATAAAGCGGGCGGCGCCTTTGGGGGAGCAGGGGGACTAGGGCCATGGCTCGCAAGTTCTTTGGCACGGATGGTATCCGTGGCAGCGCCAATGCTTCGCCCATGACCTCCGAGGTGGCGCTGCGCGTTGGCATGGCCGCGGGCAAGCTCTTCACCAACGGGTCCTACCGCCATCGCGTGGTGATCGGCAAGGACACGCGGCTCTCCGGTTACATGATCGAATCAGCGCTCGTTTCGGGCTTCACCGCCGTGGGCATGGACGTCTTCCTACTCGGCCCGATGCCGACGCCCGCGGTCGCCATGCTGACGCGGTCGCTCCGCGCCGATCTCGGGGTGATGATCTCGGCCTCGCACAACCCGTTTGCCGATAACGGCATCAAGCTGTTCGGCCCGGACGGCTATAAGCTCTCCGACGAGACAGAGGAGCAGGTCGAGGAGCTGATGCTGGGCGACACCGCGGAGCTGCTCGCGCCGCCGGAGAAGATCGGCAGGGCGACCCGCATCGACAGCGCTCGGGAGCGCTACATCGAATTCGCCAAGCGCACGCTGCCCAAGAATCTTCGCTTTGACGGTATCAGAGCCGTCATCGATTGCGCCAATGGCGCGGCCTACAAGGTGGCGCCTGAGGCGCTGTGGGAGCTCGGCGCCGAGGTGGTCAAGCTCGGCGTCGATCCGGACGGCTTCAACATCAACAAGGATTGCGGCTCGACGGCGCCGGACGACCTCACTCGCAAGGTCAACGAGGTGCGCGCCGATATCGGCATTGCGCTCGACGGCGACGCCGACCGTGTGCTCATCACCGACGAGCGCGGGCGCCTGATCGACGGCGATCAGCTCATGGCGGTCATTGCCGAATCATGGCTCCGCCGCGGACGCTTGGCCGGCGGCGGCATCGTCGCCACCGTCATGTCGAATCTGGGGCTCGAGCGGTACCTGCAAGATTTGGGTCTCGGCCTCGCGCGCACGCCGGTCGGCGACCGCTATGTGGTCGAACATATGCGGCAGCACGGCTACAATGTGGGCGGCGAGCAGTCGGGCCATATCGTGCTCTCCGACTATTCCACCACCGGCGACGGCCTCGTCACGGCCTTGCAACTTCTCGCCGTGGTGGCGCAAAGCAGGAAGCCGGTGAGCGAGATTTGCAATCGTTTCGAGCCGCTGCCGCAAGTCCTGAAAAACGTGCGCTACAAGAATGGCGGCCAGCCGCTCGACAACATCGCGGTGCGCAAGGCCATCGACAACGGCAAGTCGAGGCTCGGCAAATCGGGCCGTCTCGTCATTCGCCCCTCCGGCACCGAGCCGGTGATTCGCGTCATGGCGGAAGGCGACGACGTTAAGCTGGTCGACACGGTGGTCTCCGACATCGTCCACGCGCTGACTGACGCGGCGGCGTGAAGTCCAATTGGCGCTTCGAACGATTCTCGCGTGCGACGTCATGGCCGGGCTTGTCCCGAGCCATCCACGTCTTTGATCCTTACGCGAAATTTCGTGGATGCCCCAGGTCGCTGCGGGTCAAGCCGCGGATTTGGGCTTTCCACCGCCGCCTCCCCAAGCGAAACTCTGCTGCGTCAGCAACTGGTATCTCAAGGGCTTCATCGGCATCACCGACTATGACGTCAACGACATCAACAGCTCGGTGTTCAAGACGTCCGACTTCGACATTCTCGACACCGGCTTCGAAGGCTCCGGCTTCGAAGGCCTCGGTCTCGGCTACCAGTTTAACAGCTGGCTGCGCTTCGATGTGACCAGCGAATATCGGAACCGCTCCACCTTTCATGGACTTGACTGCTATGAAGGCCCCGGCTTCTCCGGCACCAACGACTACACCGCCACGCGCGGCATCGGCTACGCCAACAACTGGATCGGGACTACACCGACGTGAACGTGCCCAATCTCGGCGTCGCCTTCGCCAATACCCATGATGAAAACAATTTCGTCTGGCCCCTCCATGCCGGCCTCTCCTAGGCCGTGACGCAGAACTTAACCGTCGATCTTGCCTATCGCTACCTGAATATCGGGGACGCGGACGCCGGTAAGTCCCACGCCTATAATGGCAGCGGCACCTTCGATGCGCTCGAGTTCAACGACATTCACTCGAACGACATCATGCTCGCCGCGCGTTGGAAATTTGGTTGCTGCGGCGGCCAGGCTCCGATACCCGTCTCCTTAAAATAACGCAACCCACAACACCCCAAACCGCACCACCTCTCACCGTCCGTCTCTCCGACGGGCGGTTTTTTGCGCGGCCAGGACCGCGGCTCCGCGGGCTTGACGCATCGGCCGGCTGAACGTATGGGCAGCGCTCACCCATTCTCTTTTCCGAGCCCACAAGATCCTTCCGTCCAAACCCAACCGGCAACCCGCCAATCCGCGCTTCTCGTCCGGCCCCTGCACCAAACACCCCGGCTGGTCCTTGGCGGATCTCGGGGGCGCCTTGCTCGGCCGCAACCACCGGGCCAAGGACACGAAAGCGAGGCTCGAGCTTGCGCTTGTCAAGACGCGCGAGCTGTTGAAGTTGCCGCCCGGCTATCGGGTCGGCATCGTTCTCGCCTCGGACACGGGCGCGGTGGAGCTCGCACTCTGGTCGCTGCTCGGCGGCCCGCGCGGCGTGGACGTGCTCGCCTGGGACGCCTTCAGCCGGGACTGGGTGACCGACATTGTCGAGCAGCTCAAGCTCGATGACGTGCGGGCCATGGTCGCGCCTTATGGCGAGCTCCCCGATCTCTCCCAGGTCGATTTCGACCGCGACGTGGTCTTCGCGTGGAACGGCACCACGGCCGGCGTTCGCGTGCCCGATGGCGACTGGATCGAGAGCGACCGAAGCGGCCTCACCATCTGCGACGCGACCTCGGCCGTGTTCGCCCAAAGGATCGATTGGACAAAGCTCGATGTGGCGACCTATTCCTGGCAGAAGGTGCTGGGCGGGGAGGCGCAGCACGGCATGCTGATCTTGAGCCCCCGCGCCGTGGAGCGGCTCGAGAGCTACACGCCGCCCTGGCCGCTGCCGAAGCTGTTCCGTCTCACGCGCAAGGGCAGGCTGGTGGCGGATTTGTTCGAAGGCTCGACCATCAACACGCCCTCCATGCTCTGCCTCGAGGACTATCTCGATGCGCTCGCTTTTGTCGAAAGCGTGGGCGGCATCGAGGGGACCATCGCACGCTCCGACGCCAACGCCGCGGTGATCGCCGAGTGGGTCGCGCGGACGCCTTGGGTGGATTTCGCGGCGCGGGTACCCGAGACGCGCTCCAACACGTCGGTGTGCCTCAAACTGGTTGATCCCGTCGTGCTGGCGTTACCCGAGCCGTTGCGAGCCGAGGTGCCGAGGCGCATCGCGGCGCTGCTCGACGCGGAGGACGTGGCCAAGGGACATTGGCTCGTACCGCGATGCCCCGCCGGGCTTGCGCATCTGGACCGGCGCCACGGTCGAGCGGAACGATTTGGAGGCGCTGATGCCCTGGCTCGACTGGGGTTTATGCGCAGGTGAAGCAGGCCCTCGCAAAGGCGGCCTGAAACGGTCGGAGGGGGTAAACCTGAGTTCGACCCCCTCCCTCTTCGTGTTGAGATTATTTGCGGAACGAAGGCCTATTCCGGCCACACATAGGCGACGACGCGCCCACGCGGATATTTGCCGACGCCGACCGTGCGATTGTGATTACCGGAGACGAGCGTCACCGAATTTGCGCCGACCTCCTTAACGATGCCGACGTGATGCGCCATGACGGCGAGCGCGCCGACTTGCGGGCCTGACAGTTTTCTGCCCGCCTGGAGGCAAGAGATGGCGGAGTTGCCGCCGCAGCCTCGCATGCCGCTCCGCTGCAGCCACATATTCATCGACTTGGCGCACCATTGCCGTTTCCATCCCGTCGGATTGGTTCCGACGTCGTGCATGGCATGGCTCAGCCAAGGCGAATCCACGTAGCGCATGGCACCGGTGATCGCCCCGAGGCCGGAGCTATCTGGCGTCATCGGCTGGGCGCTGGCCGCCAGTCCCATGAAACAAAGCATCGCCGCGGCGAGAAGGGTTACTCGCATATTTTGCTCCTGATTTTGGCGGGAGTTCAGTTTCGCGTGAGCAAAGACATGCCGGAGCAATCTGGCGCGAGTGAGATCAATGCGGGCGACAATGCGATCAATGATGGCAAGGCGCGCGACCATTCGCCCCGGGTTCCAAGCCGCGATCGAAGACGGCTCTCAAGACAAACGCCCGGGACGAACGAAGGCTCGCGTCGACTCCTGTGCCGCGCTATAACGAAACACGGCCCCGCTTCAGACGGGGCCGTTTCTGCGTCTCTGTACCGGATTTCAGAGGATTTTCTCGGTGGCCAATGTCGTGGTCGTCGGCTCCCAATGGGGCGACGAGGGCAAGGGCAAGATCGTCGACTGGCTCTCCGAGCGCGCCGATATCGTGGTGCGCTTTCAGGGCGGCCATAATGCCGGCCACACCCTCGTCGTCGACGGCACCACCTACAAGCTCTCGCTCCTGCCCTCCGGCGTTGTGCGCAAGGGCAAGCTTTCGGCGATCGGCAACGGCGTCGTCGTCGACCCCTGGGCCTTGGTCTCCGAGATCGCCAAGATCGAGGCGCAAGGGGTGAGCATCAGCCCCGATAATCTGCGCATCGCCGAGAATGCGACCCTGATCCTGCCGCTGCATCGCGAGCTTGACGCACTTCGTGAGGCGCAGGCAGGCGATGGTCGGATTGGGACAACTAAGCGCGGCATCGGGCCTGCCTATGAGGACAAGGTCGGCAGGCGCGCCATTCGCGTCTTGGACCTGCAGGACTTGCCGAGCCTGAAGCCAAAGATCGAGCGCATCCTCGCCCATCACAATCCGCTCCGCCGCGGGCTGGGGCAGCCTGAAATCGACGCCGATGAATTATGCGCTCAGCTGAGAGAGATTGCGCCGAAGGTGCTCCCCTTTGTTGATACGGTCTGGGCGCTGCTCGACGCCAAGCGGCGCGCGGGCAAGCGCATCCTGTTCGAAGGCGCGCAAGGCGCTCTCCTCGATATCGACCACGGCACCTATCCTTTCGTCACCTCGTCAAACACCGTGGCGGCGCAGGCGGCGACCGGGTCGGGCTTGGGGCCGGGCGCTATAGACTATGTGCTCGGCATCGCCAAGGCCTATACGACGCGGGTGGGGGAGGGGCCGTTCCCGACCGAGCTCAAGGACGAGACCGGGCGCTTGCTCGGCGAGCGGGGCCAAGAGTTCGGCACGGTGACGGGACGCCCCCGCCGCTGCGGCTGGTTCGACGCCTGCCTCGTGCGCCAGACACGGAAGGTGGGGGGCATCAACGGCATCGCGCTAACCAAGCTCGACGTGCTCGACCAGCTGCCTGAGCTCAAGATCTGCGTGGGCTACCGGCTCGACGGGCGTGTCATCGACTATCTGCCGGCGGCGCAAGGACAGCAGGCCCGCGTCGAGCCGGTCTATGAGACCATGGAGGGCTGGACGGAATCGACGCGCGGCGCGCGCTCCTGGGCCGAGCTGCCGGCCCAATGCATCAAATATGTGCGGCGGCTGGAGGAGCTGATCGAGGCGCCGGTGGCGCTGCTCTCGACGAGCCCGAAGCGCGAGGACACCATCCTCGTGCATGATCCCTTCGTGGATTGAGAGCGCCTAGCTCCTGCAAAGTCCGCCACCTCTCAAACACTTTGAACCGCTATTCAAACCCGTGTTGCACGATGTAGGCTTTCCCGCAGCGGTTGTGGGAGGGTGCCATGGATATTCAAACAGCAAAAAGCTTCAAGGCGATCTCAACGCGACTTCGCCAGGAAGGCGACCAAACAGGTTCTTTTTGCTGCGGGCAAATCGAAGAAGGAGGGGACGTTCGATCGTGGGACTAAGACCTCCGAGGGCCGCTCGCCGGGTCCGAAGCCAAGTTTGCGCATGATGCCGCCTGGGGCCGACGACCCCCGCGCCGAGCGCGCCGTTTAGCAACGTCGGCTCCCGATGCTAAGGTCGCGCCTCGGCGACCAATGATCGGGTGGTGTGCATGGGCGAGCAATTTCCCTGGAAACTGGCATGGATCACCGGTGCTTCTGGCGCCATTTGTGGCGAGGTGGCTCGGCGCCTCGCCGCCGCCGGCGTGAGCGTGGCGGCGACGGCGCGGCCGAGCGGGCGGCTCGATGCGCTTGCTGCCGGCGCCGATCGGATCAAGGCCTTTCCCGCCGATGTACTTGATCCCGACGCGCTCAAGGCTTGCGTCGCGAAGATCGAAAGCGAGCTCGGGGCCATCGATCTCGCGCTGCTCGGCGCCGGCATGTATGTGCCCTTCGACATCCGCAATATCGATCTCGAGGGCTTCCACCGCACCATGGCGCTGAATGTGGACGGGGTGATCAATGCGATCGCCGCGGTGCTGCCCTCGATGCTTCAGCGAAAAAGCGGCCACATCGCCATCATGGGCTCGCTGTTCGGCTATTCCGGTTGGCCCGGCAATGGCAGCTATGGCGCAAGCAAGGCGGCCGTGATCAATCTCGCCGAGAGCCTCAAGCTCGAATTGGAGCCGGAAGGCGTCGACGTTACCCTCATCAATCCGGGCTTCGTCGATACGCCGCTGAACGCGTCCTACGCACCGAACAAGAAGCTCTATGTGATGAGCAAGGAGCGATGCGCGCGGAAGATCCTCGAGAGGCTCGGGGACAAGCCTTACGAGATTGCCTTTCCCCCACAGGTGGCAGGCTTCTTGAAGACGGTGCGCTCGCTGCCGCGCAACCTGTCCTTCCCGCTGATCCGCTGGTTCACCGCGCGCATGGGGCAATCATGAAACCGCTGTTCGAGATGCTTGCCGCATACAATGCCTGGGCCAATGAACGGCTGTATGGCGCGGCCGCCGTACTCTTCGATGCAGATTACCGCGCGGACCATGGCGCCTTCTTCGGCTCGGTGCACGGAACGTTGAACCACCTTCTCGTGGGGGATCGCATCTGGATGCACCGCCTCACCGGCGAGGGTTCGTCGCCGACCGCGCTCGACGCGATTCTCCATGAGGATTTCGTGGGCCTGCGCGCGGCCCGCCAGGCGGAGGACGCACGCATCATCGCCTATGTCGCGTCGCTCACGCCGGCGGAGTTCGACCGCACCATCCGCTATCGGACCATCAGCAACCCGGCGGACATCGAGCAACAGCTCTCGCTCGCGCTCTTGCATGTCTTCAACCATCAGACCCATCATCGCGGGCAGGTGCATTGCCTCCTGACGCGGATCGCCGACGACGCGCCGTCGCTCGACCTCATCCTGTACTAACGGCAGACGGGTCTCGGCCCAATCAAGGGCGAGACGGTTGTTGCGGCCCCCCGCAACCGCGCAGCGCCCGTTAGAGATTTCCCTTACGAGTTGGACAACAGGTCACGGAAATGGCTGTCGAGCAGGCGATCCTCGGGATCGGCCTGGCGGCGGTAATCGGCAAACAGCTTGAGCCGTCCGCTAAAGGCCTTGCGCACCTGCTCGCGGGTCAGGAACGGCGTCTGGTTGAACAGGGGCACGCCGCCCCGTGCGCTGCAGAAATCGTTATAGGCGCGCAGGAACGCCTCCCACTCCTTACCGCCGGTCGAGGCGGGATCGATCGAGAGCGTGGCTCCGTCCCAGCTATAAGACAGCAGGGCCTCGCGATCCTGCACGATCGAGTAGCCGACGCAAGGTAGGTCGCAGCGGAAGCCGGTCGCCGCGTCATGCGCGTCGACGAAGTCGCAATACTCGTCGAGGATCTTGAAGAAATTCCGCTCCGGGAAGGCCCACATGCTGAACAGATATTTGAACGGGCCCGGATCGCGCGGGTAGTTGATGATCTGGGCGTGCGGCCAGGTCGCGTCGCTGCGCACGACGCGGACCAGCCCCTGGCGCAGGATGAAGAAATGGAGCCTGTCGGCGAGGTCGCGCAGCTTGCGATTCTCGGTGCGTGCCCGGATCCAGAGCGTGATGGCGGGGCCGTATTTGCGCCAGAAGCGGTTGCGGTAGGTCCAGCGCCGGCGCGACTTCGGCGGAACGGCGGGATTGTCCTTCCTGAGCTCGACGAGCACGCGGCGCACATAGGGAAAGACGTAGTACATCACCGCGAAGCCTTGCGCCTTGTAGACAGGGAAGCGCTTGCGGAACTCAGGCAATCCCATGGAATGGTGGCGCACGCTGAGCGCGGTGGTAGGACGGACCTTGATGGTCACCTCGAAGACAATGCCGAGGAGCCCGTAGCTCGAGCGCATGATCTGCATCTCTTCCGGGTTGTCGCGCTCGTTGATCTCCCGGATGTCGCCGCTTGGCGTGACGAGACGCATGGCGCTAATATAGGAGCTGATCTGCCCATAGCCGCCAGGGAAGGAGCTGTCCTTGGTGGCGGCGGTGGCCATGGCGGCAAGGGTGACATTGCCGATCTCGGTGGTGACGTGAAATTGGAGCCCGCGCTCCTTCAGCGCATTGGACACGACGATATAGGTCGCGCCGCCTTCCACGGTCACACTGTCCTCGCCGAATCTGAGAATGCGGTTCATGGCCTTCATGTCGACCATGGTGCCGCCGTCATCGCCATTCATGCGCGCCGTGGAGTGCATCGAGCCGGCCGGGCGCACGGGCGAGGGGAAGCGCACCACGCTCCTCACGACCTCGACGAGATCTTCGGCCGTTTGCGGCGTGACCAGGACTTTGGGGCGGTAGGTCCAGGTGCCGTCCCAGCTCCGGATCGTGACGTCGTGTTTGATGTCCATAAGGTCCCCCGGCAAGGCACGCCCGCATGACCATAAAGCAAAGCTTCGCCAAAATCAGGCGGCGAGCCGCCGGTTACGGTTAGCAAGCCGTATGGTCTGCGGGCAACAGCGCCTAGCCCATAGAGCGGAAGAGAAGCATGAGGGATTTGACGGAGATCAAGGAGGTTCCGGCTTCTCCCGACAATGCCAAGGGGCCCCGGGGAAGGCTTGGCTCGGCGTTAAGGTTCTGTGCTATCCACACTCGAGCTGGCTCGGGGGCGAAGGGGAAAGCTAGAGCGGGCAAATGCGAGGGGGCGACTTGAAGCACTATTGCATCATCGGCGCCGGCGCCTGCGGGCTTGCCGTGGCCAAGACTTTCGTCGAGCGCGGCATCCCGTTCGACTGTTTCGAGGCGCAGGCCGATGTGGGCGGCATCTGGAATCCAGACAGCCCGCATGCGGTCTATGGCTCGACCTACCTTAACTCATCGAAAAAGCTGTCGCGCTACCCAGACTACCCCTTCCCGGAGGAGTGGCCGCATTATGTGAGCCGGGCGCAGGCGCAAGACTATCTCCGCGCCTATGCGCGCGAGGTCGGGCTCTACGACCGCATCACCTTTAATGCCACGGTGGCCTCCGCCGAGCGGGTCGACGGACACTGGCGTGTTCAGATCAAAGACGAAGCGACCCCGCGCTTCTATGACGGGCTTATCGTTGCCAATGGCCATCATTGGGAGCCAAACTGGCCGAGCTACCCCGGACGCTTCGACAGCGAGATCCTCCACTCTCACGACGTCAAGTCGAAGGAGCAGCTTAAGGGAAAGCGCGTGCTTGTGGTGGGGGCAGGAAACTCCGCCGTCGATATTCTGGCGGATGCCGCGCACGACGGCGCGCGAGCCGTGCACTCGATGCGGCGGAGCTACTTTTTCTTCCCGAAGATTGTTTTCGGCAAGCCAACGGATACCTTCATCGATCTAACCAGCCGCTGGCCGCTACCGCGCTCGGTGATGCGCAAACTCTATCGACTGGGGTTGCGCATCGTTGTCGGGTCGCATTATCGTTACGACTTGCCGGCGCCGGACCACGACCTGTTCGAGGCGCATCCAACCGCCTGCACCACCTATCTCGATCACATCGTGCATGGGCGCATCATGACCAAGCCCGGCATCGAGAGTCTGAACGGCAACCATGTCCGCTTTGTCGACGGCAGCGAAGAGGAGATCGACCTCATCGTCTACGCCACGGGCTTCAAGCCAAGCTTCCCCTTCATGGATCAGAGCTATATTCTCGACGAGGCTGGCAATTCGAAGCTCTTCATGCACACCTTCCACCGCGAGTTCGACGATTTGTTCGTGGCCGGCCTGTTCGAGCCCGCTGAAGGCGGGGTGTGGCAGCTCGCCGATTACCAGGCGAAGCTGATTGCAAGCTTCATCGTGGCTTGCGCCTCAGACCCGGCGCGCGCGGCCTGGTTCTGCAAGTTGAAGGCCACCGCCAAGCCCGATATCGGCCACGGCATTCCCGACAAGGGGACGCCCTGGCACAAATTCGAGATCCAGCATTACCGCTTCCGCACCTATATGAAGCGGCTGCTCAAGAAGTTCGGCGCTTCGGCGACGCTGCCGTTGGCAAAGGTCGCCGTGCCAGGGGCCGAAGGCAGCAAGGACCAGGCCGAGCTCAAGCTCGCCTCCTGAGCTTCCCCCTCAGCCCGGCCTGCCGGCGCTGAATTCGACCGCCGGGCGGCTCAGAGCGCGTCCGCTGTTTTGGCAAATTCTGTTGTGCTGTCTCGTCATCGGTGAGACGGCGGTGCTGCTTTTGGCGCGATAAGCGCCCCCGGCAAGCGCGAAGCTAACTGATAATGCCGGGATTTTGAGCCGGTATTACGGGATTTTGAGCTGGCCACCGCCGCAAGATTTCTGCCATGGTCTTGCCGCGGTGTGCGCGCAAAGTTGTGACGGCTATACTCGCAAGCATGATCGGAGCGAGTCGCAAAGCGCTCGCATGGGAATGGGCTTACGGGCAACGGGGCACCGGCAGTCAGCTCGCATGCCGGCGTCGATGCGATAGATGGGGTCTATCGAGACTCGGGAGCGGGGTTGTGGGGTCATTCTCTCGCACGGCGCTTGCCTTGTTCTGGGTCGCCGTCGCATTGCCGATTCCCTCCCAGGCGGCGGAGCCTGACGGGCCGGCGGCGCTGATCAGCCTGACCGAGGCCGTCGGCATCTCGATGAACCGTCTGTCCGAGAAATCCGGCAGGAGCGCCGAAGCGAGGGGTGGGCAAGAGGCGCTCGTGGAGTATTACTCGGCGCCCGAGGCGCGTTTGCTTTGGGTCGACGAGAATGGCCTGACCGACCGAGCGAAATCCGTGATGGAGGAGATCGCCAAGGCCGACACCTATGGCCTCCGCTCTTCCGATTACGACCTACCCAAACGCGACGGATTCGACGCCAATAATCGCGACGGCATCAATTGGCTCGCCGACGCCGAGACCAAGATCAGCGTTGCCGCGCTCCATTATGCCCGCGACGCACGAGGGGGACGGCTCGATCCGGAGCGCCTCGACGAAAATCTCGATCCGACGCTGGCGCTACCGGACCCCTTGCAATTGCTCGAATCCCTCGCAATTCGCGCGGACCCCGCAGCGTATTTGCGGAGCTTCCAGCCCGACCAGCCTCAGTTCGAAGCCCTGCGCAAGGCTTTGGTCGCGGCGAGGGGAGGTAACCCCAACGAGAATGTCGTCACGATCCCCGATGGCCCGGTGCTCAAGCTCGGGGTCGAGCAAGAGCAGGTGGCGCTGCTCCGAAAACGGCTTCAAATCCCGAGCGCGGCCCAGGACGGCGCTTCCGGCAAGGAGACGCTGTTCGATACCTCCGTGGATGAGGCCGTGAAGCGCTTCCAGGAAGACCACGGCGTGACGCCAGACGGCATGATTGGCCCCGGCATGCGGCGGCTGCTCAATCAGCAGCACCAGCAGACCGGGAACCCGACCAGGGCGCGGCTCATCCTGCTCAACATGGAACGCTGGCGCTGGTTGCCCGACGACCTTGGGCCGTTCTACGTGACCGTCAATGTGCCCGAGTTCATGCTCCGCGTGGTCGATGGGGGCAAGGTCGTGCACAGCACGAGGGTAGTGGTCGGCAAACCCGACAAGCAGACCCCGATCTTCTCCAAGGAGATGCAGGAGGTCGTGTTCAATCCCTACTGGAACGTTCCGAACTCGATCAAGACCGACGAGCTTCTACCCACGATCAGAGGGGGAGGCGGCCAGTGGTTCAGCGGAGGCTGGGACACTTCGGTTTTCGAGCGCAACGGCCTTCGCATCAATATTGGCGGTAGGGAGGTCGACCCCGCAATGCTCGATTGGAGCCGCATCGATATCCGCAGCCTCAACATCTATCAGCCGCCGGGCCCGGACAACGTGCTTGGTACGGTCAAATTCGTATTTCCGAACAAGCATGACGTCTACATGCACGACACCACACAGAAAGCCCTTTTCGCGCAGACAGTCCGGGCCGAGAGCCATGGTTGCATGCGGGTGCAGAATCCGGACCAGCTTGCCCTCATTCTGCTCAAGGAGGACCAGGGCTGGTCGGCCGCGAATGTCGCCTCGGCGATCGAGAACGGCCAGGACCAGCACGTGGCGCTGAAGCAGAAGATCCCAGTCTACATCACCTATTTCACCCTTTGGGTGAACGATGACGGCTCGATCTCGAGCTTTGCCGATATCTACGGCCACGATTCGCGCATGGCGGCCGCGCTGTTCGGCGAGAGCGTGGCGTTTGGTCCCCCGCCAGTTGTTGACGATCCGCGCGAGAGACCGGATCCACGCCGTAACCAGCCCCGCTGGAGCGCCAGCAGAGGCAACGGAATCGCGGATAGCGTATCGAGATTCCTGAACAACTGACCGCCCGGCGATTGAGCGGGGCTAGGCCACGCACCGCTACAGCAAGCGTACGGCCTCAGCTCTGGTGATCAGGGGAAACCCGAGGAGTCGTGACGACCCTGCTCGATCGTCCTGTCACTTGCCGCCTCCCGGCTGGCGGCCGAGCACCTGCTGCAGCAGCTCCGGTCCGACCGAAATATCGCCGGTGAAGGGCCGGCTGTAAGACGCAATCAGCAGCACCGAGAGTGCAATACCGGTCGCAAACAGCGTGAGTGCGATGGCGCAAGTACTGCGGTTCGCGAGTTTTGCACGGTCGAAGTCGCTCCAGACTTGGGGCGGCAATGAAGCCGACGAGAAGGCCGAAGATGATTCCGAGCGGCGGCAACATCCCCGGCGACAGGGCCTTGAACGCAAGCGCTCGATCGTTCACCGCCAATCTCGTGATGACCCAATAGAGCACCGCGGTAACGAAATAGGTGCCGGCGAATACGACCAGAGTCATCCACACCATAGGCAGGTTGAGCAACCAGTCGCTCATTCTTGACTTCCTTAAGCCTTGCGGCGATAGCGCCGATAGACCGGTTCCCACATCTTGGCCACAATGATGCCGGGGAGCGCCGCATCCTCGAAGGGCTGGCACAGGCCTTCGGCCCGCGCCTGCTTCGCGACCGCCGTCGCGATCGTCACCGCGACCTTGCGCAAGTCGTCGACCGGAGGGAGCAGGCTCGCGTCGCGGTCCCGCATGGCGGGGGACATCTCGGCAAGCGCGCTGGCCGCCGCGCCGAACATGCCGTTCGAGAGGCGTCTCGCCTTGACCGCCAAAACGCCAAGACCCATTCCCGGGAACACATAGGCATTGTTGGTCTGCGCCACGATGAAGGACCTGCCGTCGCACGTCACCGGCGGGAAAGGGCTGCCCGTGCCGATTACTGCCCGGCCATCGGTCCATGTCATTAAATCCTGCGGGGTGGCTTCGGCGCAAGACGTCGGGTTCGACAGCGGAAAGATGATGGGCCGCGGCGTCTGGGCGGCCATGGCGCGCACCACGGCCTCGGTGAAGGTGCCGCTTTGCGCGGAGACCCCAATCAGCACGGTGGGCTCTCCGTTCTTCACCACATCGAGCAGCCCGATTCTGTCGGGATGCTCGCGGGACCAGGCGCCGACGGTGCCGGCCGCCTGCACGAAGGGCATTTGGAAATCGAGGAGGCCCGCCATGCCCTCGACCAGCAATCCGTCGCGGTCGACGGCAAAGAGACGCCGGCGCGCGTCCCGCTCGCCCAAGCCCGCCTCGGTCATCTCTCGCAGCAGAAGCGAGGCGATGCCGCAGCCGGCGGAGCCCGCGCCGACCACGGCAATCCGCTGCTCGGTCAAGGGCACGCCCGTGACCTTCACCGCCGCAAGCAGCGTGCCGGCGGCGACCGCCGCAGTGCCTTGAATATCGTCGTTGAAGGTCAAGTGCCGGTCGCGATAGCGCGCGAGGAGACGCCCCGCATTGGCCCTGGCGAAATCTTCCCATTGCAGGAGCACGCGGGGCCACCGCTCGGTCACCGCCGCGACGAAGCCCTCGACGAAATCGTCGTAGTCGGACCCGCGCATGCGTTCGTGCTTCCAGCCGATATAGAGCGGGTCGGCGAGCCGCTCCTGATTGTCGGTGCCGATATCGAGCAGGATCGGCAAGGTCGTGGCGGGGTCGATGCCGGCGCAAGCGGTATAGAGCGACAGCTTGCCGATGGGGATGCCCATGCCGCCCGCGCCCTGGTCGCCCAAGCCCAATATCCGCTCGCCGTCCGAGACGACGATGACCTCGACGGGATCGAAGCGGGGATGGGAGAGAATCTGCTTGATGCTGTCGCGATGGGACCAGCTCAGGAACAGCCCCCTTGGGTAGCGCCAATAGTGGCTGAATTTCTGGCAACCCTCGCCGACCGTTGGCGTGTAAACGAGCGGCAGCATCTCGGCGAGATGCTGCGTCAGCAGCGCATAGAACAGCGTCTCGTTGGAGTCCTGCAAGCCGCGCAGGAACAGATAGCGCTCGAGCTTGGTCTCGAATGTGCGCACCCCCTGCAAGGAGCGGGCGACCTGCTCGTCCAGGCTGCCGATATGGGGCGGCAAGAGGCCATGCAGCGCAAAGGCCGTGCGCTCCTCTTCCGAGAACGCCGTCCCCTTGTTCAGGAGAGGATTGGTGAGGAGCGCCGTGCCCTCGAGCTCAGTCTCGATTACTGCCGCTCCCGCCATGTCAGTCCTTCCCAGCCTTCATGAGCGCGTGCGTCCGATCGTCTCAGTGCTGCTCACCGCTGCCGCGAGGCGCGCCGAAGCTGCCTTGCGACAAGGCCGGGGGCAAGCGCATTGAGCAGGAAGAGAGCGCGAAAGATGGCAGGCTTCACCACGGTTCGCCTTCGCTGCTTGACGCCCGCAAAGATCGCCTCCGCGGCCTCGTCGGGCGAGAGCGTCGGCACCAAGCGGGGATCCGCAGGAGGCAGGTGCTCCCGGCTTCCCGGGTTGTGCTCCCAGTAAGGGCTCTCGACCGTGCCAAGCACGACGAGGGTCACGTCCACGCCTTTCCCCTTCACTTCGCTGCGGAGCGCCGCGGTGAAGCCCGCTAACGCGTGGCGCGCGGCGATATAGGCGGAAGCATTGGGCCAGGTGAGGTAGG